>Ga0102943_1000087_pt1 | contig 60949 bp, 53 predicted proteins | sample SalPonC_black_MG_FD_78174 | JGI IMG/M metagenome (GOLD analysis project Ga0102943, IMG submission 78174) | Salt pond soil microbial communities from South San Francisco under conditions of wetland restoration - Salt Pond MetaG... | ecosystem: Environmental > Aquatic > Marine > Intertidal zone >...
ACAAAATAATCAAATTCCAGATGCAAAAAACCCCTTCATATAAATTAATGCCTTCTCCCGGCAAAATCTTTAGGAAAAATTTCTCTGATTATTTTTTTTGCAAGATGATGGGATCTATGAAAAAATCATTTTTCAAAGTATGTGGATTGGAAATAGTAGGTGTCGCCAATTTACCAGGTTTGGCCTCTCCGCAATGATACCATTAGTCCACGCCTGGGAATTGCTTATATTGATGCAAATTTTTTTCATCCTGACGAGTTTGGGGAAGCAAGGATTTTAGCTTAATAAGCCGTTTCTGGGGTGACAAAAGGGAAAAATTGTTTCTTCTATCTTCACAGGTGCCGGTAAGGCTCCATGCTTTGGTGGAGTATATCTATAATATCAACATGACTTTGAGATTCACGGTAAAATATAACGTGTGACCCGGCCAAAAAGCTTAAATAGCATTTTTTGATTTCTTCACGCTTACGGCCTATATCTGGACTTTTTGCAATCATTTGCAGCTTTTTCTCAATAAGCTTTAAATATGTGATGGTCTGCTCTTCACCGAATTGTTCAAGTGAATAGGCTTTTATTTTGCGCAAACTTTTTTGCGCATTAGGAGAAAGAATATATTGAGTCATATCAACATCAACTGATCCATAAAGGATTGACCGTCAACGCCTTGTCCTTTATCAAGTTGTGCTTCACCTTCGGCCAGTTTTGCACGTAACGCTTCCAGTTTGGTTTCTTCAACTTCTAGAAGCCGTAAACCTGCACGGACAGCTTCACTTGTATTGTCAAATCGCCCTTGTGAAATTTTAGCTTTGATAAAATCTGAAAAATGATTGCCTAAAGTCACACTGGTATTTCTTTGCATGGCAAGCCCTCCAAAATTTAATTGTACCAATATATAATACACTTCCAAAGACAAAAAGCAAGAGGGAATTCTAAATCTTTAAAGCAGTGTTTGCCTATCGAACTTTAGGAAAATCAGGGTGCACAATTTGTCTATTTATGTTGCGAGCACCAATGCAGTTGGGATTGACCGGCTGTAATAGTGCTTTCCCATCCCTCCAAAAAAATATCAGGCATTTCTTTTCAAAACAGCCTTCACCGTGTTCGGTGAAATTGACATTCCCCCGTCTTTCAAAATCCGGCTGAGTTTTTTCTTTCCAAATTCAGGGTTTTCCTCGGACAATTTCAGGACAGCTTCTTCAACCTCTTCAGCCACCCGGTTTTTAAAGTTGGGAACCCGCCGATATTTTGGTGCCAGGACTTTGACCCCACCCTCATCATATGCCTTTTTGAGGCGGTAGTATGTGTCTCTACTGACGTTCATGTAAGCACAGGCGTTCGAAATACTGCTAATTGTAGCAATTTCCAGAAGCATCATTTTTTCTTTGACGGTCAATTTCATGGCACCATATTACCCCACAAAAACAGGTCGTTAAAGCACAGTTGTCAGAAAATATATTGACCCCTTGTTTGAAATTTTCTAGCCGGACAAAAAAATAAACGCTCAAAGGCGTCCATTTGATTTTCCATATTTGTTGTAATTGCTTGATTTTAAACTAAAATTTTGGGCGAGATGAAGGATGGAAACCGTTCAGGCAAAATAAAAGAGCAGCCGAAGCTGCTCTGAATTTTTAAAAGTGGCGTCCCCAAGGGGATTCGAACCCCTGTCGCCGGCGTGAAAGGCCGGTGTCCTGGACCGGGCTAGACGATGGGGACGCATGGTATTTTTAAAATGGCGCGAGTGACGAGACTCGAACTCGCGGCCTCTAGCGTGACAGGCTAGCGTTCTAACCAACTGAACTACACCCGCGCATTTTAAAAATGTGGTGCCCAGGAACAGAATTGAACTGCTGACACGGGGATTTTCAGTCCCCTGCTCTACCGACTGAGCTACCTGGGCCCATGGAAAATACTCTTTTAAAGGTTTTTGGGGGGTCTGTCAATAAATAAATTGAGTCAAGTCAGGGACGTATTTCCATTTGTTGATTCGGGAGCCAGTTTTTGGGCGGTTTCCACAATGAGGGTAAGGGCATTCCACTCTGAATTTACCTTGCCAAACAGAATATAGGGGCAGCCATAGTCCAGGCTGTGACAGAACCTGGCATAGGGCCGGGGAAAAAACACGGTTTCAACCGTGCCGGTTTCATCTTCAAAGGTAAGAAAGGTCATGGGATCTCCCTGCTTGGTTTTAACGGTTTTTCCGGTGATCAGCCACCCGGCAAATCTTATGTTTTTTCCCAGGTGGCGGTGGATGTCAGCGGCCTTGACCCCCTTGAGGACCTGGACCTGCCGGGCAAACAGGATCATGGGATGGCAGGTGCATAAAAAGCCCAGGGCCCGGAACTCCTGGCGCAACCGGGCGCCGGGGGGATCCGGGGGAAGATCCGGCACAGGGGCTTGTTGCTGGGTGGCGTCAAAAAGTTCTGGGCTGCGGCAGCCCCGGTCGGTTGGTTTCTGGCGGGAATTTTTTTTCCAGGCCCAGAACGCCCAGGTCAATGCGGCCCGGCTTTTTTTGCTGTTGAGGGTGTCCAGGCTGCCGCTGTCACAAAGAAGGGTGAAGGCGTCTTTTCTGGGCCGGATTCGGGATAAAAAATCCCTAATGCCGGAAAAGGCCTTTTGCTCCCGCTGCTCTATAATTTGGGCCATGGTTGCCATTCCCAGCCCCTTGATCGCCATAAGGCCCACCCGGATGCGGTGTTTTTTTCCCTGCCAGCGGATCAGGCTTTGACTGACATCCGGGGGAAGGATGTGCACCCCCAGGCGCCGGGCCTCGGATACATAGGCAAAGGTGGCGTAAAAGCCGCCCTGGTTGCTGATGACGGCGGCCATGAATTCGGCTGGATAGTGGGTTTTCAGATAGGCGGCCTGAAAGGAGACCCGGGCGTAGGAGGCTGAGTGAGGCTTGCAAAAGGAATATCCGGAAAAAGACAGGATCATCTCCCAGATGCGATTGATCTTTTCCCGGGAAACGCCCCTGGCACCGGCCCCGGCCTGAAAGGCCCGGTAATAGTCCTGGAGGGCGCGGGTCTTATCCTTTTTGGACATGATCTTGCGCAATCCGTCAGCATAAGCGTGGGAGAACCCGGCCAGGCGGACAGCCACCCGGGAGACATCTTCCTGAAAGACCATGATGCCGAAGGTCTCTTCCAGGACCTCTTCCAGCAGGGGGTGAAGGGGCTCCCAGTTTCCGGTGTGAAGCCGCTGGAGATAGGCCTGGATATAGGTGTTGGCTGCCGGGCGGATGATGGAGGCGTGGATGACAAGATGCTGGAAATCCCCAACCCGGGCTTTTTTCAGGAGCAGTCGCATGGCAGGGCTCTCAATATAGAAGCAGCCCATGGTCAGGCCCTGGGCCACCATCTTTTGGGTGGCCAGGTCATCTTCGGGGTCCTGGTGCTGGAAATCCGAAAAAGGCCTTGGGTTATGGGTGTCAATGGTGTGGATGCAGTCACGGATCACCCCCAGGCTCCGGTTGCCCAGAAGGTCGATTTTGACCAGGCCGGCAGCCTCGGTGCTGTCTTTTTCCCATTGGATCAGGGGTATGCCTTTGGGGGCGGTTTCCACGGGGACATAGGTGTCAATGGGTTCAGGGGTGATGACAATCCCTCCGGGATGAACGGAGAGGTGTCTTGGGGTGCCGGTCAGGGCCCGGGCCAGGGCCAGGATCTTTGGCCAGGGGTCGGAAAAGTCCATGTGTCTGAACGCCGGGCGTTTTTTGATCTCTGCCAGCAGGTCCCCGGGGGATGCGGCGTCCTGGCGCCAGACCCCGGGCAGGCGGGCGGTGACCTTTTTGATCTCTTTTTCGGGCAGGCCAAAGACCTTGGCGGTTTCCCTCACGGCCATCCGGGGCTGGAACAGGATGTGGCTGGCCACCATGGCTGATCTGCCCTGGAACCGGGACAGCACCCCCTTGAGAATGGCGTCCCGCTCGTCCCAGGCAAAGTCGATGTCCAAGTCCGGCGGGTCTGTCCGGCCGGGATTCAGAAACCGCTCAAAGTACAGGCCGTGTTTGATGGGGCAGACATTGGTGATGTTCAGGGCATAGGCCACAATGGAGGCGGCGCCAGAGCCCCGGCCGCAGGTACGGGAGGCCTGGGAGACAATGTCATGAACCACCAGAAAATAGGTGGAAAAGTTCATCTTCCGGATGATGGACAATTCATGGTCCAGGCGGCGGACCACCGGCCCGGGCAGGGGGGCGCCGTATCTCCGGATGGCGCCCTCATAGGCTTTTTGTCGCAGCAGCTCAGGTGCAAAAGTGCCACGGGGCCGATCATAAGGGGGCATGACAATGCCAAAGCACGGTCCGGTAAATTCAAGTTTTTCAGCAATGATACGGGTGTTGTCCAGGGCCTGGGGCAGCACGGCAAATCTGCGGGCGTAAACATCAGGGCTGGCGAGGAAGGCGTTTTTGGGGGCCAGTTCCCCGGGGGAGAGCCTTGATATACAGGTGTTGTTTGCAATGGCCCGGGTCAGGGTATGGATGCGGTGCGCTCCGGGGAGGAGGAAAAAGGCCCCGGGGGTGGCCACCAAAGGAAGGCCCAGGGCGGTGGCGGTTCTGCACAGGGGGTGCCGGGCCGGCAGGGCATGGCGGGGCAGGGCCGCGGCCAGGTCCAGGGGGGCCTTGTTCCGGCCGGTCCAGGCGGTCAGCAGTCCCGGGGATCGGGTGAGTACCACCAGGCCCTGGCCCAGGTCGGGTATTGCCGTTTCCAGGGAAAACAGAGGATCCCGGTGCCGGGCGGTGATCAGGCGGCACAGGTTTTGGTAGCCGGTGATGTCCTTGACCAGGCAGACGGCCCGGTGGGGGGTGAGGGGGTCGGTGAGTTCTGCGCCGACAATGGGCCGAAGGTCCAGGTCCCGGCAGGCAAAAAGAAAGGGCCACAGCCCGTAAAGATTGTCCGTGTCCGTGAGGGCAAGCCGTGTATATCCCAAGGCCTTTGCCCGGACGCACAGGGCCCGGACCGATGCGGTGCCCCACATCAGAGAGTAATGGGATCTGAGGGTCAGGGGAACCATGGGGACTCAGGCGCAGGAGACGGGGCCTTGGGCGCGGGTTGCCTGGGCTGTCAGGGGGCCCAGTGCCAGGGTCGTTCCGGACTGGACCGCCAAAGTGCCGAACCGGGTGCGGATTTTGTCCATAGCCTGGTGCAATTGTCCGGATCCAGACTTAGAGGGGCGTTCAAAAAGGCAGGCCTGGGCCGGCACAGCCGGCCGGGGGGTGCAGCAAAGGGCCAGATGCCGGATCCGGACCCGGCGGGTCCAGGCGGCCAGTGTCAGGTCCCAGGCCTGTTTCAGCATGCGGGAGTCATCAGCCGTGGCCGTGTTCATGCGCCGGGTGCGGGTCAGGGTATCTGAATGGGTGAGAATCAGGGTGAGCTGGGCGGCCTGGCAGTTGCTTTGGCGCAGCTTTCCGCATATTTCGGCGGTCATCAGGGCAAGGCCGGCCTTGAGGTGGCCGGTATCGTTGGTGTCATCGGCAAACCGGTGTTCCGCTCGGATCTTTGTGCGGACAGGACCCTTCCCGTGGATTCCCGGGCAGGTGTCTGGCCCGGGCCGAATGTCCACATACCGGGCATCAATGCCCTGCAGCAGGTCATGGATGATGCCGGCCCTGGCGTCAAAGGGCACGGCCAGCTGGGAGCGGGTCAGGGCTCTGGCCTGGGAGACAACAGAGATGTTGAATCTCAGAAGCGTGCGGCGCTCGGCCTTGGTAAGGCCGGGCATCAGGGTGATGGGCAAAGGGGATAGAAAGGCGGCCTCCTCTCCGGGGCCCACAATATACTCTCCCGTGGGTTTGACCAGTCTGGAGGCGGCCTTGGCCACCAGCCGGTTGGTGGCCAGGGTCCAGATGGGGTCCAGGCCCAAGTGTTTTAAGATGCCCTGTTTCAGGCGCCAGGCCACATCCGGGGGCGGGCCGTACAGGCGGCTGGTGCCGGTGATATCCAGGTAAAGGTGGCCGTCGGCCGGGCCGGCGTTCACCCGGGGCGAGAATGCTGCGGCCTGCCTGAAGAGCGCTTTCATGACCTGGCCGTATGTTTTGAACCGGGGCGGTCGCACCGGAATCCCGGGGTGGCGGCGCAGGACCGTTGCCAGGGGCATGCCCTTTCTAACGCCCTCTTGAAAGGCGGCCTCGTTCATATCAAAGACCCGGGCCCTGGGTGCCCTGTCCGGAGCAATGACAAGGGGCATGTTCCCAAGGCACGGGGTGCGGCAGGCCTCTACCCGGGCGGCAAAATCGGTGATGTTGATGTGGATGACGGCAGGGGGCCGGACCATGGCAGGCCTCACAGTATCAGGGGGGCTGGGCCCTGTTGAGGATGGCAGCATGCCCCCCTTCCCAGATTCCGGGTATTCAGAAGTGTGGCAGAGGGCATGGCGTATCCCTGGTGTCAGCCGGTCGGATGATCCCCACGACCCGGCCCTGGATGAGGACATCGTCAAACCCATAGGTCTGGGACTTGAACGCCGGGTTGTCCGGGCGCAGCTCAATGCGGTCGGGGTAGAGGAAAAACCGCTTGATGGTGGCCTCTTCGTTCCGGATCAGGGCCACCACGATTTCCCGGTTGCTGGCGTACTGCCGGGGCTGGCAGACGGCCAGGTCCCGGTTCAGAATGCCGGCGTCTTTCATGGACTGTCCCTGCACCCTCAGGGCAAAGAGGTTTTCCCCGGGAAACAGGGCTGCATCCACGGTAATGCTGTGTTCCCACTCCTGGCTGGCATAGATGGGCAGGCCGGCGGTGATCCGGCCGATCACAGGGATCTGCCGGGCCTGTTGCCCCTGATCCGGGGCCGGGTCCAGCAGGATGATGGTCCGGCTGTACCGGCCCTCCCGGCGGATATAGGCCTTTTCCTCCAGGATTTTAAGGGTTTGGGCCACGGCAGCATGGCTGATATCCAGGTCTGCTGCAGCGGTTCGCAGGCTGGGGGCGGTTCCTGTGGCCTTGATTGTTCCGGCCAGGTAGTTCAGGAGTTTTTCTTGTTTTTCGCTTAAAGCGGGTCTCATAATTGCGAGGTCTCAATAATTGCAAATTTGATCTCTCTGTGTCCGTCTCTGTGGTGATGACAGAGATTGACGGGAATGTCAAGTCAAATGTAAAGTTATGTAAATGGTTGAGCTATACAAAATCCAGGTCGCCAAACTGTGTATGGTCTAACCATTTAAAATCAGCACATGCCTTGACAGCAAGGGTTTGGGACGGCACCCCCCATGGCGCCCGGGGTTTTAAGTGTTGACATCCCAGACTTCATAGGCTACAGAAAGCTACAGAGAGCTACAAACAAGCTATAGGAGCGCTTTTCAAGCGCTTTACAAATGGTTTTGAGTGACCATTCCCCATGACGAATGGTCTAAAGGATCGCGGAAATGCCGCATCAATGATCTGGAGGCGCAGGGCCCTCGGGCAAATAAAGTGCAACGGGCCAACAGGATCATGGATTGGTTTTTGCCGGGATCTTAACCCCATAATGCTTTACCTTTAGGAGAACTCTCATGAACAGGTTTTTCAACATCTTAACAGCTTTTCTTTTTGTTTTTACCATGGCTGCCTGGCCTGCATTTGCCGCAGACACCATCAAAATCGGGGTTCAGGCCCCAACAACCGGGAAATATGCCAATGAAGGCCAGGGCATTGACCAGGGTGTGCGGCTCATTGCCGAACAGATCAATGCCAAGGGCGGTGTTCTGGGAAAAACCATTGAGGTGGTGACATGCGATGACGAAGGCACGGCCATGAAAGCGGCCATCTGCGCCAAGGAGCTTGTCAACGAAGAGGTTTTGGCCGTTATCGGCTCCTACACCTCAACCTGCGCCGAAGCTGCCCAGGCCACCTATTACAAGGCAGGCGTTCTCCAGACCAGTGATGGCACCAGTGACACCCTGACAGAGCACGGCTACTGGACCTTTTTCAGAAACTCTTTTCCCAACAGCGCAGAAGCCGAATACACGGCAGACTACTTTGTAAACGAAAAAAAATACAAGAAAATCGCCATTGTTTCTGACTTTTCCAGTTTTGCCAACGGTCTTGCCAATGCCGTTGAATCTGAAATCAATGCGCTTGGCGGCAATATCGTCTACCGGGGTAAAATCAAGGCCGGCTCCCAGAACTACACCCCTGTTTTGACCAAGATCAAATCAAAACGTCCTGATGTGATCTACTTCAGCGGCTATTATCCCGAAGGCGGACTGCTGAGGGCCCAGCAGATGCAGCTGGGGGTTCAGGCAGACTTTGTCGGCGGCAACTCCTGCGACAACCCTGATTTTCTCAAACTGGCCGGCAAACATGCTGCGGGCAGTTTTCTCATCAACGTGCCCACCCCTGACATGCTTCCCTACGACCTTGCCGTGGATTTTCTCAAAGATTACAGGGCAAAGTACAACATGGATCCGCCCAGCATCTGGACCCTGCTGAACCTTGACGGCATGAGGGCCATCCTCCACGCGGCCGAAGAGACCAAGAGCTTGGATACAAAGGTGATCGCCGACTATCTGCACAACACGATGGACGGTTTCCCCGGACTTTCCGGCCCCATCTCCTTTGCCAGTGACGGCAACCGGATCGGCAGTGCCCATCAGACCTATGAAGTGCAGGCGGATGGGTCTTACGAGATTGTACACCATTAGAGACCGGTAAAAACATGCCCGGAAAACTGGAAAGAAGCCATTGCTTCTTTCCAGTTTTTGCAGGAAGGGGGGTTTCCCCGGGCATTTCAACGGGATAACAGGCCCCGGGCCAGCCGGCATGGCCGGTCCATGGTTATCGACCCGGCCACAACGAAAAATGAAAGTCCGGTAATCACAGTCTGTTGTACGGACTTTCCCATAAAAAACAGATAAGGTTCGATAAATTATGGATATATTTTTTCAACAGCTTGTAAATGGCCTAACCATTGGAAGTATTTTTGCCCTGGTCGCCCTGGGATACACCATGGTTTACGGGATCATGAAACTGATAAATTTTGCCCACGGCGATCTTGTGGCCATGGCAGCCTTTGTCGGGCTCACCATATACGACCAGTTCCTCGGGCCTGGAACCAATTCAATTGTTTCGGTGGTTGTGGTGTTCGGCGCCACAGGTATCATCATCTCCGTTGCCGGTGTTCTGCTGGAGCGAATTGCCTACCGCCCCCTTAGAAAAGCACCCCGTCTCAGCGCCGTGGTGTCGGCCCTGGGCGCCAGTCTTGTGATCCAGAACGGGATCATGCTGATCTGGGGACCGAGGATGCGGTTTTTTCCCGCGGACATCCTTCCGGCCACCACCTGGAACATTGGCGGCATCTACATCAGCTTTATTCAGGTGGTGATCCTGCTCCTCTCCGTGGCCATCATGGTGGGGCTGATCTTCTTCATCGACAAGACCCGTGTGGGGGCTGCCATCAGAGCCACCTCCATCGACCACGACGCGTCGAGGCTCATGGGAATAAATGTGGACGGCATCATTACCCTGGTGTTTGTCATCGGCTCGTCTCTGGGTGCAGTGGGGGGCCTGTTCATCGGTCTTTACTACCGGGGGATCAACTTTGACATGGGGTGGAACTACGGCCTGTACGCCTTTGTCGCCGCCATCATCGGCGGTATCGGCAACATCCCGGGCGCCATGGTGGGCGGACTTCTTCTGGGGGTATTCAAGGCCCTGATCGCCGGATACATCTCAAGTACCTGGGCGGATGCCTTTACATTCATCCTATTGATAGGCATCCTTGTGGTCAGACCAACAGGCATCATGGGTGAACGTGTAGCGGAGAAGGTGTAATGATGAAACAATACAACAAACAAATCGGTTTTTCTCTTTTTATTCTGGCCATTGTGCTGTTTCCCCTGCTGGCCAATTCCAAATGGCTTGCCGTGGGGTCGACATTTCTGATCTTCTCGGTGGTGGGCCTCAGCGAGGACATCATCCTTGGCAAGGGCGGAATGTTCAACATGGGCCATGCCCTGTTCTTCGGCATGGGCGCTTATACGGCTGCAGTGTTCAACAACACCTTTGGCCTGCCCATTCTCTACTCCATCCCCTTTGCCATCCTGCTGCCGGCCCTCTTTGGCATCCTTCTGGCCGGCCCGATCATCCACCTGCGGGGAGACTATCTTCTTGTCTCTACCATTGGACTGAACATCGTGTTCATCCAAATGCTGGAAAACAACCTCTTTGGGGTTACAGGAGGCCCCAACGGCATCTTCGGACTGGACGTACCGTCCCTGTTCGGGTTTGAGCTTTCCTCGGCCACGGCCATCTACTACATGGGTGTGGCAGTGCTGCTGCTGACCTTTTACATCATGGCCAACCTTGACCGAAGCAAGCCTGGCCGTGCCCTTCAATATCTCAGGCTGGACGATCTTGCCGCCCAGAGCATCGGCATCAACACCAGGGGGTACAAAATCTTCGCCTTTGCCCTTGGCGCCGGCATTGCCGGTCTGGCCGGCGTTCTTTTTGCCGTCCAGTACTCGGCGGTCAGTCCCGAGGCCTTTAACTTCATGCAGTCGGTTCTTTTCTTTTCCATTGTTCTTGTGGGCGGTTCATCGATCCCGGGAATCCTCATGGGAACCTTTGTCATGTTTGTTCTGCCGGAAATCTTCCGGGACTTTGCCACATGGCGCTATTTCATCTTTGGGTTTGCCATGATTCTGGCGATGGTTTTAAGACCAGAGGGCATATTTCCGGCAAAGTTTGGAAAGATCCCCAACTGGATTTTAAAAAAAGAATAAAAAGGAACACGCAATGGCAATTCTTGAATTACACAACATGACAAAACGGTTCGGCGGGCTAACGGCCGTGGACGGCCTGAACCTCTCTGTGGAACGGGGTCAGATATACGGCATCATCGGGCCCAACGGGGCCGGCAAGACAACGGCCTTTAACTGCATCACCGGCATCCACCCCCCTGAAGAGGGCGAGGTGATCTGGCAGGGAGCCGGGGATGCCAACCCCCGGAAAATCACAGGACTTCCCCCCTACAAGGTGGCATCTCTGGGCATTGTGCGCACCTTCCAGACCATCCGGCTCTTTTCCGAGATGAGCGTAGCGGAAAATGTCATGTCAGGAAGGCACTTCCGGGGAAAGCAACGGTGGTGGCACGGCATCTCCCACACCCCGTTTTCCAGAAAAGATGAAGCCGCCAACTGGGAAAAGGTCCAGGAGACCCTGGATTTTTTCAACATCCTGGAGCTGTCCAAGGAGCCGGTTGGCAGCCTTGCATACGGATTCCAGCGGAAAGTTGAAATGGCCCGGGCCCTTGTTTCGGAACCAGAGCTGCTCATACTGGATGAACCGGCTGCCGGTCTCAACGACAGTGAGACCCTGGAGCTGGTGGAAACCATCTACAGCATACGAAAAAAAGGGGTCACCATCCTGCTCATCGAACACAACATGGATCTGGTGATGACCCTCACCGACTATATTACCGTGATCAACTTTGGCAAACAGATATCTGAAGGCCTTCCCGACAGGATTCAGTCCGATCCCATGGTGATAGAAGCCTACCTGGGCAGTGAGGATGACAACGATGAATAAAATACTTGAAATCAACGATCTGGAAGTTTTTTACGGCAATATTGCCGCCATCAAGGGCATCTCCCTGGAGGTCTTCAAAGGCGAGATCGTCACCATACTGGGAGCCAACGGAGCGGGCAAGACCACGACCCTGAGAACCCTCTCCCGGCTCCACGACGCCCGGTCCGGGTCCATCGTGTTCAAGGGACAAGAGATCACCCGCACCCCGGCCCACGAGATCGTCTCCAAGGGGATCGCCCACTCTCCCGAGGGCAGGCGGATCTTCGGCATTCTTACCGTGGAGGAGAACCTGATCCTGGGCAGTTATTCCCGGAAACGGCCAGATGGCAAGGTCCTTGAGTGGGTGTACGAATTGTTGCCCCGGCTTCAGGAGAGAAAGCGGCAGCTGGCCGGCACCCTGTCCGGCGGCGAACAGCAGATGCTGGCCATTGGACGGGCCCTCATGGCCAATCCGGAAATGCTGCTGCTGGACGAACCAAGCCTTGGGCTGGCCCCCATACTGGTCAATGCAATATTCAAGACCATCAAAGAGATCAGCCAGAGCGGGGTAACGGTTCTTCTCGTGGAACAGAACGCCAAGGCAGCCTTGAAGCTTGCCAACAGGGCCTATGTCCTGGAGGTGGGTAAAATCGTGCTGAGCGGCAAGGCAGAAGAGCTGCTGGCATCGGAAAAAATTCAGGAAGCCTACCTTGGAAAAAAGAAAGAGGCAACACAATAACCCGCTGATGAATCACCCGGCATCCTGTTCAGGATGCCGGGCCCCGGTGGAAGGTCATGTCCATATACTGATCGCCATACCTGGGAAATGGTGAACCGCCTTGCCTGACGAAGGTCCCTGGCCAAATTCTCACACCATGTCCCATACTCAGGATACCCCAATCGCAGAGATTTACCAGCCCCTGACCCAGGCCCATCATGGCCTGTCCGGCCTGATCCCTCTGCCTGAAGGCCGCCAGGCCCTGGCGGCCAGAACGGCTTTGGCCGGGATGGCGGTAAAAAGCATTGATGCCCAGTATTACCTGCTCCACAATGATCTGACCGGAAAATTTTTTATCGGTGAGCTGATGCGGGCGGCGGACCGGGGGGTGAGGATCCGGCTGCTGGTCGACGACATGGCCTCCTGGGGACAGACAAGCATGGCAGCGGTGCTGTCCTTTCACCCCAATATGGAAATTCGGATATTCAACCCCTTTTTCCGGGGCGGCGGACGGTGGGCCCAGATGGTGTATCGTTTCGGCACCGTTACCCGGCGCATGCACAACAAGGTATTTATCGCAGACGGCCAGGCCGTGATCCTGGGGGGACGGAACATCGGCAACGCATATTTTGAGGCGCATCCGGCCATTGAGTTCGGTGACCTGGATGTCCTGGCTGTGGGACCGGTGGTTGACGCGGTGTCCGCATCCTTTGACCGCTATTGGAATTCAAACCTGGCCGTTCCTGTGGAACGTCTTGCCCGGAAACTGCCGGTGCAGGACAGCCTTGAAACGGTTCGCAAAAGCATGGAACGGGCCATTGCCAGGCCGAAAAACACGGCCTATGTTCAGGGGCTTTGTCAGGACCCCATTGTCAGGTCCATCCTGGAGGGAACCCTTTGCTTTTACTGGGGCCGCGCCCAGGTGATCCAGGATCCTCCTGAAAAGATACTGGATCCCCCGGAAAGGCAGACCCAAGATCTTGTGGCGGACCGTATGGCCACCCTTTTTGATGAGGTTCGGCAGGAATTGATCATCTACTCTCCCTATTTTGTGCCCGGGAAAAAAGGGGCGGACTATCTGATTTCCCTGTGCCAAAGGGGGGTGCGGGTACGGGTGCTGACCAACTCCCTGGCCTCCACAGATGTGGCCCTGGTCCATGCCGGTTACAGCCGGTACAGAAAGCGCCTCCTTCGGGGAGGGGTGGGGCTGTACGAGCTGGACCGGGTCATCTCCAGAAGGGACAGAAAGGCGAAAAAGGGAAAATATGCGGCTTCCAAGGCCAGCCTCCATACCAAGTCCTTTGTGCTGGACCGGCGCCAGGTGTTTATCGGGTCCCTGAACCTGGATCCCCGTTCTTTTGTGGAGAATACGGAAATCGGCCTGCTCATGGATTCCCCTGAGATCGGCCGGAATATGGGGAAGTGGTTTGACAGCAACGTACCGGCCATTGCCTTTAAACTGGGTCTCAGAAAGAACCATGGGGTCCGGGATCAGATCCGGTGGGTCAAGACAGGCAAGACCCATATCAGGGATCCTCATGCCTCTGCGCTGAAGCGGCTGTGGGTCTATCTTCTCAGGCTTCTGCCTGTTGAGTCCCAGTTGTGAATCCCACTGTCTGAGTCTCATCGGGCTTTGCTGAACCGGGCCAGGATGGGGTTATGGTCTGAAAAGCCTTTGCAGGGAAGGGCGAGGCATTCTTGTATTTTTAACTTTCGGACGTAAATCCTGTCCAGATGATACCCGAACCATTTTTTGACATGGCGCCCGTTTTCCGGCGAAGCAAAGCAGAGACCCAGGTCCCGGGTAAATTTGTCCAGAACCAGTTTTCGGGCCGGCTGCCAGCAGTTGAAATCCCCAGCCACCACCATGGGGCCATTGTGACCCTTGAGCAGGTCGGACAGCCGGGCCAGCTCCCATTGGTACCAGGACAACGATTTGAAGTTGATGGCGTGGAGGTTGACCACCATCAGCGGGGTGTTGTCCTGAAACCGGTAAAGGGTGAGCAGGGTGTTTTTTGGGGTGAAGACCAGGGGTTCCCTGGCCAGGGTCATGAAAAACCGGCTGTCCATGGAACCGGCATGGGCAGCGGTTACCACGCCGGCATAGGTGCGGGCCATGTGCAGATTGGCTGCAGCCACATAGGGAAATCCGGCAATGGTGGTGAGGCCCGGGGAAAACAGGGCCTCTTGAAGCAGGATGAGATCCAGGCCAAAGACCTGCTCCCACTCCCTGACCAGACGGGTAAATCCCTGTTTCAGATTTTCCTTGTGGACATTCCAGCACAAAAGTCCAAAGGGCTCGGGCACCAGGATGTCTTCAAAGAAAACAGGGGACTGCACCGGGGGGGCGTTGGGGGAGGCCGGGAAAAACATGGCTAGAGCAGGGGCGCAAAGATACGCATGAGGTTTTCGCCCATCCGCCGCCAGCGGCCGGCAGGGGCCATGGACAATTGACAGCGGTCCATGAGACGTTCCATCCAGGCACGGCTTTGCTGTACAACTTCCGGAGAATAGATAAAACTGACCACCTCGTAGTTGTAAAAAAGGCTGCGCTGGTCAAAGTTGGCCGACCCCATCATCACTCCCCGGTCATCCACCAATATGGCCTTGGCATGGATCATCCCGTCGGGAAAGAGGCAGACGCGGATGTCGCTGGCATCCAGGTCCCGCATGAAGCTGGACCGGCCCAGGTCCGCGAGGAGGTGGTTGGAACTTTTCGGGGTGATGAGGCGGACATCTACCCCCCGGTGTCTGGCAATGATCAGGGCTTTGAGCAGGCTCTGGTCCGGAACAAAGTAGGGGGTGACGATCCAGACCCGTTCCATGGCCCCGTATACGGCGGAGAGCAGGGCTTCATACAGGGCGTCGGCAGGGATGTCCGGTCCTGAAGGCACCACCTGGATGTCAGTATTGCCCTTGTCATCGGGCAGGCGGTTGGGCTGGGGCAGTTTGGATTTGGCCGTATGGTTCCAGTCCTGGGTGAAGATTTCCCGGTAATGGAATACTGCCGGCCCTTGAATCTCAAAGAGCATGTCGATCCACCGCCGCTGAATGGGAACCGGCCCCATATATTCCCGGGAGAGATTCATTCCACCGGACAGCACCGTGATCCCGTCAAAGAGAAAGATCTTTCGATGGTTTCTCAGGTTGATGTAATTTTGAAAGGGCCTGGCCACAAGGGGCATGTAAAAGGCCACCTGTGCCCCGGCTTTTTTCAATCCCCGCAGGGGCCATTGGAACAGATACAGGGGCAGAGAGCCGGCACTGTCAATGAGAATCCTGACGGTTACCCCTTGCCTTGCCTTTTTTTCCAGGGCGTCTATGATGCTTCTGGCCACCTCGTCAGTGCTGAAGACATAGGTGGAGATGAGGATTTCTTTTTCAGCCCCCCGGATGTGATGCATAAGCATGTCATAGGCCTTGATGCCATCCGGGAAAAAGGCAAAATGATTGCCAGGTATGGCGCCGGCAATGCCATTTGTCCGGAGGATGAGGTCAATCCCGGTGGCGTCGGCAAAAGGGACTTCCCTGCGGCAGGCCAGCTGGATTTCGGATTTTTCCTTGCGCCGCAGTTTACGGCTCCGGAAGATGAAATACAGGGGAACGGCGATATAGGGTAAAAGCACGATGGCCAGAAGCCAGGCCATCATGGAGGTGGGTTCCCGGCGCTGGTACACCATGTGTCCCAGGCTGGACAATACCAAAATATCCACCACAATGGTTCCAAGGTGAAAATAAATAAAATAAATCAGGCTGTCTTCCATTGCCCGGTATCTCTATTGGGGTTAGGGGCGGGTCAGTTTCCGTTGGGGGTAAAGGAGAACTTCTGCCCGCCCAGGGCGGCCTCGTACATCAGCCCCCCCTTGGCATGGACAAACACTGCCATGCCTTTGTAGTATAGGATGTCAGCCTGGACACCTGTGGCAGGACCGGCACTGGCCCCGGCAGTTCCCCCTTCGGTGCCGGCCTTGGCCTGAACCCCTGCGGTGATGGCCACGGCTGAGACTGTGGCGTCAAATTCAAAACTGCCGCTGGTAAACTCGTCATAGGCCCGCTTGTCTTGGAAGAAGATCATCTGGGAAAAGGCCTGGCCCCCCAGCTGAAAGCCGATGCTGCCCTTGACCAGATTGACGGTTCCGGTTTGATTGCCGTGTTTGAAGACCTTGCCTTTACCATAGCTGCCGCCGATGATAAACCCGCCTTTGCCCACCGTGGGAAAGACAGCATAGCCATAGCAGTCTTTAAAAAAAGGCTGAACCGCCTGGGATTTTTTGAAGACCTCAATGGTTTTGGAATAGGAATCGGCCGCAGCCGGCGTATAAAAACCGGCAACCACAATAAAGATCAGCAAAAGGTTTTTCAGACTGCTCATGATTTGGTCTCCTTATATTGTAAAGCCAATTCTTATATGTATCTGTGTTTGATGTACCATGGAACCCACGGGTTGAAAAGACCTTACCCTGTTACTTGCCGACCAGTTGGTTGGCAAATGCCACAGCCCTGGTCCGGGTCTCTTCTCCCAGGGCCGCGGGGGTGGTGCATTTTCCAACGTAGAGCCCTGCCGCATGGATGGTCTTATGGGGGTTTTGCATTCTGGAAAAGGCGGTGAATGCGGCTTCGGCATTGTTGTCCCAGGGCCCGCCGCCGGTCATGAGCAGGGCGTGGCGCTGTCCTTGGATAAGAGAGGCGTGGTCAGGCTGGTGATAGCCGGTATAGAGGCTGTAGGTTCTGTCCATCACCGCTTTGATCTGGGCATTTACCCCCCAGAAGTACAGGGGAGAGGCGAAAATAACGGCATCTGCCTGGACCATCTGCCCTAATATGGCGGGAATATCGTCTTTTTGAACGCACCCTGCCTCATGGTCTGTCTCTTTGCATTTGCCGCAGGCAAGGCAGCCGTTGAGATTTTTATTTCCCAGAAAGATAGACGTCACATCATGCCCCAGGCCGGTCAGTTCCTCTTGAACCCAGCCCAGCACCCGGGCGGTATTTCCGTTTTTGCGGGCACTGCCCTGCACAGATAAAACCTTCATTTTTTGCTCCTGTTCAGCATGGGGTCAGTTGCGCCCCAAGGTTGGAATTGGTTTTGATGCAGATAATTTAGGACAGGATCCGGGCTTGTCAATCCGGGGCTGATCTATCCTGCGGTCAGCGCGTCAATCCTGGCCCTGGCGTCGGGCCGGGAGAAAAAGGCCTCCCAGTCCAGGCAGAACTGTGGGTCCGGGGCGGTATCATGGGACAGGGCCCATGACAGGTCGGTTTCCCGGCAGATTCTGGCCGGCGGCATGAAATGCAGCTCTTTTTCCTGGCGGGTCATGACGGGAAAGCCATAGGTCTGGTTGATGTATTTTAACGGGCCTTTGGTCTTGATTCGGTCCATGACAAAGCAGAGGTGCCGGGTCAGGCGTTTTTGTGTGGCGGTCCTTGCGGTGTCAACAATGTTTTGTACCCGTAGACCTGCTTCTTGTGTCAGGCTCTGGTCCAGCTCAACACCGATGGAGTGCCTGGCCCCGGCCATGGCTGCGGCCAGGGTGGTGCCGGTGCCGGCAAAGGGGTCCAGCACCCGGTCCCCCTGGCAGGAGTACATATGGATCAGCCTAAAGGCCAGTTCAAAGGGAAAGGCGCCGCTGCGTTTTCTGGAGGCCCCTGTGCCCAGGGCCTGGCGGTCGCCTTTCAGGTCTGTCCAGATATCTGAGAACCACAGGTTGCGCTCCTCCCAAAACAGGGCGCTTTGCCTGCGTCCGGCCGCATCTGTCTTGAATATCCGCCTGCCTCCCTTTCTCAGGATCAGAATATACTCGTGCTCCAGGGTGACATAGGCCCCTGCCGGCAGCATGCCTGATCCCATGTATTTGTTGGGGGCATTGGTCTGTTTCCGCCACAGGATACAGGGCAGCACCGTAAATCCTGCTGCCTGGGCCGCGGTCAGGATCCGGGCATGGTTGGCATACAGAGAGAACTCTTGGTTCACAGTGCGGGTGGCATCCCCGATGTTGATACAGGCAAACCCGCCGGGGCGCAGGACCCGGAAGCATTCGTTCCAGACCGGATCCAGGGCCTGGTGCATGGCTTCGAAGGCTGCGGGGCCGTCTTCTTTTTTCAGGGCGGCCGCGGCTTTCCCGGACAGGCCGGAAAAGACCTTGTCCCACATTTGGATCATGGGATAGGGCGGAGAGGTGACAATGAGGTCAATGTGTTCATCTGCTATATCCGCCAGTTGTCTGGCGTCTGAAATCAAAAGCTGGTGGTCTGTTTTCATGGCCTTGCATTCCTTCCAACAGGGATCGAACTTAGCTTGACTGATCCCCTGGGCTGCCCGGGGCTGCGATTTTGGGATCAAATAGACAGGAGATATTCCTCTTGATGGTGGCCAGGAAACGGTCATTGGCTGGGCAGGACGTCAGGGCAAGCGTCATGGCATTGTCAAAAAACAGCAAGGCCGTGTCCCAGGAGCCTTCCAGGGTGTACAGCAGGCCAAGGTTGTTCAGCAGAACCCCTTCAAGGCATTGTTTGTTCAGGCTCTGGGCCAGCCACAGGGCCAGTTCCATGTTTAAAAAGGCTGTTTTGAAATCACCGGTATTACCTGCAGCCATTGCCCTGAGGGTCAGGGTCTGAACCAGATCCTCCATGTCTTTGTGGTAGCCGGGCGGGGCAGGCCGGTTGTTGTTGTTTCCAAAGTTGTCTTTTTCAAAATTCAAATGTCCAGTCCTCTGGTTGTGTTGATTGGCTAGGCCAAACAATAAAGGTGAATCGTTTATTGTCAAGTCGGGGCCAGAAAGCTATTGGATGAAAAACAATTCAGATAGAGAGGAATGGGGGGCTGAGTAGGTATATCCAGCGGGGCACAGGGTTTTTAACGTTTCAGGATCCTGAATCCTGTGCTGGATGACGGCTCGGGCAAAAATCCCCCGGGCCTGCTTGGCACGGACGGCGTTGTTCTTGAGCTTATCCCCGTTCCTGTGCCTGAACTGCAGGGTGATCATTCGTTCTTCCAGGTCTGAACGCCGGAACAGGGTGGCATACTCTTCTGAGGCCAGGTTAAGGATGGGCTCCCCAGGGGCCAGCATTGTCCCTGCCCAGGAGACCACCCGCTTTTTCCAGAAGGCTGTCAGACTTTTTCCTCCGGGTTTAAGGGGGGTGTTCAGATCCAGGCGATAGGGTCTGATTCCGTCCATGGGGGCCAGGATGCCGTAGAGGCCGGAAAGAATCCAGAGGTGGTCCTGGGCAAAGTCAATATCCTTTTGAGACAATCCCTGGGGATCCAGGGTCTTAAAGGCCTCTCCCCGGAAGACAAACAAGGCCGGGCCGGCAGGTGCCCCGTCAAATTCCCGGATTTGTTCCAGGGTTTTATCTGTCAGGGCAGAACTGGTCTTGTACAGGGCCTGGATGCCGTCCCTGTCCAGGCAGGCCAGCTTTTTGTTCAGCGCCCCGGCCTCGGGTTCAAAGGGCGGGACGCCGGTGGCCATACCGGTTTTTGGGACATCCATGGTCTTGGTGGGAGAGAGGATGAGCCTCATTCTTTTTTATGGCAGGCTCTGCAGGACACCGGGCCATACGTTTGCCCGGCTTTTTTCTTTGCCCTGTGGCAGGCGATGCAGGTCTTGTTCATGACCTGTTTTTTCTTGAGGGTACCTGCGGCCTTGGCCGCATCCAGGGCCCCTTTTTCCTGCTTGAAATCCTTGTGGCAGGCCTGGCAGTCCTGAACCACATCCTGGTGAAGGTGGTGTTTGAAGGGAACAGGGCCGGTTCTTCCACCGTCCAGGACCATTTGATCCCGTCCCTGGTTTTTGGAGGCAATTGCCGGTGCGGCCAGGACCAGGGTGGCAACAGCGATAATGAAAAGCATTGTTACAATGGTGTGTGGTTTCATTTTTATATCCTTGACACTTAGGGGGGTTGTTTAAAATGACTTCATTATATAGGGGCAGCCCGCAACAGGCAAGGGTGGTGTTACTTGCCCGTGAAATCAGGCGGCCTGCGCTCCATAAATGATGTCACCGCCTCGGTAAGATCATTGGAAGGGATGATATTGGCGCTCATGGAGGCCACATAGTTGAGGCCGTCATCAATGCCTTTGCCCACCCCGTAATTAAGGACATCCTTGGATGCCTGAACGGCCAGAGGGGAGTTGCCCGCAATTTCAAGGGCAAGGGCCCTGGCCTCTTTAATCAGGGCCTCTTTGTCCTCAAAGATCTCGTTGACCAGAAGAATTTCCTTGGCCCGGGCCGCAGTGATGGTTCTGGCTGAAAAGGCCAGTTCCCGGGCATGCCCCTGCCCCACAATCAAAGGGATCCGCTGAAGCACCCCCACATCGGCCACAAAGCCCACGGCCGCCTCTTTGAGGCAGAAGCCCGCGTCCTGCGAGGCCAGGCGGATATCGCAGGCCGTGGCCATGTCCAGGCCGGCACCGATGCAATGGCCGTGGATGGCCGCGATCACCGGTTTTTTACACCGTTCAATGCAGGAGATGGCATCCTGGAGTTTTTTGATCTTGGGCAGCAGCCGCCACTTGATGCCGCCCTTTTGATCCTGTTCCATGAGTTCGGGCAGTTCCGGCATCATGGCAACCAGATCGATTCCTGATGAAAAGCAGGGGCCTTTTCCGGCAATGACCACCGCCCGGATGTCATCGTCCCGGTCCAGGTCTTCGAATATTTTTTCAGGCTCTTTCCAGGCCGGGGGGTTCATGGCATTTTTTTTCTCGGGCCGGTTGAGATAGACCCAGGCCAGGGGGGGCTCTTTTTCCACAAGGTAGAATGTTTCCATGGCAACTCCGGTATCTGATGTTTATAAGTGTATGATTGTAAATTCAGGCTGCACTCTACCAGGAAGCTTTTTTATTGTCAAAACGTGTATAGGCTTTTAAACAGATTCAGTTGGTTTTACATGAAAGAACCTTGCAGCTTGCTTGAGTTGTTTCATGATTTGTTGTGGGCCGGCCTCGGTGAAAGACCAGGTCGGTCCATGACCGTTATTCGGATTTGCGATAGCCATGCTTTGGCCCATAAAAATAATCAATTTGCGAAACTCGGAAAAGTTTTATAGTGCAGAGAAGAACCCTTGATCAGGGATACTATAAGAATATTGACCCCATAGAAGTCACCCATGCCAGACCAAATATATATCATTCCCAGACTGGAACGCCAGCTTGAGCAGATGGCCAAGCAAACCAATGCCCCTGCCGTGGCTGCCCAGCGGGCGCAGCAGATCATTGACAGCCTGATCCAAGGCAATACCCCGGTTCCGGGCTGTGCCCGAGAGGTGGATTCCGAAACGGTGGCGCCGGCTGGCGCCGGCCTGCTTCGGTACAGAAAGGACAAGCGGGTGAAAAACAGCCTCAAGTTCAACCTGGGCAAAGGCTACCGGCTGATCTGCATCAAGGAGAAAAAAGCCATCTACCTCATGTTTGTGGGAGATCATGACAGCAGTGACGCCTGGCTGGACCATTTTACCAGGAAACGGCCCCATAAGGCGGATATGAGCCTGGCATCCGTATTTGCCGTGGAAAACCACATGCCTTCCCGGCCCGGCGCCCGCCTGCCTGACAAGGCGCCCTTTTCCGATCCTTTGCCCGGTAATATTCCCCAGGACATGCTCAGAAGGGTGTTCAGGGGGCTGTGCGCCCCAAGCTGAAGACGATTTTCCGCTTTCTTCATGTTTACGGCAGAAAGGAGGCACGAAAGAGTGGCCCAGGGCGATGGCACTGGCAAGCCTGTGACGACAGATGCCGTTGCCGCCCTGTTAAAAACCGGGAAGATCCCTGTGGCTTTGTTTTATCTGATGGTGACCACCGGGCAGGTGGCCTGGAGGATGATGGTCTGGGCGGTTGAGCCCATGAGCAGCTTGCCCACACGGGTCCGCTGTTTGGTAATGCCGATGACGATTTCATCCACCTTGTTTTCCGTGGCAAAGGCAAGCAGATCTTCTCCGGCGCCAAGGCCTCGGATGAGCAGGTGGGTCTGGCAGTCTATGCCTTTTTTGGCAAACCGCTCCCGGGCTTTTTCAAGGGCAGCCTCAGCCTCGGCGATCTGCTTTTTTTCTTTTTCGCCGCCCTGTTTCATGACGGTGACGATTTTCACTGCCGCCTTAAATGCAACAGCCCGGTCCAGGGCCTGTCCAAGGAGATCCTCTGCCAGGTTTGAGCCGCCTCTATAGCCAACAAGAATTTTCATATTATGCGTCCTATCAAGTAAACGGTGCTGCAGGCACCTGGTGCGCTGGGGTCACCTGAAAAATAACAGGCATCTGAAAATTCTAAACATTAAACGATTTATTCCTTATTCACAAGCAAAAATTTTTTCACCCGTTGGGCAATTGTCAGCGCCGGCGCTGTTATCGGTAGTTTGGCCTCTGTTTTACAGAGGCTGGAAAACCCGGGCAACATGGGGCGCTGCGTGGCCTGTTTTGAAAGGGCATTGCAAAAGTCCTCGCTAAATCGGTTTAAGCCCGAATGCCGGCGCGCTGCTCCCGGTCTGTTCAACGATCTGCCACAGGGCCGAGGGCAGGGCCTCTTCAGGCACAGGATGGTAAAATGGCATGGTAATGGCATCGGCTGCGGTGATGCCGGTTTCAATGGCCCAGGACAGCAGATGGGCCATGTGCTCACCAGCCGGGGCCATGAGTTCTGCCCCCAACAGGCGGCCGTCTGTTTTATCCCCATAGATCCGGGCAATGCCGGAAGCCTTGCCCAGGATCATCATGGCCCGGCCAAGCGCCTCCCAGGAGGATTTGCCCACCACAAAATCAACGCCCTGATCTGTCAGCTCCCTGTAGGAGCGGCCGGCAATGGCAATGTCCGGAGAGGAAAAGGTGATGTGAAGGGGGGTGCGTTTTTTAAAGGCCTGGGCCCGGTCAGCCACGGCGTTGTGCCCGGCAATGCCCCCGTCGTCCGCAGCCTCGTGGAGAATGGGTTTCAGGCCGTTGACATCCCCTGCAATGAAGACGGGCAGGTTCCCCACCTGAAGGGTGCCCCGGTCAAAGAGGGGCATGCCCTTGTCATCCAAATCAACCCCTAAGTTTTCCAGGGCCAGATCCTTCAGGGCAGGGCGGCGTCCTGTGGCCAGAAGGATCATGTCCACGGTCTTTTCACCGGATCCCCAGCCCACCCGAATGCCCTTGCCGTCCCGGCCCAGGATGTCGGCACTGCCCACCCTGAGATCCATCTCTTTGGAAAAGTGGGTAAAGGCATAGTCCTGCATGTCCGGATCGGTCAGGCCGCCGGCGGTTTTCCTGCGGGTGATGCCAGTGACATCCACCCCCAGCCGGTGCAGGGCCTGGCCCAGTTCCAGGCCGATGGGCCCCAGGCCGAACACGGCGATTTTCCCGGGCAGGGCATCCAGCTCAAAAAACTGGTCCGTATCAACGATAAATTGCCTGAAGGGTTCCCAATGGTCCGGAATCCAGGGCTTTGACCCGGTGGCGATGATGATTTTTTCAGCCTGCAGAATGTCATCTCCCAGGTCCAGGGTGTTGGCGTCGATGAACCTGGCCCGTTTCCGTATCACCTTGTCCATGAAGGGTTTCATTTCGTCGATGACCCCACCGGCATACCTGTCCCTGAGGCGGCGGACCCGGGCCATGATCTTTGACAGGTCCGGTGTCAGGCCCCCGGTTCCGGAGATCCCCCATCCCTCGAAGTAGCCGCTCTTGTGAAAGTCGTCAGCCATGTGGATCAGGGCCTTGGAGGGCATGCATCCCACCCGGGCGCAGGTGGTGCCCAGGGGGCCGTCGTCAATGAGCACGTAATTGTCGGTTTTCAGTACCACCTGCTCCTGGGCGGTAAGTCCTGCGGTGCCGGCGCCGATAATGGCCACATCAACTTTTTTTGTCATGGATTCTCCTTTGCATGGTCATTTACCCCAAGACCGGGGTATGCCTACCATAATACACAACCGCGGAATTGTCATGCCTGTCTTGACAGGGCTGCGGCTGAATCACTCAAATATTTTTTCGTCCGCTGCTTGGGCTTCTGCCGCATCCGGCTCCATGTCCCTGATCCTGTCTTTTCCCCTTGTCTGCCAATACTCTTTGTACCACTCATTGGCGATGATCATGGCCATGACCTCGTTGGTTCCGGTCCAGATAGAGGCCAGGCGCAGGTCCCTTATGATGCGTTCTACCGGATAAATATTGGTGTACCCAATGCCGCCCATGACCTGCATGGCGTTGTGGGCAGCCTGCTGGCAGGATTCGGTGACGAATTTTTTGGACTGGGAGACCAGACGCCGGACGGTTTTGTCTCCCACACTGCCGGTTGCCATCTGCTCGTCCACGGCCCGGGCCGTGGTGTATATCTTGGACCTGGCCGCATCCACCAGGGTGACGGCTTCGGCCACCTGGAAAGAGACCCCCTGAAAGGCAGCCACAGGCCGGCCAAACGCCTTGCGTTTGGAGGTATAGGCAGTGGCAATATCCACGGCAGGCAAGGCCGCACCAATGGTCATGGCGGCGGTGCCCAGCCGCTCCGGGATCATCATGGTGTTAAAGACCTTAACCCCCTGGTTCAACTTGCCCAGGATGTTTTCCCGGGGCACCTTTACATCCTTGAACACCATGCGGGCCGCTCCGCCGCCCCGGCATCCCATGAGGCCGTACATGTATTCGGTCTTGACCCCCGGGCCCCTGTCCACGACAAAGCAGGAGATGCCCTTTCGGGGCTCGGCATCCGGGTCGGTCCGGGCATAGACCAGGAAATAGTCCGCCCCTTCCCCGCCAACGATAAACCGTTTCTGCCCGTTCAGCAGGAAATGGTCGCCACGATCCTCTGCCATGGTGGTGGTGCCAAAGAAGTCAGAACCGCCCCGGGGCTCGGTGAGGCACTCTGCCGCAAAAAGCTCTCCCTTTAACAAGGGGCGCACATATTTTTCTTTTTGATCGCTCCGGCCGTGGAGGATGATGGCGTCGCAGACCAGTTCTGCGCCCACGCCAAAGGTACAGGCAAAAATATAGCCCAGTACGCCGATCTCCTCCATGACCATACAGGTGGAAACCCAGTCCATGCCCCGGCCCCCCCATTCTTTTGGATACCGGCATCCCATGAGATTGCGGCGCCCGGCCTCTTGAAGAAATTCTTTGGGGAACTGGATTTTGTCCGCATCCATGTCCAGGATCATTTTCCGGGGGATGGTTTTAACAAATTCCCGGGCCTCTGTTTTGAGTTTTTTCTGGGCGTCGGTCAACAGGTAATCATGCATGGGAGTGTTCCTTGCTGGATTTAAATTTCATGATTCAAGTTTGTCCATGCTGGCATGGCCAAGCCCGATCATTTCGGTGATGTCATCCAGGGAAAATCCAAAGCGTTTGCCCCTGAGAGTCAGGCGCAGCCGGCCAGGTGGTTGACAAGTTCTGCTTCGTTTGGGAAGGACCCGGTCTTGAACTTTGAGTAGACAAGGCGGCCGTCGACCATGACATCGAAAATGCCTCCGCCGTCAGCAACCAGTTCGGGCTCAACGCCGAGGGCCTGGGTGATTTTGTCCGCCAGACTGGCGGCCCTGGGTTTATAGTTTCACTGTGCACAATAGGTGATGGAAATCTTCATTTTTCTTCCTTTCCTGGGTCAGGCATTGCCCTTGTCTAAATGGCAAGCCAGAACCAGATGGGAAAAGGGGGTTCACTGGTGCCGGAGGTGATACTTGCATCATCGTCTTCAGTTTTTCGTTTCCCGGCGCCTCAGGTTCTGGTATAAAGAAAACCAAAATATATGTCCAGACCAGGCTAAAATAAAAACAGGGCAAATGCTTTTCCAGATCCTGAATCCTGAGATAAGCGCTTGCGCCCCTTTTAGGGTTCTGGTATGTGTAAGTTTTTTAACACACGGTGGCCAGAGCATATGCTTTTTGCCGCCCGTAATGAATGAAAGGACAAGATCTCATGAAACAAAGAATTGGTATTGCCCTGATCCTATGCCTGGTAGCCTTTTTCGGGCTCGGCCTGACCCCGGCCAGTGCTGAAAAAACCTATATCAACGGCATTGACTTTGGGTTTCCTCCCTTTGGCTATGTGGACAAGGCCGGCAACCCGGCCGGGTTTGACGTGGAATGCGTCAACTGGATTGCCAAGGAGATGGGATTCAAGGTGAAACACCAGCCCATGGACTGGGACGGCATCATCCCGGCCCTGAACGCCAAAAAGATTGATTTTATCGCCTCGGGCATGAGCGCCACTGAATCCCGTAAAAAGGTGGTCAACTTTTCCATACCCTACTATGAGGTCTCCCAGGTGCTCATGGTGATGAAAGACCAGGCCGATGATTTCAACACCCTGCTGACCTCAGGCAAAAAGATCGGTGTCCAGCGGGGCACCAATACAGCCAAACTGCTCAAGGAGCAGGTGGCAGCCGGCAATTTCAAAATTAAAGTCGTGGAGTATGATTCCACAGACCTCAGCCTTGAAGATCTGAAAATTGGCCGTATTGAGGGGTCTGGCATGGACAGCTCCATTGCCTTTGAGGTGATGAAGGACAACCCGTTCAAGGTGGCCGGCAACTTTGACGTGCCCTCGGTAGAGTATGGGTATGCGGTCCGCAAGGCAGATTCAGACCTGCTGGACATGCTGAATCAGGGCTTGAAAAAGTTGATGGCAGATCCCCAGTGGCAGGTGCTCAAAGACAAGTACGAGATCCACTAGAGTAAAACTTCTCCGGGCAGGCCCAGTCATGGGGCCTGCCCGGCCTATTTTTGACACACGAGAAGGGGCCGGGTCCTGTCCGGGTGGTTTGACCGGGCCAGCCATATGTCATGCAGGAAATTGTAAATTTTTTTTCCCCCATTGCCGGGTCTCTGCCCTTTGTCTTTTCAGGTCTGTGGGTCACCCTGGTCCTGGTGGCAGGGGCCATGGGCCTGGGCCTTGCCCTGGGCATTCCCTTTGCCGTGATCCGGGTCTATGGGCCTGCCCCGGCACGGTGGGCTGTGGCCGCCTATGTCTGGTTTTTCAGAGGCGTACCGGTTCTGGTGCTATTTTACCTGTTCTACTTCGGGCTGCTGGCCTGGCTGGGACAGATGGCCCTGCTGTCCTTGCTTCCCCTGAACAACGCTTTCTTTGCTGCAGCCCTGGTATTGGGGATGGCCACCGGGGCCTACCAGACCCAGATCTTCAAGGGCGCCATTCTCTCTGTTTCCCAGGAGCAGCTTAAAGCGGCCAGGTCCCTTGGCATGAGCGATTTTCAGGCCATTGTTTCCATTGTACTGCCCCAGGCACTTCGGTTCTCCATTCCGGCCTGGTCCAACGAGTACTCTATCGTGCTCAAGGATTCTGCCCTGGCCTATGTGATCGGGGTGGCCGAACTCATGTCCAGAACCCGGTCCGTGGCCGCCATTACCCATAAACCCCTGCCCTTCACCCTCTTTGCCGGCCTCATCTTCTTTCTGCTGACCTGGGCCGGGGTACGGGCCCTGAAACGGCTTGAGCAAAAGGTAAGAATCAAAGGATATACCCAGTAATGCAGACAGATCAGACCATTGACAAGAATAAACCCAGGGTGCTGGAAGCCAGAAAGATCGTCAAAGAACTCGGGGGAAGCCGGGTGCTGGACCAGGTGGATCTGATTCTTGACCGGGGGGATATCAAGGTGCTCATCGGCCCCTCTGGTTCGGGTAAGTCCACCCTGCTTCAGTGCCTGAACCTGCTTCATATCCCTGAAAGCGGGGAATTGTACCTGGACAGCCGGCCCATCAACTTCAGGAAGAAGTCTGAACTGTATCTGCTGCGTCAGAAAGTGGGGATGATCTTTCAGGAGTTCAACCTGTTTGACCATCTGACCGCCCGGCAGAACGTGGCCATAGCCCTTCGCAAGGTAAAAAAACAGTCAAAAAAGATGGCAGAACAACGGGCTGAGCTTGAGCTTTCCCGGGTGGGCCTGTCCGACAAGGTGGACCTGTATCCGGCCCAGCTTTCCGGGGGCCAAAAGCAGCGGGTCTCCATTGCCAGGGCCCTGGCAATGGATCCTGAAGTGCTGCTGCTGGATGAACCCACCTCGGCCCTGGACCCTGAACTGATCTCCGAGGTCCTGGTGGTGATCCGGGATCTGGCCAAAGAGGGGATGACCATGCTCATGGCCACCCATCAGATCAGTTTTTCCGCCTCTCTGGCCCATGAATTTGTCTTTATGGAAGCAGGTCGGATCACGGAGCAGGGCGCACCAAATGTCCTTCTGGCTGAGGGAGCGGGATCCAGAACCCTGGATTTTTGCTCCAAGATATCTGAAATGACCGGGGCCCAGGCGTGAGCGAACTGATCTCCTTTATCTTCAGCCAGGTCATTCCGGATCTGAATACCGGGTTCTGGGTCAGCGTCCGCCTGATTGTTCCCTCAGCCCTTCTGGGCATGTTCATCGGTGTGATCACAGGGGCCCTGAGGGTATATGCCCCCTATCCTGTCAAGAAATTCTGCGATTTTTATGTGGCCATTTTCCGGGGCACCCCCCTGGTGGTCCAGCTCTACTTCTGGTACTTTGCTTTGCCCTATACCAGCTTCGGCGGATTCCGTATTGTGATGTCCGCTGAGACCTGCGCCATCCTGGGCTTTGCCCTCTGCTCCGGGGCCTATCATTCCGAATACATCCGCGGCGGGCTGCTGTCCATCAGGACCGGCCAGATCAAGGCGGCCCAGGCCCTGGGCATGACCCCCTTTGCCTCGGTCAAGAGCATTGTCCTGCCCCAGGCCTTTCGCCACTCTTTTTCCGGCTGCTGCAACGAGGTGATCTATCTGATCAAGTACTCTTCCCTGGCCTCTATCATCACCATCAACGAGATGACCGGCATCGGCAGGGGCATTGCCAAGGCCACCTTCAGGAACGTGGAAACCTTTCTGGTGGTGGGATTGTATTACCTGGCCCTGGTCTCCCTGGCCAGTGCATTGCTCTTTTATCTGGAAAAACGCATGGAAATCCCGGGGTTTGAGAAGGGCACTCAATAATCGATGGCCCCGGATTCAGGTTAGGGGTTGATTCGACCTATGTCTGCCGGTTGAAATTGCCGGGCAAAGATGATTTGATAGGGCATGTGGTACAACAAAAGGGTGACTTGTGGGTGTCTGGCCTGCCGGTTCCCATCCCATGGCAAAATTCAAGTTCTGGGGTAAATACAACCTTCAAGGACAAGGTAAAACCATACGCTTATGAGTTTAATCGGTTCCCAAACGGATCATTCAAGCCATAAAAGCCAAGATGAATCCATCCACATCCTTGTGGTTGATGATGATCCGGACATTCGGTTTGCCACCCGGCGACTGCTCGAACAAAACGGTCACATCGTAACCACCGCAGAAAATGCAGACCAATGTTTTAAAATTGTTGAAAGCGCCCAGCCTGATATCATTTTGCTGGATGCGGTCATGCCGGGTATGGGGGGTATTGATGTGTGCAGGCAACTTAAATCAAACACGGATACAGCACATATCTGCATTATCATGTTCTCTTCGCTGAAAACACAGTCCGAGCACCAGTCTTTGGGGCTTGAACAGGGGGCTGACGACTACATCGCCCGTCCCATTAAGAACCGGGAGTTTTTGGCAAGGGTAAATGCCTTTATCCGAATGAAAAAAGCGGAAAAGCAGCTTCAGCACAATCAGGAGCAGCTGGAAGTGCTGGTGGAAAAGCGGACCCGGGAATTGGAAAAGCAGATCCGGAAAAAAGAACAGGCCAAAGCGCAGCTGTGGGTGCATACCAAAAAGCTTGAAGAGAAAAATATCGCACTGAATGTGCTGTTGGAAAACCGGGACGAAAATGTCAGGAAAACAGCCGATGCCATTATCCAGAATTTCAACCGGCTGGTGTTTCCCTATCACGAAAAGATGAAACAGGTCAGGACCCGGGATGAAATACTCATGCTGACCAAGATTGTTGAGAAAAATACCCGTGAAAGCCTCTCTGTGCTGAGCGGATCGATCTGTCAAACCTATCAGGGCTTTACACCCATGGAGATTCAGGTGGCGGATTTGGTAAAGGCGGGCAAGACCAGCAAGGAAATCGCCATTGTCCTGTCTGTCAGTGAACGCAGCGTATTTTTCCATCGGCACAATATCCGCCGGAAACTGGGGATTAAAGGCGATAAAATCAATTTGCGGACCTACTTGTCATCCATAGAATAGTTATTCTATCAGGTTTTACCTGATAATATTCTGACAATTATTTGTCAACCAGCCGACTTTGATCTTTGGTATGCTGTTGATTGTTCAGTGAATATTTAGGGTTGCCGTTGATACAATCTTACTTTGTATAGGATTCAGCGAGGTGGCGGCACAAAAACAGGAGTTAAACGTCGTGATAGATCCTAAATTTTATAATGACTATTTTGATGCGTTACTATCCGGTGACAGGCAGGCCTGCACACAAATGGTAAAAACACTTCTGGACCAGAGAATCCATATCAAAACCCTTTACCGGGAGCTGTTTGAAAAAAGCCTGTATCAGATCGGTGACCTATGGGAGCGCAACAAGATCTCCGTTGCCAAGGAGCATCTGGTTACGGCCATCACAGAAAGCCTTCTGAATCAGGTGTATCCCCACCTGTTTCAGAAAAAGCCAACGGGCCGCAAAGTGGTCATCTCCTGTGCGGCCAACGAGCATCACCAGATCGGCGGGAAAATGGTAGCAGACATATTTGGAATGAATGGCTGGGATTCTTATTTTTTAGGCGCCAATACCCCAATCGATCAGATGACTCAGTTTATTCACGAAACAAAGCCGGATCTGGTGGGGTTGTCTTTGAGCATTTATTTTAACATGCCCTCTTTAAAAAAAGGGATTGACGCCATCTCAAGCCAGTTCCCCAACCTGGAAATCGTCATTGGCGGCCAGGCTTTTCGCTGGGGAGAGCTGCCGTCGTTAAAAGAGTATAAAAACGTAACCTACTTAAGTTCACTGGATGAACTAGAAGGGCAATTGAAGGACTGATTCTCATGGCAGCCACCGTTGAGACGTCAATACAGATGTATGAACGCTTTGTGGATAAGGCCGCCCTGTTGGTTTTTGTGCTAAACCAGGACGGCACCATCATCAAGGCAAATGAGTTTGCCAAACAGCAGATCGGCAATGGGATTGAAAACAAGCCGTTTGATTCCATCATCCTTGATTTTTATAAGACCTTTGAACTTCCTGACCTGACAGATTCGGATAATTCAGATCTGGATCAGACGTATTCCCTGAACATCAAGCGGACCACAGGATTGCCCCAAACCTTTCAATTCAGGTTTGATTACGACGGGACCAATATGTATGCCATCGGCGAACTGGACTATGATGAACTTGAGTCCGTACGAATGGAAATTCTGTCCCTGAATGAAGAGCTCAACAATCTGACCCGTGAACTGCACAAAAAAAATGCCCAGCTTGAACTGTTGAACCAGGAAAAAAATCAGTTCCTGGGCATGGCTGCCCACGATTTGAGAAAACCCATCGGGCTTGTGATCACTTACTCAGACTTTCTTATTGATGAGGCTGCAGATGTTCTGGATCCTGAGCATCAGGGGTTTTTAAACACCATTCAGAAATCCTGTATCTTTATGAAACGACTGGTGGATGATTTTTTGGATGTCAGTGCCATTGAAGCAGGCAAGTTTGATTTAGACCTTCAACCGGAAAGACTTCAGACTGTCCTGGATCAGAGCTTGCGCCTGAACACGCTTCAGGCCACAAAGAAAAATATTGATCTTAAAGTTGATCAGTTTCAGGATCTTCCCCGGATAAAGATGGATATCGCGAAAATTGAACAGGTCATTACCAATTTGATTTCCAACGCCATTGAACATTCCCGACCTGGCACCCGTGTCCTTGTTGAGATTACCAAAAAAGAGGGGGCAGATATCGATATGATTTTGTTTGTTGTCAAGGACCAGGGACCGGGGATCCCTCAAGCGGAACTGAGCCGGCTGTTTGAGCCCTATCAAAAAACCAGTGTGAAAAAGACCGGCGGCGAGAAAAGTATCGGCCTTGGGATGCTGATCACCCGTAAAATTATTGAAGCCCACCAGGGTGAAATCTGGATCGAAAGTCAGGTGGGTGTCGGAACTCAGGTTTTTTTCACCCTGCCCGTGCATCGGAGAGCGCAATGAACCCGGATATCAAAGTACTGGTGGTGGATGATGATGCGGATGTCCTGTGGGGCACCGTACGGCTGGTCAAGTCTATGGGGTATCAGGTGTTCCAGGCGGACAGCGGTAAATCCTGCATGGACCAGCTCAAGAAAAACCTGGTGGATCTGATTGTTCTGGATGTGATGCTGCCGGATCTCAGCGGAGTGGATCTGTGCAAGGCCTTAAAAGCAGATCCCGTGTACAAGTCGATTTTTGTTGTCCTGACCTCTGGCATGAAAATCTCATCCCTGGATCAGGCTGACGGACTTGATTTTGGCGCAGACGGGTATATTGCAAGACCTGTATCCAACCGGGAGTTCAAGTCCCGCATCAATGCCATGGTCAGAATCCTCAGGGCGGAACGGGAGCGTGATGATCTGATCACCAATCTTCAGGACGCCTTATCCCAGGTCAAACTGCTGGAAGGCTTATTGCCATTTTGCACCTATTGTAAAAAGATTCGGGATGACAAAGGGTATTGGAGCCGGATCGAAACGTTTATTGAAACCCACTCCGAGGCAGAGCTTGGCGAGAGTATCTGTCCGGACTGTGCAAAGACCTATTATCCCGGGATCAATATTTATCAGGACAAAATGTGAGTACCCATGCCATGCAAATGAAATTAGCAACACCAATGGTTGAGCCCCATAAAATATTAATAGTGGATGATGACCCGGATGAATTGTTTGCCACATCCAGGATTTTAAAAAAACAAGACTTAACGGTTGAAACCGCCGGTTCCGGGTCATCTGCTTTGGAGCTGGTTGAATCGTATAACCCCGATATTATTCTTTTGGATGTGGTGATGCCGGAAATGGATGGTTTTGAAATCTGCCGTCATATTAAATCCCAAAAAAAGTATGACCAGATCTCTATCATCCTGGTGTCAAATCACCGGACCACACCGGAGTATGTTGCCACAGGCCTTGATGCAGGTGCGGATGAGTTTATCTCAAGGCCTTGTAATGTCAAAGAATTCGTATCCCGGGTAAAGTCCATAGTCCGGTTAAAAACAGTCGAACGCGAGCTGCGCGTTCAGCAGCAGTGGATGCATGTGACCCTGTCCAGCATAGGGGACGGCTTAATTGCCACGGATGATACTGAAACCATCGTGTTTATGAATCCTGCAGCAGAACAGATCACTGGCTGGAACAGTGGTGATGCCTGCGGCCAGACATTTGAATCTGTATTTCATATTGTGGATGATGATACCGGCGATAGGATTGACAACCCCATCCGAAAAGCGTTGAAAATCGGTAAGGCGTTTGAGCTCAAGGATAATGTCAATCTGTTGAAAAAACAAGGATCTCAGATTCCCATTGCCGACAGTGTGGCACCCATTAAGCAGACCAATGACGATATTATTGGCGGCGTTGTGATATTCCGGGATGTGGCAGAGAAAAAGCAGTCTGAAAAAGCGTTAAAAAAGTCTGCCCAAGAATGGGAATTCCTTTTTAAAGCCATCGGCCAGATCACCTTGGTTGTGGATCCGGACCATAGGATATTGGACGCCAATGATGCGGCAATGACGCATTTCAAGATGGACCAGGCAGATATGATCGGAAAGCGCTGCTTTGAACTCTTCCATGACAGCAGCCATCCGCCCAAAACCTGTCCCATGATCAAAGCGTTGGTTTCAAAAGAACAGGAAGCCGGAGAAGTGGCGATTTCAAGACTGGATGGCGACCATATCGTCTCCTGCACCCCGATTCTGGATGACCAGGGCAAGATCGAAAAAATAATCCATATTTCAACGGATATCACTCCCTTTAAAAAAGCAGAACAGGAACGCAGAACAATTGAACGGCAGCTGCAGCAGGCACAGAAGCTGGAAGCCATTGGCACCCTTGCCGGCGGCATTGCCCACGATTTTAACAATATTTTATCCTCTATCCTGGGGTTTGCAGAGATTTCCCTTGAGGAGATTGACACCCTTAGCCGCTCTGCCTTGGAAGACAACCTAAAGGAGATTTATAATGGCGGCAAGCGGGCGCGGGATCTGGTCAGGCAGATCCTGACATTTGCCCGCCGCCAGACCCAAGATAGCCTGGAACCTGTGAATATGGGACTGGTTATTAAAGAGGTGGTCAAATTTTTACGGTCCACGGTGCCGGTGACCATTGATATTTGCCATACCATTAATACCGATGCCTGTGTCCAGGGCGATTCCACCCGCGTCCACCAGGTGATCATGAACCTTTGCACCAATGCGGTTCAGGCCATGGAAAACACCGGTGGAAAACTTGGCATTCATTTAAATCTGAAACACGTTGAGAATCAGACCGTTGGATTTCCACCGAAAAAACTAAACGGCGATTATCTGGAATTGGTGGTGTCTGATACAGGCGCAGGAATCCCGGAAACCATCCAGAACCAGATTTTTGAGCCTTATTTTTCCACCAAGAAAAGCAAGGAAGGCACCGGGCTGGGACTTTCCACCGTGTTGGGGGTTGTGCAAGATTGCGACGGGACTGTCGATTATCAAAGCAATACGGATGTGGGAAGCCGATTCCGGGTTTATCTGCCCGCATCCCAACAATCGTTGGTTGAGGCTGAAATGGCCGTGCAGGACTTGCCCACAGGTTGTGAAAGCATTTTGTTCATCGATGATGAACTGCCAATTGCCAAAATGGGAACCCGCATGCTCAGCTCACTGGGGTATCGTGTGACCGCATTCACAGACAGCGGGAAGGCATTTCAGATGTTTGAAAGAAATCCGGAAAAATGGGATATTGTAGTCTCAGATATCACCATGCCGAAGATCACCGGTGATGACCTGGCCCAGCGGATTCGGGAAATCAGATCAGACATCCCCATTATTTTATGCACGGGGTACAGCAAAAGAACGGCTGGCATGGATAACAAAACCCTGGGAGTTGATGCGCTGTGTTTCAAGCCCATCATGATAAAGGATCTGGCAGTCACGGTGCGGCAGGCATTGGATACCAAAACAAAAAAATGAACTAAAAGGTGTCGGACATGGAAAAAGAAAAAAATCAGGATACGATGGTTCATTATGTGGGTATTGGTGCATCTGCAGGAGGCCTGGAGGCCATTGAAGCGTTTTTCAGCAGCATGCCGAAAAAAAGTAATCTGGCCTTTATTGTTATCCAGCATTTGAGCCCGGATTATAAGAGCCTTATGGTGGAACTATTATCCAAAAAAACCAAGATACCGGTCCACAGGTCCGTGGACGGGATGATGGTTGAACCCGATAACATTTACATGATCCCGCCCAAAAAAAATATGTCCATTTTTCATGGGAAATTGTTGCTCAAGGAAAAAGACACCACCCGTGGGGTCAATCTTCCCATTGATATCTTTTTACGGTCTCTTTCCGAAGACAAGGCTGAACGCGCCATTGCCGTCATTCTTTCGGGTACGGGCAGTGACGGCACCCGAGGCGTCCGCGCCATAAAAGAGCAGGGCGGTATGGTCATGGTTCAGGATGAAAACACCTGTAAATTCAACGGCATGCCAAGGGCTGCCATCTCCACGGGTGTGGCTGATTTTATACTGTCTCCCAAACAGATGGCTGACCAGCTCATGGCGTATGTGGGGCACCCCTATGTGATGCGAAACAAACCAGCCGAGCATCTGCTGAATGATGAGAGCAGCCTGACCCGGATTTTTGCCGAACTCAGATCAAAGAGCAAGGTGGATTTTACCTATTATAAACCCTCTACCATTATTCGACGGATCGAACGGCGAATGACGGTCAACGGAGTTGACCAGCTGAGTGAATACGTTCACTACCTGCAGAAATATCCGGTTGAGGTCATGACCCTGTATAAAGAGCTTTTAATTGGGGTGACCAGCTTTTTCAGGAACTCCGGCGCCATGCAGGAGCTCATGGAAAATAGCATGACCGATTTAATTGACCAGGCCAAAAACCGGGAGGTTCGCTTTTGGGTGACGGCGTGTTCAACCGGTGAAGAGGCCTATACTATTGCCATCCTGGCCAAAGAGGCCATGGAAAAACTGGGGGTGGCACGGGATGTTAAGATATTTGCCACGGATCTGGATCGTGATGCCGTGGTTCATGCGGGGAACGGGATCTATCCGGAAAGTATTGCAGCAGATTTAACGCCAAAACTGCTGGGCAAATACTTTTACCGGAAAGAGGACAACTATCAGATTGCCCGGCATATCCGGGAAATGGTGGTATTTGCCCAGCACAACCTGGTCAAGGACCCGCCGTTCACCAAGATCGACATGATCAGCTGCCGCAATCTGCTCATCTATCTGCAGCCAATACTCCAGCAAAAGGTCATGGAGATGTTTAATTTTTCACTGAATCCCGGCGGCATATTATTTTTAGGAAACAGTGAAACCATTGGTGATATGGAAAATTGTTTTGATACGGTGCATCAAAAATATAAGATCTACCGGTGCGTGGGAAAACAGGGACTTGTAAACCCGGTGATCGAACCCCGTGCAGAAGCCAAACCCAAAATCCAGAAAACCGTTCCCTTTTCTTTCCGCGACTCGTTTCGACGGTTCAGCCGACTTGAGAACAGTGATATGATGAACCGATATCTGAGTGTTCTGGAAAATGCATTCATCCCCCTGTCCATTATCACCAATGATCAGATGGATATTCTCCACATTTTTGGAGATGCCAGTGACTATTTTGTCGTACCGTCAGGAGAGGCGCAATTCAATGTAAGCAAAATGGCCATCAAGGATCTGGCCATTCCCCTGGCCACAGGCATTCAAAGAGTGTGTAAATCCAAAGAGGAACTGGTCTACACCAACATCAGGGTGTCTACCCGGAACGAGAGCAAGAAAATCAATTTAAGACTCATCCCCTTGCCTGAGAAAAAAGATCATGAAACTTTGGTGGCGGTTTTTTTCCAGGATGCCGATTCAAATGAGACCCATCAAACCTCACCAGGTGCGGTATACGATATTGAGGCAGATGTTCAGCAGCGGATACAGGATCTTGAACAGGAGCTTCAATTCTCCAATGAAAATCTCCAGGCCACCATTGAAGAGCTTGAAACGTCCAATGAAGAGCTGCAGGCCACCAATGAGGAGCTTCTGGCCAGCAACGAGGAACTGCAGTCCACCAACCAAGAGCTGCAATCCACCAATGAAGAGCTGTTCACGGTGAATTCAGAATACCAGAGTAAAATTATTGAACTCACCCAGATGAACAATGACGTGGAAAATCTTTTGGCGGGTTCCGGCATTGAGATCTTAATTCTGGATGAAAACGATGAGGTTCGTAAAATATCGCCAAATTTAAACCGCATTTTTAATATTCTGGAAAAAGATATCGGACGCCCAATTGGCCATCTTTCCCATCACATTCAGGATTTTGACCTCATGGAAAAGGTTCAACAGGTCCAGGAGACCAGCCAGGTCATATCGGTCAGCAAAGTCCTGAAAGACGGGACACATTATCTCATTCGCATGCTGCCCTATTATATCGGACCGGAATCCTTTGCCGGTACCATTCTCACCTTTGTGAACATCACTCAGCTTGAACGGGTCAAACAGGATCTGGAATGCAGGATTGAGGCTGCCGAACAGATCATTCAGTATCTGCCGTCTGCGATTTTCAGTCTTGACACCAAAAATGAAAACCGCGAGCTTGTTTTAAAACGTATGAACCCAAAGGCAAAAAAACTGACAGGCCTGGATCTTCGAAAGGCCAAAGACAAACCAATGCAAGCCTTGTTCAAAAATGTGGATTCAAAAAAGATTTTATCAACCTTTTACGAAGGCGACACCCAGGTCTCGGTATTGACGCTAAAAAATATCGACCTCAGGGGTGTTCAATATGAGGTATTGGCCTTTCAGCTGACAGAAGATCAGACAGCGCTGGTGTTTGCACAGGCAAAATAATATTATCATGGATATGGGGAACTAAAAAGTGTCATCTAATAAAGATACGTCATCCCTCCGGAAAAAAGCCCGGGACATATTGGCCAGGCTTCCTGAAAAATATGATGACATGGATAAACGACAGGTCCATGAACTCATCGAAGAGCTGAATGTCCATCAGATCGAGCTTGAAATCCAGAATGAGGAGTTGGCCGCCATCCACAAAAATCTGGAAAAAAGCCGTCAGCGATATATCAGCTTGTTTGATCAGTCTCCGGTTGGATATGTTGTTCTGGACCATGTGGGGATTATCAAACAGTTCAATACAACCTTTTACGAAATGGTCAAGGCCTTTACGCAGGTCAAAAACGGAACACCTTTTGCTGATCTGTTGGAATCCGAAGACGCGGGTCAATTTCGTGCGCGTTATTTTGCCTTGGTTAAATCGCCCCAGGGAAAAAAGATTCAGGCTCGGCTGAAACAACCCGATGGTAGAGGCTTTCAGGTCCTTTTAGAGGCAAAAAATTACGACGCCAAAGGCCAAAACCTGTCCGGTCAATCCCAGGATCTGCTTTTGTCTGTGACGGATATCCATGAACTGCAGGAGACCCGCAGGGCCCTGGAAGACGCCCTTGAAAAGGTTAAAACACTCAGCGGCCTGATTCCGATTTGTTCTTATTGTAAAAACATCAGAGATGATCAAGGGTATTGGAATAGACTGGAAGACTATCTTGCCCAGCACTCGGATGTCCAACTGAGTCATGGGATATGCCAGGACTGCGCCAAAAAGCATTATCCTGATTTGGATCTTTACGATAAGAAATAGCGTGGCTTACAGGTCTATTCAGCCATGGCCGGCAGTTCATCCTTTAAAATAAGAGCTGCCCCCAGAGCCCCGATCATCTGGGGATCCTCCGGCACCAGGACCTGTCTGTCAAGCCGGGAAGCCACAAGCTTTCGGATGCAGGGGTTTTTGGCCACGCCGCCGGAAAAGACAATGGGCCCCCCCCGGGAGACGCGGTTGATCATGCCGGCGGCCCGCTTGACCACGCTGTCGTGAAGGCCCCGGGAAATGGCCTGGCGGTCCGCTCCCCGGGCAATGAGAGAGGTGACCTCGGATTCGGCAAAGACCGTGCACATGCTGTTGATGGCATGGGAGGTGTTTGCGGCCAGGGCCTGGGGACCAAAGTCCTTCAGGTCAAACCCCAGGTTCCGGGCCATGATTTCAAGAAATTTCCCGGTGCCTGCGGCGCAGCGGTCGTTCATCTCGAATTTTTTGACCCGGCCTGTGTTTGTCAGGGCAATGGCCTTGGAGTCCTGGCCGCCGATGTCCAGGATGGTCCGGGCCTCGGGGAAGTAGTGAACCACGCCCCTGGCATGGGCCTTGATTTCCGTCACCGTTGCCGTGTCGTCAAAGGCGGTTTCAAACAGGCCCCGGCCGTAACCTGTTGCCATGAGTTTGTCAAATCCCGCATCAGCCATGATGCCCTTGGCCTGGCAGATGGGGTCAAACCCGGTGTCGGTCTGGCGGGCGTCAAGGATCTGGCCTCCATCGTCCACCACGACCAGTTCGATGCTTCTGGAGCCGATGTCAATGCCGCCCAGCCTCATTTGACCTGCTCGATAAAGGCCTGAACCCGGGTTTTGATCTGCTCCACATCCTCCATGCCATAGTCGGTTTCAATCCTCAGGCAGGGGATATCCTTTTTTTCAAGGGCATTTTCAACGGGGATGGACTCCATGATATAGGGCTGGCAGAACTGCAGGCCGTAATGGATGACCCCGTCGGCATTGTAGTCGGATGCCATTTCCACAATATGCGAGAGCCGGTCAGGATTGGGGGTGAAAATGGCGCAGTCCACCTTGAAGTATCGGTCGGTGATGGCTTCCATGAGGTCTTCCATGGTGGCGCCGGAATCGTTTACCAGGTTCCGGTATCCCCGCTCGCCCACACAGGATTCCTCACCGACAATCACGGCGCCTGAGGTCTCCACGATCCAGGGCAGCTTCCAATTGGGTACGGCCTGGGGACAGCCGGAGAGCAGCAGCCTGGGCGTTTTTTTCGGCATGGCCCCCACCTTGTCGGCGATGCGGTTTTCCAGTTCGTCGCAGATCTTGTTCAGGGATTCGGTGAACCGGGCCGGGTTGTCGTAAAAGGCAACCTGGCTGGCCAGAAGGGCGTCCAGGCCGGAGATGGGCGCCGGATCGGCATGGCGCAGTTTATACAGGCGGTGCAGGGCCTTTCGCTTGGCATTGACCTGGCCGATGGCCTGTTTGAGGGAGTCATAGGTGACAGAGACACCGGTCAACTCTTCGGCAACAGTTTTGAACCGGTCGAACTCTGATCTCAGCAGGGCCCGGCCCTGGTCAGACTTGACCTGGGGCAGGTCCATGACGTAGAGGTTGTTTACCAAGGGCCCCAGGGATTCATAGGCTTTTTTCTTGCCGTCACAGGTGTTTTCACCCACCACCATGTCCGCACTTTCAAGGTAGGGGCAGACCTTGCCCAGCTTGAAGCCAAAAGAGGATTTGATCAGGGCGCAGGTATTCCTGGGCAGGTATTTTTCAACCTCTTCCATGGCAAAATCCGCTCCGGAGCACAGACCCACAAGTGTGGCATTGGCTGCCAGGGCGATCTCTTCGGGGACAAACACGCAATAGGAGCCGATGATTTTCCGGCCGGCCTTTTTTTCATCCACCAGTTCCTTGATTCTGAGACCGTGGACCTCGCTCATGACAAAGTCAAAATACCCCATGCCCTCGGGCCGGTCCTTCTGGGACAGGTAGATATCAGTATAGGCGTTACCCAGTACGCTTAACAGGGCGTCATGGGCCTCAAGGTCCAGGCCCAGCTCTGCCCACATGGATGTGTAGTCTTGACTCATTATACTCTCCTTTGTTGTTGCCATTGCTGCATGGGGCTGTCTGTTCCTGTGGCCGTGATTGGTATGGCCAGGAAGTGTTCCACCCTTTTTATCCTGGCCTATCCTTATCAGGGACGGCAGGAATCCGGCAAATTCAAAATAGGAGTAGCAACAGAGGGATTGTATAGAAAAAAACAATAAGGATAGAAGACGCTCTCTGTTCTTAAAGCCAATTTCGGCGTTTAAAAAATTTGATCATAATCAGAGCAACCGCCAGCAGCACCCCCCAGAAAACAAAATATGCATAACGGAAATGCAGCTCCGGCAAGTACTCGAAATTCGTACCGTAAATACCGGCGATAAAGGTGAGCGGAATAAAAATTGCCGAAAAAATAGTGAGGATTTTCATTATTTCATTCAACCGATTGCTCACGCCGGTGTTGTAAATATCCAGATGATCGGAAAGCATGTCACGATAAGTGTCCACGATTTCCACGGCCTGGGTCGCCAGATCCAGCAGATCCTTCAGAAACGGCTGCGTCTGTTCATGAATGAGATCCGAATCAAGCCTGCTGAGGTGCAGGATAAACTCCTTTGCGGGCCGAATCGTTTTCCGCAGATACCTGATCTCCGTCTTGTATTCATTGATACTGGACAACACCTGTTGGGTCGGGTTCTCGAGAATTTTATCTTCAATTTCTTCGATCTGCTCGCCCAGCCTTTCAATAATAAAAATATAATGGTCGACAATCGTATCCAGCAGCGCATAAGCCAGATAATCATTCCCCACCTTCCGGATCCGCCCTTTGCGTTTGCGAATACGCTCGCGCACCGGCTCAAAGATGTCTCCTGACCGCTCCTGAAAGGTAAGCAGAAACGTATCCCCAAGAACCATGCTCAGCTGTTCGTTTTTGAGTTTCTGTTCAGCAGGGTCATATCGTATGATTTTGAGTACAAAGAACAGATAGTCGTCATACTCTTCCATTTTCGGGCGCTGGCCGGTATTGACGATGTCTTCAAGCACGAGCGGATGAAGGCCGAAGCCGTTACCGATGTCTTTGATCAAGCTCGTATCATGTAAGCCGTTGATGTTGATCCAGGTAGCTGTGGCAGCCTCCTTGTATGGGAGACATGCTTTGATATCCGGTAAATCCTGCTCCCTCAGTTGTTCCTGATCATAATCAATGACCCGGAAGGTTGTTTCCTCAACTTTTTGTTCTCCGATGAAAACGGGTTCGCCAGGAGCCTGTCCCAGTGATGCTGTTTTCTTTTTCAAAAATCTGGCCATTACTTTGTCCTCCTTGCTTTCGGTAATTCATTCAACGCTTTTGCTTTCTTTTAGCAACCCTGCCAGATAAAAGTCCACCATCCGTTCCAGCCGTTGATGCGGTATCTCCAATCAGCAGGGCCAGACGGCTGCTGCTGAAACGCCACCCGGCAAAAAATCCCGCAGGAACTGATTTTTTTGGTAAAAGGCTTGTTAGATGACGCTAACTTGTGATAATTTTTCCAAAGGATTCATACACATATCCGGAGGAAACCCATGAGATCGGATAAACCCACCTGGCTTTATTTTTTATTGTTTGCCTGCATCGGGGCTGGTCTTGCCACCCTGCTGCCCTTTAGAAACGCTTCGGAAACCTCTATCCTGGGGTACCGGGCCCTGTGCACCTTTTCCCCGATCTCCACGGTCCTGCTCTTTTACGCAGGGCTGCTGGCCTATGGGAAAATCCGGCGGGGATAACCCGGATAACGTCCCAGAAGGCCTGGAACATGCCATGAAAAGGCCTGAGGAGGTTTCAGCAAAAATTCCAGAAAGCATGATGACTCTTTCTTCTTATATGATGGATGATAATCCACAAAAAGCAATACAGCAGATGGGAAATGAGTAAGCGTCAATAGCAAGACCCCATTGGATATGAAAAAGCAATCATTATCATGCGCGTCTATGGTTTTTATTTTCCGACAATGGCAGGCGGATAATAAATTTACACCCTTGCCCCAGGCCTGATTCAACCGCCATCTCACCATTATGATCTTCCACAATAATGAAATATGACAAAGAAAGGCCCAGGCCGGTGCCTTTTTTTATACCCTTGGTCGTAAAAAAGGGCTCAAACACCCTTTTTCTTACGGACTCATCCATTCCCGGGCCGTTATCCTGTATTTCAATTTGAACCATTTCTTCCAGTTTCCGGAGCCTGAAGATCAATGTCGGCTGTTTGATTTCTTTTGTCTCAGACATGAAGTCACTGGCATTTTTAATGATGTTGAAAAACACCTGCATGATCTTGCTCTCTTCACAGGGCACATCGGGAATATGCGGATCAAACGCCTTTATGATGTCAATCTGCCTGAAATTAAAGTTGTTTTTCAGATCGTAATCGTTGTGCGCAAGTTCAAGGGTTTTTTCCACTAATTGGGCTAAATTGTGTTTTGCTCTTAACGCATCTCCTTTTTTGGCAAAAGAAAGCATATTATCCACAATTTTGGCTGCATGGCTTCCTGCATTAAAAATACTGTCAAGAGAAGACAAAATTTTGCGCTTCTGTATAAATTCTCTGATGGAATTCATGCTTGTTCCGGATTCCAGGGCGGCGTTATCGTTTGCCGGCATGTCCCGTGTCAGCCGGTTTCTAATGAGCTGGGTATTCTGCATAATACCTGCCAATGGATTATTGATTTCATGGGCCATGCCTGCCGCCAGCCCGCCGATTGACATCATTTTTTCGGACTGCATGATTATTTGCTGGATTTTCTTGCGCTCGGTCACATTGTGAGCAACAACCCTTGCGCCTTTCAGCTGATTGTTGTCATAGATATAGTCACTGTTCAAAAGAACAGATAATTTTTGACCATTCTTTGCAAAAATTTCATATTCATATTCAGTGCTCAGCGTTTGACCTTTCAGCAGCATGTCATATCGTTTTTCAAACTGCAGCCGGCTTTCCGCGGTGAGAAGATCATAGGGGTTTAGTGAAAACAGCTCTTTTTTGGTATAACCGGTCTCTTTGATGAAGGTGTCGTTCACATCTGTGAATCGGCCTTTTACAAAATTGATTTCATACATGCCAACAGGTGCGTTGTCAAAAAGATAGCGGTATTTTCTTTCACTTTCCCGCAGTTCATCTTCTGCTCTTTTCCGATCAATGGCAATGGCGATCTGATCTGATATGGATGACATTAGTTTCAGGTCCTGCTCATTATACAGCTCCGGATCTGTATAACTTTGAACGGCGATCACGCCGATGACATCATTTTTAATCATCAAGGGGACCCCCATCCAGATCAGGGGAAGGGTGCCGCACACACAGTTTTTATCTGCCAGGGCTTTCAACTTTTCCGAATCCAGCAAAATCGCCTTTTGTTCAGACACCACCAGTCCGGTCAATGAACGGCCCGGATCAAACCCCCTGATCGGTGAATTGTCTTTATCAACGGTATCAACAAGATACGGGAAATGCAGGGTGGTTTTTGTTTCGTTGACCAATGCGATAAAAAAATTATCAACGTTTATAATGTGACTTAAAAGGTGGTGGGTCTGTTGATATAACTCCTTTAAATTCAAGGTGATATTTACTGTATTGGCAATGGAAAACAATGTTTTATTTATATTTTCCGTATGTTTTCTCTCCTCTAGTTCTTTTCTTAACGAGCGCAGTCCCTGACTGTAAATGGAAAACAGATTAAACGAGAGAAGAAAGACAAAGCTCATCACGATCAGGTTGTCAAAAAGATACTCCAGAATCTCTATCCTGCTGAGATCAGTGCTTATATGAAGGTGATAGCAGAACAAAAACAACACAACCATATTTGCCGCAAAATAAAATACGATCGGCTTTCTGGTTTTAGAAAACATGAAGGGCGTAGCTGCCAGAAGCCCTATGACGAAAACGATTGTATCCAGTTTCGTGAGGATTGAGATTCCTGATTTGACAAATAAAACACCCCAGATCGTTGAAAAACCGGAAACAAGGATGATGTGTATGGCAGCATTATAATTGCCTTTAACAAGGATGACCAAAGCCCAGAGCATGACGGCAAGACCGCCGAGTTCTGTCAAGATGGCGAATTTGTTGAAGCCGGACAGGTAGGCCGTGTACACTAGGCTTGTAATAACGCCTGCAATGACGAAAACAATTGTAATCAGTATAAATTTTGCTTTAAGAAAAACTTCTATATCTTTGGGATCATATTGTTTTAACAAGTAGGACAGCACCTTGGCCATTTTTTCCTCTGCCGTTTTTTAAGGTTTTTCCACCTGATGCCGGCAGCTCAATGACGCCCCTTCCGGCAGTTGTCATATTGACCTGAAACTGCAGCATCCATCGTATATTACCTATATACCCCATTATGCACATGGTGACCAGACCATGTTTATTCTGGGAATGCGGACAGGAAATGCACCAGGACACGGACCGATGAAAAACGGGGTTGATTTTTCGCCTGCCATGAACTAAATCCTGTTAAAAGACCGTTCGTCAACCGGTAAAAACAGGAGGTTTTCATGCCCAAGACCTTGAAACGTCAGGCTCCTGATCTGGATGTGGTCCGGCTTCAGAAACTGCTTTCCTTCAACGGTTATTTCAACCGCCGCATCCCCGAACACGGGATATTTGACACGATCACCTTTGAAAATGTCCAGATGTTCCAGCTTCAGCACCTGGACAAAACCGGCACCCCTCTTTCTCCGGACGGGGTGGTGGGCCCCAAGACCTGGTGGGCCCTGTCCCATCCTTCCGGCCAGGACCAGAAAAGCCATATCAAAACCGAAGCGCCTATCGGCCTGACCCCTGTCAGGGCAAGGCTCATGGACCTGATCCTGGCCGAGCATGCCAAGCCTGTGTTCGAGGTGCCGGATGGCGCCAACCGCAGCCCGGACATTGACGGGTACTGGGGCGGCACCGGAGTGATCGGCGCCCCCTGGTGCTGTGCCTTTGTCTCCTGGGCCCTGCAGCGGATCCTGGGGGTTTATCCCATCCAGGGCCGGCACCACATCGGGGTGCAGAAGATGTGGCAGGCAGCCTCACGCCTGGAGATGGCCGTGGCCTCACCTAAACCGGGGGACCTGTTTATCCAGATCATGTCCGGCGGAAAAGGCCATACCGGTTTTGTCATCGGCATGCCGCCGTCAGGGGATATTGTCTATACCTGCGAGGGCAACTGCGGCAACCGCCTCAAGGTGGGGCAGCGCCCCCTTTCCAGCATCCACCATTTTGTGGACTGCATCCGGGATGGCCAGGCCGAGGATTTTTCCAGAAAAACCCTTGAGATCGATCCCCCGGGCGGAGGTGGCACAAGATAGGGGGAAAGGCGAAGTAATAAAAAGGCAATGGTTTTGCAGACATTGCCTTAAAATTCGGTTCTCTGAGTTTAAAGCCACAATATTGTACTTGCACAAGATATATGTTAAAGGGTTTAGACTTTATATGCTGTAAGTTATATCTGTTGTGAAAGAAGAAGAGTCTTCGAAAAGGGATGCTGGAGCCAGTAATAAGGCATATCAATTTGGTCAGGGATACAGTGGCGTGGAAAAATTTCTTTACAGAATTGTCGTTTCCAGAATCGTTCCCGATGCAAAGGAAAAGTTCGTAAAATTTCTCATCAGGGAGTTCGGCTACTCAACAGACCGTGCCCGAAGTTTTGTCAGGTTCCTGCCTGGTATCCTATTTGAGAGCCCCAATGAAAGCGACATTAAAAAGCTAGTAAAAAAACTGCGTGCCATAGAGGCCAATCCTGTCATTCAAAAATTGGTCAAAGATAAACACGCGCCTGTTTTTATCGAGAAATCACAGCAACGGGCTATTTCAAAGGTTTTGAGTATGACTCTCAGGGCTGGAACCGACACCGCCCTGGTCTATTTAGTTGTAGCGCCAGAAGAGGAACAAAATTGTTTAACCCCTTTGCTGGGAAGGGAAGAAGAGATTGAAAAACATTTTCGTTTGAGCGATTTTGTCTATTGCATCGATGATAAATCTTTACTTTTCTTCGGCTTTACCACGGATCTGGATGGGCTTGGAAATGTTGTTCCAAAACTGGTTCGTGTCGTGAGAGATCTTGTTGGGGGCACTGCACGCCTGCATATTGGTAAAGCTGTTTTTCCGGGTGATGGGTATTCTTTTACAGAAATACTCCGGACTGTTCACGAAACGCTGCATGACTGCAGGCACGGTGAAAAGCCACTGAAAGCACCCCATGGTGTGCAAAAGGCGGTGAAGTCGACAATGGACCCAGTCTCTGAGCCAATCCAACAGGCTGGAGAGCAAGAGGTGGTCGATTTTGTTTTCAAGAATGCCAGGGGAGCGCTGTTTTTTAACCTACTGAAATTGAATCCGGAAACGATCTGGTTCGGGGTTAAGAGAATGAAGGAAATGGATCAGAAACGATTTATTTCAAGAATTCCCTGGGATTCAAAACTGATTCAGTTCCTGGCGGAGAAGAAAAAAAAACAGGCTGATGTCAAGGACAGTGAAACAGCGTCCAGAGAGATCCAGGCTCTTGTTTCACAGTTTTCGTTCCATGAAAAAATGGCTGAGAGAAAGCGGAATCAGGCGGCGGTTTTGGCAAAGTTGAACCAGATAGAGTCTTTGCCGGCGTTTCCAGCTGTCGCCATGCAGGTGTACAACCTTGCCATGGACCCTGATGCCAGAATAGAAGAGGTGCAGCAGTTGCTGGCAACAGCCCCGGTACTGACCTTGAAAATATTAAAGTTGGTGAATTCTTCTTTTTATGGTCTGCCCCAGAAAGTGGATACCGTGAAAGAGGGGATTGTCATCCTGGGGATGGATGAAATTTCACAGATGGCATTTGGCCTTAGCCTTGCCAAGACATTTTCCCAGGTAAATATGGGTGGGGTGTTGGATGCTGCTACTTTGCGGCGGCATGCCACGGAAACAGCCATGGTGGGAAAATACCTTTGCCAGGCAAGAAAAGATCTGAAGGTAACCAGTCTCTTTACCGCTGGTATTCTCCATGATATCGGAAAGTTGTTTTTGGCTGATCAATTCCCAGCCCTGTATGAATCTGTGATAAATACAGCAAGAAAATTGGACCTGCCGGTATGCATGCTCGAGGAGGAGGTGTTTGGCTATAACCATGGGATAGTGGGCGGAGTTATTGCTAAAAAATGGAACCTTCCCAAAACGCTGGTTCAGGCAATCTCCTTTCATCATCATCCCTCTTTTGCCTCAGAGCATGAGGATTTGGCCGCAATTGTGGGGTTTGCCGACAGCCTCTGCCTCGAAAAGCCCGAAGCACCAGAAGGTGGCAGGCGTGATGCGTGGATGAGCAAAGGACTGCTGGATGTTTTACAGGTTGTTTTTGAAGCGTTCACAATGGAATCAGTGGCTGACAAAAGGCGGGAAATTCACAATTACCTGGCTGAAAACCAGGCAGTGATAAATATCCTTAACAATGAATAGAATTTAGATGCAGGTTAAAGGTGGCTAAAGATGAATGATATTGCCGCAGATTCGGCAAACTTTGAATTAATCAAAAAAAACTACCTTAGCATTCATAGAAAATATGAGCACAAGATCGATGAGATGTCCATCCTGAAAGAGATGGTTGGCTCTATGAAGTCCATTGATTTAGGGGGGTTGGATTTAATCTGGCATCAGCAATTGGACTGCCTTATCCAATACAAAAACCTTTCAGGGGTTGTGCTGTTTTTGAATGAATACCAGAATACCAAAGAGGGGCGTTTTTTTTCTGTGGGATTTGACGCCCAGACCGACTACGCGACTTACTTCAGAAATACAAAGATACTAGAAACCCTTGTTCAGGAAAAGACCACCATTCTCCTTGAAAGTACAGAGGGCCATGAGGAAATCGGGATGCTGGAAGGCGCTATGTATGGCCTTCCCATGGTTTCAGGAGATGAATCCATAGGGGCATTGATACTGCTGAAGAACAAACCGGGTGGGTTTCATCGGGATGAGTTTCATTTTTACTCCATCGTTAATGATCATCTGATGAATATCGTAGCATTCCGGCGGTTTTATTTTCAGAAAATCGCGGAGGAGAGGCATATCCTTCAGCTTTCCCGCTTTTTTTCAAAAGAGGTGGTTAAAAAAATTCTGGACAGCAGCACCCCCCAGCTGGGAGGGGAACGCAAAAATGTCTGTGTGAGCTTTGTCGATCTTCAAGGATTCACCTCTATATCAGAGTTGTTGAAGCCAGAACAGGTGCTCAAGGAGCTGAATGACTTTTTTTCATTTATGATTCCGAAAGTATTTGAGAACCACGGTACCTTGGACAAGTTGATGGGAGACTGTATCATGGCCATTTTCGGCGCACCCATCGATGATGAGCAGGCCTGCTACAACGGTGTTAAAACTGCTTTGGAAATGTTTGTATTGTTTGACGAATATAAACGGTCGCGGGGAAGGTATTATAAACATCTAAAAATGACAGTGGGCATTAATTTCGGTGAGCTGGTGGCCGGTTTTATAGGAGAGCAGAATCATTTGAATTATACGGTTATAGGGGATACGGTTAATGCTTCCCAACGCCTGCAGTCAATGGCCAAAGGGAATCAAATTTATATCTCTGAAAGCGTCTTTAATGAGATCAAGCCCCATATTGACAAACTCGGGAATATTAAACGAATTGATGCGTTGGGAACCTTAGCTTTGAAAGGGAAAAGCAAAAAAATAAATGCATACAGAATTATACCGGAACTCTGCTGAAAAAGAGTATGCCGGGTCCCAAATAAAAAGGTGAAGGGCAAGGGTTTGGGCCGTTGAGACCAGGCCTCTTTCGGATTTACACGATAAATTTAGCGAGTCACTTATGTTATCCCCCCCAAAAAAACAGGAAAATGATACCGCTGCCATGGGCGTGGCCATTGATATTTTAAATTCAGGTGTAAATATTCCCCCCATGTCCTCAAGGGGAATCAAGCTGTTCAAAATGATTCAGAGGCCCGTTCACGAAATCAACACCCATGATTTCTGCAAACTGATTGAGCCGGATCCAGGTCTTTATTCAAAGGTGCTTCAATTGGCCAACTCCCCTCACTACAAGGGTGTAAACGAGGTGATCACTCTGCGATCCGCCATTACCCGGATAGGCATGGATGAGGCCATAGCGTCGGTCAACGTCTATTTTCTTAAGCGGTTTTTGCCAAAAATATCAGATCTACAAGGGTTTTCAGCAAATGACTACTGGGCGTTCAGCTGGGCCTGTGCTGTTGCTGCCAGGCACCTGGGTCACCCAACCATAACCCAGGCGTCATTGCCGGGTGAACTGTATCTTGCGGGGCTACTCCAGGGCATCGGAAAACTGGTTTTAGCGTTACATTACGGCGCTGAATTCGCAGGTTGTATTGAGCGGGCAGTACAATTTGAAATGCCGCTGCAATCAGTCCTTATGAATGAGTTTGGCACGACGGACACCCTGCTGGCGGCAAAGCTCATGGGCACATGGAATATTCCTGAAAAAATCTGTTCAGCAGTACAGTTCTGCCATAATCCCGAGTTGGCGCCAAAACAATACCAGGAGATTGCAGGATTGACACAACTGGCCTCCAGAATTGCATCGGCCTCCCAGATTGGTAACAGCGGTGACGGACCGGTACAGGAGATTGATACGGCATGGATTATCAAAAGTGATGCCAGCCCGATCTCTAAAGCAGAGCTCCGTGAGAGAATAGTTGAAGAGATTCTGCTGATGATCCACCAGAAATCTGATACAATAACCGGTGTTTCTGTGACAGAAACAGATGAAAAGAAAAAGCCTGAACACACCAAGCCTAATCCTCAATCAATAAAAAAGACCAAGGACGGGTCAAAGGGATTTTGGAAAAAGATACTGTCCTTGTTCAGGTGACATACTTTCGGGGATAGCCAATGGACGTTTCCGATTTTTGCAACGCTGGGGTACAGAGACCGGCTGCCACCTGAGTTGGCAAGTCCGGCCTGCTTTGTGCCGGTTAAAACTTAACTGGGAGACGCGCCTGCCGGCCCTCACTTGCCGTCGGGGTCAAATTGGCTTCGGATGTTTTCCACTCTTTTTCGGTTCACTCCCAGATCTGAATAGCCCAGGCGGGCGGCCGAGCGAAGATGAATTACCCCAGGCTGGGATTCAGGCAGCCAGAACTCCACATCATCCACAAACCTGAACCATTTTGACCGGCATTCCACATGAAGGTAGTTTTCAGTCTCAGTAATGACTTTGGTTCTGGGCAGGCCTGTCACCAGGGTCTTTAACCGCTTCAGCGCCGCCTCCCGGCTGCCGGTGTAGGCCAGGCTGGCAATGGCATGGGCATCATCGCTGCTGTGGCTGCTGACGCAGTTGGGTTTGTCCGGGCAGGGGGAAAGGCCCCGGTCCGACAGGCCGGAAAGGCTGTTGCAGGCTGACAATGCCAGGCCTGTCATGGCCACAATGCCAAGGGTCATCAGTTTCATATTGTTTTTCCTATCTATAGGTGTTTGCAATTTCAGCCAGAACCTCATTTCCCGGACACAGCTCTTTTTGTGTCAGGGTGTTGAGGGGGGTGGCCGTGGTGTCCAGGATATCATGGGTGTCTTCCAGGCCATGGTTGATGTGAAGCAGGCCCGTGAGGATCTGCCCCTGTTCCCGGTGGTCTTCCAGGGCCTTGATGGCAGCCTGCCGGTCCGTGACATCAAAGGTGCTGTCGCTTTTATGCAGGTCAAGGCGGCTGCCGTCGTGGAGGGTGATGGTGGTGGCAGATCCTTGCTGGTATTCTGCTGTGATCTCTTTTTCCATGGGGACAAAGTCAACCGCGGCTGTGGCCTCCATGTGATCCCGGACCCAGTGGTAGCTCTTGGTGGAGGTGGCGGTGTTGTTGAAGGTGACGCAGGGGGAGATCACGTCCACCAGGGCAAATCCTTTGTGTTTGATGGCTGCCTTGATTAGGGGAATCAGGTGGTCCTTGTCCCCGGAAAAGCCCCGGGCCACAAAGCCGGCCCCCATCTGGACAGCGGTTTCGCACAGGTCTATGGCTTCAAAGGGGCTGGGCCGGCCCTTGCGGCTGGCAGAGCCCTTGTCTGCCGTGGCAGAATCCTGGCCCTTGGTCAGGCCGTAGCAGCCGTTGTTCATGACGATATAGACCATGTTGATGTTGCGGCGGGTCGCATGGACGAACTGGCCCATGCCGATGGATGCGGTGTCACCGTCTCCGGAGACCCCGATGTAGAGCAGGTCCCGGTTGGCCATGTTGGCGCCGGTGGCAACAGAGGGCATCCGGCCGTGGACGGCGTTGAACCCGTGGGACTTGCCTAAAAAATAGGCAGGGGTCTTGGAGGAGCACCCGATGCCCGAGATTTTGGCAATGCGATGGGGGGCTATGGACAGCTCAAAGCAGGCCGAGATGATGGCGTTGGAAATAGAGTCATGGCCGCACCCGGCGCAGAGGGTGGAGTCCAGGCCTTCGTAATCCCTGCGGGTATATCCCAGGTCGTTGGCCGGCAGGTTCGGGTGTCTGAAAACGGGTCGGTGGGAACTCATGATGCATCTCCTTTGTCTGTCCGGGGGGCTTGTTCGGTATTGTGCCGGATGGACCGGCAGATGAAGGCCGCGTCAATGGGGATGGCTTCCACATAGGGAATGGGGACCAGCCGGGCGGGATCCAGGTTGAATTCGTTGATCAGCAGGGTCCGCATCTGGCTGTCCCGGTTCTGCTCCACCACAAATACTTGGTCATGGGCTTGGATGAATTCAAGGATTGCATCCTGAAAAGGAAAGGCCTTCAAGCGCAGGGTGTTGAGATGGCATCCTTGTGCTGCCAGAAGATCCACAGCTTCATTCATGGCATCAGCGGTGGTACCGTAGAAGATAACGCCGGCAAGGGCCTTGTGATCCGTCATCCGGATTTCCGGGGCAGGCATCATGGTTCTGGTGGTCTGCCATTTTTTGTCCAGGCGATCCATACACCGCTTGTAAACCCTGCCGTCCTCAGTGTACCTGGCAAATTCGTCGTGGGAGGAGCCCCGGGTGAAATAGGCGCCTTTTTCCGGATGGGTGCCGGGATAGGTCCGGTAGCAGACCCCGTCCTTGTCCTTGTCCAGGTAGCGGCCCCAGGTCCAGTCCAGGTTTTCCAATTGGTCATGGTCCAGGACCTTGCCCCGGTTGTAGGTTTTGGCATGGTCCCACTTCAGCGGCTGGGTGATGTGGTCGTTCATGCCCAGATCCAGGTCGCTGACCAGGATCACCGGGGTCTGTAGGGCTTCAGCCAGGTCAAAACTGTCGGCTGCCATGTCAAAGCATTCAAACGGGCTTGCCGGCAGAAGCAGGGGATGTTTGGTATCTCCGTGGGAGGCATAGGCGCAGGTCAGGATGTCAGACTGCTGGGTCCTGGTGGGCATGCCCGTGCTGGGGCCCACCCGCTGGATATCCATCAGAACAACCGGGATCTCTGCGAAATAGGCCAGCCCCAGGAATTCGCTCATGAGAGAGACCCCGGGGCCGGAGGTGGCGGTAAAGGCCCGGGCCCCGTTCCAGGCGGCGCCAATGGCAATGCCGATGGCGGCCAGCTCGTCTTCGGCCTGGATGACGGCGGCACGGCGTTTGCCGGCATCGTCCAGCCGGTATTTTTTGGTGAACGTGTCAAAGGCCTCCACCACCGAGGTGGAGGGGGTGATGGGATACCAGCCGGCCACGGTGGCCCCGCCGTACACGGCGCCCAGGCCTGTGGCGGCGTTCCCGTCCATGAGGATGTGGCGGTCCAGGATCTTTTTTGAGGTGATCTTGAGATCGCAGATATCCTTGAAATGCTCGGATGCATAGTTGTATCCGATTTCCAGGCAATTGATATTGGGTGCGGCCAGTTTGGGTTTTTTGGCGAATTGTTTGGTAATGGCATCTGTGAGCACGGAAAAATCCATGTCAAACAGGGCGGCCAGGGCCCCCACATAGATGATATTCTTGAGCAGGGGCCGCAGCTTGGGATTTTCAATATTTTGGTTGCAGATCTTTGTCAGGGGGATGCCGATCAGGGTGATGTCCTCTCGGTCATAGGTCTGGTCCAGGGGGCGGGTGGCATCGTATAAAAAATAGCCCCCAGGCAGCAGGTCGGTATAGTCCCGTTTCAGGGTCTGGCCGTTGATGGCCACGGCAAAGTCATACCCCCCCCGCCGGCCCAGATACCCGTGTTCGCAGATCCTGACCTCATACCAGGTGGGCAGCCCCTGGATATTGGAGGGAAAGATATTTTTGGGGCTGACCGGAATGCCCATGCGGAAGACGGCCTTGGCAAAGAGGCTGTTGGCACTGGCAGAGCCCGAGCCGTTCATGTTGGCAAAACGGATGACAAAATCATTCACAGAGGCCAGTTTATTCATTTTTGTCCTGCCTTTGCTGTAATATAGGTGTACTTTTTCATGTCCCAGGCCCCGGTGGGGCAGCGTTCCGCGCACAGGCCGCAGTGCAGGCAGACATCTTCGTCCTTGACCATGACCCGTCCAGTGGCAAGGGGGCTGGAAACGTATAAAAACTGGGTGGTGTTTTGGGCCGGAATGGTCATCCGGGACCGCAGGTCCGATTCATCCCCGTTCTCCAGAAAGTTGATGCAGGTGGTGGGGCAGACATCCACACAGGCGTCGCATTCGATGCAGTCTGCCACGGAAAATACGGTCTGGACATCGCAGTTAAGGCAGCGAAGGGCCTCTTTGTGGCCGATGTCTTGGTCAAAGCCCAGTTCCACCTCCAGCAGCCGGTCCTTGATGGATTTTACCTTGGGCTGCATGGGGACATCCTGGCGCCCGGTGTCCGCTATCTGACTGTGGTAGATCCAGTCCCTGAGCCCCATCTTCTGGCCGGCCAGATCGGTTCCGGGCCCGGGCCGCTTGAGCAAATCCTTTCCCTGGCAGAACAGGTCAATGGACAGGGCTGCATCATGGCCGTGGGCCACGGCCGTGATGACATTGGCCGGGCCAAAGGCGGCATCCCCGCCAAAGAACACATGGGGAAGATCGGACTGAAAGGTGACCCGGTTTACATTGGGCCGCCCCCGATCGTCAAAGCCGATACCGATATCCGGTTCGATCCAGGGAAAGGCGTTCTGCTGCCCCACCGCCAGAAGAACCTCGTCACAGGGAATGACCACCTCTTTTTCGGCGGCATTGTCAGCCAGATTCTCAAAGGTCATGGCAACCAGCTTTCCGTCTTCTACAACAAAGGCCTTTGGGGAGAGGTGTTCGAGGATGGGGATATCCTCGTGTACGGCGTCCTCCACCTCCCAGGGAGAGGCCTTCATCTTTTCTTTGGGCCCCCGGATAATGACGTTTACATTGTCACCGCCCAGGCGCCGGGCCGTGCGGCAGCAGTCCATGGCAGTGTTGCCGCCGCCGATGACCAGGGTGGTGGGGCCGGCGGCCTTGACGTGGGCGTACTGGACCGCGGCCAGCCATTCAATACCCACATGAATGTGGGCATCCCCCTCCTGCCGCCCCGGAAGATCCAGGTCCCGGCCCCGGGGGGCGCCGGTGCCCACGAAAACCGCATCATGTCCCCTGGTGAGAAAGTCTTTCATGCTGGATATATAGGTGTTGAGATGGGGAATGACCCCCATGTTTAATATGGCATCCACCTCTTGGTCGAGGACCTTTTCCGGCAGCCGGAAAGAGGGAACCTGGCTTCTGACAAAGCCCCCGGCCTTGGCCTGGTCATCAAAGAGGTCCACGGCGTATCCCAGGCGCAGCAGGTCCCGGGCCACGGTAAGAGAGGCAGGTCCCCCGCCGATAAGGGCGATGCGTTTCCCGTTTTTTTGGTTTGTCTTTTCAGGCATCCGGTGCTGGATGTCTTCTTTGTTGTCGGCACAGACCCGTTTGAGACGGCAGATGGCCACGGGGTCTTTTTCCACCCGGCCCCTGCGGCAGGCCGGCTCACAGGGCCGGTCGCATATTCTGCCCAGGATACCGGGAAAGACGTTGGATTCCCAGTTGATCATATAGGCATCATCGTATTTTTTTTCCGCGATCAGCCTGATGTACTCGGGCACCGGTGTATGGGCCGGGCAGGCAAACTGGCAGTCAATTACCCTGTGAAAATACTCTGGATCCTTGATATCGGTCGGCTTCAATATCCTTTCCCCCTGTTTGGTCGTGCATTGTCAGATACGAGAGTGGGTCCTGTATAACGGTGGCCGGCAATTCAGCTGCACTCGCCTGGCCCAGCCCTTAAACTCTTATGATCCTCTGGTACAATCTCATTTTTTGGAAGATCAGGCAACACCTTGGGCAGCCTCCGATTGAAAATCGCCTTTTTTCAGAAATTAGGCGGTGGTTTTTGGGTGTCACCCCTTGGTGTGTCACAGACAAGCCATATAACCGGCCTGGGGGTGAACGCACTGAATATGATGATGTATTATGATTATGCACACCAGTTCCTTGGATTGACCTTGCCATGGTTTATTTGTTCCTGATCCACCATCACCAATGCCCCTTGACTTGGTTCCCAAGTTTCACTATGACATTCAGGCAGGCAGCGGTGTTAGCCCTGGCAAAGGGTAAGGGGTACGGGTGTTAAAGGAGGGAATATGAAACGAGCAGGCTTGATGGCCCTGGCCATCGCGGTGATCTGGACCGGTGCGGTATGGGGGGCAACCATCAAGCTGGGGGTGGTGACCAAGCCCGGTGCGGCCCAGAATATTGTGGCGGAAAAGTTCAAGGCCCTGGTGGAAGAGGCCTCTGGCGGGAAATACAGGGTCAGGATTTTCCACTCTGCCGCTATTGGCAATGAGACGGAAATCCTTCAGCAGATTCAGATGGGCACGGTGCACCTGGGGGTGATCACCGGCGGTCCCTTTGACACCTTTGATCCCATCGTCCGGGTGATCAACTATCCTTTTTTGTTTAAAGACCATGCCCAGGCCGATGAGATCCTGGACGGCCCATTGGGCAAAAAGATCCTCAAGAGCCTTGAGACCTCGGGGTTCAAGGGGTTGTGTTTTTCGGAAAACGGGTTTCGGAACCTGACCAATAACCAGCGGGCAGTGGCCGGCCCGGACGATGTCAAGGGCCTGAAGATCCGGGTCATGTCCTCGGCCCTTCACAAGTCCATCTGGCAGGCCCTGGGCGCCAATCCTACCCCCATGCCCTGGCCCATATATACGGAGCTGGAGCAGGGGGTCATTGACGGACAGGAAAATCCCCTCTGGGTGATGGAGGTCTATAAATTCTACGAAATTCAAAAGTACATGACCCTGACCCGTCATGTCTACTCTCCCCACATTGATGTGGCCTCCCTGTCCTGGTTTAACCGCCTGTCCAAAGGGGATCAGCAGATGATTGTCACGGCCATGAAGGCGGCGGCGAAATTTCAGCGGGCCAGCAACCGGGAGAAAAATGCCGGCCGCCTGGCCCTGCTGAGAGAACAGGGAATGGTGATTAACCATGATCCGGATGTGGCGGCTTTCAGGGCCAGGGTGGCGGACCTTAAAAACATGGATCTCTACGCCGAGCCCAGGGTCAAGGCACTGCTGGAAAAAATCCTTTTTGCCGTCCAATAGCCAGGGTGCGGATTTTAAAGGACATGCTGACGGTCCTGGTCCGGATCAGCCGGGGGCTCAACCGCGGGATTTTTTTTCTGGCCTCAGCCATGGGTATGGCCATGGCCGGGATCGTGGCAGTACAGGTCCTGTTCCGGTACGGGTTTAATCATTCCCTGTTCTGGTCCGAGGAACTGGCCAGGATTCTGCTGGTCTGGCTGACCTTTTTCGGGGCCACCGTGGCCTATTTTCACGGGGCGCATCCCGGGGTGGACGGTTTGGTGAAACGCTTGCCCCCCGGGGGCCGGTTCATGGCTGCCGTTGTCTCTCATCTCGCTGCCCTGGCCCTGTTTTCCATTATGGTCTGGTATGGCGCGTCCTTTGCCTGGTTTGTCCGGCTTCAGATCACCCCGGCCCTGGGCTGGCCCAAGTGGGTCATCATGGCGGCAGTGCCCGCCGCAGGGGTGGTGTTCTGGATCCACGGTCTGGCCATGGTTTTCGGCACCCTGACCAAAAACAGGGAGGAGGCGTGACCACCCAGCTGCTGATCCTGTCTTTGTTTTTTCTGTTTGTGATCAACACCCCCATTGCCGTGGCCATCGGCAGTGCCTCTCTTCTGGCCATATGGGCCTCCGGGGAGTTTTCATTGATGATGGTGATCCAGCGCATGGTGGCTGGCACCGATTCTTTTCACCTCATGGCCGTGCCCCTGTTCATGTATGCGGGCATCATCATGGAAAAAGGCGGGATTTCCCAGCGCCTCATTGATTTTGCCAATGCCCTCACCGGCTGGCTGCCCGGGGGGCTGGCTGCGGTCTCCATCGTTTCCGCCATGTTTTTTGCCGGTATTTCCGGCTCTGCTGCGGCTGATGCCGCAGCTGTAGGGGCCGTACTGATCCCGGCCATGAAACGGTCAGGATACCCGTCCGGGTTTGCCGCAGCTGTCCAGGCGTCTGGGGGGTCTTTGGGCGTGGTGATTCCCCCTTCTATTCCCATGATCATCTTTGGTTTTCTTACCGGGGCCAGCATCAGCCGCCTCTTTGCCGCAGGCATCCTCCCCGGGGCGCTTATCGGGATCTCCCTGATTACCGTTTCCACCCTCATTGCCTGGAAAAACGGGTATGCCCCGGCAACCCGGTTTTCCTTGGGTGCGATATGGGCGACCTTTCGGCGGGCGGTCCTGGCCCTGGGCGCCCCAATGATCATCCTGGGTGGCATCCTTTTCGGGGTGTTCACGGCAACGGAGTCCGCAGCCGTGGCCGTTGTCTATGCCCTTGTTATTTCCATGGCCGTGTACCGGAAGATCGGATTCAGGGACCTGCTGCCCATCTTCGGCCAGGCCGCCATCACCGCCTCGGTGGTCATGTTCATCATTGCCACGGCCTCGGTTTTCTCCTGGATCGCGGCCATGGAGGATATCCCCGGTACCCTGGCCGGGGGCCTGCTGTCCATCACCGACGATCCGGTATACCTGCTGCTGTTGATCAATTTGGTCCTGCTGGCGGCAGGCATCTTTGTTGAAACCACCGCCGCGTTGATTCTCCTGGTGCCCATGATCACAGCCATGACCCCTGCCCTGGGGATTGATCTCATTCACCTGGGGGTGATTGTGGTGACCAACCTGGCCATGGGCATGCTCACCCCGCCCATGGGGATCTGCCTCATTGTCTCGGCCTCTATTTCAGAGGACAGCATCGGCGAGGTGAGCCGGCAGGTGCTGCCCTTTTTGCTCATTCTCTTTGTGGACCTGATGCTGATCAGCTTTTATCCGCCGCTTACCATGTGGCTGGCAGGGATCATCGGACCTTAAAAAAAGGTGAAAACACCATGCCATTGGAAGCGCAAAAAGCAGCCCTGGGATTTGTTTTTCCCGGGGCTTGATTTTTTTTCTGAAAAACGGCAATATCCGTGTCTTTTGTCATTTATAATTTAGGACGCACCACATCAATGATTTTTGCAGACGATATTTGCCTTGCCTATGGCAAACAGGTTTTGTTCAAAGACGTCAACATCATGTTCAAACCCGGGAACTGCTACGGCCTCATCGGGGCGAACGGCGCCGGGAAAAGCACCTTTTTAAAGATCCTTGCCAATGAGATCGAGCCGGATACCGGCAGTGTTTCCGTGGGGCCAAAAGAGCGGATTGCCGTATTGAGGCAGGACCATTTTGCCTTTGACGATCACAGGGTGATTGACACGGTGATCATGGGTCATGAAGCGCTTTATCGGCTCATGGCCGAGCGCGAGGCCCTTTATGCCAAGCCGGATTTTTCAGAGGCGGACGGCAGCAGGGCCGGCGAGATTGAGGTGGTCTTTGAGGAGATGAACGGATACGAGGCCGAGTCAGAAGCCGCAGTTCTCTTAAAGAACCTGGGCATTGCCGAAGCCCTTCACCAAAAGAAGATGAAAGAGCTTGAAGGTGGAGAAAAAGTGCGGGTGCTTCTGGGTCAGGCCCTGTTTGGCAATCCAGATGTGCTTCTGCTTGACGAGCCCACCAACAACCTGGATATCCAGTCCATTGCATGGCTCCAGGAGTTTTTATTCCGGTTTAAAAATACCGTGATAGTGGTCTCCCATGACCGGCATTTCATGAACCAGGTCTGCACCCATATTGCAGACATTGACTTTGGCAAGATCTCGGTTTATGTGGGCAACTATGATTTCTGGTACCAGGCCAGCCAGTTGAATTTACGGCAGAAGCAGGCGGACAATAAACGGGCCAGGGACAAGGCCGAGGAGTTGAAATCCTTTATCCGAAGGTTCTCCTCAAATGCGTCCAAGTCAAAGCAGGCCACATCCAGAAAAAAACGCCTGGATAAGCTCAGCGTCGAAGACCTGCCGGTCTCCAGCCGGAAATATCCCTTTATTCGGTTTAAGCCTGAGCGGGCCTGCGGCAATATTATCCTGGAAGTAGAGGGGTTGACCAAGACCATTGAAGGGGAAACGGTCCTGGACAATCTGAGCTTTCAGGTCAATTCCGGGGATAAGATTGCCTTTGTGGGCCCCAACAACCTGGCCAAAACCGCGCTGTTCGATATCCTGTCCGGAAAGATGGCCCCGGATGCCGGCAGCTTTAGATGGGGGGTCACCATCAGCCATTCCTATTTCAGCAAAGAACACGAGGCCTTTTTTGAAGGGGACCTTGACCTGATCCAGTGGCTGCTTCAGTTTGCCCCGCCCACTGAGGGGGAAAGCTTTGCCAGGACCTTTCTGGGGCGGATGCTGTTTTCAGGTGAAGATGCCCTGAAAAAGACCGGTGTGTTGTCCGGGGGAGAAAAGGTTCGGTGCATGCTCTCCAAGATGATGCTGGCCCAGTCCAATGTTTTGATCCTGGATGAACCCACCAACCACCTGGACCTGGAGTCCATCACTGCCCTGAACAACAGCCTGGTCCAGTTTCCTGAAGTGGTGCTGTTCAACTCCCATGACCATGAGTTCATCAACACCATTGCCAACCGGATCATTCAGATGACACCCGACGGGGTGGTCGACCGGCTCATGTCCTATGACACGTATATCGACCGCTGGGCAGGATAGG
>Ga0102943_1000091_pt1 | contig 59887 bp, 44 predicted proteins | sample SalPonC_black_MG_FD_78174 | JGI IMG/M metagenome (GOLD analysis project Ga0102943, IMG submission 78174) | Salt pond soil microbial communities from South San Francisco under conditions of wetland restoration - Salt Pond MetaG... | ecosystem: Environmental > Aquatic > Marine > Intertidal zone >...
AACTGGATCAGGGAAAGGCTTTGCCAGGATGGGCTGATTTCTTCCAAGGACATGGATCTGTTCCAGGTGGTGGATGAACCGGAACAGGCCCTGAAAATCGTGCAGAATTTTTATGCTGAATCCGATTAAACCACCGGAGCAGGGGGGGGTGAGGCAATACCGGCAGAAAAGATGATCGTTTCTCGGGGAAACCGCTTCAGGCTCAGGCCCTTGAGAATCATCTGCCCGGCCTTTTCCGAGTCTGGGATGCTGATCCCGGGCTTGGAGGCCCGAAGATACATTTCACCCCAGGAGTTCAGGTAGACCACGGCATAGTCTGTGACTTTTCCCTGATGCCTGTCGTTGTAAAAATTCAAAGAGATAAAAAGCCGGGTAATCCTGGGCGGCTCCCTGAGTGGCTTGAAGTGGACTGTACGTTTCATTTCCTCACAAAAGAACTCATACATGGCCCGGTACAATTTTTCGATATCGGCATGGGAAACCTGGGTGGGGTTGGGAATGAGTCCCAGAAAGGTGTGGTCGGTGTAAAGGCGATTGTTGATGAGCCAGGCCCCGATCTCTTCAATGGTCTCAGCCGTCATGATGGTTTCCTCTACCTGCCTGTTCTCTTTTGGGATCTTATGGACCAGCCCCCATTGGGCCAGGCCCCCGGAACCGGGGATATACTTGAGGTGCAGTCGGGAAAAATGACGGTCTCCCCGGGAGATTAGGAGCAATTGTTTGATTTTGTTGGGCTTATCCTGAAACACGACGTTGACTTTGCGTTCCAGAACAATCCGGTCATGTTCAGATATCATCAAACCGGAGACGGACTGGGTATCAAACCGCTGTTTCAGGTCCTGAAATTTGGACTTCATATACCGTTCAATGGTCATGGAAAGTCTTTGGATGGCGGAATAGGGCCAGATCCGGAACCGACCGATTTCATAGACTTTTTTAAAGTCCCAGCCCCACCCGGCAAGGCTGACGCCCAAAAGCCACCGGCGCATGCCAAAAACCGAATCATCCACCTCCTGGGGCTTGGCAATCCCCAGCTTGAGAAAGAAGCAGGTCAGCAAAAGGCTTGCGGACCGCTTGTCCTCTTGTTCGGTGTAAAAGTCGATCAAGGTGTTGAGCAAGATGATATAGGAATCGTTCTGACCAGGCTTAAGATGGGTCCCGGAGTTCATCCATTCGTTTTTGTACTGGTTGCACAAAAGGGTTTCCTGGCCGTAGGCCTGGATATACTTTTCCAGCAACGCCATCTTAATTACGGATTTAAAGGGACTTTTTAACCATTTGAACATCTGCCAGATAGAGGCACCGAAAAACTCGTTGACCGGAATGGCATGGATGTCTCCCAAGTCAATATACCGGTTGGTCTGGGACATTTTCGCAATACGCGCCAGGATCAGGTTATAGTAGTTCAGGCTGATGGTGGTGGGCAATACAGCCCACAAGGGCAGTTTGCCGGCCACATGAATCATGGTCCGGTAAAACTCTTCTTTGAGCAGTCTGGACTGGGCCGACCCTGAGCTTTCCTGGGTAGAGCCACCAAAATCGTTATTTCTGGCTTTGAGTGCATCCACCAGAAAAAAGGTGACCCGGATCTTGAACTTGTCCCAGGCCAGGGTTTCAATATTGTCCAGTTTACGTCGAAGCAGGCCAATGCCCTCTCGGTCAAGGTTTCTCTCGTCTATGCAGACCCAGTAATCGATATCTGACTGTCCTGTCTGGGCCAGGGAGCCCACACTTCCCATGGAAAACAGGCCCTCAATGCTGGGCGCCTGGTGCTGTCGTGTTTTAAGCTGTTTTTCCCCCAGGTATTTTTCACCCACAGCCAGGGTTTCCTTGGATGGCAGATAATTGGAAATGCCGCAGGGGGTTGAAATGGGCGTGGTACCCATGTCCGGCAGGCTAGGATTTTCATGGATGATCAAGGGCAGCAGCTGGAAAAACTCGGCCTGGAGAGGTTTAAAAATATCATAGGCCGTCAAAAGGCTGAGCTTGTTCTGATTGAAAAATTTTTCTTCGCCATAGTGGATAAACTCACAGAAGATCAGCATATTGATTTCGCTGACCAGGGAGCGGGCAATCTTTGGAAGATCCCTGAAGCCCAGCTGGTACGTTCTGGCGTTGTAGTCCATGCCCTCGTTTCTGATCAGGGATCGGGTATGGGAAGGAAACCGGCTGAACCGGGCCTTGACATGGGAAAAATCGGTGAGGGTCAGATCGGCCGTGGCAAAGGTGATGCCGGAAATGGTGGCATGGGAGAAGCTGGCGCAGGTCAGGTTGGTCCTGGCAAAGGTGGTTTTTGCAATGTCAGCCTTGATAAACAGGGCGTCGCTGAGATCGGACTCGTTAAAATTACAATTAAAAAATTTTGCTCCGTTGAACCGGCATCGGTCAAACCGGGCCTGCCTGGCATCCACATTGATGAACACGGCGTTGTCAAAGCTGATCCGGTCAAAGACGGCATTGGTGAGCCTGGTGTTGTAGAATATTGCCTGGTTAAAGCCGGCATTGGCCAGGGTGGCTCCGGAAAAATCCACATCCTGAAAAACCGTGCCGATAAAAAACGCAGGCGCGCCTGTATGGTTGACCTTGGCAAACGAGTGATGCTTTATATGCGCTCCGGAAAAATCAGCAACCTCAGCTTTACCGCCTGAGGTAAACTGCGCCAGCTTTTTTTCCAGCGGATCCTTGAAAACGGCATGTAAAATACCCTTTGACCGCTCAGGCTCAGGCTCAGGTCTCTCCAGGCGTTTTGAAATAGTTTTAAAGTTATTTTCAATGCTGAGCCGCTCTTTTTTCAGCAAAAGCGAGATTTTTTTCATGAGTCCGGTCATGTCGCTTTTTACGTCCTGGGTGTTTTGCTGCTCCTCATAGATTTTGATTATGCGGATCACCCGTTCGGGTCGTTTTTTAATCATGCCAAAGACACATGCCAGGTTAACGTCCATATTTTTCCCAAGATAGGCCTCCTTGTTCAGGGCCATGTCCTGGATAACAAAAAAAGACATCCGCTCCAGACAGGAAATTTCTACAAGGAGATTCGGCAGGATTTCAGGACAGGTATGCCGGATCAGTTCAAATAATTTATAAGGGGGGCGTTTGCCTGTGACCACCATGGCTTTAAACGCCGATACCGCCTCAAAGCGATCCGCGTTGAGAAAATGTGGAAACACCACATCAAACAATTCTGGATAACAGCCCATAGAGGAGTTTTCAATGATTTGATATACAGCCAAGCGCAGCTTTTTGACCTCTTCGTTGGCAAGGGCCTCGGCCAGAAGGGAACTTTGCACCTTTGGCTGGATCATGGACAGGGCCTTAAATCCCATTATTTTTTCGGCCGGGCTGTGGGATGCCACTTCCGTATCAATGATGACGTCCGGATTTCTCAAGGCCCAAGGAATATTGCTCAAAAAGGGGTCTGGATCCCGCTTGCGATCAAAGAGCCAGGCGTAGAACCTCACCACTGGTGTTCTGTTTTTAATGGTACCCAGAATAAATCTGAACAGGGAGGCAAATTTCAGCCTCACCTCAGGAGAGGACTGAAGATACTGATCCGTAAATACCAGGCGGTGGTATTCATCAGCCGCCTGGAGGGCTTTTTTCATCGCTTCGACGGAAATTCGCCGCTGATACAGAGCCCTGAAGGCAAAAAAGGCCCCCCTGTCCCCCAGGGCAAACAGGGTGGAAAGCACGAGGCGGACCTCAGCCAAGGGCAGTCCCGGTGCCAGTTGGAGATACAGATGTCCGCCAACAACAACAGCCTCGGTTTCTCCCTGCTGGTACATCTGCGAATCCATGGGCTGCTCAAGCTTTTTTTCAATGGCATCTGCCAGGGATTCCAGGCTCTGCCGGGCAATGCTTCTGGTGTTGAAATGAAAGGATGACAGGCCTTTTAATATGGGAAGAATGCCGGTATCAGGAGAAGAGTAACCAGCCCTTGCAATCAGATCAAGTCTGGTGTCCCCGTCCAGGGATAACCAGTGCTGCTCAAATGTGTTAGGGGTATATCCAAGTGAAGATAAGGCCATGGCAATTCATTTTCTTGATTTGTACATTTTTATTTAAAAGTGGTATATGGGGTTGTTTGAAGCCCATAAGCACGTTTAAACCTGTATAACATAACAGAATAATTTTATGAAATTATTTGACACCAAAGAAACCCATAGCACACCCGCCGAGTATGATGCCGGATCCATTGAGGTCCTCAAGGGACTGGACCCTGTTAAACGCAGGCCAGGCATGTATACAGATACGGCAAGTCCCGACCACCTGGCCTTTGAGGTGATTGACAACAGCGTTGACGAAGCCATTGCAGGCTTTACCGCAGCCGTCACCGTGACCTTGACAGCGGAAAATCGAATCACGGTTACCGATGACGGCAGGGGCATGCCCGTGGATATCCATCCTCAAGAGGGAATCTCCGGGGTGGAGCTGATCATGACCAAGCTCCACGCCGGGGCTAAATTTTCCAGCAAGGACTATGCCTTTTCAGGAGGCCTTCACGGTGTGGGCGTCTCTGTTGTTAATGCCCTGTCCCGAAAACTTTCCATTGAAATTCGAAGACAAGGCAAAAAATTTGCCATCGGCTTTGAGCAAGGAGCCAAGGTCAGGGAACTTGAAGTTATTGGCACTGTGGGGCAGAAAAACACAGGCACCAGTGTCAGCTTTACCCCGGATCCGAAATACTTTGATACCCCGGTTTTCTCTGCCGAGGCCATCTGCGCAGCCCTCAAATCCAAGGCGGTGCTCTGCCAGGGGCTGACCACAACCTTTATCAACGAATTATCCGGGGAAAAATACACCTGGTGTTACAACCACGGCCTGGACGACTATCTTGCCGAACAGCTCAAAGAAAAAAAGACCCTGCTTGCCGCCCCGTTTACCGGAGAATGCCAGGGGGAAGATTTCCAGGCAGTATGGGCCATTAACTGGGGAAGCGAAGGCGGCCTTAACATCGAAGACAGCTATGTGAACCTCATTCCCACCCGCCTGGGCGGCACCCATGTCAACGGATTCAGATCCGGCCTGCTGGAGTCAGTCAGAGAATTCTGCAAATTCAGGAATTTGCTGCCAAAGGGGTTGTTTCTGGCCCCGGAGGACATCTGGCAGAATGTGGGATATGTGCTTTCCGTTAAATTGGTGGAAGCCCAGTTTTCCGGCCAGACAAAGGAACGGCTCTCCTCAAGGCATTGCGCCAGCCTGATCAATCTTAAGGTCCGGGACGCCTTCAGCCTCTGGCTCAACCAGAATGTCGCCCTTGGCGAATCCCTGGCCGCCTTTGCCATTGACAATGCCCGAACCCGGATAAAAAAAAGCAAAAAAGTCTCCAAGAAAAAGGCAACCTCCGGTATGACCCTGCCGGCCAAATTGTCGGACTGCACCAGCGAAGACCAGCAGCTGCGGGAGATTTTCTTTGTGGAGGGAGACTCGGCAGGGGGGTCGGCCAAACAGGCCAGGGACAGACGCTTCCAGGCCATCATGCCCCTGAGGGGAAAAATTATGAATACCTGGGATTCCCCTGCCTCAACCATTCTCGAATCCAAAGAGATCCGAGAAATTTCCCAGGTTCTGGGGGTTATGCCAGGGGACTATGATATGTCAAAGCTTCGGTACAATAAATTGTGCATCCTGGCTGATGCTGATTCTGACGGGCTTCACATTGCCACCCTGCTTTGTGCCCTGTTCCTGCGACACTTTCCAGAGGTGGTCCGCAACGGCCATGTATTTGTGGCCATGCCCCCCCTGTACCGCATCGACATGGGCAAAGAGGTCTTTTATGCCCTGGATAAGGAAGAAAGAGAAGGAATCATCAAACGGCTGAACCGCAGGAAAAAAAAAGGAAAAATAAACATCCAGCGCTTCAAGGGTCTGGGGGAAATGAATCCGGCCCAGCTCAAAGAGACCACCATTGCCCCGGACTCCCGGCGCCTGGTCCAGCTCACCATTGATTCCCGTGACCACACAGCCGCCCAGGAAGACAGATCCCAGGAAACCGCTGTCAACGGCCAGGGGGTCTTTCAGATCATGGACATGCTGTTAGGAAAAAAACGCGCCAAAGACAGAAAGCGCTGGATTGAAAAAGAAGGGGTAATCAAACCCATATGAACGAGACACTGCCATCAACCGTTGAGGCCTATGAAACCCTCCCCTTTGAGGAGTTTGCCCAAAGTGCCTACCTGAACTACTCCATGTATGTAATCCTGGACCGTGCCCTGCCCCACATCGGGGACGGGCTCAAGCCGGTCCAGCGCCGCATCGTGTACTCCATGAGCCAGTTGGGGCTGTCCTCCACGGCCAAGTTTAAAAAGTCCGCCAGAACCGTGGGCGATGTGCTGGGCAAGTTTCATCCCCACGGTGACTCAGCCTGCTACGAAGCCATGGTGATCATGGCCCAGCCCTTTTCTCTGAGATACCCCCTGGTGGACGGCCAGGGAAACTGGGGGGATCCCAACGATCCCAAGTCCTTTGCCGCCATGCGGTACACAGAATCCAGGCTGTCTGCCTATGCACAAATTTTTTTGGGGGAGTTGGACCAGGGTACAGTGGGCTGGATCCCGAACTTTGACGGCACCCTGGAAGAACCGACGCTGCTGCCGGCCCGGCTGCCCAACCTCTTGCTCAACGGCACCACCGGTATTGCCGTAGGCATGGCCACGGCCATTCTTCCCCATAACTTAAGAGAAGTGGCCAAAGCCCTGATCCTGCTTATTGAAAATCCCGATGCCGATACCAAAGAGATCTGCAAGTGCATCAAAGGACCAGATTTTCCCACTGAAGCCGAGATTATCACCCCGGCCAAAGAGATTCGCCAGATGTATGAAACCGGAGCCGGCAGGGTTAAAATGCGCGCCGTGTATGAGATTGAAGACGGGGAGCTTGTTTTTACCGCACTGCCCCACCACGGATCCGGGGAAAAAATATACGAGCAGATTGCCGCTCAGATGACGGCAAAAAAACTGCCCATGGTATCGGATATCCGGGACGAATCCGACCATGAGGAGCCCACCCGCCTGGTGGTGATTCCCAAGTCCAGCCGGGTGGATTTAAAGGCGCTTGCAGACCATCTTTTTGCCACCACAGAACTTGAAAAATCCTATGCGTTTAATATGAATATGATCGGCCTGGATGGCCGGCCCGGGGTTAAAAACCTGAAAGAAACCCTGTCCGAATGGCTGGTCTTCAGACAGCAGACCATCCGGAAAAAACTTGAGTTCCGCCTGGAAAAGGTCCTGAGCCGCCTTCACATCCTGGAAGGCTTGAAGATTGCCTTTCTCAACCTGGATGAGGTTATCCAGATCGTCCGCAGTGCCGACGATCCCAAGGCCGAACTCATACAGGCCTTTGGCTTAAGCGACATCCAGGCCAAAGCCATTTTGGAAATCCGACTCCGCCAGCTGGCCAGGCTTGAAGAGATTAAAATCCTGACCGAGATAGATGAACTGAATCAGGAAAAAACAGATCTTGAAAAACTGCTCAACTCACAAGAGACATTCAAAGCCTTCATGATTGGAGAGATCAGGGAGGATGCCAGAAAATTCGGAGATAAACGCCGCTCTCCGATCAAACAAAGACAGGAGGCCGAAGCGTTTAGCGTCACCGATGTGCTGGAGGTGGAGCCGGTTACCATTATTCTGTCGGAAAACGGCTGGATCCGGTCGGCCAAGGGACATGATATCAACCCTGAAAACGTGAAGTTCAAATCCGGAGACAGCCTGTTGTGCCACCTGCGGACCCAAAATGACAAACCCATTGCCCTTTTGGACAACCGGGGACGCTCCTACACCCTTTACACCCATGCCCTGCCGTCGGCACGGGGCAACGGGGAACCTGTGACAGGACACCTGACCCTGTCCCCGGACTCATCCATCCTGCACATGCTGTCTGCAAATGAAGACCAGCTTTATCTCATGGGATCGGACATCGGCTACGGCTTTGTCCTCTCATTTAAAGATTTTCTCACCAATTTTAAAAACGGCAAGGCGCTGATTACGCTAAAGCCCGACCAGCGTCCCCTGGCACCGGTGGCGGTAAAAGACATTAAAACCGATGCCGTTCTGGCGGTGACCAGCCGGGGAAGACTTTTGATCTTCGGCATAGACCAGCTTCCCCAGCTGAAAAAGGGAAAGGGCAATAAAATTATTCATATTCCCAAGCCAGATACAGAGGATCCAGACGGCGAGCGCCTGACGTTTTTGCAGATATTGCCTTTCCAGTCCAATATTGTTATACACTCGGGTAAACATTTTTTAAGGCTTGGGCACGGTAACCAGGACGATTACACCAGCATGCGCGGACGCCGGGGAAAATTGCTTCCCCGGGGGTATCGGTCTGTTGATCGAATCGAAATCATCCCTGTGGCCCACACCAACCAAACGATTGAATGAAACCTTTTTTCCTCAGACACCTGATCGGGCTGTGCCTGCTTGGGGCAACCCTCTGGATGGTATGGGCGGTTTATCTCATCCAGAACCAGGACCTTGGCCAATCCCAGACCACGGTTGACCGAATCCGGGAAACGGGCAAACTGCGGATGATCACTTCTGCCGCTCACAACACCTACTTTTTTTACCAGGGAAAGCCCACGGGATTTGAGTATGACCTGGCAGGGGAGTTTGCCCGGTATCTGAATGTGGAGCTGGATGTGGTCGCCCCGGGATGGAATAACATGTTTGCCTATCTAAAACAGGGCAAGGGGGATTTCATCGCAGCCGGGCTTGCCATCACAAAAGACCGGCTCAGACAATCGGTTTTTTCCATTCCCTATATGACCATCCAGCAGCGCATTGTTCACCATTATCTGAACTTCGGGCCCAAGGACCTTTCAGACATGGAATACCGGACCTTTCATGTCCGACGGGGAACCTCCTACCATTCCCGACTCAAGGATCTTAAAGATTCGGGAATCGACTTTCAATATGTGCTGCATGACAATACCCCCACAGAAGAGCTCATCGCCATGGTCAATGACCGGGAAATAAAGTTCACCATAGCTGATTCCAATATTGCCCTGCTCAACCGCAGATATTTTCCTGACATTCACATTGGTATCCCCATCCAGCGCAGAGAATCTGTTGCCTGGGCTGTGCGGCGGACCGACGATGACATGCTTCAGGAGATGAACCGATTTTTGCTTTATGCCAATGAATCCGGAATTTTAAAAGACCTGACTGACAAGTACTATGAAAATATCCGGGACTTTGACACCTATGAGTTAAAAAAATTTCACGAACGGATCAAGACCCGGCTTCCCAAATACAGAGACCTGATCATAGAGGAATCCGCCAAATACGGATTTGACTGGCGACTGGTGGCTGCCGTGGTTTACCAGGAGTCTCATTTCAACCCCAACGCCAAAAGCTTTACCAATGTAAGGGGCCTGATGCAGGTCACCCACGCCACTGCCAAGGAAATGGGGATCTCCAACCGGCGGAACCCCAGCCAGAGCATCAAGGCTGGCATCAAATACCTGAACCGGATGCGCGGCCGGTTTAACGCCATTGATGATCCCTACCAGCGCCTGCTGTTTGCACTGGCCTCTTATAACGTTGGGTACGGCCATGTGACTGATGCCATGGCCCTTGCCAGGGAAAAAAACTGGGACCCCCATACATGGCAGGCCCTTAAGGCGACCCTGCCCCTGCTTTCCAAGGCAAAGGTCTATAAAAAAACAAAACATGGATATGCCAGAGGATGGGAACCCATCCATTATGTGGAACGTATTTTAACCTATTTTGACATCCTTCGACAAAAAACCTATGCGGACCAGCGGCCCAGCGGCCATCCGGATATGAAATAAAAAATTTGACTTGCGTGCTGATATCACATAGGTATCACCTATGAATGAGTCATAAGCACCGGTCATCTTCGTAACAATTTTAAAATGAGATAATGAATGACTAGAAAAATTCTGATCAACGCGCTGGATCCCGAAGAAAACCGTATCGCAGCCGTTTACGACAACAAACTCGATCAATTTCACATTGAAACCTCGGCCAAAGAGGTCACCAAGGGCAATATTTACAAAGGTATCGTCACCCGCGTGGAACAAAGTCTCCAGGCGGTTTTTGTTGACTATGGCGCCGAGAAAAATGGATTCCTTCAAAAAAATGAAATCCACCCCGATTATTTCCAGGAGGTTGAAAAAAAGGACAAATCTTTGTTCAACCTCATTAAAAAGGGACAGGAACTTATTGTCCAGGTCACCAAAGACCCCATCAACCTAAAAGGGGCCATGCTGACCACGTATATCTCTTTGCCCGGACGGTTCGGTGTACTCATGCCCGGCAACACCACCCGGGGCGTGTCCCGAAAAATCAATGAGGAAGACGAAAGAAAACGGCTGGTCAAAATCCTCAAAGGCATGAAAATTCCGGAAGGGTTTGGCATGATTGTCAGAACCGCTGGAAAAGGGGCCACAAAAACCCTGCTCACCGCAGACTTAAAATATCTGATGCGGGCATGGAAGAAAATCGATGAGCTGGCCATGAAGGAAAAGGCCCCTACCCTGCTTTACAAAGAGCAGAGCCTGGCGGTCCGCTCCCTGCGGGATTATTTTACCACAGACATCAAAGAGATCCTTATCGATAACCCTGAAACCTTCAAGGAGGTCAAGGAGTTTATCGGATTGATCGCCCCCAAGCAGCAGAGTATTGTCCGGTTGTACAAGGCGGAAAAACCCATTTTTACTAAATATCAGCTGGAAGAACAGATCTCTTCCATCTACCGCAGAGAGGTGGGGTTGAAATCCGGGGGATTCCTTGTCATCGAACAGACAGAAGCCCTGGTTTCCATTGATGTCAATTCAGGCAAATCCACCAAAAGCCGGAACATTGAGGAGACAGCCTTTCACACCAATATTGAGGCGACCGAAGAGGTTGCCCGGCAGCTGCGTCTTCGGGATATGGGCGGATTGATTGTGGTGGACTTCATTGATATGAAAGAGCGTCGGCACAAGGCTGACGTAACCAAGTCCCTAAAAAAACACCTCAAATCTGACAAGGCAAAAAACAAGGTGGGCGGCATTACCGCCTTTGGCCTGCTGGAAATGTCCCGGCAGCGCATCCGACACTCGATCACCTATGGCTCATATGAAACCTGCCGCCACTGCAATGGCCGGGGCATGACCCCATCCGTGGAAACCCAGGGACTGGCCGTGTTACGACAGCTGAACATCAAAAGCCTGAAGGCGGACAAAGAGGTACGCTGTCATGTGCCCGCCGAGGTGGCTCACTATCTTCTCAACACCAAACGCGAGGAGCTGGTGGACCTTGAGGCCAAAAGACAGGTCTGCATTTTTGTCGAAACCGATTTGGAAATGGTTTCAGGTGAAAGCCGAATTCAATAAGGATACAGGGGCCATTCTGGTCCCTGTATCCGTCTTATCATGCCACCCCCAATCAATAGAAAACCATTCAGGGAATATGAATTAAAACAGGGGCATACACACAGGTAATGACGGGGGACTTGGGGATGCGCCTTGACAATCTGAGCCCACGGGTGTATCTGAAACAATTTCAAGTGCACGTAAAAAGGAGAACCTATGCTCCTGGACAGGGGAAAAAACAATAAAAAGACAATGGGACTGGCCGCTGCAGCTGTAGTGATTATTCTGGTTGTTCTTGTGTTCTTTTTTACCGGCCCGTCAGATAAGCCCCTGGAAAATACCCTGACTGCAGTGAAAAATGATGGATCAACAGAAAACAGCCAACAGGCTTCCAAGAATGCAGATGCTTTGGCAAACAAACAGCGCCGAGTGGTGACCGGAAAAATCAAGATGCCCCAGCAGGCAATTGATTACCAGGCCCTGGAAGCGGACGGTGACCAAAAGGCGTTGATGCAGGAACGCAAAAAAACACTGGGCATCAAAAAGAGCCTGGACATGATTGTGAAGTCAGATGAAAGCTTTAAAGTGGGGGAATCCACCGTTTCCATGCAGAATCTGCTTGAAAAGGCCTTTGCCCAGGAGGGCAAGGTCTATGAACAGCAACTATCGGAAAACGGAAAGGTCTTACCCACTAAGATAAAGGCCTATGGCGTCTATGTGGTCCAGCCCGGGGACAATCTTTGGAATATCCACTTCGGTATTTTAAGGGATTACTATGCGGCCCAGGGGATCTCAGTAGAAACCCGCGCCGATGAACCCGGATCCCTGGGCTTAAGCTCAGGCATAGGCAAAATTTTAAAATTTTCCGAAACCATGGTGATCATTTACAACATGGTTGAGGGCAAAGTGGTTCAGGATATCAATTTATTGGAACCTTTGAGCAAGGTGGTGGTCTACAATATGGAGGCCGTATTTAACCTGCTCAAAGATATTAACTATGACAATGTAAACAGGATTCAGTTTGACGGAAGAAACATATGGATTCCGGCAAGCCAATCCTGATCAGACTTTTTTTTAAGGAGGACGATTTTGATTAGTACAGCATACGCCATGGGACAGCCCGCAGGCCAGGCAGGCCAGGCAGGGGGACTTGCCGGATTTTTACCCATTATTATCCTATTTGCCATTTTTTACTTTTTGTTGATCAGGCCCCAGCAGAAAAAAGCCAAAGAGCACAAGGAGATGATCGGAAATCTTAAAAAAGGGCAGCGTATTGTCACCTCCGGCGGCATTTACGGCACCATTGCCACCCTGGACGACACCACCATTGGGCTTGAAATTGCTGACAAGGTAAAAATTAAGATTTCCAGGGGAAATGTTGCCGCACTGATCTCAGACAATGAACCTGCCCCCAAGCCCAAAGACAAAAAATAACGCCCCTGAGGAGTACAAAGATTGAAACTATTTACCCTTAAACGCCTGGTGATTTCCGGTATTGTGATCGCTGCCGTAGTCTGTCTTTTGCCCACATTTTTGAATACCTGGCCCCACAAAAAGATCAGTCTGGGCCTGGACCTCCAGGGCGGCATGCACCTGGTTCTCCAAGTCCAAAATGAAAAAGCCGTTGAAGCTGAAATCGAGCGCACGGTTCAGGAGTTGAAAAAGGAGTTGCGCGGCCAGGACATAAAACATTTGGGAATCGCCCGCACCCAGGACAATCAGATTATAGTCAAACTGGCTGACCCGGACACCAAGGCGGCCTTTGAAAACATCCTCTCCAAGACTTTTTCCAACCTCATGGTTCCTTCTGTCACCACAGGCACCGACAGTGTTGATTTCCAGTTGAACCTCTCAAAAGATGAGGCGGCCAATATCAGAAAAATGGCCACGGAACAGGCATTGGAAACCATCAGGAACCGGATAGATGAATTCGGGGTGTCAGAACCTGACATCCGTATCCAGGGAGATAAACGAATTTTACTTCAGCTGCCGGGAATCAAGGATCCTGACCGGGCCAAAGGTCTGATCGGCAAGACCGCCCAGCTGACCTTTCAGCTGGTCAACGATGATGCCGATGTGGCCTCAGCCTTGAATGGCAATCCCCCGGTGGGATCTGAAGTCCTCTACCAGGAACGAGAGGATGCCGCCACAGGCCAGACCACAAAAGTCCCCTTTCTCGTAAAAAAACAGATTCTTCTGGACGGCAGCCTGCTGACCAATGCCCGGGTGGAGTTTGATCAGTTTCAACAGCCCCTGGTGGGCATTGAGTTTTCCAGAAAAGGGGCCAGAATTTTTGACCGGGTCACGGCCAAAAACGTGAACAACCGCCTGGCCATCATCCTGGACAATACCGTGTATTCAGCCCCCAATATCCAGGAGCGCATTGCCGGAGGCAAGGCCAGAATCACCGGCCAGTTCTCCCTTAACGAGGCCAAGGACCTTGCCATTGCCCTCAGGGCAGGCGCGTTGCCCGCACCGGTTAAAATCATCGAAGAACGGACCGTCGGTCCCACCCTGGGCGCTGATTCCGTACGCACAGGACTGATGTCCATGCTGGTGGGCGGCGCCCTTGTCATTGCCTTCATGGTTCTTTATTACAAGGGCGCAGGTATCATTGCCGACATTGCCCTGGTGGTCAATATCATTCTCATCGGGGGAGGACTGGCCGCCTTTGGGGCCACCCTGACCCTGCCGGGTATTGCCGGCATTATTTTGACCATTGGTATGGCTGTGGATGCCAACGTAATTATCTTTGAACGAATCCGGGAGGAACTGCGCATGGGAAAAAGTCCCTTGGCTGCCGTGAATGCCGGTTATGAACGGGCCACCCTGACCATCATGGACGCCAATGTCACCACACTGATTGCCGCTGTGGTCCTGTTCCAGTTCGGCACCGGCCCCATCAAGGGCTTTGCCGTCACCCTGGGACTTGGCATTGTGGCCAGTATGTTCACCGCCCTGATTCTGTCAAAGTCCATTTACGATTTGATTCTTCAGAACAAACGATCATCCACTTTGAGCATTTAAAAGGAAGAACTTCCCATGCAGTTTATTAAAGCTGACACCCGTATAGATTTTCTGGGAAAACGTAAATTCGGGTTTGCCTTTTCCCTGATCCTCATCCTGGCCGGCCTTGTTTCCCTCATCGCCAATAAGGGACCCAACTACGGCATTGATTTTGCCGGCGGCACCCTGATCCAGATAAAATTTACCCAGGAGGTGGCCATCTCTGATATCCGGGACGGACTGGATCATATGGGCATCAAAGATGCCTCGGTCCAGAATTTCGGCCAGAAAACAGACTATGAGTACCTCATCCGCACTGCCAGAGCCGAGGAAATGGCCGATAAACTGGCCAAATCCATCAGCACGGGCATCCAGACCACCACCGGGCAGACACCGGATATCCGCCGGGTTGAGATGGTCGGCCCCCAGGTGGGCAAAGACCTGAAAAACAAGGCTTTGCTGGCCATTTTCTACTCTCTGCTGTTTATCACCATCTATATCTCCGGGCGGTTTGAACAAAAATGGACCATTGCCGGGATCACGGCCGGGGCATTAATGACAGCTGTGTATTTTCTGTCGGTGTTCAACCTGTCCATGCCCTTTTTGATCACCGGGGCCATGGTGGTCACCCTGGCCCTGTTCTGGAGTCTGCGTCTTCAATATGCCATTGGTGCGATTGTGGCATTGATTCACGATGTCTTCATAACGGTGGGGATCTTTTCCCTGCTTGATCTGGACTTCTCGCTTCAGATCATTGCCGCTCTTTTGACCATTATCGGATATTCCCTTAACGATACCATTATCGTATTTGACCGCATCAGGGAAAACACCAAAGGGGAAACAGATAACGCGGCGCTGAGCGACCTGTTCAACAAGAGTATCAACGAAACCCTGTCAAGGACCATACTGACCTCCCTGACCACGCTGGTCGTGCTGCTGTGTCTGTTTTTTCTGGGGGGTGAAATCATTCACAACTTTGCCTTTGCCATGATCATCGGGGTTGGCATCGGGACTTACTCGTCTATTTTTGTAGCCTCTCCCATGGTACTGGCAGCTCACGGCAAAGAATAGGAGCTTCATGGTGCCAGTAAAAAGAACGCTGGTGTTCATTGTGTTATCGGTCCTTACCGGACTGGTCCTTTCTTCCTGTGCTGCCCTGGACATGTTCAAGGGCAGCACAGGAAATGACCAAAATTTTAAAGACCCTGCTGCCAGTTCCCAGGCCGTCCAGGACGCTGATAAGGATTCGGAAAAAACCATAGCCCACCTTGAAACCAAGGTCTCCAAACTGGAAGACAAGGTCCGCTCCCTGGAAAACCAGGTGGCCTCCAGCAAAAAAATTCTATATACCGTGGAGTACTCTGATCCGGCCCACCTCTACAAAAAGGCCAGGAATATGCTCCTTGAAAACGATGTCGACAATGCAGCCGATCTGTTTGCCACCTTTGCCAAGCAACACCCAGAGCACGGCTTGGCAGACAACGCCCTGTACTGGCTTGGGGAATGCCACTACACCCAGGGGCGCTATGAAAAGGCCATTGATGTATTCAAGGAATTGGTAAAAACCTATCCCAAGGCAGAAAAGGTCCCTGATGCCCTGTTAAAAACCGGTTATGCCTATCTCTCCCTGGATGACGTGAACCGGGCCAGCCATTTTTTCAAGCGGGTCATTAAAAAATACCCATTTTCACCCGCAGCTGAAAAGGCCGAAGAAAAGCTGTCTGACTTTCAATAGGATAAGCGGTCATGACACAGGCACAGGATAAAATGCTTTCCTGGTTTATCTTCAGGGCGCTGCCCGTGGGCAACCCTGTCCGCAAGGCATTGATTGACCGGTTCAAGGACCCTGATGCCATCTTCAATGCCCCTGCCCATGAGTTAAAAAAAACCCAAGGCCTTTCGCCCCGGGCCCTTTGCGCCATCCTCTCCCATGACGAACTGACATCCAAGGCCATCAGAGAGCTTGAATCGGTTTCAGCCCGGAGACTGTCGGTGCTGGTGTACACCGACCCTGTCTACCCGGCCCTGCTAAGGGAGATCCCTGATCCGCCTATGGTGCTCTTCTATGACGGCAGACTTAATTCCGAGCAGCCCTGTTTTTCCATCGTGGGATCCAGAAAAGCCACCAGTTACGGAAAAAATATTGCCCGGCACCTGGCAAAGGCGTTGGCCTGCAGGGGCTTTTGTCTTGTCAGCGGCATGGCCTCAGGCATTGATACCGAAGCCCACAAAGGGGCCCTTGACGCGGGCGGCACCACCCTTGCAGTGATGGGCGCCGGTTTGAATCATGTCTATCCTTCCCAGAACAAAGGCCTGTACAGAAAAATTGCCGCCAGCGGAGCGGCCCTGTCCGAATTCAGCCTTGACGATCCCCCCAGGGCCGGTCATTTTCCCGTGAGAAACCGAATCATTGCCGGAATCTCCTGCGGCACCCTTGTGGTGGAAGCGGCCAGGAAAAGCGGAGCCCTGATCACCGCCCGCCTGGCCGGGGAGTATAATCGGGAGGTTTTTGCCGTCCCCGGCAGCATCCTTTCCTCCCAGAGCCGGGGCACCCACCGGCTGCTCCGTGACGGGGCCCGCCTCGTGGAAAATGAGGCAGATATCATTGAAGAACTGGGGCAATTTGTCTCTGCCCGGGGACCGGAAAATGGGGTCTGGAATAAAAAAAAGCCCGGTCAAACCCAAGGGATAAAAAAATCAGCACAGGTCATGGACAAAGCAAAATCTTTGGTATATAACCACCTGGACCCATATCCCAGGCACATTGACGAAATCATAAACGCTGCCGGCATTGAAAGCAGCCGGGTCCTGGTTATTTTAACCGAGTTGGAATTATCAGGTGTCATTCGTCGTCACCCAGGAAATTTATTTTCGCTTTCAAAGGAGTAACATTGGCTAAACCGCTTATCATTGTCGAGTCCCCAACCAAAATCAAAACCTTGAAAAAATACGTGGGCAAGTCCTATAACGTGGCTGCCAGTGCCGGACATATCAGGGACCTTCCGGTAAAAGATCTGGGTATTGATGTGGAAGACGATTTTAAGGCCAAGTACGTTAATATCAAGGATAAGTCCAAGGTCATTTCCACACTTAAAAAAGAGGCTGGTGATACCACAGATGTATTTTTAGCCCCTGATCCGGACCGGGAAGGAGAGGCCATTGCCTTCCACGTCATGGACATTCTGAAAAAAAAGGGTCGCAAATTCCACCGGGTCCTGATCCACGAACTGACCCAAAAGGGGATCACCGAGGCCCTTGAGCACCCCATGGCACCCGACGTCAACAAGTATGACGCCCAGCAGGCCCGGCGCAAGCTAGACCGACTGGTGGGCTATCAGATATCGCCTCTGCTCTGGCAGAAGGTCCAGCGGGGCCTGAGCGCCGGTCGGGTCCAGTCTGTGGCCGTTAAGATCATCTGTGACCGGGAGCGGGAGATCCGTCGGTTTGAGCCTGAAGAGTACTGGACCATTACCGCGGATCTTCTGGCCAAGGCCCCGCCGCAGTTTAATGCGTCCCTGGTGAAAATAGACGGAAAAAAAGCCAAGGTCTCCAACGGGGAAGCGGCATCCGCCATTGTGTCTGACCTGGAATCCGGATCTTTTAGCGTGGACCAGATCAAAAAGAAAACCGTTAACCGGACGCCGTTGCCCCCTTTTATTACCAGTAAACTCCAGCAGGACGCCATTAACCGCCTGCGGTTTTCCGCCAAAAAAACCATGGTGGTGGCCCAGCAGCTTTATGAAGGCATAGAAATCGGCACCGGCGGCCCTGAAGGTCTGATCACTTATATGAGGACCGACTCCACCCGTACGGCACCGGAGGCGGCCCAGGAAGCCCAGGCCCTTATTTCAGGACGCTTTGGCCCGGAATATGCCCTCAAATCCCCCAGGTTTTTTAAAAATAAAAACAAGACCCAGGACGCCCATGAAGCCATCCGTCCGACGTCGGTATACAATACCCCGGACAAGATTCGAAAATTTTTGAACGACGATCAGTTCAAGCTCTACGATTTGATCTGGAAACGCTTTGTGGCCTCTCAGATGGCCCAGGCACAAGTGGATCAGAAATCTATTCTCATCAAGGCGGCGGACCGCTATACCTTCAGCCTTTCCGGATCTACGATCAAATTTGACGGATTCATGCGCCTTTATGCCGCCGAAGAAAAGGCCAAAGATAAGGATGCCCAGATCCTTCCCCCTGTGGCCGAAGGAGAGATGCTTTCCTGTGATAAGATCAATCCCAAACAGCACTTTACCAAACCCCCGCCCAGGTTTTCCGAAGCCTCTTTGGTCAAGGAACTGGAAAAAAACGGTATTGGCCGCCCCTCTACTTATGCCTCTATTCTGGGTGTTATCCGGGACAAGGGATATGTGGAACTGGTCAACCGGTATTTTACCCCGTCCGAGCTTGGGTTCATTGTCAACGATCTTTTGGTGGCCTGTTTTCCGGATCTTCTGGATGCCTCTTTTACCGCCCAGATGGAAACCAACCTGGACGACGTTGAACAGGGTGCCTTAAAGGAACTGGATCTGCTGAAAACCTTTTACGGGGGATTTAAAAAGACCCTGGACAATGCCATGGAAAACATGGTGTCCGTCAAAGGGGTGGGGGTTGAAACCGGTATCTCCTGCCCAAAGTGCAACAGCCCGGTGAATATTAAAATCGGGCGTAACGGACACTTTCTGGCCTGTACCGCCTACCCTGAATGCGACTTCACCAGCAATTACACCCGGGATGAAAAGGGCAATATCTCGATTGTTGAAAAAATCCAGGACAGTGAACCGGTCAAGGACTGCCCCAAATGCGGCAAGCCCATGGTTCAAAAGGACGGTAAGTTCGGTCTTTTCCTGGCCTGCACCGGGTATCCCGAGTGCAAGCACACCGAATCTTTGAACCAGAACAACAACGCCAAGGACATTGGCGTCCCCTGCCCCCAGCAGGGATGTGACGGCACCATTGTGGAAAAGAAATCCAAACGGGGAAAAATCTTTTTCGGCTGTTCAAATTATCCGGACTGCACCTTTGCCTCCTGGGACAAGCCTGTGGACAAGGCCTGCCCGGAATGCGGCTCTTTCTATATGGTGAAAAAAGAGACCAAGCGGGACGGCAAATTCTTCAAATGTCCCAACCGGGAGTGCGGTCATACTGAGGGAAAATCAGAAAAGTAGACTGGTTACCGGGCATATCCGCCCGAATATGTCTTAAAGGGTGACACTTTAGCGCCGAACCCAGTCCTGAATGGCGGCAAAGACGATCTCACGTCTAATGGGCTTTGTTAAAAAATCGTTCATCCCCACTGCCTTGCCCCGTTTTCTGAAGTCGTCCAGGACATTGGCGGTCAGGGCCAGAACCGGCACCGGATCAAGGCCTGCTTTTTTCTCATGGGCCCGGATGCACTGGGTGGCGGTGAACCCGTCCATGACGGGCATGTTCACATCCATGAGGATGAGATCCATTCCTTCAGGGTCATTGACATAGGCATCCACTGCCTTTTTTCCGTTTTCAGCCAATGCCACCCGGTAACCGGCCTTGGTCAGCATGAGCTTGGCCATTTTCTGATTTACCGGATTATCCTCCACCAGAAGGATGCCTGTATCTGTCTTTACATCCTCGGACAGGCTGTGGTTGGTCATCAGGCCGGCATCCTCATTCTTTCCATGGTTTCCGGCCGCATGACCCAGGACGTGGGCGGCCAATTCCAGGAGTTTGGCTTTCCGAACTGGCTTTGCAATAAACCCCTTGAATCCGCCCTGTTGAACTATTTTAGCGATCCCAGGAAAGGGAACGGAGCAGGCGATCCAGGGAAACGAAAAATCCTCTGGGCAGGTGTTCTTCATCAATCTGGACACTTCCTGGTCCGAGGGCTGTACAGCCTTTCCCAGGTCTATGATTCCAAGATCCCAGCAAGCTTGGGAAAGGATCAGAGGAAGGTCCTCCAGGGGGTGGACTTTCACTATCATTGCAGCCTGGGTAAGGATATGGGCCAGGATCTGTGACGCCCGGTCCGAGGTTGCCAGTACCAGTGCTTTTTTACCGGCCAGGTCCACCGGACGAATTCGGGATTTGGCAACGGTCTGGGCCGTCTTCATGCAGCAGGTGAAAAAAAATGTTGACCCCTGATGTTTTACCGATTCCAGACACAGGTCTCCCCCCATCTTTCGGGCGATATTCCTGGAAATGGCAAGCCCAAGACCGGTCCCTCCCGAGCGGTTGGTAATATCCTGCTCAGACTGGATAAAGGGGTTGAACACCGCCTCCTGCTCTTCTTCTGCAATGCCGATGCCCGTATCTGCCACTGCCACGGTCATCAGGGTCTGCCCCCCATCAACGGGCCGGGCCTCCAGGGTCAGGGTGATGGCACCTGACTGGGTAAATTTGACCGCATTGCCCAAAAGGTTCAGCAGCACCTGCCGGAACCTGTGGGGATCGCCCACCACTTTTGCCGGCACCTCATCACAGATCTTGCATAATAGTTCCACCCGGGACTCATCCACCTGGGTGCGGATGACATTGATGGCATCATAGCAGAGAATTTCAGGATCAAAGGCAATGGTCTCAAGTGCAAGCGTTCCAGACTCCACCTTTGAAAAATCAAGGATGTCATTGACCACGGACAAGAGGGAATCACAGGACAGACGGGCATTGCCCAGAAGACTGCGCTGCTCACTGTCCAGGCTTGTGTCCATGAGCATATCCGTATAACCGACAATACCGTTGAGAGGGGTTCGAATTTCATGGCTCATGGCTGCCAGGAAAAATGTCTTGGCCCGGGAGGCCTCTTCCGCCTCTTTGGCCAGCCTGGCAGACTCATCCATGGACTGCAACAGCTTTTTATTGGCGGTTTCAAGATCGGCAAGATGTTTTTTTTCCCTGGAGATACGATTGATCCGGGCCAGGGTGGAGCTGATGTTAAAGGGCTTGGTCATGTAATCCGATGCCCCGGCATCCATGATGTCCACGTAGGAGTATTCCGAGGCATATCCGGTCATGATGATAAAATGAATCTGGGGAAAAATCTTTTTTACCGTCTTGAGAAATTGTATCCCATCCATGCCGGGCATGGAAATGTCCGAAATAACAAGATCAACCCCGGGCCCGTCCAAAGAATCAAGAATCTTAAGGGCCGCTTCAGCAGAGTCGGCCTCCTGGCATTCAAACCCGGCCCGGGCAAGGGCCTTGGTCAACACCCCCCTGAGACTGACTTCGTCATCCACCACCAGGATCTGATGGATGGTCAAATCCCGGGCTATGTTGGATGCATTACTCATTCACCCGTTCAACATAGGCCTTGGTCCGGGTGTCCACTTTGATAAGCTGCCCCTCGTTGACAAATGGGGGCACCTGGATGTCAAAACCGGTTTCCAGGGTGGCGGGCTTGGTGTCGCCGGTGGCCGTATCTCCTTTGGCCCAGGGATCGGCCTTGACCACTTCAAGCACCACAAAATTGGGCAGGGTAACCCCGATGGGATTGCCGTTGTGAAGCAGCACGGTGCATACGATATTGTCCTTGAGCAGATCCACGTTATCTCCGATCTGATCCCTGGTAAGAAAGATCTGCTCATAGTTAGAGGAATTCATGAAACACCAGGTATCCTTGTCCGAATACAGGTATTCCATCTCAGTTTCTTCCAGGTTGGCCTTTTCAAATTTATCCCCGGACCGATAGGTCCGTTCAAACCGGGCCCCGGTAATCATATTCTTGAGTTTGCATTTATACAGGGACTGACCCTTTCCCGGCTTTTTGAACTCAAATCCCACGATCACATGGGGGTCGCCGTCAATGTCCAGTTTCAGGCCTTTTCTCAAATCACTGGCTAAGTACATCTGTTGCTCCTAAGTTGTTTTGCTAAACGCATGGTATTGAATCGGTTTAAAAGTCTTTCTAATAAAGCATAACAGCGGAACATTGGCAAGATCCAGATAAAAACATCTTGCATTATAGGACGTTTTATAGGAAAATTTCCAGATTTCAAACCGAAAACCGACCTTAGGAACAACACCATGATTATAGTCATTGATTTCGGCTCCCAGTTTAATCAGCTCATCGCCAGGCGCGTCCGGGAAAACAACGTGTACTGCCAGGTTGAACCCTCGGACATCTCCCTGGACAAGATCAAAGAGTTGAACCCTGTGGGTATCATCCTTTCCGGCGGGCCCTCTTCCATCTACGAGGAGAACAGCCCGGCCATTGATACGGGGATTTTTGAACTGGGTATACCTGTGCTGGGCATCTGCTACGGGATGCAGTTCATGATCCATTCCCTTGGCGGCACCATCCGCCGCGCGGAAAAACGCGAATACGGCTTTGCCGAATTAAAGACCAAGACCCCAACCCCCTTGTTCAGCCGCATGGAAAACCAATTTCAATGCTGGATGAGCCATGGAGACTCTGCCCAGACCCTGCCTGACGGATTTCAGGTCACGGCATCCACGGACAACACCCAAATTGCAGCCATTGCCGATCCCGCCAGGAACTTTTTCGGCCTTCAGTTTCACCCCGAGGTCGAACATTCGGTCAACGGCAGCAAGATGATCAGCCGATTTCTCTTTGATATCTGCGGATGTGAGAAAAACTGGACCATGAAGTCCTTTTCCGACGGTGCCATTGCCCAGATCAAATCTGCCGTGGGCAATAAAAAGGTCATTATGGGGCTGTCCGGCGGCGTGGACTCCTCAGTGGCCGCCACCCTGATCCACAAGGCCGTGGGCAAGAATCTGCACTGCATCTTTGTGAACAACGGGCTGCTGCGGCACAACGAACAAGAGCAGCTTGAGGTCAGCCTCACCGCCAACCTGGACATGAATATCAAGTTCGTGGATGCCCAGGACCAGTTTCTCTCCGCCCTTGCCGGGGTAACAGATCCTGAGCAAAAACGCAAAATCATCGGCAAGCTTTTTATCCAAGTCTTTGACGCTGAAGCCAAAAAGATCGAAGGGGCCGAGTTCCTTGGCCAGGGCACCTTGTACCCGGATATCATTGAGTCAAAATCCGCATTTGGCGGTCCCACCTCTATCATCAAATCCCACCACAATGTCGGGGGGCTGCCCGAGCAGATGAATCTCAAGCTCATTGAGCCCTTGCAGTTGCTGTTCAAGGACGAGGTGCGCAAGCTGGGCCTGGAGCTGGGAATCAACGAGGATCTGGTCTGGCGCCAGCCCTTTCCTGGACCCGGCCTTGCCATCCGCATCATGGGTGAGGTGACCGGGGACCGCCTGGATATCCTGAAAAAAGCCGACACCATCCTTCTGGAGGAAATCCGGTCCGCAGGCCTTTATAGAAAGCTGTGGCAGTCCTTTGCCGTGCTTTTGCCGGTCAAAAGTGTCGGTGTCATGGGGGACCAGAGAACCTTTGGCAATTGTGTGGCCATCCGTGCGGTGACCAGCAACGATGCCATGACAGCAGACTGGGCCAGGCTTCCCCATGATCTTCTGGGAAAAATCTCCAACCGGATCATCAATGAGGTGGACGGAATCAACCGGGTGGTCTTTGACATCACCTCCAAACCCCCCGGCACCATCGAATGGGAATAACCTGTTTACCCATGAATCTGCTTAAACCCCAGGATTGAACCCAATGGAAGACAACTGCCTCGGCAACTACAGAAGTGACCTGTCCCAGATCAGTGATACCCCTGAAGCGGGTGCCGAAGAAATCCAGGCTGCCATGCACCATCAGGAGGTCAACACTTTGAAGATCGAAAAGCTCTCCAACCGGGTGACCATCATATCGGTGATTCTTCCCTGCATCATTATCGCAGTTTTGGCCTTTGCCTATCTGGATATGAAAGAACGGGTGGTGGATGTCAACGAAACCAAGGGCAGCCAGGTGGCCCATCTGGCTGCCCAGCTGGATGAAAAACTCAACGCATTGGATGTCCGGATCGCCGAGGTCAAATTTGCCCTGGATGAGACCCTTCCTGAAATGGAAAACAACGCTTTTGCCTTGGAAAACCAGGTCGCCAAGTTGTCCGGGGACAAGGCAGACAACAAGGCTGTCCAGGCCAAGGCAGACAAAAAGGCTGTCCAGGCCATGGCCAATAAGCTTGACAAGAGAATCAAAACCAATGCAGGCCAGGACAAGACCACCCTGGCCACCATGGAACGGATCAATCAGGACCTGCTGGCTGCCATCAAGGAGAACAACACCCAGTTCAAATCCAAATCCAATGAGATCATGCAGGAGATGCAGCTTTTCAGGGAAGAATTTGACGCCCGCCTCATGGAATTATCCGTCTACGAACAGCAGCTTGCCCAGCTGAGCAAATCCTTAAGCCTTTTGGACAAGCAGGTCAAAACCCTTAAGGCAGATGTGGAAAAGCGAACAGAATACCGCGTGGATCAGCTGCGTCTTCTCATGGAAGACCGGATTAAAAAACTGGAATCCGACCTTGCTGAGACGCCGGTTCCCCAGGTGGATACCCCCACAGCCGAATCCGAGGCACCTGACCGAGAACCCGCTTCTGACGCCACGATTTCAGAAGAAACCCTGATTCAGTAACACTTGGAACATTTACATGCCCTGCCACGACGTGTCCCGCCGCCGTACTGAACAGACGCTCTTTGACGGCACTTGCGGATTTTCCGGGTCCTTTATGGCGGTCAAACATCTGCGATACCATATTGACGATGATCCAGACAGCACCACGACAGACACCATTGACGCCCTGCTTGGCCTGATCCGATCCCTGCGGTTTGATCATAAAAAACAGGTATTCTTTCTTTTAGAGGAAGCGGCAGATGCCCTCATCACCCTGTCTTTGTCTGCTGACACCGCAACCTGCACAACCATTATCTCAGGGCTCCAGCAGATCCTTTCCCGGGCTTGTGGCCCCCGGGTCAGGGCAGTGGGAAACGCCCTGGGACGCCTTCCGGTCAGACTGGCCTCTGCCCCGGTCAATATACCGGCACCTGGCCAGCCCTGCCCTGTTTCCCTGGCCTTTTTGGTCAAAGCCTTTGGGGTTCCTGCTTCAGGCCCCTGGGTTTGGCAGGGCCGCAGCCTCATTTTGCCCCTTGAAACCGGTGGCCTCGGGGTATTAAAATTTGCAAGCTCCAGGCAAAACCTTGGAGAATTGATTCGGGAACATTATTTTCAGGGGCTACTGGCCCGGCGATACACCGTTGATCCGAAAACCTGGCAGATCCCGCGTCCTGTAACAGTGGATGGCTCATCTGCCCTGTACCAGGTAAGCGATCCTCTGCCATCCGGCGCCCCGCCCGGCCTGTACAGGGGAACCTGTATCGCCTATACCGCCCCAAGAACGTATTTTGAGTACCCCAATCAAAGGGTGTCTTTCAATGCCTGGGATCGTATTCACCAGATTTTTTTCAACACGGCCCACACCCTGGGACAGCTCACGGCAACCGGTCTTTTTCATACCGCCCTCATCCCCCTGTTCCACAACCGGGTCCAGCAGCACCGTCGCAGGGACAGGGGCAGGTATCTGTGGGAACACGGGGGTCGCCTGGACCAGTGGCTGGACTCCTGTGAATATCCTAATTTTAGTCTTTCCGGCCTCAGGGATTTTGAGCACCTGGAGCCGGCAGCCTCTTCAAAGGCGCTCAGGCACTATATTGGCGAACATATTTTAAGTTTTATCCTTGTGGCAGGCAGCTGTTTTCGCAGCCAGGACCCTGACCGGAGGGGATGGGACAGCAACGGCAGACCTGCCGACACCCGGGACCTTTTTGATGCCAAGGGGTTTGCCGCTTTGATTGAAGGGGTATGCACCCACTATTTTTCTGCCTTTTCAGATTTTGCCTTGCCCCTGGTTTTTAAAAACCATATTCCTGCGCTTGTGGCAGATCTGATTCAGGCCATGGGTCTGGACCGTGATATGCATGAGCGGCTGAGAATCCAGGACCAGGAACGCATGGGGCAAATACCCTATGAAATCTTCTTGAAACAGAGGGGGCTGACCCCTGCCCCACCCCGGGGAGAGGCAGATATCCTCCTGACCACCGGTCCACATCTTGGCGGATTCAACCGAACCATTTCCGTACCCGGCCTGGTGGATTTTCTATACCATTTTTCATCTCTGTGTATTAGTTATTGTTTTGCAAAGGAAAACCGGTTGAAACCCCTGGAGAACTAAGTTATAGTTGGCTGATTGGCCCGCTATCAACAAAGGAAGCACCATGTCCAAAAAACATCCGGAATGCCCGCTGTACAACCATGTGACCTGCAAAGAGCTTCACAACCCGAAACTATGCGCCATCATCCGGCAGGACAAGACCTGCCTGAAAAAACAGCAGAAAACAAAAAAACAATCCTGATATTTTTTGCCAATCAGCGGACCCGGATCCTGTCTCCCGGATGAATCACCTTGTTATAGGAAAATCGATTCATTCTCAGCAAAGAAGCCAAAGAGATGTTATAGCGATCTGCGATACCTGTCAGGCTTTCGCCGGCACTGACCACATGGTAGCGGAAGCCGTCGGTATTTTTCCATTTCTTGTGCAGAGAGGCGAACCGCGGTTTAAATCCCTTTTCCCTGCCCTCTGGCACCAGTACAGTGATTCTTCCCCTGGCAAGATCGTACCCCCTCAGGTCAGGATTAAAATCCTTGAGGGTTTTAAAGGAGATGTTGGCGGCCCTGGCAATCAGGGCCAAGGGGGTTTGCTCGTTCATTGAAAAATGAATTTTTGAATAGGTAAAGGGCAAATAGATATCTTTGGAAGACAGATGGAAACCGTATTGTTCAGGATTTTCCATGATCAGCTTGGCTGCCGCTATTTTCAGGATATACCGTTGGGTTTCCAGGGGCAGGTACAGATCAAAAAAGGATTGGCTGTGCTGGGACTCGATCTCGGCGTTTAATCCAAACTCCCCCATGTTATAGGCGGCCATGGCCAGAAAATAGGATCCGAATTCAGCGTTTAAGGCCTTGATATATTTGCAGGCTGCCCGGGTGGACTTGAACAGATTCCGCCGCTCATCCACCATCCTGTCAATGCGCAGCCCGTATTTTTTTCCGGTGCTTGGCAGAAACTGCCAATACCCCACTGCGCCTTTGCTGGATCGGCTCTGGGCCCGCAGGGCAGATTCCACCACGGGTACATACTTCAGATCCTCAGGCAGGTTCTCCTCTTTGAGAATCTTTTGGATATGGGGAAAATACCGGCCGGCCCGTTTAAGCCAGAGGATGACCTGGGGCCGGTTCCACACGGCCAGAAGCATCTCCTTTTCCAGGCGCTGCCTGACCTCGGGGATGTGATGGGGGATCTTATGGCCCCAGAGCGTGAGCGCTTTTTCAAATTGAATGGTCTGTATGAGCGAAGGAACACCCTGTTTGACATGGGCCGGCCGGGCGGGTTTCTTCTCTGCCGCCAAAAGACCCGGGACAAAAAGCGTGAACACCAAAAGTGCCATAGCCGTAAGGTATCGACCCATAAACCGGGTTCTGGGAAAGCAGCTTACCATAACTTCCGCTGAATAATGGGGGTCCCATCTATGCTTGGGGGATTGGGTACTTCCAGATTACTTATGACCCCCAACCCGTGCTCATCAACGCCAACAGCCATTTTCAAGTCTTTTAAGTTCAAAGTAAAATAGACAAGAGGGGGATTAAAGGCCAGTTTTTTAGACAAGGCCGGGTATGCCTCAACCGATCTTAAAAGCTTGAGGTCAAAGCCGACCTGGTGCCCCTTGAGATATTTTTCCTTGAAATTCGGCTCCAGCCAGAAGACGTGCTGATCGTCGTCGTAGACCATCCGGCGGGCCTTGAAATTTTTATTTATAAAGTAAAGTGTCATCTTTTTTGCCTGATTAATTTAAACCATACCCTATGATTTACCACACAGAGATGTTTTTTCAATTTATTTTCACATCAAGGCTTTAATGACGGCGTATAAATTTTTGTCCTGATGCAAAAATTGTTTGATTTTTCCCCTATTCTTTGAAATGTTACTCTTCGCAGAAACATTTACACAAAACCCAAATTATGTGCAGATACCCATATGACCGCAAAAAAACTGATGTTAGGAAATGAAGCCCTGGCCCTGGGACTGCTGGAAAGCGGCTGCCAGATGGCAACGGCCTATCCCGGAACCCCTTCTTCGGAAATTCTGTCCGCTGCAGTCTCCCTGAAAAAAGAGATGACCCTGCCGGTTCATGCCGAATGGGCCATTAATGAAAAAGTCGCCTTTGAAACCGCCTATGCCGGGGCCCAGGCCGGATTGAGAACCGCCGTGGCCATGAAGCAGGTTGGGCTCAACGTGGCTGCCGATCCCCTGATGAGTTCGGTTTACCTGGGCGTCAAGGGCGGATTTGTCGTGATCAGCGCCGATGATCCCGGCCCCCACTCTTCACAGACGGAACAGGACTCCAGACTCATGGCCGTGATGGCCAAGATGCCTGTACTGGACCCGGACTCCCCGGCCGGGGCCCGAAAGATGGCTGCCCTGGCCTTTGATCTTTCCGAGGCCTTTGAGATCCCGGTAATGCTCCGTCCCACCACCCGGGTCTGCCATTCCCGCCAGGGCATGGCCGTGCCTGAATTTTCTTCTGTCATGCGTCAGGCAGATTTTGAGAAAAATCCCGGCCGCTGGGCCGCCACCCCCAAGTTCAGGCTTCAGCTTCACAAAGAACTTGAGGCAAAACTTGAAAAAATTGCAGACCACGCCCCCACCCGGCCAAGGTGCATTGCCGGGACCCCGGCAAAGGGGGGCAAGGCCATTGTGGTCTCTGGCGTTGCCGGGGCCAATGCCAGGGACATTGTTCGGGAGCGAGATCTGGATATCCCCGTATACCAGGTGATCCAACCCTTCCCCCTCCACAGGTCATTTATCCAGGACATGGCTGGATATGATGACATCCTTGTCCTGGAAGAGACCTGGGGGGTCATTGACATGCAGTTTGCCGACGGCAGCCGGGTGCGCGGCAAAAATTCAGGGTTTGTTCCCCGGACCGGGGAACTTTTACCAGAGCATGTCGAGGCCCTGATCTGCGACTTTGCCGACCTGCCTTTTCAGGAACACCCCATTACCCAGCTGCCGGGTCGGCGCCCCACCCTGTGTGCCGGATGCCCCCACAGGGCCGCTTTTTTTGCCATTAAAAAGGCCGCACCCAAGGGGATATTCACAAGTGACATCGGCTGCTACACCCTTGGGGCCAACCTGGGGGCTGTTGACACGGTGACCTGCATGGGAGCCGGCATCAGCCAGGCAGCCGGTTTCAGCATTGCATATACATACAATGAAAAATCTCCAAAGATTTTTTCCACCATAGGGGATTCTACATTTTTTCATTCCGGCATTCCCGGCCTTATTGAAACCGTGGTCAAAAAAACCCCTTATGTCCTGGTGATCCTGGACAACAGAACCACGGCCATGACCGGGCACCAGCCCACGCCGGCCTCTGGCACCGATGCCCTGGGGGATCCTTGCGTATCAGTAGATATCCCCAAAGTTGTGGAAGGCTGCGGCGTGGGATTTATTAAAACAGCTGATCCCTATGATCTCAAGGCCTTTGTCGCCCTGCTCAAAGAGGCCCAGGAATATTGCCGGGACAACGGCCCTGCCGTTGTCATCTCAGAGCACCCCTGTATCCTGAATATGGACGGGGCCCAGCTTAAAAACGAGGCAAAGCGTGTAATAGTAGATACAGATATATGTGACGGCTGCGGCTATTGCGTCAGCCATTTTGAGTGCCCGGCCCTGTCCCTGGACGAGGCTGCCGGCAAAACCGTTCTTGACCCGGCCCGGTGCAGCGGCTGCGGGGTCTGTGCGTCGGTCTGTCCCAAGGGCGCATTGACCATCAGGAGTTAATTCAATGACAGCAGCCAACCCATCATATGAAAACCAGCAGATCATCATCTCCGGCCTTGGCGGCCAGGGGGTGCTTTTTATCACCAAGCTTCTGGCAGGGGCGGCCATGTCCAAAGGCCTGCCGGTACTTACCTCTGAAACCCACGGCATGGCCCAGCGCGGCGGCAACGTGATCTCCTATCTGAAAATCGGGGATTTTTCAGGCCCCCTGATCCGCCCGGGCCAGGCTGACGGCCTCATTGCCCTCAAGGCTGAAAGCTTTGACCATCACCGGTATTTTCTCAAACCCGGGGCAGTGGCCGCAGTGAACAGTGCAAGGGGTTTAGACATTCCCGGGGTGGTGGCGGCAGATGCCACAGCCACGGCCAAAGCAGCCGGCAGTGCCAGGTCCGAAAACATTGTGATGCTTGGATTTTTTGCAGCGGTCATGTCCGGGGATCTGTTTGATATGGACAGCCTGGCCCAGGCGGTCCAGGATAAGTTCAAAGGAAAAGATGCACTGTCATCCGGGCTTATCGACCTGATGGCAGCGGGATTCAGACTGTGCCAAGAGGAAAAGTAAATGCCATTCATACCCGAGACAATAACCAAGGAAGATATCGCAAACACCCAGGAAGAGGGGCTGCTGTGGACCCTGGCCCATGCCACCGGCAACAGCCCCTACTATAAAAAAAAGTTTCAGGACATCGGCTGCGATCCCCGGGATATCAAAGGTCTTGAGGATCTCACCCGCCTGCCCTTTACGGACAAGCAGGATTTTATCGATGACTACCCGTTTCCTTTGAGGGCCGTGCCCATGTCTGATGTGATTCGCATCCACGGGTCCAGCGGCACCACAGGCAAGCGAAAAATCTTGTGCTATACAGCCAATGACGTGAACAACTGGGCCAATATCTTTGCCCGGTGCTATGAGCTGGCCGGTGTGACCCCAAAGGACCGGGTCCAGCTGGCCGTGGGGTATGGCCTGTGGACCGCCGGCGTGGGGTTTCAAAACGGCTGTGAACGACTTGGGGCCACGGCCCTGCCCCTGGGCCCTGCCAACGTGGACATGCACCTGGACATGATGCTGGATCTTCAGACCACGGTATTTTGTTCCACCGCTTCCATGGCCCTGCTCATGGCAGAAGAGATAGAAAAACGGAACCTGGGATCCAAGCTGGCCCTGAAAACCATTATCCTCGGGGCGGAACGCCACAGCCTGTCCATGCGCCAGCGCATCCAGAAGATCACCGGCGTGGCCCATATCCACGACATTTACGGAATGACCGAACTCTACGGGCCAGGGACAGGCCTGGACTGTACCCAGCATGCAGGCATTCATTACTGGGCCGATCATTTCATCTTTGAAATCATTGATCCTGTCACCTTGCAACCGGTCCGGCAAGGTGAGCAAGGAGAGCTTGTGGTCACCACCTTGAAAAAAGAGGGCACCCCCCTGATCCGGTACCGGACCCATGACGTGACCCGCCTCATACCCGGAAACTGCCCCTGCGGCGTTTCCTTTCCCAGACATGCCAGCATCTCCGGCCGCACCGATGACATGTTCATCTTCCGGGCGGTGAATATCTATCCCAGCCAGATCGACCATATCTTGAGCCGGATTCCGGCCGTGGGCAGTGAATACCAGATCCATCTGAACCAGGACAGCGACGGCAGGGACTATATGGCCGTCAAGGTAGAGCGCGCCCCTGACCAGCGCAACGGAGAGGACATGGCTGTTGAAGAAACGGTTTCCCGGCAGATCCGCAAAAAACTTTTGGTCAGAAGCCGGGTGTCGCTTCTGGACTACGGCAGCCTGCCCCGAACAGAGAAAAAAAGCCAGCGGGTCTTTGACAACCGCTCAGATGAATAAAATAAAATCAAGGAGAATCCCATGAGACATGTCTTTGTGACCTTGCTTGCGGCAGCCGCCCTGGCCATGTGTGCCATACCGGCCCAGGCCAAAACAGTGAGCCTGAACTATGCCAATTTTCCGCCTGCCCCCACCTTTCCCTGCGTCCAGATGGAACGGTGGAAGACCGAAGTTGAAAAACGGACCAACGGAGATGTGGCGGTTAACACATTTCCCGGGAGCACCCTGCTGGGCGCCAAGGATATGATGGACGGCGTCATCAACGGACAGGCCGACATCGGCTGTATCTGCATGGCCTATCAGCCCGGGCGCTTTACTTTGACCAACGCCACCAGCCTGCCCCTGAACATTCCAAACGCCAAAGTCGGCAGCCAGGTCCTTTTGGATCTGTACAAGAAATACCAGCCCAAGGCCTTTGACAAGGTCAAGGTCCTGACCATGTTTGTCACGGCCCCGGCCAATATCATGTCCAAATCCCCGGTCAGAACACTGGCCGACATCAAGGGCATGGACCTTCGGGCCTCCGGCGGTGCCGCCCAGATCCTCAAGGCCTGGGGAAGCAACCAGGTGGGCATGCCCATGTCCGCCACCCCTGAAGCCCTGCAAAAAGGGGTGGTCAAAGGGGTGTTTTCCTCTCTGGAAGTGATGAAGGACCTGAAATTTGCCGAAATCTGCAAGTTTGTTACCCGGACCGATACTGTGATCTATCCCTTTGCCGTGATCATGAACAAGTCCAAATGGCAGTCCCTGCCCGAGGATGTCAAGGCCGTGATGGACGGCATGATCAAGGAGCAGGCCGTCTGGACCGGGGAATACATGGACAACCATGTCAACGCCTCTGTGGCCTGGTCAAAAAAGACCCATGGGGTCGAGATTATTGAACTGGATCCCGCGACAAAGGCCCAATGGAACGCCGCCCTCTCACCGATTACGGAAAAATGGATCGCCGATGCCACGGAAAAAGGGCTGCCCGCAAGCCAGATTGTCGATGACATCCGCGGGCTGATCACCGCACACCAATAGGCCTTAGATGATACCCATGCTGGAAAAAATCAGCCACCGCCTCAACCAATGGGCCACGGCAGGGGCCGGGGTGATCCTTGTCTTCATGATCCTGCTCACCGTGGCCAATATCCTGCTGCGCAAGGTATGGATTCCAGTCAGGGGAACCTACGAGATGATGGGATTTGCCGGGGCGGTGATGACGGCCCTGGCCATGGGGATCACCCAGAAGAAAAAAGAGCATATCCATGTGGATATCCTCTTCAACCGTTTCCCGGGCCCGGTGCGGCGGGTGCTTTCAGGGATCAACACCTTTGTATGCGCCCTGTTCTTTGGCCTGGCTGGCTGGTATGTGGCGGTCAAGGCCCATACCCTGTTTGCCACCGGGGAAGTTTCTGAAACCCTGAGAATGGTGTACTACCCCTTTGCCTATGTGGTGGCCGGCGGGTGTTTTCTTTTGGCCCTCATGCTGTTGCTTGATACCATTACCCCTGAGGATAAACAATCATGAGTCTGACCCTGGTGGGCATTGCCGGCGTTGCCGCCCTGATGCTTCTGCTGTTTGTTTTGGGCATGCCCGTAAGCTTTGCCATGGCCCTGGTGGGCTTTTGCGGCTTTTCCTATATCACCACTGTCACGGCCGGGGTGAACATGGTCTCATCGGAGATCTGGTCGGTCTTTTCCAACTACGGCCTGACCGTGATCCCACTTTTCGTGTTCATGGGCCAGATCGCCTTTTACGCCGGGGTCAATGAAAAACTCTACCAGGCCGCCTACAAATGGGTGGGCCATATCCGGGGCGGCATTGCCATGGCCACCATCATGGCCTGTGCCGCCTTTTCCGCCATCTGCGGTTCCAATACAGCCACGGCAGCCACCATGACCACGGTGGCCTTTCCCCAGATGTCCCGGTTCCGGTATTCCCCCATGCTCAGCACAGGATCCATTGCCTGCGGCTCCACCCTGGGAGTGGTCATACCGCCCTCGGTGGTGCTGATCATCATCGGCCTGTCCACGGAGCAATCCATTGCCCGGCTTTTTTACGGTGGGATCGGCGCCGGCATCCTGCTGTGCCTGCTGCTGCTGATCACCGTTTCTGTGGTCTGCCGCATCCACCCCAGCTGGGGGCCGGCTGGACCGAAAACCGGCCTCAGGGAACGAATCCGCTCTCTGTCCGGCGCTGTGGAGATGCTGATTTTATTTGTCCTGATCATGACAGGGCTTTATGTCGGCTATTTCACCCCCAGCGAGGCCGGGGGGGCCGGGGCCTTTCTGGCCGTGGTCATCACCCTGATCCAGCGGTCTTTGTCCTGGAAAAATTTTGTCCTGGCAGTCAAGGATACCCTCAGGGTGTCCTGCATGGTCATTATGCTCATTGCAGGTGCCATGATCCTGGGTAAATTTTTAACCCTGACCCGGATTCCTTTTAACATGGCAGACTGGGTGGCCACCCTGTCTGTCCCCGGACCGGTGGTCCTGGGGGTCATCTTTCTCATGTACGCCGTGGGCGGGGCCATCATGGATGCCCTGGCCCTGCTGCTGATCACCATTCCCATCTTCTTTCCCGTGGCCAGTGGCCTGGGCTGCGATCCGGTCTGGTTCGCCGTCATGATCACTGTGGTGACCACTTTAGGCGCAGTCACCCCGCCTGTGGGGGCCACCACCTACGTGGTTTCCGGCATGGCCAGGGGCAGCTCCTTAAAACAGGTATTTGCCGGGGTCTCTTATTTTCTTCCGGCCTATGTGATCTGTATTGTCCTGCTCATGACCTTTCCCTGGATCATCACCTTTTTACCCACGCTGATCTGAACCCGGCAACCAAAGATCGCTAAAGCCACAAAGAACAAAGGCTGTCACCCCATACCAAATCTTGACAAAAGACTGGCTTCTTATATACTGTTCAGCTAAAATTTCATAACAGGGCACGAATAATGGCTAAACCTATAGTTCACATAATCCATTACCTACTCTGAAGGACCTGCAATGCAACCTCATGAAGAAAAAAGATCTTATCAAAGATATGAGCTCAGACGTCCGATGAATCTGTATCGGATGGATTACCAGGACCAATGCTATTACGCAGAGATGAACGATTATTCCCAGGGTGGCTTGTCCATGATGACCAATGAAAAGCTTGTAATCGGTCATCTTGTTTATCTTGAGATTCAAAAACATGATGAACGCATCACACCTTCTGAAAAAAAGACAAACAACGTCGGTATTGTCAAATGGGCAAAGCCTTGTCCTTCAACTAATGGCGAGACCAACGGTCTCTACAAATACGGAGTTGAATATTCAGGGTCTTCTGCCTGCCATTGTTAAATCCTATATCAGGTATCGTTTTCCTTTGCTTCTATATTCAAAATTTCATTATATGGCTTTTAACCCGAGATTTGGCTTAAATCAGGTTCAGAAACAGGATTAGAACCTGAATCGGTTGTATATTCACCAGTGAAAGCCTGGATTTCAAGCTCATTCACATGACGACCTACCGTATCAACAATAAAGGTGATGCTGATACTCCCTGATCAGAGATTAGCACAAGATCCATTCTGACATGGTTGACTTTGTCCTGTGAGATCTTGTTCAAAGGCCTTCTCAAAAACGGCCTGTTATGGCATAATCATTATTTTGGAAAGCATCCTGACCAAGATTCAGGATTTAACAGATATGGAAACGATATAGTGATCAACTTTGTAAAAAAACTGGCCCTGGAAGCAGGCCGCATCTGCTTAAAAGAACGGCAGACCCTGGGCGATACAGACCTTCTGGGCGTGGTATATGCCCCGGTTCTTGGGCAAGGCGTGGCCCCAGCCAATGCCGCTTTTCACCCAAGGCTTATCGGCTGGTTGTCATGATTACAATACTCTTTACCACGATCTTCTGCCTCAGCCTGGCCGCTGGCTGGGCCCTTGCCTTTTATAACGGCAGTGATCTTTTAGGCTATGCCATGAGCATTATCATCGGCGGATTTGCAGGCTCCAGTATCATTGCCCTTGTCTTTTCCTGGCTCTACTTTTTCCAGAAAGAGACGGACAGCGAAAAAATTCAGCGCCTTCGAGAGGAGATCAACAGGATCAAAGGGGTTAAAAAACTCAAATGAGTATTCAATGGTATCCCGGACATATGCTGGAAACCAAGAACCAGCTTAAAGGGGCGGTTTCAAAGGTGGACGCCGTTCTGGAGGTGCTTGACGCAAGACTTCCTCTGGCCTCTGCCAATCCCTTTTTAACCCAGATGGCCCGGGCAAAGGCCTGGGTAAAGGTGCTGAACAAGTCTGACCTGGCCGATCCCGATGTTACCGCACAATGGGAGGCTTTTTTCAATGACCAGGACGGCGTCCGGACCATTTCTATCTGCGGAAATAAAGCTGAAGAGGCCTTTTGTTCCCTTGATCTTCTGGTGTCCTGCGTGGCCCGGAACCGGGCCAGGAAGGTAAAGGTCATGGTGGTGGGTATACCCAATACAGGCAAATCCACCATACTCAACTCCCTGGCCGGTAAAAAAGTGGCCAAGACCGGCAATGTGCCGGCCGTCACCCGTCACCAGCAGCGAACCAGCCTGAAAAACAATATTGATATTTATGACACCCCCGGTATATTGTGGCCGGTGATAGAGCCCAAGGAGAGGGGCCTGGCCCTGGCCGCCTCCGGTGCCATCTCCGATACGGCCATTGACTACCATGAAATCGCCTTTTTTGCCGGGGCATTGCTCCTGAAGCGGTACCCGGACCGGGTCATGGCCAGATACAATTTTCTGGATTGTCTGCCCCGAAACGCCCAAACCCTTTTAGACGAGATCGGCAGGGCCAGGGGATGCCTGCAAAAGGGCGGCATCATCAACACCAAAAAGGCATCTGAACTGTTTATACGAGAGTTACGGTCCGGTCTTATGGGGCGGATCTCTTTTGAAACACCAGAGGAAACATTTACAGACAATGAAATTACCCATTGATTTTCCAAAAGGCCGTTGCCTGGCAACATGGTTGCTGACCCTGTTTTTCTTCCTGTCCCCCGGCTTTGCGTCGGTGGCTCCCCTTGCCCCTTCAAAGGATTTTGCCAATCAATCCGTGGCCATCATCCGGGCCCTGGAGCGGCAGCATTATACGGGCAAGCGCATGGACAAGGCCATGTCCGCAAAGGTCTTTGACACCTATGTCAAACGCCTGGATCCCACGCGGCATGTGCTGACCCAGGAGGACATGGACGAATTTGAACCCTTTAGATTTCTCATGCACAGGTATCTGAAAAAAGGAAATCTGGGGCCGGCCTATGAGATTTTCAATCGGTACCAGGTTCGGTCTGAACAGCGTCTCAACTACATTCTGGACCTGATCCCAAAATGGGAGTCCAAGCTGGATTTTGACCGGGCAGAGACCATGATCATCGACGAGAAGCTGCGCAAGTACCAGCCGAACCTGGCTGCCCTTTATCCCCTGTGGAAAAAAGAGTTGAAAAATCATATCATCACCATGACACTCAACAACAAAGAGCCCCAGGAAATCACCGAAACCCTGGAAAAGATCTATTCCAACCGCCTGGCCCGGCTGTCCCAGTCCAAATCCCAGGACGTGTTCCAGATCTTCATGAATACGGCCACAGGGTGTTTTGACCCCCACACCCAGTATTATCCGCCCAGGCTGTCTGAGGATTTTGATATCCACATGAGCCTGTCCCTGGAGGGCATCGGGGCAGTGCTTCAGAATGAGTATGAATACACCAAGGTGGTCCGGCTCATCCCCAAGGGACCTGCAGACAAGTCCCACACCCTTATGCCCGGGGATAAAATTATTGGCGTGGGCCAGGGCAAAAAAGGAGATATCAAGGATACCATTGGTCAGCGCATCGATGATGTGGTCAAACTAATCCGAGGCCCCAAAGACAGCTATGTTCGCCTGAAAGTCATTCCGGCCAAAAACACCAATACCACCACCACCATTGCCATCAAACGGGACAAGGTCCGCCTGGAGGAACAATCAGCCAAAAAAGAGGTGGTCTCGGTGTCAACCGAGGCAGGCACCTATAAACTGGGCATCATCGAAATTCCCAACTTTTACATCGATTTCAAGGCCTATCACAGCGGGGAAAAGCTATACAAGAGTACCACACGGGATGTGGCAAAGCTCATCAAGGAGTTACAGGCCGAGGGCATTGACGGACTGATCATTGATCTGAGGGACAATGGCGGCGGCGCACTTAAAGAGGCCAACGACCTAGTGGGTCTTTTTATCAAATCCGGCCCCACCGTGCAGATTCGGACCAAATATCGCCTGTCCCGCCTGGACGACCAGAATCCGGCCATTGCCTATACCGGACCGCTGGTGGTCATGATCAACCGCATGAGCGCCTCGGCCTCTGAAATCTTTGCCGGCGCCATCAAGGATTATCACCGGGGACTCATTGTCGGCACCCGCAGTTTTGGCAAGGGCACGGTCCAGGAGCTCAAACCCCTGGGAAAAGGCCGTCTTAAAATGACCAATGCAAAATTCTACAGGGTCTCCGGCCAGAGCACCCAGCACAAGGGGATTCTTCCGGATATCGCTTATCCCCGGATTTACAAGGTAGAGGAAACCGGAGAAAGCGCCTATGACGGGGCCATGCCCTGGGACAGGATCCGGCCCACCCGGTACCGGGCCTATGCCCCTTTGACCCCGTTATTTCAGGGACTGGCCCAGGAATTTACCCGTCGGGCTGAGACGTCTGCGGGCATGCAGTTTTTAAAAAAACGCATTGCCCTGGCCAATGAAACCGCTGCCCAGCAGCTCATCTCCCTTAATCTTGATACCCGGAAAAAACAGGATCAGGCCCTGACCCAAAAAGAACTGACTCTGGTCAATGAGTACAGGTCCGGCCAGGGGCAGGCCCCTGTTGACACCCTTGAGGCTGCAGATCCCGGGCCCAAGGAGTTCAAATCAATTCTCAAACAGCAGACCCAATACCTGGCCGCCTATTTTATCAGCCTGAGCCGCAAAAACGGGTACAGCTGGTAACGGACAACAGGCCCCCGGCAGCCGGGAAACTTTAACCCTAATCCAAAGGAGAGCCCATGGCAAAAGCCAGCGCACGCCATATTCTTGTGGACAATGAAACTCTTTGCAAGGAATTAATTGAAAAAATAACCAATGGAGAGGCGTTTGCCGATCTGGCAAAGACCCACTCCAAATGCCCGTCCGGTGCCCGGGGGGGAGATCTGGGTGAGTTCGGCCCAGGACAGATGGTGCCTGAATTTGATCAGGTGGTATTTTCCGAACCTGTGGGCACCCCCCATGGTCCGGTAAAAACCAATTTCGGCTATCATATCGTTGAAATCACCAGCCGCACGGATTAAAATCAAGGCCGGCATCAGGCCTTTGCTGGTGCCGGCATTTTTAAACCATGCCCCGATGGAATAACACCATACGGCGACTTCTTTTGTACACTACAGCCGTTGTTCTGGCATTGGGGTTGCTCTCCCCATTTATTCTTCCCTCTCTGCTCAATAGTCATGCGGTGAGACAACGCCTTGTCAGCCAACTCAAGGAATCCACCGGGATATCGCTTTCGCCGGACAATATCCAGCTGATCCTGACACCGTTCCCTGCTGTCCGGATTGAGACACTACCCCTGACCCTGGGTCTGGTCAACCTATCCATCGGGTCCCTGACGGTTGAACCGGACCCGGTGAATCTTCTGAAAGGGCAATTGACCATAGACCGTGTCTTAATCCAAGATCCGGTTACCCACTTTGCCCAGGTCAAACCTGGCCCCTCCTTCTTCTTCGGGAGAGGGGGATCTGGCTTTCCAGTCCTGCCGCCGGATCTGGTGGATAAAGTGTTCAGCCTGCTTTCCCCAGGCCAGGGCGATATTTCTGCAAGCATCAAGGGCATGTCAGGCCAGGATTTCAAAGCAATAAACGCCCAAATCACACTTTTAAAAGCAGAGAAAAAAATTCTTATTAACGCCACGGCCAAGGGCATTGATTTGGGCGGCGACCGCTTAGCGCAGATGGCCCAGGGGCTTGACCTGCCATTTGACCGGATCAAAATGACCCGGGCTTCTGTGGTGCTCCTTCTGGATAACCAGGGCAGCCTTAAGGGAAAGGTATCCTTTAAAGACCCCGAGCTGACCGCTGCACAGGTTTTAAAGGGCCCTGTGACCGCCGGGGCCCTGGCCCTTGACTTTTCCCTGACCAAGGACAAGCGCCAGGCCAGCCTGACCCCTGCCCGGATCACCTATCCATCGGCCCGGGTCGGGGTCGCGTTTACTCAGGACCTGGGGTCAGGAAAAACAGCCCTGACCTTTGAGGGTACTCAGGTCAATATCGGCCAGGTCAGAGCGGTCTGCCTGCCCCTGCTAAAGGGGCTTGAGGTATCTGAAAACTTGTTTGATATTCTCAGGGCAGGCACAGCCCAAACCGTTTCCGTTGGGTTTGAGGCCGAAAGGATTGACCAGCTTTTTGAGCCGGAAAACCTGATCATTTCAGGCCAGGCCACCGCTGCCAGGGTTAAAATTCCACAAACCCCCCTCATGGTCAAAAACGCAGGGGCTCAGGTGACTATGGCCCGGGGTGTCCTTCATATAGAGCCTGGCCAGGGAACCGTATCAGGCACGACACTCAAGGGCGGGGTTCTTGACGTTGACCTCATCCAGGACCACGAGGTCCCCTTTTCAGGACAGTTCTCTCTGGAGTCCAGGTTAGACACCCTGCCCCAGACCCTTGCCCTTCTTCTTCCCGGAACACGCCTGGCCGAAGAAATGGCCAAGATTTCCACAATATCAGGTACGGCCAAGGCCAGGCTGGACCTTGACATGCCCCTGGGAAAGGATTTGGCTGTGACAGTGACTGCCACAGAAATCAAAGCCTTCGGAAGGTATGAGCCGGTGGCACTGCCCATTCACATTGAAAAAGGCAACGTCACCTACAAGAACAACCGGGTTACCCTTGACGGACTCTCAGGCAGGCTTGGCAACAATCCGGTCAGGGGGCTTACCGCATCGGCAACTATAGGAAACCTGCCCCGGCTGGAATTGACCGCAGCCTCGGGTCGCTTCAGCCTCCAGGAGCTGATGCCGTGGGCGCACGCTCAGACCCCCGCTCTTCTGGCTCCTGTGTGCAACCTGGCCGGCATGGTAACCCTTGACAGCCTTTTCATCAGCGGCCCGATGTTCTCCCCCGGCCTGTGGCAATTTTCTGCTGCCGGAACAGGTAAAGACATTCAAATTGATTTTCCAGATCATCCAAAGGCACTTGACCGGATGTCCGCACGGTTTAAAATCAGTCAAGACCACTATGCTGTCTCAGATCTGACCGCCAGAGTCAATGACCTTGACTGGCTTGAATTTGCCTTTGATCGTGACACCCTTGACAGCTTCCGCCTTCCTGTTGAAATTTCAGAATGCCGGGTGAGTCAAACCAAGGGCATGTCTGTCCATGGCAGGATAGGCTTTCCTGCCGGCCCTACTGGTCAGGTAACCCTTGCCGGTACGGACAAAGACCACCTGATTCCGACCCTTTTAACCCTTAGAGATCCGGGTTTAAGCGATATATTGGTCATCCCCTGTTCGGATCCGGAAAAACCACGATACAGCCTTGACGGCCGAATTTCCACCCAAACCCTTAACAAGCTGCTTGTCCCGGGATCTGGTCTGTACACCTCCTTGAACGCCCTGACCGGCGGTGATGCCCTGGCCCTTTATACAGATGCGGTATCTGATCTTCACCTTGACACCCGCCAATTCAACCTGGACCAATTTTTATCCAGGAAAACAGACGCCAAGGACACATCGTCTGATCCCTCCAGTGAAAAAAGCCGTTCCCTGCTGGCCCAGAAACGATTGTTTTTTAAGGCCAAGGCCCTTGTCTTTCAAAATCGAACCTTTACCAACGTGGATGCCCTTGTCCGGTTTGACCGGGACACCACCCGGGTGGATATTTCAAAGGCTGTTCTGTGCGGCCTGAATGGCACCGGCCAGGTCATCATACCCAACGGCGGTGCGCCCTCTGAAATCACCACCGCATTTTCGGTCACGTCCGGCAGTGACACCACGATCGCACAGATGACCTCCTGCCTGTTTAAGAACCAGAGCATCATCAACGGGGACTATACCTTTACCATGGACCTGACCGGCCAGGGGGACCGGGAGCGTATCATCCATACCCAGGAGGGCACTCTCTCGTTTGAGGCCATGCAGGGGCGGATCTTTAAAGCCACGATCTTGTCCCGTGTTTTGTCTGTAATCAATATCCTTGATGTGGATATCAAGCAAAACGGATTTGCCTACAAGCGCTTCACTGTTGAAGCTGAAATCAAAGACAGCGTGATTCAGTTGAAAAAATGTTATATTGACGCAGAAAACATGGCCGTTATTGCCAGCGGATGGCTGGACCCTCTCAAGGATAATATGGACCTCACCTTTCTGGTGGCCCCGTTTAAGACCATTGATACCTTTATCAAGGCCATTCCTGTTGTGAATACGATTCTAAGCGGCCGGCTGGTCTCCCTGCCGGTCAGGGCATCAGGATCTATCTTTGAACCCAACGTCGTTCCCCTGTCCCCGTCAGCCGTGGGAGAGGGGTTAGTCAACATGCTCAAGGACCTGGTCAAAACGCCGGTCCGATTGTTTCAGGATGAAAAAACCCCATGACCGATCTTCGTAAACTATCCACGCCGCTTTGCCTTCCCTATTCCGCAGTTAACGCCCTGGGATTTGCCAAGACAGACTGGCTTTTGGATGTCTTCCAGGATATTGCCTCAGAACACTGCCACGCCTTGGGTGTTTCCGGACTTCATATGGCCCCGAAAGGACTCAAGTGGGTGGTGGCCCAATACCGGTTGGCCATCCATGCCCAGATTACCTGGCAGACCCACTTTAATCTCAGCACCTGGCGTTATCCATGGAACAACCTTTACGAGACCCGGCGATTCTCCCTGGTCAATGACCACGGGGACTGTTTGGCCGATGCCACTGGGATCTGGATACTGGTCAAGGCAGACTCCGGCAGGCCGGTGCGCCTGAACCGGCACCTGCCGCAGGTCCTCATGGACCAGGCCCCGGAAAAAGATCCCAAGCTGATCAAGACCCATCCCCAATTGGCACCAGCCCATGGCACCCGTTTTCCGGTATTGTTCAGAGACATGGACCTGAACCAGCATGTCAACAATGCCGCATACCTCAGATGGGCCCTGGAATCCATCCCCCATCCCCATGGATTGACCTATCTGGTCACAGGGGCGCAGATCTCTTACCTCAAAGAGTGTTTTTACCCTGAAACCGTTGACTGTGAGGTCTCAACCGAGATGACAGAAAACGGATGCCAAAGCTGTCACGCCATTATCCGCCCTGAAACACGGGAGATTTTGGCCAGAATTTTTCTGGCCTGGAAAAAACATGTTGGGGCCAACGCTTCGGGGGCCCGTGGATAAGGCATTTGAAACAGCCTATGAACTGGCGGTCAGATACCTGGCGCGAAGAGCCAGGAGCTGTTTTGAAATGCGGCAATATCTGTCCCGGAAAAAATTTCTGGATACGGAAATTATTGACTCGGTTATTGATCGCCTTGTTTGTGAAGGATACCTGGATGACCAGGCCTTTGCCCGACTATTCATCCGTGACCGGGTCCGGTTCAAACCCAAGTCCAGGTATGCCATGGGATATGAACTCAAGGCCCGGGGGATTGATCCGAAAATCATCCATGCCCTTGTGGATGCCTATGAAGACATGGATCTGGCTGTCAAGGCCTTTTGGCAGCGCCAGGATCAATGGCAGCGCCTTGCTCCGGAGGAACGAAAAAAAAAACTGATGAACTATCTTCGCTACAGAGGATTTGACTACGGCACCTGTATGGCGGTATGGGGTAAATTTTTTCCAGAAGAATGAGAAAATTTTCTCCCTGGGTTAAGAACAAATTTTTTCACAAAGAGGAAGTTTTTTTCCTAATTTTTTCCTAATTTTTTCCTGTTTACCCTGGCCGAATCTGAAACGTGAAACAATTTCAGGTGATAAGGGTGTAAAAACACCGGGACATACCGGTATAATCGGTTTTTCCCTTTTCGTGAAACAGTTACTGGCACATTTAGTGCATGAACTTCATTACCAATAAGCTAACAGACCAAACCTCTGATACAAAAAAGGATGCGCTCAATGGTCGGTAGAAAACGCACAGTTGAACGAAGGAAAAACAAACGATACAAGGCGGTTGAAGGGGCCTATGCAGCCATCAGTCCCAATTCCCAAAAACTGGGGCAGATCATCGACATCAGCATGGGCGGCCTGTCTTTTAAATATATTGATACCTCAGGAGAGGCCAAACAAGACGCATCCGTCAACGAAGAGGCTGTGTTTTTGAGCAGCATGGGATCTTATGTGGGGGATCTTCCTTTTAAAACCGTGGCAGATTACGAGGTAACCAATGCGCCGTCTTTCAGTTCAATGAAAGTCAGAAAACGCCACCTCAGTTTCACGGACCTGACCTTTAAGCAGCTCTTTGATCTGGACTATTACCTGAGAAATAACGTCACAGAACAAGTAGAAAAACTGCCCGACCAGTACCGGTCCTGAGCCATTCCCGGCTATTTTATCACAGTACACGACAAACGGCTTGAAAGCTGATGGCTTTCAGGCCGTTTGTCTGTGTTTCCAAACAGGTCATTTAGACGATTCAGGGCCAATATCCGGGCGAATGAATACAACCGCCTCATTTTTCAAGTACTTTCGGGCCAGCACGGACAGCTCCTCAGCGCGTATGCTTCCATACCCGGTCTCCAGGGAATTGGCCCAATCCAGCTTCTCAGGATGCCTGAAGGAATCGGCCAAAACCGATCCCAGCCAGTATGAGTTGTTCTGGACAAGCACTTTAAGCTGGTTCATGACAGGGGCCTTGACCAGGGTTAACTCTTCTTTGGTCACCCCGTTTTCAGCCAGATCCGCTGCAATTTTCCGAACCTGTTCTGCCACAAGATCAAAGGACTGGGGGGTGGTCTTCACCACAGCCTGCATCACTCCGTACCCGTCACAGGCAAGTGCGGCGTTGTTGTATACATAAGGAGAATAAGAGGCCCCCAGTTCTTCCCGGATCTGAAGCCTCAGCCGTTCGGAAAACACATGGGCCAGCATGGACAACCGCCGGGTTTGCATGATCTGCCAGAAATCGTCCGTGGCAAAGGCCAACCGGACCATGCCCTTGTCCAGGCGGCTGTTCAAGTCCAACAAGGCAGACTTTCCAGATGGAAATGCAGCGGCGCAAGGATTTGGCGCCTGGGGGGTTGGCTTGTTCCTGTCAGTCATGGCTCCCAAATAGGCTTTGGCCGTATCCAGGACTGTGTCCCTGTCAAAATCCCCGACCAGGGACACCTCCAGGGGGGCGGATGCCATCTGGGGCCGAAGCCAGGCGTCAACGGCCGCCATTGAAATTTCATCAGCCTGGTCTGGCGCTCCCATTCCAAAATGGGCATTGCCGCCGGCTAAAAACTGTCTTCCCTGAATCTGCATCATACCGTCAGGGGTCTTTGCCTTGGCCTCATACTCCTGGCGGTACCGTTTTTTGGCCAGGCTCATCCCGTTTTCCCTGAATCCAGGATCCCTAAGATAGGCATACAGCAACTGGAATATCAATTCTACATCCCTGGGTTCTGCTGTCCCCTCAAAGGAAAAATAGGTCTCTTCAATACTAAATCCAATACGAACCTTTCTGCCGGCCAGCGCAGCGGTCAATTGGTCCACATCCATTTGACCAAGACCGCTTTCCCTCACGGCGGACTGGACCAGAGAGGTAAACCCGGCCAGGGCCTCAGGTGTGTCTGACCATCCCTTGCCAAACACCGCCTTGAACCGGAACCTGCCCTTTTTAAATGACGTGGGCTTTAAATTCAGGCGGATATTATTGTCAAAGGTCACCTGTGTCACGCCAAGCCCGTTGACATCCTTGGCAAGGTGTTGAATACCCGCCTTTTTTTCCGGCAGTGTCAAATAGGGAAAGGCTTTGGCTTCCGGCGCCCTATAGGGGAAAACCGCTGTACGGACCGCCTGGGTATAGGCCGTGGAAATGGCTGTTAATGGGGCCTGATCCAGTATGGCATTCCCGGTCACCGTCACAAGTCGGTGATCCGGCGCCCAGGCGGACTTAAAGGCCTTGTTTACACGATTCAGGTCCAGGGATGCGACAAAGGGTTTGAGAATATCCAGGCGCTGCCCGGGCGAAAGAAACAATCTTTTTTGGTTCAGGGCAGACAAAAGGGACCGGGCCAGACGCTTGCTCTTCCGGGTTCCTGCCCCGGCAACATCCGATTCAAGAGAGGCGATATAATCTGCCCGCACCCGCTCAAATTCCCCGGCCTCAAATCCGTGAGTCAGGGCCTGGCGAAGGGTGTTTTCAAGTTGAATCAGGCCGGCCTTCCAGTTTTCCGGGGCGCAACTGGCCTCAACAGCGCTGATCTTCAGGTTTCTCAGATAAGTGCCGGAATACACCGATGCCGAAGTAAAATTGGCCGACTGGTCCCGAAGTATTCTGGACAGACGGTTGTTCAGCATCAAATCTCCCAGAAAACGGATCTGCCGGGCCTTGAGACTTTCAAGCGTTTCAGGGACAAAGGGCTCATAATCCAAGCGTTCCAGAGTGATATGGGTATTTCCCGCCTCAGGTTCATAATGGTAATAGGGTTTGACGCCCCTGTGGGGTGTCCATGAGATATCCGGCTCCGGGTCAGGTTCCCCGGATGAGCGGTCCGCAAGAGAGGCAAATTGTTCCTGGATCAGCTTTTCAACCAGGTCCGGCGCCACATCCCCGACCACCACCAGGGCCATGTTGTCCGGCCGGTACCAGCGATCGTAAAATCCTTTGAACAAGTCCCTGTCCGCCTGTTTGATCACCCCTTCGTTTCCAATGGGCATGCGCCGGGCCAGAATGGAGCCGGGCAGTTCAAAGGCCAGCTTTTTTTTAAATGTCCTGAAAGAGACCGTGTCCCGTTCCTGCTTCTCGGACAGGATCACCCCCCGCTCCCGGTCGATTTCCGACTGAAGCAGCAGAGCGCCGCCAGCATAGTCCCTGAGAACAAGCAAGCCCTCTTCAATATCTGTTCTGCCGGCCCTGGGAAGGTCCAAATCGTAGACGGTACGAAAAAAAGAGGTGCTGGCATTGGCATCCCCGCCAAAGTCCATGCCGATGGACTGAAAATAGGTAATCAGCTCCCCGGGTTTGAAATGCTCGGATCCGTTAAAGACCATATGCTCCAGAAAATGGGCCAGCCCCCGCTCTTCTTGGGTCTCATGGACAGATCCGGCAAACACGTTCAGGTGAATGCTGACCCGCTCCTTTGGGGTGGTATTTTTCATGATAAAATACTGGAACCCGTTGGGCAGGACACCGCGAACCAGTGCGGGATCCTGGAGGGACTGGGAAAACCCTGTCACTGGGGCCTTATGGGCCACGCAGGCAGTACAGGCCGCCATAAGAATGGCGGCCAGGAGGATACGAACGGCTTTTTGTGTCATAAGCGGTTGCTCTAATTAATGATCTGGGTATTGATGCTGATGTCAGCCTTTTCCTTGAGGGCGGTCATCCAGGCGTAAAAGTGCTGCTGCTGCTTTTTGGAGGCCACCTGGGCTTTTACATCTTTTAGCCCTGCCTGGATCTCCTTGTCTGTGGGAACCTGCACATCGCTAAGACTGATAAGATAATACCGCCCCCCGGCCTCAATCACCTCAGGGTATACTTTTCCTGCTTTGTCCAGAGTAAAGGCTGCGGCGGTAATGGGACCAGAGCCGGCAATACCCTTGACTGCCTGGGACCGGGTAAAGGCGTCAGAGGTTTTAATCTCCAGGGCGTTGTCTTTGGCCAGGGCTGACAAATCCCCCTGGGATTCCGCCTTTTTCAAAAGTTCCTGGGCCTTTTTCTCTGCAGCCTCGTGTTGTTTGGCAGCGGTCAGGCTCACGATGATGTCCGTTTCCACCGCCTCTAAGGGCAGCTGCTTGGGATCAATGGTCTTCTTGAGCTGGATCAGGTAATAATCATCCCCCAATTGCATGACATCGGAAATGCCCTTGTCGCTAAGGGTAAAAGCCTCCTTGGCAAAGGCCTGGGCATTGTCCATTCCAAGGCCCTGGCCGTCAGCGGAAAAGGCCGGAGTCTGCTGGATCTGCTTTTTAGCAATCAAGGCCACCTGTTCAAAATCATCTCCGTCAATAACGGCATCAAAGGCCTCCCCAGCCTTGTAATAGGCCAGGTTGTTCAACTCTTCTTTTTCCAGCTCTTTGCGGATATCTGCCCTGGCTTCTGCCAGACTGACCACCTTGGCCGGAAAGCGATTGCCGACCTTGATTACATGCCAGCCAAACCGGGTTTTCACGGGTTTTGAAATCTCTCCGGCTGCCATGGAAAATGCTGCCTCAGCAAAAGGCTTGACCATGGCATCCTTTTCAAATGTGCCCAAAGCCCCCCCGCTGGGCCCCGAGGGTCCCTGGGAAAATTCTTTGGCAAGTGCGTCAAAGGCCTCTCCCTTTTTCGCCTTTTCATAGACAGCCATGGCCTCTTTTTCTGCGGCAGCCACGGCTGCCTCATCGGCATTTTCATCCACCCGGATCAAGACATGGCTGGCCGCCACCTTTTCAGGGATCTTATACGTGTCAGCATGCTGTTCGTAATAGGCCAGAATCTGCTCATCAGTCACCCCCACCTGGCCGGCATAATCCGCCGGACTGAACCGAAGGTAAGCCACCTGTCTTTTGGGTTTTGACCGGTATTTGTCCTTGTTGGCCTGGTACTGTTTTTTCACCGCCTCAGCCCCGGGCTCGAGCCCGGTAAAGGTGTCCGGGTTGATTTCAATATAATTCACGGCCTTTTTGGTATTTTGAAACGTATACCAGGTGCTGGCCTCGGCATCGGTCACTGTGATGCTGTCCATCACCATTTTGCGCAGCTTGTTTTCCTTGAGGGCCTGGCGCTGGGAGGCTTCAAAGGTTTCAGGGGTCATGCCGTTGCGGCCGAGGACCATGGCGTAAAGATCCATGTCAAACTGACCGTCACGCTGGAAGGCCTTGATGCCCAGAAGCGAATCCTGAAGCTCTTGATCCGATACAATCACCTCGAGTTTATCCGCCTCCAGCTCCATCAGCTTCTGGTCGATGAGGCTGTTCACGGCCTGCTGTTTGAGGTTTAAGGCCTTGAGAAGGTCCGCGTTCATGGCATCGCCGAATTGCTGGCGCATCCGCTGAACCATATTTTTATGGGCCTGCTGGAATTCTTTAAGAGTGATGGGGGCATCATTTACCGTGGCCACCTCGGTCACTTTGGAGGCATTCATGCTCCCCACCCCGAGAAAGACAAAAACCAGTACAATGATGCCCAGAAAAAATTTAATTATCCAGTTGCCGGTGTTCTCACGCAGGTAACGCAGCATTCCTTTCTCCTCAAGCTCTTAGCATAAAAATATAAATTATAAAAAACGGTCAATAGTAACGTTTCCCAAATCCTTGTGTCAACATCTTAATGCCCGTGACAGCCGATTCTTTTCTTTGCTGGCATTTTTTTCATTTTCCTGTTGACAGGAACGGCCATGATCGTTTATACATGCACATCCTTGTGGGGCTGTAGCTCAGCTGGGAGAGCGTACGGCTGGCAGCCGTAAGGTCAGGGGTTCGATCCCCCTCAGCTCCACCACAAAGATTTCAAAGCCGCTGATCATTCAGCGGCTTTTTTTATGTCCATTATTCAAAAGAGACCACAACCCGTGCTCCGGCGCCGCAGGAACGGGCTGTGGTCTGTCTTTTTTCTGCCGAATTCAGCAGGGAAAAATTACTTTGTAAACCGGATCACAAAGACCTGACCGTTGTTTCGTCTAAACAGCAGGTTGGCCTTGTCCCCCTTGCCGATACGATCCAATACCTTGTGGTAGTCGGCAATGGACGTGATCCGGGTGTGGTTGATCTCCACCAGAAGGTCGCCCTTGCGAACCCCGGTTCTGGCGGCCAGGCTGCCGGAATCCACATCAGCCACCACAAGGCCCTGGGTGCCCGGGGCAAATCCCAGTTTGGCGGCCAGGTTGTCATCCATCTGCCGGAACATGAAGCCAAAATCATCAAAGGAGGACTGGCCTGACAGCTGGCTTTGGAGGCCTTTTTCATCGGGGCGCTCTCCAAGGGTCACGGTCAGGTCTTTTTGCTTTTTTCCCCTCTGCACAGTCACCGCAATGGTCTGGCCCACATTGAGGTTGGCAATGGTAATTGTCAGGTCCCTGGACGAATTAATGACCCTGCCGTCAATGCTGAGGATGACATCCCCCTGGCGGATGCCGGCACGGCTGGCAGGATTGTCTTCATAGGCCTTGACCACGTAGACACCCTGCCCCTCTTTAATACCATAGTAGTCTGCCATTTCCTTGGTGACGTTCTGGATGGAGACCCCGAGCCAGCCCCTGGACACCTTGCTGCCGGCCTTGAGCTGATCTATGATGTTCATGGCCATATCCGAGGGGATGGCAAACCCGATGCCCTGGCCGGATTTGACAATGGCGGTATTAATGCCGATGACCTGGCCGGACAGATTCAGCAGGGGGCCGCCAGAGTTCCCCGGGTTGATGGAGGCATCGGTTTGGATAAAATCGTCATAAGGGCCGGAGCCGATGATCCTGCCCTTGGCGGAAATAATCCCCGTGGTCACGGTCTGCTCCAGGCCAAAGGGACTGCCGATGGCAACTGCCCAGGATCCCACCTCTGCCTTGTCCGAAGACCCGAAGGTCAAGGGATGAAGATTTTTTCCCTGTATTTTTATCAAGGCCAGATCGGTAATGGGGTCTGATCCGATAATCTTGGCCTCGTATTCCGTGTTATCGTGGAGGATGACCTTGATCTCGTCGGCATCCTTTATCACATGGTTGTTGGTAACAATATACCCATCCTTGTCAATGATGAATCCAGAACCAAGGCTTTGCTCGGTCTGGCTTCTGGGCTGCTGCCTTAAAAAGGGGCCGAAAAAATCTTCCAGCCCGGGCCGATTGCCGTGGGGAGAGCCGAAAAAATGTTGAAAGACCCGACCACCGCCCTGAATGGTTTTCACGGTCTGGATATTGACCACACCGGGCTTGGCCGCTTTGGCCAATTGGGCAAAGGATGCCGGTATCATGGGGGTGGTTTTGGCAAAGGCCGAGGGCAGGGTCACAAGCCCTGCAACAAGAACGGCCAGGGTTAAACGGTATACAAATTTCATTTTTACCTCCTGTGTCAACAATTACGTGTTAAGTTAATACTAATACAGAAAGTTAATTTTTAAATGATCTGAAAGTTACGAGTTGGTAATCTGGAACGGCAGCCTCATGGTGAATACAGCGCCCTGCCCTGGCCGGCTTTCCACACTGACCTCTCCTTTGTGCTGCCGGGCAATGGTCCGGGCCAGGCTAAGGCCCAGCCCCGTACCGGCACTGGTCCGGGAGGACTCTGTCCTGTAAAACCGTTCAAATATCTTTTCCTGTGAATCAGGGGCAATGCCCGGCCCTGTATCTGCCACGCAGATGCACGCATCCTTTTGCCCCGCCGACACCGAGACCGTCACCTTTCCGCCTTCAGGGGTATACTTCAGGGCATTGTCCAGCAGATTGGAAAACGCCCGCTGAAGCATCCGGCTGTCCGCTTCAACGGCAACGGCAGCCTGGACATCACAGGTCAGGCAGATGCCCCTGTCTTCGGCAAGGGGAACAAAAAGCTCACAGGCCTCGGTAATCATGGCCGTCAGATCCAGAAATTGAAAGTCAAACTCCCCCTCCCCGGCCTCGGCCCGTGAGATGACCAGCATGGTGTTGATCATGTCCAAAAGGCGGTCACTCTCCTCAATGGTATTGGCTGCCATGGTGCGATACCCCTCCATGCCCTCTTGATCCTCCTGAAGCAAGGACATCTCGGCAAAGCCCCGGATCCGGGTTAACGGGCTTTTCAAATCATGGGCAATATTGTCGCTCATCTCCCGGATGCTCTTGATCAGATCGGCGATGCGTCCCAGCATCCGGTTAATTGTGATGGCCAGGTGATCCAGCTCATCCCCGCTGCCGGACTGGGGCACCCGTTCATCCAGATTGTGACCGGTGATCCGGTTGGCGGTCCGGGTCATGGCCTCAACCCCGGACAGGGCCTTGCCCGAAAGAAAAAAACCGGAAATGGCTGAAAACATGACGATAAAGGCCATGGAAACGCCGAATACGGTTTTAAAGGCCTTGATGAACCGAGAGTGGGAGGTCATGGCAATGCCGGTCTGCAAAATGACATTCCGGGCCACAAAGGTATACATGATCCTGGCCTTTTGATCGTGCCCAGTGACCTGGGCTGTTCGAAGCAGGGGGGCCCGTTTCTTCATGAGGCGATCAATGATATCGTGGTCAATGAAGACGTCCTTCCAATAGGACATGTGGGAAGAGGCAAAGACCTCGCCTGTGGGATACAGCAGGCGGAAAAATATGGATTTTTCACCGGCAGCCTGGGCCTCGATCACGGCCAGGTTCTGGGCCCCGACAATGCCGTTTCTCTGAATGGCAGTCCTGAAGTATCCTGCCTTGTCCATGAGTTCCTGGTCGATCTGGTCCTGGATGGTCTGGGTGGCCAGAAAGTAAAACAGGCCAAAGGCCACACAGGAGGATATGGAAAAAATACCTGCATACCAGAGGGTCAGGCGAAAGGCAATGGTCCTGAAAAAATCAGGAACCCTGGGTTTTAAGGACATACCCGGCTCCCCGGACCGTATGGATGAGTTTGTCGGGAAACCCCTTGTCGATCTTGTCCCGCAGCCGGCAGATCCTGGCCTCCACCACATTGGTCATGGGATCGAAGTTGTAGTTCCAGACATGCTCCATGATTGTGGTTTTAGAGACCACCCGCTCCCGGTTTCTCAGCAGATATTCCAGCAGGGAAAACTCCAGGGGCTGCAGGTCTATCACCTTATCTCCCCGGCACACCCGTCGGGTGACAATATCCACAGTCAGATCGGCATAAGACAGACTCACCGGATCGGTCACATTGCCTGCCCGACGGATCAGGGCCTGGACCCGGGCTAAAAGTTCGGAAAAGGAAAAAGGCTTGGTCAGGTAGTCATCTGCCCCGGCCTCAAGGCCCTTGACCCGGTCATCCACCCGGCCCCTGGCCGACAGCACAATAATCGGGGTGTTTTTCCCCCGGGCCCGTAACTGACGAATCAGCTCGAATCCGTCCATTTCCGGCAGCATGATATCCACGATCAGGGTGTCGTAGTCTGCAGACAGGGCATAGTCCATTCCCAGGGTCCCGGTGCCAGCCAGATCCACGGCAAACCCCGAGGATTTAAGGCCCTTTTCCACAAAAGAGGCTATTTTTTCATCATCTTCAACCAGCAGCAGTCTCATGGAACTATTCCCCGATAATTTTCACCAAAACCCGCTTTCTCCGTCTTCCGTCAAACTCGCCGTAGAAGATCTGCTCCCAGGTCCCGAAGTCCAGGCGACCGTCGGTGACGGCCACCACCACCTCCCGCCCCATGACCTGCCGCTTCATGTGGGCGTCGGCATTGTCCTCCCCCGCATTGTGCCGGTACTGGTCCACCGGTGCATGGGGGGCCAGCTTTTCCAGCCAGACCTCATAGTCATGGTGAAGCCCCCCCTCATCATCATTGATAAAGACAGAGGCAGTGATATGCATGGCGTTGCACAGCAAAAGCCCGTTTTGAATGCCGCTGTCCCTAAGACAGGCATCCACATCCGGGGTAATATTGATAAAGGCCCTTCGGGTAGGGACCTCGAAGAAAAGTTCCTTGCGATAATGCTTCATTTAGGGTTCCTTATGGGTCTATAGTCAGTTCCGGGATGATTCAATCCAATAAGCCAGTTTAGACCATCCCGCAGCCTCGAATCAACCCCAATAAACCCAGTAATTTTGATGAAACTGTAAATCCGCATGACTAAAGTACCCTTTGCTGCCCAGGGCCGGACCATGACTTTGTTTGGCAATCCGTTCTGAGGATGAAAAAAATCCGGTTTATTCGCCGCGGTTTGAGGGCTGGGGGGCAGGATGAACCGATTCACTCACAGGCAACGCCACACAACAGGTGCCCGTCTTCTTTCATCGTCTTCTAACCATATGGTCACAGCCAGGTAACAGAAGGCTGCCTAAAAGGACGGAGTAAAAACCCTAGGCTCTTTTTAAGGAAAACGACCATGAAAATAGACCTCCATGTGCACTCAGCCTTCTCCAGGCGTCCCTCCCAGTGGATTCTTCAGAAAATCAGCTGTCCTGAAAGCTTTACCGATCCCCTCCAGGTGTACCGGACTGCCAAGGACAAGGGCATGTCCATGGTCACCCTCTGTGACCACAACACCATTGACGGTGCCCTGGAAATCGCCCATTTCCAGGACACCTTCATCTCCGAGGAGATTACCTCCTATTTTCCCGAGGACGGCTGCAAGGTCCATGTCCTGGCGTTGAACATCACCGAATCCCAGCACCGGGAGATCCAGAAACTGCGGCAGAACATCTTTGACCTGGTCACCTATCTCAACCAAGAAAAGATCGTCCACGTCCAGGCCCATCCCCTTTACGGCGTCAACGACCGGCTCACCCTGGACCATTTTGAGCAGATGATCCTGCTCTTTAAGAATTTCGAGCTCAACGGCGCCAGAAATAACCGGCAAAACCAGATCCTGTCCGATGTCCTGGGGGCCCTGACCCCGGCAGACATCGAAACCCTGCAGAACAAGCACGGCATTGACCCCCTGTTCTTTGAGCCCTGGAAAAAGAACCTCACCGGCGGCTCGGACGACCACAGCGGGCTGAACATCGCCCGGACCTACACCACGGTACACAGGGCCCCCGGCGTCGGGGCGTTCCTGGCCGGACTGGAACAGGGCCGCGCCCGGGTGGTCACCCGTCCCTCCACCCCCCAGACCATGGCCCACAACCTCTACGGCATCGCCTACCAGTTCTACCGGAACCGCCTGAACCTGGGGCGCCATGCCGGCAAGGACCGGCTGCTCACCTTCCTGGACCAATCTCTCATGCCCGAGTCCCGGGAGGAGAACAGCCTTATGTCAAGGCTATACGCCTACCTGAGCCGGCGCAAGGCATGGCGGGGCAAAGGGATGCCCGACACCATGATGAAACTGATCCGCCAGGAGACCGAACGCATGTTCCAGGACAATCCCGAATTCATCTCCTTGGCCAGATCCGATGCCGGGGACAGCGGCAACCGGGAAAAAATCTGGTTCGACTTTGTCAACCAGCTGTCCAGCAAGGTACTCTCCCACACCGGCAACCACCTGCTGGGCCAGGCCTCCGGGGCCAACCTCTTCAACATCTTCCAGACCCTGGGCTCCGTGGGCGGGCTCTACTCCCTGCTGGCCCCCTATTTTGTCTCCTTTGCCCACTTTGCCAAGGACAACGAGATGAACGCCATGGTCCTGGACCGCTTCGGGAAAAAAGTGGCTCCGGCGTCCCAGCACCAGGTCAACCTGGGCCATTTCACCGACACCTTCTACGATGTCAACGGCGTGGCCCAGACCCTGCAGCAGCAGGTCAAAACCGCCCTCAAACACAACAAGCACCTGACCATCATCACCTGTGAGGACAATCCTAAAACACCCGGGGAGGGGGTGAAAAATTTCGCCCCCATCGGGGTGTACAACATCCCCGAATACACGGAACAGCAGCTGTATTACCCGCCTTTTCTGGAGATGCTGGACTTCTGCTACAAACAGGGGTTCACCCACATCCATTCGGCCACCCCCGGCCCGGTGGGCCTGGCCGCCCTGGCCATTGCCAGGATTCTCAAGCTGCCCCTGACCGCCACCTACCATACCCAGTTTCCCCAATACGCCCAGGCCCTGACCGGGGACGACTTTATCGAGGACATGACCTGGCGGTTCATGATCTGGTACTATGATCAGATGGATCAAATCTATGTCTCCAGCCAGAACTCCAGGGATGAACTGACCCAGCGGGGCATCTCCAAAGACAAGATACGGCTGATCCCCAGGGGCATCGACACCGAACACTTCCATCCGGACAACCGCTGCAACATCCTCACCCGGGACTACGGCGTGGATCCTGGGGTCACCAACTTCCTCTACGTGGGACGGGTCTCCAAAGAAAAGAACCTGCCCCTGCTGGTCCAGGCCTTTATCAACCTTTACCGGGAGAACAAGAACGTCCATCTGACCGTGGTGGGGGACGGCCCCTGGGCCGCTGAGATGAAACAGTTGCTCCGGGATGTGCCTGCCGCCTTTACCGGTTATTTGTCCGGTACGCCGCTGCATCAGGTGTATGCCTCAGCAGACGCCTTTGTCTTCCCCTCCACCACCGACACCTTTGGCAATGTGGTGCTGGAGGCCCAGGCCTCGGGGATTCCGGTCATCGTCTCCGATATCGGCGGCCCCTGCGAGAACATGCTCCCGGACCACACCGGCCTCAAGGTAAAAAGCAAGGATCTCAACCAGCTCATCTCTGCCATGAAAACCCTGGCAGATGACCGGGACCTGAGACACAACATGGGCTTGGCCGCCAGGGCTTACATGGAGGACCGCTCATTTGACACCGCCTTTATCCGGTTCTGGGAGTTCTACAAAAAAATCGACATCCCGGCCGACACCCCCAGGTTCTCCAAAGCCGGTTAAGATGGCTGATCACATATTCCCGAAAATTCAACAGGCCGCCCAGACCATCAGCGCCATGGCAAGGGGACGAATGCCCGGGCAGCTGGTCATCCAGATCACGGACCGCTGCAACGCCACCTGTCCCCAGTGCGGCATGCGCAAAACCAGCCCCTTTGACAGGACCCGGCTCTCCTGCGACCGCATCAAGTCCATGATTGATGCGGCAGCGGAAAAGGGGATCCAGGCTGTCTCATTTACGGGCGGAGAGCCCATGCTGCTGAGATCCGATCTGCCCGAGCTGATCACCCATGCCGGCAGGGCCGGCATTCCCTACATCCGCACCGGCACCAACGGGTTTTTCTTCACCGGCCACCAGCGCCCGGGATTTGGGGACCGGATCCGCCGCATCGCAGATGAACTGGCTGCCACCCCCCTGCGCAACTTCTGGATCAGCCTGGACTCGGCCCAGGCTGATCTGCATGAATCCATGCGGGGATTTGAGGGGGTGGTCCGGGGCATGGAAAAGGCCCTGCCCCTCTTCCATAAAGCCGGCCTCTTTCCTTCCGTCAACCTGGGCCTCAACCGGAATGTCACGGCCAGGGCCGCGGCCCTGACACGGCCCGCAGACAGGGACCTGGAGGATCCGGAATCCTCCGCGTTTTACCAGACCTTCAAACAGGGTTTTTCCGCCTTTTACCAACGGGCCGTTGACATGGGATTTACCATTGCCAATGCCTGCTATCCCATGAGCATGGCCGACGACGCGGACAAGGAGGGCCTTGACGCCGTGTATGCGGCCGCCTCCCCGGACCGGGTGGTCTGCTTCACCCGCACGGAAAAGGCCCTGCTCTTCAAGGCCCTGCTGGACACCATCCCGGAATACCGGTCCCAGATCCGGATCTTCTCCCCCCTGACCGCCCTCTATGTCCTCTACCAGGACTACGCAATGCCGTCATATCAGGACTCAGAGACGTCTTCCAGGGCCCGCCAATCCAACGCCTACCCTTGCAGGGGCGGTATCGACTTTTTCTTTGTCAACTGCCGGGACGGCAACACCTATCCCTGCGGCTACCGGGGCAGCGAGAACCTGGGCCCCTTCGAGAACCTGGATATCCGCGGCATGGGCCAGAAACCCTTCTGCCTGGCCTGCGACTGGGAATGTTTCAGGGATCCGGCCGAGCTGGGCGGCCCCGTGGTCCAGGCCCTGACCCGCCCCTTGGGCCTGGCCGGGAAACTGGTAAAAGACAGGGACTACATGACATACTGGCTCAAGGACATCGCCTACTACCGAACCTGCGGGTATTTCAACGGCCGGATGCCGCCAAGAAGGCCTGACCCAGGTTTCCGGGATACCAATGGCCTGTCAAGGTTTTTTCAATAGAATAAATCCCCCCAAAATGGCGGTGAACGGCGCCACGGTCACCAGGGCAAAGCTGCCCACAATGGTTTTCAGCACCTCCGCTGCCACGTATATTATGTTAAACGTTGACGACAAAGGAATCCCCTGCGCCATAAACGCCATTAACAGGGTGATGAATCCCCCTGAATAGGCCAGAAGAAGGGTGGTCGTCATGGTGCCTGCCACGGCCCGGCCCACGTTCAGTCCTGATTTGATCAGCTCGCCCCGGCTTATGGCGGGATATTTTTCCACGACTTCGTTCATGCTTGCGGCCACGTCTACGCCCAGGTCCATCACTGCACCGGAACAGGCGATAAAAACGGCTGCAATATATATTCTAGTCAGGTCCAGATGCCCGAAACCCGAATACAGCAGCGTTTCGGCAAAGGGCATTACCGCCCCGTGAAGATGAAGGGGACCGGTGAAAAAATAGGCCAGTCCGCAGCTTGTGAGTGTGCCTGCAAAACTGCCGGCAAACGCCGTGGCCCCTTTCCGGTTCACCCCTGCCACAAGAAAAATGATGGCACCGCAGAGCGTGGCCGTGACTCCCAGTGTCACCAGGATCGGGTCCCACCCTTTTAACAGGGATGGAATCAGGATCTTCCAGATCATAAGGGCAGCGAAAAGGAAAGATAACAGGGCTTTCAACCCGGTAACCCCTCCAAAGGCGATCAACAGCAGGGCAAACAGGCATAACAGGAAGATCTCAATACCGATCCGGTAATGCTCCTGGGGATTGACAAACACCACGTTGCCGTCCGTGTCAAGGGTCAGCACCACAAATGCCATATCCCCAGGTGCAAAAATCTTGTCCCGGTCCATCTGCCCCAGAAGCTGATTTTCCGTTTCAAACGTCCTGCCTTCAAAAGGCCCGGTTTTGATCTCAACAACAACCCTCTGCTCGCCGGTTTTCACCATGCCGTGCTGGATAACGTTTTGGTTGTCAACCTCTGCAATCTGTCCTTTGCACCGGATTGCCCGCTGGTCCATTTTTTTTTCAAATCCAGTGGGTAACAACCAGATCATCAGGCAAAGCAGAAGGAAAACAGCGGAAAGGATGATGTCTTTTTTCCCGTTTGGTGTAATATCATCCACCCTGGTTTGAATCAGTTATTGACTGCCTTGGCATACTTGAAAGTGGCGCCAAGTCCCATGATATCCATGATTTTGAGTGCGATATCCGTGTTGTCATACATTCCCTGGAAGGTTTCAGCGTCAGGTCCCACTGCCGAGGTGGTGATCGGGACACCCGTATGCTTATAAGATGTCCAGGCGATACCGGCCTTCTGGTTTAAAATATGGGTCAGGGTGACACTTAACGGGTCATACCCGCCATACATGATATAGGTCCGTGGATCACTGGACTTTTCAACATTCTTGTCCATGCTTCTCTGGTATGCTTCGATGATCTGTGTGATTTCGTGGTTGGCCAGCACCATGAGATCATCGGCCGCACCCTGGAATTTGAGCCCGAAATAGTCAGTAATATGCGGTTTCATATCTTCAAAACTCGGGGTGACATCCTTTTTTTGGAACGCCTTGACGATATCTTCGGTGAACTGCCTGAAGGACATTTTCTGGCCCTTGAGACCATCAAAATACGTCTGGTACTTGGTACCGGCAAACCCCAGTGTCATCCCACCGCACTCGTGGTCTCCTGTTACGACGAGCAGGGTGTCGTCCGGATGATTTTTGTAAAACGCGTATGCCTTTTCAACGGCCTTGTCAAACTCGATGGTGTCTTTGATGGCTGCGGTGGCGTCATTGGCATGACATGCCCAGTCGATTTTTCCGCCCTCAACCATCATAAAAAATCCGTTTTTGTTGTCCAGGATTTCAATGCCCTTCTGAGTGAATTCGGAAAGCGTAATGTCCTTGCTGCTGGTGTCCATTTGATAGGGAAGCGCACCGGAATTCTGTATCCATTCGTTGGTGGCAAACACTTTTCCATCCGCCGGGGTCAGTTTTTCAAAGTCA
>Ga0102943_1000092_pt1 | contig 59658 bp, 55 predicted proteins | sample SalPonC_black_MG_FD_78174 | JGI IMG/M metagenome (GOLD analysis project Ga0102943, IMG submission 78174) | Salt pond soil microbial communities from South San Francisco under conditions of wetland restoration - Salt Pond MetaG... | ecosystem: Environmental > Aquatic > Marine > Intertidal zone >...
CTGGCCAGACGGGGATTTTGAAACGTGGCACGGGCTTATTGCGTACAAGGGCAATTTTGGCGACCAATTCGTTGAGTGTCAGGTAGCCCTCGCCACCAATGGTGAACACTTCCCCTAATGCTGCATCTTTTTCGCCTGCCAGCGCAATCCCCGCAACCAGATCTTCAACATAAGTCATATGATACAGCACCTCGCCATTACCAATCATGGGAAAGTTGCGTTTTTCCACCAATTTAAACAACTTGAGAAACCGCGTGTCGCCGGGGCCATAGATACCCACAGGGCGCACCACCGTGCCCGGCAATTTTTCTTTTTCGAAAAATTCTAACGCCAACAGTTCACCTTCCAATTTTGACTGTTGATAATAGTCGCCCGGCTTATGCGGAGCCTCTTCGGTTGCAGGGGGGTTGCTAATCTCTCCCTGCACACCTACTGTGCTGCAGTGCACGAAGCGTTTTACGCCTGCTTGCTTGGCTGCTTCCAGTAGCTTGCGAGTGCCGTTCACATTGACAGCAAAAAAATAACTGTGGGGCACATCTTCCTGGCGATACGTCGCCGCCACGTGATGAACGATATCAATACCCTCCATCACCGAGGCTGCGATCGGCTCTTCAGACGCCAGGTCTGCGTACGCGAATTCAATGTCCAACCCCTCCAGGCTTTTTAAGTTGGCACCTTTTCTGACCAAACCACGAACCTGGTAACCCTTGTCTAATAAATGTTTGACCAGATAACTGCCGGTAAAACCGTTTGCTCCTGTTACGAGTGCTTTCATGAATGAGATGATAAGTTGATAGGATGATAAGTTAGGTTGTCTTACTTGATTAAACCGCCATACTTGACGCGGACGGGGTCACCTGCTTCTGTTCGTAGTAGGCATGCAGGCGTTCGATCTCTTCTCGGCCGCGCTGTGCCGACCAGTCGAACAACTCGCACAGCAATGGCGCAACTTCCCTGGCAACCGTGGGGTTGCTGCCAATCGTTGTACGTCTTAGCACAAGATCGTCTAAATGCTGCACAGATTCTTGGTTGATAATAGTGCTTAAAGCTGTTTTCCAGTCACTCTGATCGCTGTACGGATCCCAGTCAAAGTCAAACATTCCGGCAACAGGTGCTGCTTCGCGCAGTGGGATCCTATGACGTGGTTGCGTGTCCCGATGTTTAAGTTTGTGTTTAAATATGCGCACAAGGGTCTTCTCCGCTACCAGACGGGCCGTGGTAAACTTGACTCCCGAGACACTGAAAAGCCCCTGCGGACCGTTCTCGGCGGCGTGATCCAGAATCCTCTCGCGCACCGCAATTTTGCAACTGCCCTCTTCACGGGCTGGCAGCAATCCAGAGGTGATGTGCAAAATATCCTTTCTGGATAGATTCAAACCTTTGATGGATAAATTTAGATCTTCGATAAAATTATCGATTGATTGCATGGACGGCATGGGGTCCTTTTCCACCGTCTGCCAGGGTTCATGAATGGTGCCGGCGAACAGCCTGCCTTTCCAGGGGCGTAGGAAATACGTCTGCCCGTCCGGCTTCGGCGGCGTGACCGCCAACGCATGGCTGGAAAGTGCGCTGCGATCCAACAGGACATTCCAGGCAAGCGAACTGGCAAACAGTTCGGCGTGGTCCCGATCGGCTCGGGAAGCAACTTCACGACACCAGGGTCCGGCAGTGTTGACGACGACGTTAGAGCGGAACTCAATGTCTTGGCCGGTCATCGCATCCTTGGCCACAACCCCTTGAACGCTCTGCCGCTCGATTAATACATTTTGACAAGGCATGTAATTCAATGCCACTGCGCCCTCGTCACAGGCTATTTTGAGCATCTCAATCAATAGACGCTGCGAATCCGGCATCGATCCATCATACCAGACAGCCCCCCCTTGCAGACCATTGGTATCCACTTGCGGAAAGAGCTGCTTGATCACTTGTGGAGCGATCACCTTGCCGGCTGCAATCCGTCCAGGCGCACTCACCTGCCGGTTGCGCTTAAACGACAGTAGATCATTTAATAACAGTGCTACCTTGAAAATAGCGGGCCGTTTGAGACCTTTGCCATAAAGCGGCATCAAACAGGGCATAGCCTCCACCAGGCCTGGAAAGTTTTGCATAAACCAGCGCCGTTCAGCCACGGATTCAAAAAACCGATGCAGATCCATCGTCTGCAGGTAACGCAATCCACCATGCACAATACGCAAACTATTAAAACTGGTCGCAGCACCAAAGTCATCTCTTTCAAGCAGCAGAGGCTGTAGGCCTCGAAGGGTCGCACACAGTGCCAGAGACACCCCATATATACCACCGCCTACAACGATCAAATCATAGGTTTTTAAACTCGCTTGTTCAGGTTTTCTGTTAATTAGCCCTTTCATGGTGCATATGTTTTAATGGTTTTGATTGTGAGACAATTTAACACTTGCTCAATAAATCTATGCTGACACGGGAACAGCAGATTCCATCCAGCGTTTTTTCCAATCGTGAAACACCATGAGGCTCCAAAGGATATGGCTGTGATTCGCTCTGCCAGAATGGTGTTCGCGTCTTAACTGTTCGATTGTTTCGACCTTGAAAATCCCGTCCTGGGCAATTTTTTGCGGATCCAATAAATCGTTGAGCAAGGGCCGAAATTCGCTGTTCAACCACTTCTTGATCGGAATACTAAATCCTTCTTTGGGGCGATAAATGCATTCGCGGGGAACATGACGGGCCGCAACTTGTTTTAACAACACTTTGGTCTGGCTGGAGGTTGTTTTCAACGCTTCAGGCACCTGAAACGCCAATTCAACAACTGCCGGATCGAGGAAAGGTACGCGTGCTTCCAGCGACACGGCCATCGACATGCGATCGACTTTGGTGAGGATATTATCGCATAAATAGCTTTTAACGTCTACATACAGACTGCGGTCAAGATGGCCTCTGTCCCCGGCCTGCTGAAAGAGCTGCACAATATGGGCAGCCGGCGATGCGACCATTTGCTGTAAGGCGTCTTCGGTGAACAATCCCTGGCGCAGGGTTTCGCCCATAAATATGCGCCAGCGGGCATGCGCCAGTTCCTCCGGGTGCGTCAACCCTTCGAGAAATCGTTTAGCTTTGTTCACGAATCCTTTTTTCTTAGTGGTCGGCCTGAGAGCATCTACCAGCGGCTCGATAAACCCTTTGCGCAGCACAGCCGGGATGCGTTGATACTGCAGGGCTTTTCCCTGTGCCAGGTAGGTTTCATACCCACCAAACAGTTCGTCTCCGCCATCGCCACTCAAAGCGACAGTGACATGCCTGCGCGCTAATCGAGCAACCAGGTATGTCGGAAAAATGGAGAAGTCGCCAATGGGATCCTCCATAAAATGCATCAGGTGTTCGAATAATTCCGCTACGTTGGGCTGGATCACCTCATCTCGATGCGTTACCCCCAGATGATCGGCCACTCTGCGTGCCCAGCCCAGTTCGTTGTAGGTAGGGTCGTCAAATCCAATACTGAACGTCTCTGCCTGCCCCATCGCCGCAGCAATCAGCGAAGAATCCACTCCGCCAGAAAGGAAGGCGCCCAGGGGCACGTCGCTGATGAGCTGTTGTTGCGACGACGTGCGCAGTTGCTCGTCCACCAACGCTACCCAGTCGTTATCGCTGCGAATCGCCCCCTCGCCACTGTGAACCGGGATGTCCCAAAACTGCCGAGGCTGGCACAAGGGATTGTCTAAATTTATTTTGATGTATTCACCGGGTTCTAATTTGCGAATGGATTTGAGCAAAGTACCTTTGCCCGGCACATACTCCCAGGCAAGAAACTCGGCTAATGCATCCATATCAAGTTCCCGCTCTACATCTTCACTCGCCAACAGGGCTTTGATCTCCGAGCCAAACACAATCCGTTGAGAATTGTAACTGTAATAAAGCGGTTTGATACCGAGATGGTCACGCACCAGGAAAAACTGATTGTTTTTAATATCGTGCAGGGCAATGGCGAACATCCCGTTGAAGTGCTGCGGAAAGTCAGCACCCCACTCCTCATAAGCATGTACAATCACTTCGGTATCTGTATGGGTGCTAAATGTATGCCCCCGATCCTGCAATTGCCGCCGCAAATCCGGAAAATTATAGATTTCACCGTTTAGAACGGTCCAAATAGATCGATCCTCATTATAAATGGGTTGGCGGCCACCACTTAAGTCAATAATTGACAGGCGGCGCATCCCCATCGCCACCCCACCATGAATATCCAATCCAAACGCATCCGGTCCGCGATGGTACAGCGTGTGCACCATCTTTGCCAACACCTCACGAGAGATGGTCGGACGGTCATTAAAGGTTACATAGCCGGTAATTCCACACATTAGCGCAACAACTCAAACAGGTTTTCCAGTTTCTGGGTGTATATTTTACGCGAATACTTCTCCTCGTATAATTGCCTGGCATTCTCTACTTTTTTAAGGGTCTTTTCATCTTTTTTTAAAGCCACTAATATACCTTTAGCCATTGGTTCCGGCTGCGGGTCGACCAGAAAACAAACCTGTTCATTCAGCACTTGGGTATGCGAATAAATATTTGTCGCCACCAGTGGTTTTCCCGAAGCCAGTTGCTCGTACACTTTGAGAGGCGTATTGGTCCCATCACTACGAGGAGACGTTAGCACATCGGCTATCTCATTGTAATACTTGGCTTCCACCTGCGGCACACGGCCAGTAAAATGAACGTGGGAGCCTAGCTTATGTTTCTCCGCCAACTGTGAATATTTGGCTACCTGCTCCGGAGTTCCGCCGACAATTAGCAAAAATGCCTGTGGGTTAAGGTCGATTACACACTTAAATGCAGGGATTAAAATATCCATCCCCTGATATTTTTCCAACGTTCCAGCATAGAGCACAACCTTCTTGCCCGCAGCGGCCTCCGGCAGCGTCGGCATCTTATCGTGCTCGACGGACTCCGCGCCGTTTTCGGCTGCGGGTTGCACTACCTGTACTTTGTCAAAGATGGAATTTTCAATCAGAAAATGTTTTCCTTTGTCGGTAATGACCGTATCTACATAGTCGCACAGATCCGGGCAAATCGTAATCACTCCATCGGCTGCATACAGACTGGCATCTTCAAGCTTCTTAAATAAACCGATTAACCATTTTGACGAAGAGAATTTAAAATTCGTCAATTGCTGTGGCAGACTGGAGTGCATGTCATAAATCAGTTTAAACCGAAAAATTGGCTTTAAAAAGTAGGCAATAAAGACCGCCTCTTCATGGGCATGGAGCACATCATAGCGGTTGCGCAACAGCAACCAGATCATTTTCCAGACGATGAATATATCCAGAAAAAGTTTTAATCCCGAAGGTCCAATCTTAACATTACCTAACAGTTTAAACCTGGGGATGCGGATAATACGCACTCCTGGGATGTCGACATCCTGGCCTTCGCCATAGGTCAGTAAGTCTATTTTAACCCCGAGTTGTGCACTGATGAGCGTGCGATAGTAAACGCTGAAAGGCGTTCCTCTCGGACTGAAAAACGGTTGTGGTGCTACGACCAGTGCTTTCATCTGCTTTTATTTATTTCCTTCTTTTAATCAGTTGCATTAAGCACTGGTGTTTAACAAAACGAAGCATATTTTCCGGTTCACCATACGTTCGGAGCCGCTGAGCCCCCCTGGCAAACTGTGCAATCATATCTTTGACCGGCTCGTTTCCATATTGAAATTCCGGCAACATGAAACCATAGCTGCCCGGACGGCGTGCTTCCTGGGGAAACGGCAAGGGATCGCTGCCAGGAAGATTGACGACCCCCCTTGCCCGTCCCCGGGCAAATAGAGACGGCAGTGACCAGAACACCGGTCGATTGCCGTTATCCCCTAAAAGGAACCCGTTGGCTGTAGCATTCTCGACCAACGCTCGCACATACGCTCCTCGGGCTCCGGTCCATTTTCCAGCCCCCCAGGGAATGACAGCCATGCCTGCCTGCGCATGCACCCAATCCACAACTTCGGCAAGGGGCTTGCCGTCATCGCAGTGCTGTTCAACCCCCAGGCCCAGTATCTCCAGCTTCTCTGCCGTGATGATCTGGCGTCCAGCAACCAGCCATAACTCCGCGCCGGCTTCATTGTAAACCCGCAAGCACCTGGACTCTCCTGCTTGCTGAAATTTCCACAACCCTTTTTGCTCAGTCTCATTGGCTTGTTGCTTAAAATCAGCAAAGCGATTCACCCCTTGACATTCCGTCAAAAACAAAACTGCCTTCACTGGGCTGTCTTGAGCATACCTGCTCGCGGCCTGGGAAAAATTATGCCAGGCAGACTCCCAGAATGTGTCTAGATCAAAGCATGCATGTATGTGTACGTGACCGTCGCCAATTAAAAATGTTTTGTGTTGTGTCACAACGATAGCTCAATTAAAAATTAATACAGCGCTGATAGTGATTCAGCATGCTGGAAATACACGGAAATAATTTTCAAAAGCCTAGCACGTTTAGTGTTATGCAGTACTATTATATGTTAGCTTTTGCAGTTTTCGAAGAAGATTGGGAGATAAAAAGGACACTTCGATTTATGTGTCAATCGAATTTTACGGCTAATTCAGCAAAAATAATTATAGTAAAGTACTCTTATCAACTCAATAAGCTATTGAAGCAGACGCCTTCAATCATTGACAGATTTGGATTGCCATATAGACTTAAGTCCTCATTTCAACCACAGACAACAGCGATTACCTCTTTTTTATGAAAAAATTCTTGTTTATTCTTTGCGGTATCGGTTTCCTGACATTTGCCTTCAATTCGGCTCCACAAAAATTTGATCCGGTTGAAGAACTCAAATCTGAACTGCATGATCATCGAGCACGAGAAACCACCTCCTCGAACCTAGAAGACAAAACCGTCCTCCTCTATTTCAGTGCCAAGTGGTGCCCGCCCTGCCAACAGTTCACCCCCAAACTGGTTGACTTCCAAAAACAACACAGCCAACAGGTCGACGTCGTATTGGTCAGCTGGGACCGCAGTGTAGATGCCATGAAAGCCTACATTAACGAGAAAAAAATGGGAGATTTCTATTCGATTCCGCCCGGTTCTCAGCTTAACCGCGTTCTCAGTGATAAGTTCGATATTAAGGGCATTCCATCTGTTGTCGTGGTAAATCCAAGCGGCAGTGTCGTCACCGAGGACGGCCGCCGACACATTACCTTCAACGAGGAACTTCCGGCCGAGTGGACACAATAAACGCGCCGGATTATAGAGAACCAGAGTATTGAATTGAGACAAAATTGCTGCGGTCTCTCGATAGTCGCTGGGCCAAATCTCACAATGTTGATACGACTTGGTCCGTATCCCGTAAATCCATCTTGCAACCATTTATTCATGAATCTAATGTTCAACCACTTCGTGGGGTGGCCGATGTGGATGAAGGGGTTGCGCGTCACATGCCGATCAATATGGACAACGCCACCTAAAACGTTTATCATAACACTTCGATCCCGATTCTCTGAACGTAAAAAAACTCTTCCTGGAATGTGGTTTCGGACATAAGGTCCTACAACATGGTAACCTTGAGCGGTTCGAGTTTTACAAAGTGCATAACTTGGATTTACGCAGTATCCGATATGTCCCTGCGTGCGCACCCTTTTTATGCAATCATTCTACCACGAAAAACTATCGGTTTACCAACTTGCTGCTGAATAAAGAGCGTTGAAGCTTGTTTGTAATCCAGGGCAGTGGCCAAAATTTGTAGGAATAATTCTTATTCTTTAAATTTTGCTCAATTTAGCTTGCTACGTCGTAGTGAATGACTCACATACCTGTCTCATGTGGTTCGTATCACTCAATCACACAGAGTAGTTTATGTAATAAAACTGCTTACAACGAAACAATAAAAATGAAAACAATCTGGAAAAAAATTATATTATTCGCCGCGAGCGGGTCATTCTCACTCGCTGCGGGCAATTTATCTGCGGCTCCGATAGTAGGCGAATTCGGTATCACCGGATTCGGAGTTACCTACATGGATACCGAAGGTGGTAATGAGGTCGGAATCGGTGATGCAAACTATCTGGAATTCGGTTCTTCCGTGATTGCAGGGAATGCAACAGGCGATTTTGTGCCCTACATTCCTGCAAAAGATAATGGAGTTGTCCCTGCGACGGTCACCGATTTCTCGATTGATCCGTTCAACAGAGGAGGCGTGGACCCGCTGTTACAGGTAGGTGGTTTTGAGTTCGCACTCAACACGCTCTATATACAAACCCAAAACGATAGTTTCCTGAATCTATCAGGTTACGGTGTCGTCTCTGGAAATGGGTTCGATGACACCAGCGGCTATTGGGAGTACAGCTCACAATCGAATGGTTTCACGTTCTCGGCTGGAGTCGAATCGGGTGCAGTCCCAGTTCCCGAGCCAAGCAATATTATGCTGGTCGGTATAGGCTTTGTCGGTCTCGCTTTTTTGGGGTATAAAAAGCGCCGTGATGCTGCGTAATATAGCCTTGCGAGGTTAATCCAAAAAAAAATTTCGCTTCCGTCCGTCCTCTCAGCATCTAGTCATGATGTTCGAGGCGGGCAGAAAGCGATTTTTTTCTCTGAATCTACAGTTTTTATACTCCCATTTGCATTACCCCCCGAAAAAGAGGGTAAATGAGATATATTTTGGTTTCACCCAGCCAAACGAGGCCAAGTTCGTGAGTATTTATTTACGAAAGGGAAAAATTTTCTGTAGATCCAATAAGTCACTTGCCCATAACCTGTGCTGAAATTTAGTATTTTATAGTTTGCAATATTGCGGGAAATAGTTGATTCCCACTCACAAACATTTCCTTCTCAACGCGCATTTTTTCTAATCAGCAAATTCTCTAAACATTCTGATTTTACATAATTGAAAAAGGTTCGTTTGACAAAATTTTCCTCTAATCATTTTTTGTATGTAACTTTCATTTTGCTGCATAATAAATCCGTTACAGCAGATAAAAGCTTCTCTTATTTCCGCCATGAACAAAGCATTTGCAGCCATCAAACAAGCAGCAGTCCTGTTGCGACGTCATCCATGGGTTGCTCTGCCCTTTGTTATCCTGGCTATAACAGAAGGAATTGTTTTGTATCTTTTATTTTTGGCCCCGCAACAACCATTTGCTTCGCTGTTAGCTCCTCCGATTGAGCGCTTTTACGGTGAGCGATATGTGCATTATCCATGGCACCTGCTGAAACTACCTGAACTGTTTTTCCAATGTAAAATGCTTCTGAGTTTATTGCCCGGCATGTTTTTGAGTGCCGTGCTGGTTGGCTTGGTCGGAGACATACAACTCAGTAAGCGCCCGACTTTCTGGAAACATTTAAATACCAGTGCACACCGTTTTTTCACCCTTCTCTGTATTTGGTTACTCAATCTGGGCGCGATCAAGCTCATCGGCATGTTCAGCACCCAGACCTTCGCCTGGGCAAAGGCGCATGATTTTCTTTTTCCGGCGCAGTTACTTGCTTTCTTTTTGTCGTTTTGGGTGCAAATGTTATTTTTATACACGCTCCCACTGATCATGCTTTTCAACGACTCTCTGTTGCAGGCTTTACTGAAAAATTTTCGCTATCTCAAGCGGCTATTTTTCCCCACTTCCGTGTGTCTGCTCATCGGTGCTCTGTTTTATCTAGGTCTATTTTATTTGGAGCTGGATCTCAAAAATCTCGCAACTCGTATTTCTCCAGAGGTGATTGTGGTTGTCCTCAGCGGTGGAATACTGATGACATTGGTCATCAATTTATTTGTCACAACAACGTCTACCCTGCTGTTCATCCAGGATGATTCAACCGACCTCACCCCCTCTAACATCACCAGTGAGGCATCTACATGAAGACAACCATTGCCTACTCTTGTTTAATTTGGAGCGTTCTGGCTATTACCGGGTGTTCTTTTGATCCTGGCTATGAAGCGGAAAAAGCGTTTTGGGAGGCCGACCAACTTGGCCGTTCCCTGGCTGCAGCCCATCCTGACGGTTTGGAAGAAAAGCAATATCTAGAACTGATTCGTGCCTTTGGGCAGGTTGTCGAAGTGGCTCCCGCCGAAACACTTGCTGCCGAAGCCCAATTTCGCATCGCACAAATGTATATCACCATCGGCAACTTGGAATCCGCACATACAACCCTCAATTCGATTTTTAAGGAATTTCAGGAGGATAAGGAAATAGCTGCACGTGCTGCCTTTTCCAATGGGAAACTCTATCAAGCAAACGGTGAGATAGAGCCGGCCATGCGGCAATACCAAGCCATTATGCAAAACTGTCCGCTCACATCCATTGGCCTGGAGATGCCCATCTATATTATCTTATATTACCAGCAACAGGGTGACCAGGACCGCACGCGATCTGCCAGCAGTCAGGCCCGCAAGCACTACCAAAACCTGATGAATGCATATGCAGGAACTTCGGTAGCCAAAAAAGTTCGGCCGTATTTACTCCGAGTCTTTGAGCTTGAAAACGCGTGGGCTGACATGCTCGATTTTTGGACCGCAGAGATCAAAAAGCAGATCAACCGCACCGATATTATCGAGGCAAATCTTGGTAAGGCATCGGTATTGGCAACGCGGTTGGATCAACCTGCTGAGGCCAAAGAAATTTATGAATCGCTGATCGCAAGGTTTCCTACCGAACCAATGACGGCCCTGGTAAGAGTTCGGCTTGCCTACCTGGAAGTCGCTGATTCGAACTGGGATAAGGCACGCCAATATTTTAGCCGGGCTTGGCAAGACCTCCCAGCGGACAATCCATTGCGTATCAACAGTTACCTAGGCCTGGCAATGATTGAACGTAAACAGAAAAATGACCGTGCTGCATTCGATTACTACGACCGCATCCAAGCTGAGTTCCCCAACAATTCAACTGCGTTACAAGTCCCTCTTATCAAGTATCTGCATCATCAAAACGTCAACCAACCCGCCAAGGCTGAAGAAGCGCTACAAGCGGCAATTGAAACATACCGTTCACAGTGGCTAGATAAACCCAGTGCCGATACTGCCCCCATCGTTGGGCAACTGCTATTACAATGCCTCATACAGCAAAAGGATTGGAGTGCTGCCGCCACGCATCTTGAAGTATTGACGAAAAGATTTCCTGAGGAAGCTCGCTACAACAAACTCTTTACCGCTTTGCAAACCATCGACCCGTCTGATTTGGGTAGAGCATTACAAGATTTTTCTAACAACCCACAATCCATGCCGGCGATGCAACCGCCCAGGTAACTTTATGAAAGACCTGTCTAACTGTATTGATACTACGACCAAAATTTGGTTTTCGGTAATAGCTGTATGTCTGTTATTGGTTTATTATCCAGTCATCAGTCCTCTGCTCGAGCGATTTGGGGCTCGGGAGTCGTATTACTCACATGGTTATTTGGTGCCGTTTATCACCGCTTATCTCATCTGGCGTAAGAGAACAGCCCTTGCGACCGTTCCTCTAAACGGAAGTTTTTGGGGGTTGCCGCTGATGGTGGGTGGACTTGCCGTACATTTGATCAGTTTTTTCCTGAAAATAAATTTCCCCTCGTACATTTCCTTCCTGGTAGTTACATTTGGAGTCGTGCTGTTCGTAGGTGGCTGGCAATTCACCAAAATCCTGGCAGTTCCTCTTGGATTTCTTATTTTTATGTTTCCGCTTCCCGAAGTGATGGTGCTGAACATTGCTTTCAAGATGAAAATACTCGCCACTCAAGTCAGTACGAATTTGGTCAATCTCGCTGGCATTGACGTAACCTTCGAAGGTTCAAAGATATTGTATCCGGGCGGCTTTTTGTTGGTGGGGGACCCTTGTAGCGGTTTGCGTTCGTTGATATCCTTTCTTGCACTGGGCGCCGTGATTGTGCAACTGACTGCCGGCAGTAACTGGAAAAAAGGCATCTTACTGTTATCAGTCATACCCATCGCCCTTTTCTCAAACGTAGTTCGCATTGTGGTTTTGACAGTGGCGAGTTACATTTATGGTAGCCAGATAGCCGCTGGATTCCTGCATGACTTCATGGGGGTCATGGTGTTCGTATTTGGCTTTATCGGCTTAATCTTCGTCATGAATGTTTTAAAATGTCACCTTTCTCTCGGAACAGCTTAATTGTCGTTGGCTTATTAACGGCCGCGTTTGCCTTAACCCGATGGGTTCAGTATACCTCCACTCAGTCTGCCGACGAGCCGATAACCGGTCCTGCCCATATTCCTTACGAATTGGGCTCATGGCGTGGCATCGATTTCCCCGTATCGGAGGACGTTTACGAAATCCTCGAAACGGACAACGTGCTCCTGCGCGAATATCGCAATGCAGAAGGCTACCCCGTTGTTCTAGCAGTTGTGTTTGCCAACAAAATACGGGGTGCATTTCACCCTCCAGAAATTTGTTATGCCGGTGCTGGAATTGAAATGGTCGGTAAAGAAAAAGAAGCACTCGATTTCACCAACGGGACCTTACTGCGTGCCAATAAGCTTTTATTGAAATCCGCTGCCAAACAAGAGGCTATCACTGCCTGGTACTGGTATACTGCAGGCGAGCAGGCAATGCCCAGTTTTTATCGACAACAGTTACTCCTGCTAAAAGACCTGGTTTTGCAAAAACCGCTGAAGGGTGCGTTGGTCAGGGTGTCTATCCAGGAACAAAGTGAAGCCGGCAAGGCCAAGGCCCATCAATTCATGAAGGATTTCAGCGCCTATTTAACTGACATAAATTGAACGTCTTCATTGGTGCGGCGAGGAGTTGTTTTTCTCAGCGCTCATCTGGCCAAAAAAACGATGAATGGTGGGCGCCAAGAACGTCATTTTCCAAAGTCCTCGGTAATCCACAAAATCGCGTGGCCCGTGAAGAAAGTCGGATGCCATGAGCCCCGCAAGTTGCATATGTGCAGTGTTGAAAACGCTTGAACTATCATTGCAGGCTGCCCGCGCATGCAAGGTCTGAGTTAACTGTGTTCATATAGTTAAGCAAGGTCTCAGAGAACCGCCATAACCTCCACGTATACCCGATTGAATTCAATGAGAATTTTGCTGCACGCTATCATCGATTACGAGTAATCTTTGGATAGGGCTTTACAATCAATCAATGAATACGCTGTGTCTCCTTGGGCACCGCGGTTTGGATTGCGCGGCTGCGCAATAATTGGCAACCCAATGCGAAAAAAAGCCGTCTCGATTTGAGACGGCTTTGCTATCTTCAAAAATTATGTGTGTTTAGCTCTTTTTGTTACGTTTACGATAGGCTACTAAGCCAAACATGAAACACGCCATTCCAAACAACGCAAAGGTGCTGGGCTCTGGAACTGGAACTGCTGGCGCACCGATAACCTTGTCGCTTCCTGCTCCCTCAGTCATACCTCGAAAACGAACGGCGAAAGCTTGATTCCCCTCTCCGGCATTGCCAGATGATAACGTTTGGAAAAACGAATCTGCAGTCAACGTGTCCAAGTTACTTCCAGTTAAGTCAAACGTGAATGTAGCCGTATCGTTGACAGCTAAGCCACCATTTGGCGACCCGCCACTGATCCAGGAGTTAGTTGCAGCGGCTCCGATATCAAAATCACCATAGGGATTGCCTTTTAACTCGTCGCCAGTAGAAATGATATTGCCATCAGCAGGTAGAATACTGAAATTCGAATTACCTGTGACTGTCAGTGTAGAAGACGTGATATAATCATTTGGATTATTGAAGGCAAGTGCCGTCAAAAATCCCCCAGCAGTGAGTGTTGTATTGGTGAGATTGATTTCAACCTGCGCAGATGTAGCACTGGATGCAGTATAATCAAATGTCCCCGTGAAGGCGCCCAAACCTTCAGTGCTGGTAGCACCACCGGTAATGATTAAAGCATGACTGCTTAACCCCGACAGCGAAAATACAGCTGCCAGGAAAATCGCCTTCATGTTAGTGTTTTTATAAGTTTTCATAGTAGTTAATATTGTGATGATTCCACTGACCACGCCTCTTCCGAGCCCTCATAGGTGTTTTGTTGATTATATTGAGACAGCTGTAGCGTGATGCATAAATGTTATTCTGTAATAAACAACTAAAACACAATAAAAATTTATCGAAATTCCATTAACATCAAGCGGATAAGAAAAAGAGAAGGTGCAATACCCGGTATTTCACCCACACAAAAAAGCCCTTTTATAAGATATTGTATGTGTTAATCTCAGTGAATACCGTCAACTGCTGCTCTGCATCTGCGCACAACCCATTTTGTGCGGGGCTATGTAATGCTTGGTAAGCTCCAACAAAAAAGCCCTCCGTGAGAAGGGCTTTTTTTTCCTAAAACTGGCGGGATGGACGGGACTCGAACCCGCGACCTCCTGCGTGACAGGCAGGCATTCTAACCAACTGAACTACCACCCCATTTGAAAATCTGGTGTTTTTCCACGTAGGAAAGTTGATGACGCTATGTCTAAATTACAAGTTGTCAAGCGACCATTTTGAAAAAAAATAAAGATTTCGCCAATGCTTGTCTTAACGGTAGAAAACAGCTGTTTTCCCAACGGAACCGAGATGTGTGGCACCTGTGTGTGCAGCCATCGTTCGGCAATATGTCTTTATGGTGTTGCGCTCCGCATTAAAGCGCACTTTTACCAGGTGATGGCGCAACAATGCGGCCTCGAATTCAATCAATACCCGTTGCGTTAATCCGTTTTTGCCAACGGTTACCAGTGGATTCAGCAATTGAGCTTGACCACGCAGCTGTCGTTTTTGCGCAGGCGTCAGGCGCGTTTCACCGTTTACTGTAGAAGCGGGCTTGCCGGGTAAATTAGACATTTCCGGTAAATTTAAACACAGTGACCGAGTGCCCGGGCAGACACAGATTGAGCGAATACTCCTGGCCATCCCACGGTTGCTGTTCGGTGGCTGTCCCTCCACCATTGCCCGTGCCATCCCCTCCGTAGCAACTTGCATTTGAGTTCATAATTTCTTGCCAAAAGCCGTGATGGGGGACCCCCACCCGGTAAGAACTGCGATGAACCGGGGTAAAGTTGCCCACCACCGCAAATGTCTCTATAGGTGTTTTACCAAGGCGCAGGAAACTCAAAACGCTATTTTCAGTGTCACCTCCATTGATCCAGCGAAAACCGTCGCCGTTCGCATCCATTTTGGCCAGACTTGGATACTTAACATACAGATGGTTGAGATCGCGAATTAGATGCTGTATCCCTTCGTGATCAGCATATTGTAATAGATGCCACTCAAGACTGGCATCGTAGCGCCATTCAGAGGATTGCCCAAATTCACTGCCCATAAACAGAGTGTTTTTGCCGGGCCACCACCACATAAGTGCATATAAAGAGCGTAAGTCTGCCGCTTTCTTACCCATCTCAAACCCTGCCCCCATTTTGAGAATCATAGAGCTTTTGCCGTGCACGACTTCATCGTGCGAAAATACATTGATGAAATTTTCTGAATATTGGTAGAGCATGCCGAAGGTAAGCTCGTTGTGATGGTATTTTCGATGGATAGGGTCTTTGCTAAAGTATTCGAGCGTGTCATGCATCCAGCCCATATTCCACTTGAAGTCGAACCCTAAACCAAAGTCTTTGGTGGGTTTTGTCACGCCACCAAATGAAGTCGACTCTTCAGCAATCATCATACTTCCAGGATAATATTTATGGACGAGGTCGTTGGTTGCACGCAAAAACTCGATCGCTTCAATATTCTCGCGCCCACCGTATTCATTGGGTATCCATTGACCTTCCTCTCTTGAATAGTCTAAATAGAGCATCGACGCCACTGCATCAACTCGCAAACCGTCGATATGGAAGCGTTCGAACCACGACAGTGCACTTCCAATAAGAAAATTGCGCACTTCGTGGCGCCCATAATTAAAAATCAGTGTCCCCCAGTCCTGATGCTGCCCCTGACGTGGATCGGCATGCTCATAAAGATGCGAGCCATCAAACTCGGCCAATGCGAATGTGTCCCGCGGGAAATGAGCAGGTACCCAGTCAACAATGACTCCAATGTTACTTTGGTGCAATGTATCGACCAAAAACATGAAATCCTGAGGGCTGCCATAACGATGCGTAGGTGCGAAAAAACCGGTTACCTGATAGCCCCAGGAGCCTGAAAATGGATGTTCAGCTACCGGCATGAGTTCTACATGGGTAAACCCCATTTCTTTCACATAGTCGACCAACTCGGTCGCTAACTCTCTGTAGTTCAAAGGACGATTGCCATCTTCTACCACTCTTTTCCAGGATCCAAGATGCACTTCGTAGACCGAAATCGGCGCTTCAGATAGTTGGGTCTGGGCACGTTGCTCCATCCAGGCCTGATCATTCCATGCGTAATTGTGCACATCCCATACGATGGATGCGTTGTGAGGAGGTGCCTCAAAATACGTGCCGTAAGGGTCCGTCTTTAAGCGCAGGTAACCATCGCACCCAACCAGCTCGTATTTATACTTCGCCCCAAGTTCGATGCCGGGGATGAATAGCTCCCAAATACCGGAGGATCCGAGCGTTCGCATCGGGTGATAGCGCCCATCCCAATTGTTAAAATCGCCGACGACTGAGACCCGTTTGGCGCTAGGTGCCCATACCGCAAATGCAACCCCTCGAACGCCGTCGTACTGCTTTACGTGCGATCCAAGTTTCTCGTACACCCGATGATTGTTGCCTTCACCAATTAAATATACGTCATCCTCGCTCAAACTCGGCAAAAATGCGTAAGGATCCCAGAATTGCCGAATTTCACCATTGCTCTGTTCAATCCTGAGTCGATATGCAAACCCTTTTTGCTTACCAGGAATCACCCCCTCAAAGAACCCATCCTCATGAATTTGCTCGAGCGCATAATGCTGTTCTTGTTTGGAATCCAGGTCCACCAATTCACAGCTTTTACAATCTTGTATAAATGCCCGGCAAACAATGGCCGGTTTGCCATTCACCTGGCATTCGTGCAATCCAAGAACCGAGTGTGGCTGAACATGGCGAGCGGTTAAAATTTGTTCTAAGTCAGATTCTGGTATAAGCATGTGCTCTACAGATTAAAACATAGCGGACGAGCCTGTAAAGAAGGAAGCACTCAAGAAACGGCTAAATCGCTTTGCCATGAGGCAAACACCTTTCGCACTGAAGAACAGATCTTTACCCATAAGCAGGATGGATTTTTTTTTGTGGGGCTTTCGCTCGCGAAATGCAGCGAAACAAGCCTATGCGCGAAAATTCGTGAGCTGTATTGGTTTGCGAAAATGCAGTCATACAATCTTGGCGCAACGGGCTTTCGTTTACCGCGGCTCGTATACGGGTACCCTACGCTGGTAATTGCCAGCAAAGCTAAAGAAAAATAAACAAGCGAAAAATTTCGCATTGCCAAGTCCCGTGATCATCCCAACCGTCTTGCAACCCAACAAAACCGCGATGTCGACCCAAACTTCCGAAGAAAATCAGTTAGAAGATGCACTCATTCCCAATAAGGAAATGCCGATTCGGCTGGCCATGTTCGAAGGGCCACTCGACCTACTGTTATTTTTAATTCGCAAAAACGAAGTCGACATCTATGACATCCCAATAGAAAGCGTCACGAGGCAATACATGGATATCCTCAACTCCATGGATAAATTGAATCTCGAAATCGCAGGTGAATTTTTTGTGATGGCTGCCACTTTGATGTACATCAAAAGTCGCATGCTCCTGCCAACCAATGAACAGCCTGTCGAAACGGAGGAAGAAGACGAAGACATCGATCCCCGCTGGGAATTGGTTCAACAGCTTTTAGAATACAAAAAATTCAAGGAAGCTGCCAATCAACTCGAAGACTGTGCGCTCAATCGTCAGGACTTGATTCCACGCATCTATCAACAAAAAGACGATGAGCGAGAAGAGCGTCCTCTAAAAAACAGCGACCGCATCGAACTTTGGAATACTTTCAATATGGTCCTCCGACGCCTCGCAGAGAAAATGACGCACGGAGAAATACATGATGAGCAAGTATCCATTGCTGACCGTATGGAATTTCTTCTCAACAAAATGGAAACTGAAAAACAATTCTCATTTTCCAGTATTTTTCGCAGTCGCTCCTACTCACTCAATATGCTGGTCACCACTTTTCTTGCCGTGTTGGAATTGACGCGGATGAAACGTATGCTGCTCGAACAGACAGACAGCTTTCAAGAAATCCTGATCACCGCACTGGATGAACCTCAGCGCGGTATGGACGCAGAAGACATCGAACCCGATGAGGATACGGAGGCTTCGGATGCGGCTCCGCCCCCAGACCGCGAGCTGAACACAGATGAAAATATTGACGTGCCAACAGCGGAAATACAAAAAAAGCCTGCAGGATTGCACAGCCTGCACGATGAACCTGAAGACAGAGAACCGGTAACCTAGAAAGTCCACTCACAGGTTGCCTTTTTTCAAATTTTAAGCACATTTCCGCAAGGATGTATAGAAAACATAAGCAAAGACGATCGTTATTGGGTGTCGGATTGGATAATATCGACAATCACAAACGCATTACTCGCTCTGAAAAATTTGCTATCATTGGCGGTTCCGAAGAAACGCACGAAAAAATGACGGAAACTGTCGTTAAAACGTTTGAAGAATTAAAGAAGCGTGGTAGAGAACTAGAACAAACAGAGCATCAGGAATTAGTTGAAATCATTCATAAAAGTACACCTCCCACCTGAACCATGCGCCAACAGTAAGATCTCGGGTGAGATCGAATGAATTTCTGTTTTACCGAAACTTGACAAGCACGCAAAAGATCGAGAAACTCGCAATTTACTTATGAGTGATTCTGAAGAACCCACCGATCGGCCCGCATCTAAAGAGACTGGAAACGCCAAGTCCTTTGATGTGCACAAGTCCGCATCTTCTCCTCAGAATACTCCAGAATACGGTGTCGAAAAACCAAAATTTAGAGTAACGCGGTCGCCTTTCGCACAACGGGCCGAAGATGCCCCGGCGCCTGCCGTCCAACCAAAATCTGAGCCCCCTCCTGAAAAAGAAGCAAAGGCACCTTTTCACAAACCGATGGTGGGCAAACATTCCCGGAAGCCAGCGGCCAAGGTGAATCAAGCACCGTTTGCCAGTAGCAGCCCCGCTCCCACTAGTGCAAAAACGGTGCCCAAACCCAAAGCAGCGCCCGCACCACGGGCCAAACAAGAAAAGCAACCAGCAACGACAGCCGTAGGGCTTTCCGTAGATGTTATTATTGCGATTCTGGCGGTTGCTGCAGCTGCACTGATCATTATCAATTTAGTCAAATAAACCATCAATAACTCATCGAATTCCAAAAATTAATGGCATCGGATAAAATAAGAAACCTCGACGCAAACACGTTTGAAGAAGCAATCAGTGAAACCGGCAAACCTGTCTTGGTAGATTTTTGGGCTCCATGGTGTGGACCCTGTAAAGCAATTGCTCCTATCTTGGATGAACTTGCCGAAGAAGTCGGTGATAAGGCAGTGATTTGTAAAGTCGATGTCGATAACAACAACGATATCTCCGCGAAATTTAACGTCCGCGCTATACCGACGATCCTCATTTTCAAAGATGGAAAAATTGCTGAAACCATTGTTGGCATGACCAACAAAGCCGACCTATCGAGTAAGCTTGAAGCTCATAGCTGAAGGTATCACAACGACGCACACTTTTTCCGACCATAAAACCGAATGTCTATTGACAGTGCATTCGGTTTTTTATGTTAGTAGAAAGCCAATGGCCAATAAAAGCCCATATCCAACAGCGCATTGAGCCGTCTGTTCCAGCAGACGATTAAATTCTGCTGCGGTTGTGGCACCTTGCAACTTGACAACCATAACTAAACCGAAGGGTGTCAGCAGCGCGGGTAGCAATACACCCCACCCTCCCCAAGTGATGGCCAGTATTAATGGGATTCCGACCACAGCCACAAAAAAGCTGCCCAAGTATTGGAATAGTGCGACGCGTCGCCCAAATCGCACCACCAAGGTGCGCTTGCCTGCCCTGCGGTCAGAAGCCACATCTCGATAATTGTTTACGACTAAAATATTATTGATAATCAGGCCACAACCAAGGCCACCAGCGAAGGATTCAAATAAAAAATGCCCTGCTTGAACGTAATGCGTGAAGGCAACGCCAATCAAACCGAAAAAAAGCACCACAAAGATGTCACCGAGCCCATTGTACCCGAGTGGATAGGGTCCACCAGTATAAGCAACCGCACAGATAACACTTGCCACTCCTACCAGCAAAAGACTCATACCACCATAAGCGATGAGCAGCAGACCGATGAGAAAAGCCAACGTCAGCACCACAATGGTCGCTTTCCACATGACAGTTGGATCAATAAAACCGGCAGCAACCGCTCGCGTGGGTCCCATCCGCTGAGCCGTGTCTGCCCCTTTGACATAGTCAAAATAATCGTTAGCGAAATTGGTCCCAATCTGCACGAGCAAAGCAAATACGCAACAAATCATTGCTGGCACCAAACGGAAAGTCCCTTCGCTCACAGCAATCGCACTCCCCACTACAACCGGAATAATGGCGGCGGGCAACGTCTTCGGACGACAAGCCAAAAACCAATTAGCCAGGGCCTGCTGTATTTCAGTTTGCGGATTGAACCTCTTGGATAAATATGGATCAAAGTTCACACCGGTATACTACAGGAACAACGCCATGGTTGGCTATCAAAAAGGCTTACTCACTAAGTATATGCGCCGGGTGTAAGTGCTAGCGTGCTCAATGAGCACTTGCTCGCGGTTCATGTCTTCACCGATGTCAATTCCCTGGATAATAGAGCTGAGTAAACGCCCTCCCTGGTCGGAGAGCACTGTGAGAGTCACGTCCACATACTGCAGCTGGGCACCGGGCTCGCTATCTGCAAGCGGCACATAGCCAGAACTTTGTCGCATCTGCACTCCATTTACATACACAAACTCAAGCGGATTGCCAGCAGTATCCACCAACGGCTTGACCTGATTGTTGGCATTTCTGTAGTAAAACACGGTCCGGAAATCGACAATATTGGAACTCAAGTAATTGCTCTGGCCGGTGGCCCACGTCAAAAAATCGGCAGCGCTCACGGTTTGTCCACCTGCATCCACAGCTTGCGAACCAAAGCCCGCAGTTGCCGCCCAAAAATCCATCAGGTGATCGGGTAGTACGCTCGAGGTCGACGCTGGGTTCATTGCCGTTTTGAAGGTATTTTCAGCATCGACTACGGCCCGGTAGAGACCGAATAATTTGACGGTGTTGACGCCACTACTTGCAAAAGGATTCTTGAATTGAGTCAGGTATTGGACCGCGCACACATCCCCCGGAATGTCCACAAAGCTGCCCCCCTCAACTTGCCGCAGAGGTCGGTCGGGCACGGATGCAAAAAACATCAGATGCGTTTGATGATTCATGCCTTGAATCGACCTGTAGCGCACATCCAACCAGACATTTCCATCGTCTTTCAAAACGATGGACTCGAGATCTTGAGCTAACAAGTCCAGTGCAACACGGCCCTCCAGATTACTGGATAATTCACCGCTCGCGCGGTTCCAGGAAGTCAATACGTTGCTGGTCAACCCCATCACCACCAGTATAACCACTACCATAATAGCGGTTGCAGCCATGATCTCAACGAGGGTAAAAGCTGAACGCTTGGAACCGCACTGATTAGAATTCTGACAATCACCTGCATGCATACGCATTATCCTATCCAACTCATAAACAAACTAACGAACCTTGGCTATGGTATAATCAATGACCCGGTCCGCTTCCGAAATGCCGCTTGAGGCCGTTTCATTTAAACCATTCCCATCTGCCACCACTGTAAACAATTGCGGATCGCTGACCACGTCTGTATCGACCACATATATATCCACTTTCACCGGCACGTAACCTTCCAATTCATTGTCGTCATATGGATAGGCAAATCCCAAACTGGCCCGGCTCAGCACAGCCACAAACACGCTCCCCTCAATATTGACATTACTGTTTTCAAAGTCCGCCCGCACCGCTGCGGCATCATGTGCGATTCTCAACTCCACCGGTCCAAAAAGACTGGTTGCCGAGTCGAACACCTGGCGATTCCAGGCATACAATACGTTCCCGCTGCGCGCCCATTGAGTTGCATTTTGGAAATTGACCTGCTCACTCAAAGGAAGCGGATCACCGCTTGCGTCGGTGACGGCATTCGTCTGCAGGTACGCGTTTATTTGACTCATCACACCAGTCGCAGCACTGCGATCCATCACGTTCTTAACCGATGCCATTGTAGGACCAAACAGCCCTAGCAGGGACAAAATAGCCAATGACAGCACGCCGATAGCGAGGATCACCTCCATCAAAGAGAAGCCCACACGGTACCTGGCACTCATGGTTTCTCTAAACTGTTTAAAAGATGTAGTCATCACCTCTCTTCATCTCTGCAATTACTCAATTTTCGATATCGTCATAATCAGTGAAGTTTACCACGCCGCCTACACGGCGCACAACAAAACCGGCAACCGCATAGGGATTGGGAAAGCTGACACTGTAAAGCACATCGTTCGACAGCGGTTCAACCTTTTCACCCGCAGCAATGACGAATAAAGCACCTGGGTTTCGCGATAGTCCGCGCTGATCAAATTCGTAGAAAAACCAACTGTCCTTGGTCCCACCCATAGTTGGAAAAGATACTTTAAAATCATAGGGGTCGTCCGGTGTCGGACCGTCATTCAATAATAAAATTTTACTCTCACGCATTGCAGCGTCGACATCAGCTACAAACTTATACGGATCGCTGGAACCGTCCGGCTCCGGTGCAACAAAATAAACGCCTTCGGGCAAATAAACCCCTGCATTTGCCGGCAACCATCGCGGTGATGACGCGTTTTTATCTCGGTATACAACCCCCATAAAGCGCAATTGTTTGGCAGTGTCATTACGATCACCAGACGCCCCGGCACGATAAATGATCACTCGCGTTGCCGTTTGTTTCATCACGGCAATCGAACGAGCTGACTGAAAAACACTCGCTGCAATCCGCTGCCCATTACCAAGCGCATAGCCTTCCCCGCTGGGCCTGACTCCTAAAACCACTGCCGCTAAAACGCCAATGATCGCCACAACAGCCAACAACTCGACCAGAGTGAACCCTGCGATGCACGGCTTCGCCAAAGCGCTCACGTGTGACCTGCTACGCATGCTGGACCTGTATACCGGTTTATTCAACATCAATCCCAACTGAATACGTCTTTAAAGTCGATGCCATCACCGCCGACCGCATAGACAATCATATTACCACGAATACCGCCTGCCGGCACCGCATTCAAAGCATCTGCTCGAAACACATCCCCAGTGCGCTCTATCAAGCCATCGCCATTGCGATCCACTACAAAATAAACATTCGGGTTTCCAAACGCATCTGCCAACTGATTGTTGTCGTTATAATCCGCTTCAGAAAACGTGTAAAACCGTATCGCCTTGCGGTTGACCTGACGCACTTCAGTATTAATCGTGCCGTTCGCATTCCGCCCGCTGAGTGCGCGAACAAACTTATCATTGTTACCCGCCAGCTCAAAAACACCGCTACTGTTGAAAAAACCCGGAGGATAGTAGCCATACTCTTGCTTGTATTGATCCAATGCATTCATCCAGCCCGCAAACACAGCTTTCGACTTCGCCCGGTTCATGGAATTCTGCGCCAAGTTGACCGTGGGTATCAAAATTCCTGCTAAAACAGCAATGATGGCGATCACCGCCAACAACTCAACCAAGGTAAAACCTCGGTTAATAGATTTATTATGTTTTATCATTTGTTAAATTTGATCAATACTCCATACCGTGAATAATGTTGTCCGCATTTTTGCGTTCTGCGGCGCTGCCAGCTTCAAAATAATCGGCAGGGTTGCTGATAACAACACCATCAGTGAGCATTTCAACCAAAGCCGTGCTGCTTACATCGTGCACTCCATCTTTGCCGAGCGAGAGCAGGACAAAAGTTTTCGATTTCCAATGCGCAAACTCATCATTCGGATTGGGCCGGACTCCATCTTGTATATAAAAATATTCATACGCATTGTTCCAAGGGTCGACAAAGTAGGCCTCTTCGGCATTAAAATTGGGCTCGTCCGCAAAATACTGACCATCAAATACCGTCATTTTATTCGGGTCCAACAATACCGGTCCCGGTTGTTCACTTACTCCTGAACCAGCCGGGATGCGACTCAATGGATAGGTGTGCACCGCACTGACGGTACCTCCAGTCGAACCCCGAATCGGCACCAGTTTAGCCTCCCCCGTCAAAGCCTTGTAGAGCAATCGTGCGGTATCCTGCTTAGCCCTTACGATCGCGGACCCCTGACCGTCGGGCTCAAACTGAATCCAGGGGTAATCACCATATTTTGCCTTAAATCCCTCCAATGCCAACGCAAGCGCCTGTACCTCGGCTTTGGCCTTGGCCACATTCTGCTTGTGTTGAATGCCGGTTTGAATGCCGATCACCAAACCTGCCATCGCCGCGATGATGCTCACCACCAACAACAACTCGATGAGCGTGAAGCCCACACGTTGCTGCCATCCAGCGTCCGAGCGACACGTTTGAGCGTAAACAATCGGTTCGCAGGTAGCTGGCAATTTTTTCAGGGGCATGCGCGACTTCATTAAATGTTTGAGAATGATAGTGTTCAGGCCTCTGTCAACAGCGACCTTGACCATCTATTATATATATAGGAAACTTCGGTATTTTGCACCTGAAAGACACACATTTAACAGGAAAATATTGAAGTATTCCAGCACAATTAAGCTTGCCAAGCCGGAACACCGCGTATTTCATCCACAATTGTAAACATTGTTGAGCAATGAGAGGCTGACGGCAACGCTGCAAACGATATCCTCGCGAATCTAGTCCAACATACGATGGAATAGAAGCATTCCTTTCCGGACTTGATTAACGATTCAATTGCTCAAGCTTATTTTTCACTTTTTGGCACGTGAATTAGTCACGATATTTATGAGCGAACAAACTGCGTCTGAAAATCTAGTCGAGGTAGGGGGTATCTTCGAACCTGCACAAGGAAAGTGTGGCCAGCTACTGGACCCTGGTAAAAACGGCAAAGCCCGCAAAACAGACCCGTTCATACCTAAAGAACTCGTCCGTCGTTTTCGTCTAAAAAGAGGCCAGCACGTTCAGGGAAATGCGCAACACGATGACCGCTACCCCAACCCAAAAGTGCGGTTTATCGAAAAAATCGACGGCTTATTGCCTGATGACCGCAGAAAACAATACGAATTCAATCAACTCACCACCATTACTCCAGACCAACAATTAAAACTGGAAACTAAAGATGGGCGCATCACAAACCGGGTTATCGACTTATTTTGTCCGATTGGCAAAGGCCAACGGGGCCTCATCGTAGCCCCACCAAGAACTGGCAAAACAACCCTGTTGAGAGACATTGCTGAAGGCATCATCGAAAACCATTCCGAATGCAAGTTGATGGTCCTGCTCGTCGACGAGCGCCCGGAAGAAGTGACTGATTTTCGTCGGGAACTCGCGGCTGCTGAGATCTTTGCATCTTCTAACGACGAAGAACTCCCGATGCACATTCGCATCGCCGAAATTGCGATTGAACGGGCCAAACATCAGGTTGAAGCTGGCCAGGATGTCGTACTATTACTGGACTCAATCACCCGTCTTTCACGGGCTTATAATGCAGCCAAAAGCAGTGGGCGCACGTTGTCTGGGGGGTTGGATGTACGCGCACTGGAAAAACCACGACAATTGTTTTCAGCTGCACGTAACACCGAAGAAGGTGGCAGCCTAACCATCATTGCTTCTGCGCTGATAGAGACGGGCAGCCGCATGGATGATTTGATTTTCCAGGAATTCAAAGGCACCGGAAATATGGAGATGGTGCTCGATCGAAAATGTGCGGAACTCAGGCTTTGGCCAGCGATCAACATCAACTCTTCAGGAACGCGCAAAGAAGAGCTGATCCTGGAACCCAATACACTCGAAAAAGCGAGTTTCTTTCGTCGCGCCTTAGCGCCGATGAAAACCGAGGATTCGACTGAAACCATGCTCTCGCGCCTGGCGCAAACCAAAGACAACGCCGAATTCCTGCGACTCCTGGATAACTAACTGAAGCCGTTTTTCCAGTTGTTGCTTCGCAGGGTTCTCGTTCTTTACTCCAGTCCAAATATCTCACAACTCATCGATCCGAATCGTCGATGAACAAAAATAACCGCATAAAACTTATTGCTCGCAGTTCACACTATCCCAGCTTCCAAGATCAAACTGCATGCCTGGTTGGCAACGCGGATAATATGTTTCCCTATCGGGCAAATCTACTGTTTAAAGGGTTGACAAGCGATTTGCACACCTAAAGAAATAGCGGTCTCGCATCAATAAGTGAGTTACCTTCATAAAGAATCACTGATCAATTAATCATCCCAGTCTAAATGCAAAATTTCGCGGACCAATGTCTGGACATGGCTCAAGCTATATTGGGTCACAACTTAGACTCCATTAACGAAGACGGAACCGTCACCCCCGTTCCCGGAGAAGACCAACGCCACGACGAGCCCGGCCATGCTGCTCTCGCCATCGGCGAGTACTACCGAGCCACTCACGAAAACACGCTTGGCCCTTTCGACCTGCTGGATTTATCCGCTCGCTCGATCACCGCACAAACATTTACCGAAGAGGAAGCCGAGAATGGCTTGGCGTACGCATCACTGGGATTGCTTTCTTTCGGTCCCAGTAAAGATCGCAATCCCGTATGGGAGCGACTACTCGAACCCACCCGTGAACTCTTGGACAAACGCTTGTTGGCACGGACGGATTACGACGATCATTTGCAATGTTTCAATATTGCCAAAGCGGTAACTCGATTCAGTTTTGGACTCTCGAAAAAAGATGAGACCGGCAAACTCATTGATCGATTTGTGAGCCGTATCAAAGAGAACAGCACAGCTGGTTACTTTGATGACTTTCCTCGGGATCTCGGAGGTTCTTTTGATATCTATGGCATTTTAAGTTTTGTTTTCATTCGGCAGGCACTGCAATTACACGCCAACATTCATTTGCGCGACCGCAAGCTGCCAAGTCTGCGAACGCATGCCGAAAAATATATAAAAATGCTGCCCGACATCGTTCGACAAGACGGGCTGGGATGGGCCTATGGTCGTGGCGTCGGCGCTTACGGCCAAATGCACTGTATCAGCATCATCCTGCAAGCCATGCGCGATGGCTGGATCAATGAACAACAGCGCCCTCAATATCAAGACATTCTCCGGCGCTTATTTCAATTTTTCTTTGTCACCTTTCTAGACCAGGAACACGGCTATTTAGTGATCCGCGATCATGAACGCACCACTGGTCCGAACCACACGACACGTATGGCCAACTTTGATGCCGCGCGCTACTTGTGTCAGTGGGCCCGCCTTGCCCGCTCCATCGGCGGCAGCATGGATGCCAAGCCCACCATGGCCAAACGTGCGGGTCGCTTCATTGTGTTTGATAAAAATCACCGCAAAGAACAAGGACTGTTTAATTATCAAGACCCCGAGAGTGGATTGCACGTGCAAATTCCCCTTATCAGCCAGGGCAAAGAACGCACCAGTGATTCACTGGCATTCCCACACAGTCCAGGCATTTTTGATTGGACTGCACAAAAATACTTGCCGATTCTGTTACCCGAACTGACCTTTGGAGAACACGTAGTGATTCCATCTTTCTACGGTAAACGTTGTGAAACCGGATTAGGATTGCGCAATTCGTTTTATTTTCGCTACGAACAACCCAATCTAATCACAAAAGATGAAAAAATGGTCTCTGGTCTAGGCAGTTGCAAAGTCAAGTGGACCTTCATCGGCGGCAAGATAACCAGCGAATTTATCTTCGTCGTTAAGAATCAAGTCCAACTGGATAAGATGCGCTATGTAATTGCCCTGGGTGCACCCCACTCGCACTACCGCAGCGGGATGACGTATACCCTCGGTGCCGAAAGTGTGCGCCCCAATGTGATCAAAGATGATTTTCAAGCAGAATGGGCAGAAACCGAAGTGGTCACTGAGTCAGCTGAACACAAAAGTTACTGGGGTAATATTCATTACCTGCAAACGCTCAAGCGCACTCACCCACTGATCATGCGCCCCGGCCAACAGTATCGACTGACGGTCGAATTCGAGCCCGATATAACGTTCGCCGATGAATAAGCCGCCAATCGTGAACAAATGCACGCCAACGGCGAAGGCCCCGTCCTTGTTTTGATGAATTATTTGCACAAATCAGCAAAACACCTGTTCAATTGTGCTTAGTCACCGCATCATCCCCTGCCTCGATGTTCACGACGGACGCGTCGTCAAGGGCGTTAATTTTGTCAATTTAATCGATGCGGGCGATCCTGTTGAGCAAGCCAAAACGTATGAACAACAAGGCGCCGATGAATTAGTATTTCTCGACATCACTGCATCCAGTGACGAACGCAACATTATGCACGATGTCGTCGAGCGCACAGCTGCGGAATGCTTCATGCCACTAACAGTCGGAGGCGGCTTGCGGAATCTGCACGATATTCAAAAAATGCTGCACTCGGGTGCCGATAAAGTCAGCCTCAATACGGCTGCCATTAACGATCCGAATCTAATCCTCACAGCCGCAAAAAAACTCGGTAATCAATGCATTGTCGTTGCGATTGATGCAAAACGGGAGCCCGACGGCAAACACTGGCGCGTTTACACCCACGGTGGACGCAATCCAACCGAATTGGATGCAGTGCAATGGGCAAAAAAAGCGGTTGCTTTGGGTGCAGGTGAAATCCTTCTGACGAGCATGGATGCAGATGGCACTAAAAACGGGTATGATATCGAACTGACGCGCGCTGTCAGCGAGGCTGTTGAGGTGCCGATCATTGCCTCTGGGGGTGCTGGGACACTAGACCACCTGGTCGAGGTGCTGCGCCAAGGGAAAGCCAATGCCGTTTTGGCCGCATCGATTTTCCATTTTGGGACATTCTCGATTCAACAAGCGAAGGAACACCTGCAACAGGCGCAGTTGCCGGTAAGGTTGTTGTCTTAGGAGACGCTCATTTGAAGTGCGACGCATCGCTTACTGCAACACCCCCAATGCTTCGAGTTGTTTTCGCGCGGTGCCTGCCCAGTCACGATTAGCAGCTGGACTTGCCGGACTCGGATGCAGTATGCGGCCAATGCGTACATCCCTGTCTTCTAACGCCACAGTCGCACGTGCTTCCGCAAATCCACCCACGCCGATCAACCAATCCGGCTGCAAAATATCCACCGTTTTGCGTAAATGTGTATCACACGCCTGGTAGAGCGGAGCGGTTTCACTGCTCGGCAATTTATCCGGAGTTAAGTTCGCTCCCGTCGCTTTCATGAACACCAGCGGACAGTAATTGACCACAAAATGATCCGCAAAAAATACCTCAGCCTCGCCAAACCAATCCGCAAAGCTCCACCATAACCGCCGCCCACTGACCTCTGAGCGCGTGCAGTTAAACCCTTCCACTGGGCGCTTCGGATGCTCGGGCTCAGGCTTGGCAACCGGCGCCTCAACGCCGATCCAATCGCGCACCGCGGCTATCTCTCCAAAGGGCACCCCCACCTGGGCCATACCAAAAGGGCCAGGATTCATCCCCATAAATAATACCCTTTTCTGATTTCGAGCATGCTTCTCCAAATATTGAGCATAGGGCTGCCAAGCATAGACCAAAGGATTGTAGACATGCGTGACCGGCTCGGAAAAGGACAGTGCCTGCACAGCATCGCAAAGTTCCTGGCCAATGGTTTTGAGTTGATTACAGACAGACATGACGAAAAGATTGAGATTTGAATCCAATGCATACTTCTAGCAGATTTCGAGCATAGATTCTGTCTTTTTGTAAAACCACCCGTGCATGATTACACCGAGCGCCTATCCACTCAGCTTCTTTTTGCGACCCCTGCAGCGTCCGTTCCCCCTGTGCTGCACACTTATCGTTTTGGCTGGGTTATTGCCCCTTGCACCCACGTCATTTGCAGAAAACTTAACCTCCTTGGGCGCAACGCCCGATTGGTCAGAACTCGACAGCCTGCAACACACCATGACCTACAGCGATTTTCGCTGGCTCTTAGAAACCCAATATGCCCCTTTTGGGGCCTGGCACGATTACATCGAACTCCACGCTGGCTATGCCCTGATTAAGATCGCACCTGACAGCAGCGATGCCACCTACCAACTTCATTTCAAAGCCTCAACGGCACCTGCGAAAGAAACACGACTTCGCCCTCTCTCAGATTTGCATATTACCCTCGACCCCGGTCACATAGGAGGTGACTTTGCGGTCGTCGAACAAAGAAGCTGGCAACTCGAGGGCGGACCGCTTATCCGTGAGGGCGATTTGGTGCTCGAACTGGCTCTGCGGCTCAAGCCTGAATTGGAAGCATTGGGTGCGACTGTTTCACTCACTCGGACTGCCAACAGGCCAGTCACGCAAGCGCCCCCTGCATCCCTCCTGCCAAAGGCGGAAGCCTGGCTGCAACGGCAGCCAACCGGCCTTCCAGGCCTCCCTCAAGCAGATGCGACGTTGTCACCTGAACTCAAAGCAAAACAGCTCCACGATCTCAGCGAACTGCTTTTTTATCGGGTCAGTGAAATCCAAAGTCGCGCACACCTGATCAACGAAACATTGCAACCCGACATCGTACTCGCACTGCATATTAATGCTGCTGCGTTTCCGCCTGGCCCGGGGAAAAATTTAGTGCAAGAGAACCACTTGCATGTGCTCATTAACGGTGCCTACAGTCAAGCGGAACTGGCTTACGATGATCAACGCCATGCCATGCTGATTAAGCTCCTCAACCGTAGCTGGGAAATCGAAAGAGCCCTTGGCACTTGTTTGGCTCACGGCCTGGCAACCACTACCCAATTGCCACCCTTTACCTACCACGGTCATAATGCGATTCGCGTCAACACATCGCACTGCCTCTGGGCGCGCAATCTTTTAGCAAATCGCTCGTATCGTTGCCCCGTTATTTTTTTGGAACCCTATATTGCCAACAGCGAAGTTGTGTATCCGCGCTTGGTTGCAGTAATTGAAAAAGACACGGACCCACAGCAGCCGGACATTTTGGACGAATACATTGCCGGCATTCTACAAGGGCTGCATCAATACAGTAAAAACCAGTCCCCACACGAATCATGCGATTAAAATATAAAAGACTCATTATCGAAACCCTTGGTTGGTTAGGTATGTTTGAAATCCTGCTCGCTTATACATTAAACGCGCTGGAAATTATCAATGTAGGTTTTTTTTATTTGCTGCTGAATGCAACCGGTGCCCTATTCCTGAGCTTTATCAGTTTGCAAAAAAAAGCATGGCAACCCTTTGCGCTGAATATTGTTTGGACGTTTATTGGGCTCCTAGCGATCCTTCGTTTGTTTTGGTAAGTGCGTATAAGATTTGGGCGTGCGGCGACGGGTCGCAGCTGAACCAAAGCAGCGCACAGCCCTGATTTTCACCCATGGGGGGGCGGTATATTTTTGCAGGGCGTCCGCTAGCGGAACGCCGCCTGTCAGCGAATATTCGCAAGGCGTTTTGATTTGCGGAAATGTAGCCGTCAATACCGGCGCAACGGGTATGCCATGCCCTTGCGGCGACCCGTAAACGCGCGCCCTAGGCTTGTACACTGATAGGGAATGCCTTGCCACACACGGTTATAACTTATGGGTAAAAATCAGGTCCTGCCGCCGCACTCGCAGCCCTTGAAACTATAACCGCTCAAACGTTCCATCCACGCGTTTCGCAATTTTTTTCTTTAGCTCCAACATCAGTAATGTCGCTGACACTGCCTGGATGGGTAATGTCGTCTGTTCCAGCACTTGGTCTAAATTCAATATCGAACCATCTAAAAAACACCCATACACGATTTGTTCGTCGTGTTCCAGGCCTTCCTTCCAGCCACGGTGAGGGTCGGCAGTCGTCTCACGATGCTCCCGCTCATGCAGTGCTAATTCGCATTGCTGGTGACGGCCGTAGGTCAACTCCTGCAAAAAGTCATCGACTGTTGAAAACAACGCAGCACTGCCATCTCGGATCAATTGATGGCAGCCGCGGCTGGAGGCTTGATCGATGCGTCCGGGCACTGCAAAGACATGGCGATTTTGTTCGACGGCCATGCGTGCGGTGATCAGACTGCCGCCGCTAAAATCAGATTCAACCACAATGACTGCCTGACTCATCCCCGAGACCAGTCGGTTGCGCATCGGAAAGGTTGTTTTGCTGGCACGCGTGCCAAAACTGAATTCACTGAATACCACTCCTTGCTCAGCGATCGTTTTATACAAACCGACATTCTCCGACGGGTAAACGATATCCACCCCACAGCCCAACACCGCTGCGGTTTTGCCACCGGCCTCTAAGGCGCCTTCATGCGCTGCCGTATCGATCCCTCTGGCCAGACCACTCACCACACAAAATCCCAGGCGTGCCAACTCATACCCCAGGCGCTTCGCCACTTTTTGACCGTACAAAGTGGTGCGTCGACTGCCGACAATGGCGACTGTTTTCAATTGCGGACGATAGTCACCCTTCGCATACAACCCAACAGGAAAGTCGTAAATTTCCTTTAGCAGCGGTGGGTAATCCTCGTCCAGCGCTGTTACGAAACGTACGTTTCCCTGTGCCAAAAGTCGCTCTTCTCTGGCCAGATCAAAATGTTCTGACCAGGCAACGATAGCCGCACAGGTCTCTTTAGCTATGCGTGGCACCGCACGCAATTTTGCAACATCTGCCGACAACACGGCAACCGGATCTCCATCGAAAGCATCTAATAATCGACGTTGCGTAACCGGCCCTAAGCCCGGGATACCATTTAAAACTAAAATTGCTTGCTGGGATGTTAACCGAGAGTTCACTTAATAAAATTAAAAACAAGGAAATACAGTTTCGTTATACATCACGCAACGCCCCCGGTAGGCAATCCAAAAGATCCGTGGTCGCCACCGCCACCGGACCTTGTCGTCGCGCCAATATATCGGCAGCACGACCGTGCCAGGCCGTTCCCTGACAGGCTGTGGTAAAGGCGTCCGTATGCTGTTGTGCCAAGAGCCCGGCCAACAATCCTGCCAGGATATCCCCACTGCCGCCTCGTGCAAGGACCGGTCCGCCAAACGGACTGTACGCCAAGTAGTGCCCATCACTGATCCGACTCAGTGCACCCTTGAGCACCCCTACCACATTATTTTTGTGGCAATACCATTTAAAGGCATCCGTTGTAATGTCACCTTCAACGCCCGAGATGCGCTTGAATTCACCCGCATGTGGTGTGATGAGAATCGGTCCCGTATCCTCACCACGAAAGGCGGTTGCATCGACAGCACGCGGAGTCAATGCATCCGCATCCAATACCATCGGCAACGCTACCGACTGTAACACATCGGCTATCAACACAGCGGTTTCTGCTTCTTTGCCCATTCCTGGCCCCATTAACAGCGCGGTTGCCTGATGCGCCCGTTCCAATAACAAATGTTTCCCCTCCAGCGCCAAGCTGCCTGCTGGCGTTTCCGGCCACGGAACCCACATAACTTCCGGCATCGTGGCCGCAAAGTGCCCCACCAGCGATTCCGGCACAAATGCCGTCACTAGGCCAACACCTGAACGCACCGCCGCACGCACCGCCATCAACAGGGCTCCCGGCATATTTCTCGAACCGGCTATGACAAACAAATGACCGAAGGCACGCTTGTCACTCAAAGGATCCCGCAATTGCCGCAGGGGATCGAGAATCGCGTCAGACAATATCTCTGCCTGAAATGCCTGCTCGCCGCGGTAAGGCGTGGCAAAAAAACCGATATCCAAATAGCGCAAGCGTCCAACATGTTGCGCGTGTGTCTGCTCGAAAAGGGGGGCTTTGGCAATGCCGGTGGCATAGGTAAAATCCGCTTGAAAGACCGCTTCTCCCCCTAACCCACTGGGTAAATCCACTGCGGCTCGCAAGGCAATGGCGGGATGCGCATTCACTGCCTTGAGAATGGCGTCCAACGGTTTGCGCACGGGCGGTTTAAACTGCATTCCCAATAGTCCGTCGATACACACGTCAAAGGTATGCTGTTCCAGTTCATCGATGCGGATACGCTGCACGGAGACCGCCTCATAGGCTTTTAAAGCAAGGGGCTTTAATGCGGTTACCTTGCTCGCCAACAAGCCGTAGATTTCGACATTTGCGAGGCGTTCGCGCATGCGTCGTGCTGCGATCAATGCGTCTCCAGCATTGTGGCCTTTGCCCAGCAACATTAAAATTTTGAGACTTTTCGGCTCCGGTCGTATCTCTTTAAAATCGCGCAAGAGGGTTTCGCCCAGGGCGGCTCCAGCCTGTTGCATCGCTTTCCACGCCAACGCTTCCGTCGAGAGCAGTTTCTTTTCGAATGCGAGTGATTCAGAGCAAGTAAGAATTGGATGCGCAGACGCCATAATAACTACAGGCTACTCGATGCGGTGCCGGCAAGTCAATCATCTCGCAATAGCCCAGCCCCTCAACCGTCAGTGTCAGCGACATGCCGGATAATCCCGAGCGTCGCTGAATCCCTATTGACCCAGCCGCAATTTTAGCGAGCATACGGGGTATCATGCTGGAAAATTTGACCGACCGAATGAGCCATGCTATCCGCAATCTGCGCGGCATGGGTAAACTTTCTGAAGACAACATAGCCGATGCCCTCAAAGAAGTGCGCACCGCCCTCTTATCGGCTGACGTGCATTTCAAAGTGGCGCGTGAATTTGTCGAAAAAGTGAAAGCAGAATGTATCGGCCAGGAAGTCATCAAAAACGTTTCACCCGGTCAGCAAATCGTCAAAATCATTCATGACGAACTGGTGCAACTCCTCGGTGAAGGCGCCCAGGATCTGAGCGACAAGCGCCCATTGCGCGTGATGATGGTGGGCCTGCACGGCTCGGGTAAAACCACGACCTCGGTCAAACTGGCGAAAAACCTCGCGAAACAGGGGTACCAAGCGGGACTTATCGCCTGCGACGTTTATCGTCCCGCAGCCATCGACCAACTCGAAACCCTGGCGCAGCAAGAGGGATTTCCGGTATATACGGATCGAGACTCGAAAAACGTGCCGAAAATTGGCAAGGCCGGGCTCAAATGGGCCAAAGATCAGGAACGCGATCTGATCATTTTTGACACTGCCGGGCGCCTCCAAATCGACGAAGACCTCATCGTTGAAATCAGGAAACTCAAAGACACCATCGTGCCCGATGAAATCCTCCTCGTCGCCGACTCTGCTCTCGGCCAGGAAGCGGTCAATGTAGCCAAGCATTTCCACGATGCCGTACAATTGACAGGTATCGTCTTGACAAAATTGGACGGGGATGCCCGCGGTGGTGCAGCCCTTTCGATGAAGACCATCACTGAGGTGCCGATCAAGTTTATGGGCGTCGGAGAAAAAATGGACGATCTGGAGGTCTTTCACCCCGACCGGATGGCACAGCGCATTCTGGGCATGGGTGACGTCGTATCCCTGGTGGAAAAAGCGCAAGAACAGATCGACGAAGAAGAAGCGCTGCGCTTGGCGGAAAAAATGAAGCGAGCCGATTTCAATTTCGACGATTTCCTCAGTCAGCTCAAACAATTGAAGAAGATGGGACCTTTATCCGGCATCATTGGTATGCTGCCAGGCATGAGCGGAATCGAAGTGGGCGATAAAGAGGAAAACCAGCTCAAACGCACCGAAGCCATCATCCTGTCCATGACACGCTACGAACGCGCGCATCCCCAGATATTGAACGGCAGTCGCCGCAAACGCATCGCCGACGGCTCTGGAGTGACGGTAAAAGATGTCAACAGTTTGATCAAGCAGTTTGGGCAAATGCGTAAAATGATGAAAATGATGCGCGGCTCAAAAGGTAAAAAGCTGATGAAGCAATTCGGCAATATGGGCGGTGGCGGCTTGCCGGGGATGTAACCAAACTGCCTCCATTTACCTTGAATCTGCCATCCGTTGGTTTATTACCGGTAGTAGTGTCATCATGCGTTTGCTCAATTTTTTGATTTTAATCAGTGTCTGTCTGATTACGGTTTCCTGGTTATCCGCCCAAGATGAAGAACCCAGGATCATTGACGGGGCGCTGGTGTTCCCGCTGCGGGAGGCGAGCGATTATTACCCGAAACTCCCCCCGAAAAAGCCCCCTCCTATCTCGACCTTGCCCGATGGCTTAAAGGTCCCGACGATTCCCGCTGCTATTGCTGAAGATTTTGCTCGCTATATTTTGGACACCGTTCAAGCCTATAGCCTGCCGGGCATCGCCTTTGCAATTGTGCAAGCCAACACCGTCACCGTCGAGAAAACCTATGGATTTCGCAGCCAAAAAGAAGCAACCCCAATCGACAAACAAACCTTATTCAACATCGGCCCGGCCACGCAAGCGATAACCTCGCTATTAGCCGCCAACCTATCGGCAGAATTCACCCATTTATTTGACGAACCGGCCAGCAAACTATTTCCCGAATTTCGCTTGAACGATGCCCAGTCGCAAAAAAATATTCGCTTGCGCGATCTGTTGAATATGACCGGGGGGATCCCGGATTACACAGACAATATTCTCGATCCCGCCTGGGCAAAACCCGAGGATATATTTGCCGTTATCAGCCAGTCTCCCATCATTGCGCAACCCGGGCAAATATTCAATTACAGCAATGTGTCGGTATCTTGTGCTGGATACTTGCTCGCGCGTATCCACAGCCCTGAAAGTGACATCTACACGAGCTTTACCCAATCCGTCAAACAACGCCTGTTGCTGCCAATGGGTATGACGCGAGCGACGTTCTCCCTTGACGAAGCAAAAGCTACCGACAATTATGCATCTCCGCACAAGCAGCAACAAGAACAATTCAAAGTCACTGCACGATGGGAGCCTGCGGTCAACCCATTTGCCCCCTCCATCGGACTGAAAGCCAATCTCGAAGATATGCAGCATTGGCTGATCACTGAACTGCAAGAGGGCATCGCCCCCAATGGTCAACGCATCGCCCCAGCCTTCGCGGTGCGTGAACGCTGGAAACCCACCGACGTGCAAACCAAGATCTATTCCGGTATGGGATGGACGCATCAAACCTATGAAAAAACGGAAATTATTGCCAATACCGGCAGCTATGACCGCCACACCTGTGGCATTGGGTTTATGCCCCGCTACCGCACTGGCTTTGTGGTGTTGATCAACACCAATTGTCCTGATGCTGCCAAAATCGTCCAAGAAATGGCACTCGGCCTCACCGAAATACTCATTAAATTATGATGCGTAACTTAACCCGCCGCATCATGATGGATATATAATTATCACAACGATTCACTTATATTTTTATGCCTTTAGAACAAGAACTTTACAATTTGCTTAGCGAGCACGACTACGTCCCGATGACGTATGATTCCATTGCGCGGACGCTGAAACTCGACCGCAATCAAACCAAACGCCTGAAACGTACCATCCATCGCATGTTGAGCGAAGGCACTATCGCCAAAGTCAAACGGGATAAATTCTGTTTACCCAAAGATGCCGATTTGGTGAGTGGCATTATAAAATTTCGCCAAAGCGGTTCCGCCGTCCTCATTGCGGATAAACAGGATCGTAAAGACCAAGATCCCTTACAAATACGCGCAGAAGACACCTGGGTCGCGCTGCATGGGGACCGCGTATTGGTGCGCCTTATACGTCAGCAACAAAAATCATTTTACCGGCGCAAACAACGCCATCATCCAGCGCACGATCCCAGCCAGAAATTCGCCCGGGTTATACGTATTCTGCAACGCGCGAACGAGACCCTTACGGGCACACTCAAAAAATCACGCCAGTTCTACTACGTCATTCCCGACGACCCGCGCATTGTTCAGGACATTCTCGTACTCCCCCCCGAAAAAGCCGAACTGTTTCCGCCACCGCAAGAAGGTGATAAAGTAGTCGTGCGCTTACACGAATGGGAACAAAAACACTTGAACCCCGAGGGCGAAATCATTGAAATTCTCGGCAAAACGCATGAGCCGGGGGCCGAATTTAAAGCTATCCTGCACAAGTATAAACTCGACCCGCAATTCCCCCGACACGTCCTCACTGACACGGCAAAAATCCCCACTGAAGTACGCAAACGGGATGTCAAACGGCGTAAAGATTGCCGCGACTTGCTCACCTTTACCATCGATCCAGACGATGCCAAAGACTTTGATGACGCTCTGTCGATTGAGGAGTTAGATGATCAGCGCCTGCGCATTGGCATCCATATTGCAGATGTGTCCGCCTACGTAAAACACAACTCACACCTCGATAAAGAAGCGCAAAAACGCGGCAACTCGACCTACCTCGTCGGCAGTGTCATCCCAATGCTGCCGCATGCACTTTCCAATGGGATTTGCTCACTCGTAGAAGGTCAGGATCGCTTGGTGAAAAGTGTGTTCATTACCTTCGATGCCAAGGGCCGGCACATCGACACCGCGTTTGCTAATTCCGTCATTCATAGTTCCAAGCGACTCACCTACCGGCAAGCATACGCCTTCTTAAATGCAGTTTCGCTGGAGGAAGTGCGCCAGACACCGCTGCCGCCGAGTCATCAAACCGGCTCAACCGGACGGAGTCTTACTGAACTCAGTGACACAGAAATGGTGGCGTTGCAAAAGGCGATTCGCCAACTGTGGGCCATCGCGGCGAAATTGCGCAAAGCACGCATGCGACACGGCAGCCTGGAACTCGATATGCCGGAGGTGAAAATTTTTGTCGATGAACAGGGCTATGCCGATCGACTGGATCGCATTGAAAATGATGAAAGCCATCAACTCATCGAAGAATTCATGCTGCTGGCCAATGAATCCGTGGCCAAAGCCCTTTGGGAATTAAACCTGCCGTATATCTCGCGGGTGCACGACGAACCCGATGCCGATAAACTGAATGAATTGCGCGACTACATGATCACAGTTGGTATTCCGATCGGCGACCTCAATCAAAAAGCCGAAGTCACACGCCTCCTGCGCAAGATTAAAGATCACCCCCAATCGCATACCCTGCGCATTGCCTTCCTGCGCAGTTTGAAACAAGCCTGCTATCGAGCAGAAAACGATGGACACTATGGTTTGGCTAAGACATTTTATGCGCACTTCACCTCACCCATCCGGCGCTATGCCGATCTGATTGTACATCGCATTTTTGATGGTTATCTGACCAAACGTGGTATCGACTCCGCCCCAAAACGCATCGCTAAAACCTATCCGAAAGCCGAACTCGATTCCCTGAGTGAACACTTGAGTCACACCGAACAAAACAGCACCGAGGCTGAACGCGAATCCGTCAAAACCAAACTGTTGGAATTCTTCGAACGCGAACTCGAAAAGTCAGAAAAATCCAAATTCAAAGCCTATATCACGGATATTAAAAACCATGGTATCTTTATCGAACTGGTCGATTCGATGGCATTTGGCATGGTGCACGTATCTACACTGCAAGACGATCTCTATCGTGTTTCCGATGATGGCACGTCCCTCATTGGCCGCCGCCAACAAAAAAAGTTTAGCATCGGTGATATTATTTGCGTTTCAGTTGAGCGGGTTGACCGTTTTAAACGACAAATTGATTTTAGAATCAATCTCGCTGCCAGCAAAGATTACACACCTTCTGTTTTCAAACGTAAGCGCACCAAAAAATTTGCGCAAAAGAAACCTGCGCAAAAGAAACCTGCGCAAAAACCTGAGCAGGTGAGAAAAACGAAAAAAACGTCGAGAACACGAAACCCCTCAGCGAATACAAACTCAAACAGCAAAACGACACGCACAAAACGAAAACGCAACCGATGAAGCACTACAATTACCACATTCGTCTCCAAGAAATCTGGCAAAAATCAGTCGACCAGTACACTGCCGGTCAACGCGGCGCTGACGGCTACTTCAATACCGAGGAACTGCAGTTCCTGCAGGCCAACGGTGTAAGCGCCCAGGAAATGTACGACTATGCTGAAGATTACGTGGCGAGCGGTGATCCAGATTTCACCAATATGGCAATGGTCACCGATGTTCGAAGGTCTTATTTTTTGGAAAAAATGCACGGCCAGCCATCCAGTAAAACGATCGATCCGGCAACTTACCCAAGTAAAACAGCAGCCATTGACGGTATTCAGTGGTTGCCGAGAATTATTGAAAAGGCCAAAGCTAAGCTGCACGGCGAACTCGACAGCGACACCATGTACGGCTGCGGTGGGGATCGCAAATTTTTAAAGGCTTGCGACATCCATCCGGCGGAATTCATCCGGTTCGTGGCAGCCAACGAAGATGATCGGCAGGCGATCATCGACTGGGTCAAAGCGCGAATGCATGCAAGCACGGTTGAGCATAAGTTAGTCTAATTCTTTTAAACTTGCGCATACCTGGTTGACGAAAAGTGAACAGGTGTTCATTCCTATAAGTTTATGGTATCCCTCGCAACTTAAACCAATTTTGTTTTAGTCAAAAGATTCACCGCCAAAGAAGAAAAAAGACGCATTATTTCAGTTGTCATCACTCCGGGCAGGGTCACAGCGTTGGAGCACGGTCTGCTACTGCCCGAGGGATAAAATCAAGCATATTGGCCTTAAACTTTTTAACGGGATGCATCATACCGAACTCCGGCTCTGCCTTGCGGCGAAAACACAATCTGACAAAGTTGTATATTGCGTGCGCGGAATGATCCGGCACATGAAAGGAGGTAATACTCCCACATACGGCGAAAACGTTCACTGTAATCGTTACGAAGCTCTGGCCAGGCAGTCACAAACTTTTCATGCCAGGCCATCAACGTGCGGTCGTAATCGGGTCCAAAATTCTGCCAGTCCTCAATGATGAACAGACCTTCCGAAGCGCGAGCAATTTGTTTGGCTGACGGCAATTTGGAGTTGGGAAAAATATACTTGGCAATCCATGGATCTACCTTTGCGCTGGAATCATTGGCTACGATAGTTTGCAGCACCAGGAGGTTATCCGCTTTTTTCAAACGCTGACGGCAAGTTGCAAAAAATGTTCGATGATTCTTTACGCCGACGTGCTCAAACATGCCCACGGACACGATGCGATCGTAGTTGCTCTTGTGACTGCGGTAGTCCTCCATCAAAATTTGGACTGGTAGTGTTTCTGGAACGTTTGCCCTTGCTTTAGCTACCTGTTCGCTACTGACAGTAAGTCCGGTTGCGGACACGCCGTAACGCTCTGCTGCAAAACGCAGCAACCCACCCCAACCACAGCCTATATCGAGCAGCTCATCCCCCAGGCGCAGATCCAGTTTATCGCACAGCAATTTAAGCTTGGCTCGCTGCGCTTCTTCAAGGTTGCGACTGTGTCGCCAGTATGCACAGCTGTAAATAAGCCGTGAGTCGAGCATTGCACTAAAGAGGCGATTCCCGAGGTCGTAATGGCGTTCTCCGATTTGTCCCGCACGGTGAGGATTCTGCAAATTAAAAATAGTCGAGCGCAGGATGGCCAGCCAGTCTTGCCACCTTCTCATCCTCACAGGCACGCCATGTCGTAAGATGCGAAACATCATTTCATCAATGCGCGGACAACTCCACCACCCATCCATGTAGGCTTCCCCCATTGCCATGGATGCACCCGTTATGAGACGCGGATAAACACGCTCGTCGTAAACTTGGATGTCCCATGGATTTGGGCCATTAAACTGAATGCCCGTCGGTTCAAGCAGGCAAGCGAGGTAATCCCTTGCTTTTGCCGTGGATGTGTTCGACTTTGTTGGGGAAGAGCTGGCAGGTGGATTTTTCCGACGCGTTTTCGTTGCGCAATTGTTAGAATTCACAATTTCGGATAAGTTTGTCTGGAGATAATTCATTGGACGTGCCCTCACTAGAATAGTGCTTTACCGGTTAACGAATTTTGTTTTTCAGCTTTCACCAGCGTGCTTGCATGCCGGTTAAGCCTTCTTTTTTGCAGTTACATTTTTGATTAAAATGTACGATATATATCCTCGCTTGTTTGGGTATACTTTCACTGTGATCTTTAACAGCGCCTAAACTTAAGCTTTGGTTCAATCGGACATTGATTGTCTTGCTCATACTACAGCTCCGAGATGCATAAGCCATGCCAGATTTTTTACATTTCTTTCTGAATTCAACACATAAGCACCCCCCTGCAGCGCATCCTGCATTGGCCTTTTCGCATTCATGCAAAATGCCTTTAACGAAGGTTCCCTCTTCAGAAAATTCGCAGGTATGCGCTGGTTCGTTCCAGCAAGTCTCACATAATGTGGAATACCCCTGTTTTAGGATTATCCAGGTTGCGAATTCCATAGGATTTCCTGCTTACCAAATTCACTTTGCAGTTCCCCTCCTCCACGACACCAGATAAGAGGTGTTTTTTGCCCTGAAATCGTTGAAGATGGGTCGCTGGTCTGAGCAAACGACAGTGAGCAACTGGCACATAGCAAGCCCACAGCCTGGAGAGACAGCGATAGAATCTTCGTATGTAAAAAAACAACCCAAAATATACAGGATACGATCTAGATTAATTTAAAACGTTTTTGCATCTTTATTTAATAGCGTAATTGAATACATCCGCACGGTGAAGATAAATGAATTCTCACTACAGATAATCCCGGATCAACAGGCTCTGGAAAGCTGCGTTTAGATCGTCTATATATACGCTTGTTTTCATTGTAGAAGATATTTGCCCAACGCAGCCTTGCCATAAGCTATACTTTGTTCTAGCTATGATGCCCATGCTTTATCATTTATTCACGTGTTCGAAGACATACACGCGGTCCATTCACTTACTGCTCACCCTCCTCATGTGCGGGATGTTGCAAGCAGCCCCGTCTGACAGAACTCCGGAGATTAGCTCAGTGCCACCGTCACCGTCATTTGAGCAGATGGAGCCTGGTCTCCAAGCCAAGACCGCATATTGGTTACGCATAAAGGTCGACAGCGTCAAGGAAGTCGAAGGCCAATACCATGCAACCGCAACGGTCATGCAAGCCTACAAAGCATCAGGAGCCCTCAAACCCGGTGACACGATTGCGATTGCCTATCAACTACAACAACGCGAAGCCTCGCAAAAAAATAAACGTAGACACCCCCCACAATGGGTACCGTCTTTACGTGAAGGCCAAGTGACCTACGCATTTTTGAACAAGGAAGCGGATGCTGCAGCCTTTCGGCCCGGAGCCCAATTATGGAGTTTTGCGCCTCCCTTCGGACTGAGTCGCGAAGAGATGCAAGCTGCCGGGATGCGCATGCCTAAACCACCCCCTCTTCCCTCCCCGGCCAACGTAAAAAAATTTAAACCACAGCCACAAACGCAGGCTGCCCCACTTCCCTCCACTGACAAAGAGGCTGCTGAGAAGTAAGTTGCTTCCTGAGGATCCTGATCGCCAACGATTGCCATGAATACATCCGAATCGAAAGCTGTGGAGTTTCAGTTCCTGGCAGCTACCACAGGGCCCGCACACTTAACGTCTTTACAACAAGCGCAGCGAAACTCGAAGTCGGTGACGTCGAACGAGGGGCACCGGTCTAGATTACGCCAGCGCTTCGCAGCAGCTGGATTTGACGGTTTTGCCGAACATGAAAAAATTGAATTGATCCTGACTCTCTGCATTCCTCGCCGTGATGTGAAACCGGCTGCTAAATTGCTGTTGCACCAATTTGGCTCTTTGCGTGGGATTTTAGATGCACCTGCCGAAAAACTCCAAAGCGTCCCAGGCATTGGCAGTGTGGCACCGATCGCCTTAAAAATCATCAAAGCAGCTGGCATCGCTTATTTGCAACAGGAAGCGGAACAGAAAACGTTGCTGGATGGCGTCGACAAACTGATCGACTTTTGGCGGCTGCGGCTAGGGGGGCTCAAGCATGAGGTGTTCGAAGTCGGTTATCTGGACAACCAATACTACCTCATGCAAGACGGTGTCGAACGTCTGGAAGAAGGCATTGTCGACCGCGCCAATGTGTATCCGCGCAAAGTCATGGAAGCGGCTCTCCGGCGGCAGGCTCCCAACATCGTTCTCGTCCATAACCACCCGACGGGCACGCTACGACCTTCCGATGCCGACATGCGGCTGACGCGAGCGTTGGTGCAAGCGGGTAAGGCGGTCGGCGTTGCGGTGGTCGAACACCTCATCATCACAACCGATGGCGCATTTTCGTTTTGCAGCGAAGATTTATTGTAAAAATAGAGATTTTAGCCATACTCAACCGGTATGAAACAGTCCCCTATTGTTTTGGTGTGTTGGTTTCTCAGTGTTGCAGTTTGCCCCTATCTTCTTGCTGAACAGGATGGTGGCAGCATCGAACCGGGTTTTAGTGAGCAACAGGTAGAGAATGTGCTCGGTGCTTCCGAAGGCTCCATCAATCTGGGCGATAAGCGCGTCGTGTTTTATCGCCTTGGCAAAGTTACGTTTGTCGATAATGCCGCTACCAACTGGGATATTTTGACCGAAGAAGCCTATCAGGCACAACAAATCGCCCAGCAAAAAGCTGATGCTGCTTGGGATGCCGCCCAAGCCCGGAGGCAACAACGCCGGATAGAACAGGGCCTGGCTCTCAGGGAACGCACCCTCAATGACCCAGCCTTCTTAATTTCCCCCTTGCAGGAACAATTGCTGTTTTGGGAAAATTTTATTCGCAGGTATCCCGAAGTCGACGTCCAGGAACACTACCTGGCGGTAAAAACCGCTCGACAAGCCGAATTAGCGCGGGAACTGGAGGAGCGCAAAGATGAACGCATACGGATGTTAGAAGCACGGATCGCCGCAACCGAAGCAAAAACACGTTTGTATCGGCATCAACCTTATTATTACCGACGCCCGTATCGTAGCTGTAAAGAAAACGTCAGCCCTTTTAAAGGTCCATGGAAATATACCTATTTCGATAGCTACCCAATGCGAGTCATCCGCAATTCGTCAGGATCTACGACGCCCAGGAAGCCCATTTTAACATTGGAAAGCTCGGTAGCGCGTCACGAGTGTAAATAAGTAACTACCTGAGAGATTTCAAGCGCCTTTATCAATCTAGCTAAACGAAGCGCTTGAACACCACCGTTGCGTTGTGACCGCCAAAACCGAGATTGTTACTCATCGCCACCTTTACATCCGCTTCGACTTTCTGATTGGGTACATAATTCAAATCACATTCAGGGTCAGGATGTTCGTAATTGATCGTTGGAGGGACGCATCCAGTTTCAATCGCCTTAACAGCCGCAGCTGCTTCAATTCCTCCTGCTGCACCGAGCAGGTGACCTGTCATTGATTTGGTAGAACTCATCAGCAATTTGCGCGCATGCTCGCCAAACACGCGTTTGATCGCCTTGGTTTCAAAATTGTCATTGTAAGGAGTCGACGTACCGTGCGCATTGATATAATCCACCTCCTCTGGTTTAAGGCCGGAATATTTGAGCGCATTATTTAAGCACAACCCAAGCCCCTTCCCTTCGGCATCTGGACTTGTGATGTGATAAGCGTCACAAGTAGCCGCGTAGCCAACCAGTTCGGCGTATATTTTCGCACCACGTGCTTTAGCGTGAGCCGCGGACTCCAAAATCAACACCCCTGCACCCTCGCCCATTACGAATCCATCACGCTTGGCATCAAACGGACGGCTGGCGCGCTCGGGTTCGTCGTTGAAGCTGGTGCTCATGGCTCTCATCGCGCAGAATCCACCGTACCCGAGCTCGGTAATCGCAGCTTCGCTGCCTCCGGCCAACATAACGTCGGCTTCTCCTCGACGTATGGTGTGCATCGCCTCGCCGAGAGCATGCGTCCCGGTTGAGCACGCACTGACGACTGAAAAATTCGGACCCTTCGCACCGACTTCGATGGCAACCACACCAGAAGCGATATTGCTAATCAATGACGGAATCATGAATGGAGAGACCTTGCGAGGGCCGCGGTCTTTTAAACGCCACGATTGCTCTTGAATGGTTTCCATACCGCCGATACCCGAACCGATGATCACACCAAATCGTTCAGCATCGACTTTAGTCGGATCCAGACTGCCATCTGCTAAAGCTTGCTTGGTAGCTGCCACAGCATAGTGCGTATACCGGTCACTGCGCTTCACCTCTTTCGGGTCCATATAGGCACTGGCATTGAAATCGGTGATTTCACCGCCAACTTTACTCGGATATTCAGTGGCATCAAAACGCTCAATTGCCTTAATACCGCTCTTACCGGCTAAGAGGTTGTTGAAGAAAGTATCTACATCGAATCCGAGTGATGTGATCACCCCGATTCCCGTCACGACGACTTTGGTATCTGGAGTTGAAGATTCCATTCAGCGAGCTGTTTAAAGGTTGCAAAAAAAGAGCCGATGCGTATGCGACATTTAAGTCGCTATACGTTCGACTCACCAAATAAAAAGTGACTGGCTAAGCACCCGACTTCTCATTGAGATACTTAATCACATCCCCTACCTTCTGCAATTTTTCAGCATCAGACTCGGGTATCTCTCCCTTTATTTCATCTTTAAACTCTTCTTCAAAAGCCATGATGAGTTCAACGGTATCAAGAGAGTCAGCATTCAGATCATCTAAAAAAGATGCCTCTGGGGTGACTTGCTCTTCATTGACGTTGAGCTGATTAACAATGATTTCTTTAACGCGTTCTTCTGTAGTTTTATCGGCCATATTGGTAATAAAGAATTAAAGGTGAAATATTAGTTTACATCGCCATGCCGCCGTCAACTGTAAAAGTTTGTCCGGTTATATAACCGGCCTCTTCCGAGGCGAGGTATACCACCATTTCGGCAACTTCACTGGGTTTTCCAAATCGTTTTAAGGGGATTGCTTTCTTGGCACCTTCCTGGACCGCTTCATCCAATTCGGATGTCATATCCGTTTCAATGAAACCCGGTGCCACCACATTCACAGTGATTGCGCGCGAAGCGACCTCGCGTGCCATGGCTTTAGAAAATCCAATCATACCCGCTTTAGCAGCCGCATAGTTAGCTTGCCCGGGGTTGCCCATGATCCCCACAACTGAAGAAATATTGATGATCCGCCCCCACCGCTTTCGGGTCATTGGGCGCAGTAAATTTTTGGTCCAATAAAAACAACTGGACAAATTCGTCTGCAAAACCGCATCCCAGTCGTCATCTGCCATCCGCAATAACAAGGTATCGCGGGTAATACCGGCATTATTGACGAGAATATCGATCATACCGTGCTGCTTGAGCAACGCCTCACTCGCAGCGACCACCGCAGCTGAATCAGACACATCGACCGCCATGGCTTGCGCCTTGCCGCCGTTGGCCTGGATGCTCTCTGCGGCGGCTCCGCATGATTTTTCAGACTTACTCACACACACCACATGCACGCCCTGGTCAGCCAGTTTCTCGGCAATTATTTTGCCTATTCCACGTCCTGCGCCGGTTACAACGGCCACTCTGTTTTCAAAGGTTAAGCTCATGTTTCGTAAAGCTATGAAGTTGTGTGTTGGACCTTACCGCTTTGCAAGCAGAAAATGAAGCGGCACTTCAGGTCAGCCGTTATTTCAAGTGTTGGCTGCTCTCCGAACAGTGGGTTCACTTAAACCTCGGCCTTCAATTCGCGGGTCATCAATTCGTAAATGGCCTGCCGCGGAGCTTTGCCCCGATAGGCGATCGCATAAATCTGAGCAAGGATAGGTGCCTCCTGCTGGTGTTTCTGGCACAACTCATAAAAACAGGCAGTTGCCCAGTAACCTTCGACAACGGTTTTCCGATCTTGCATCAATGCATCCACTGTCTTGCCGGCACCCAATTCCTGGCCAAAGGTTCGATTGCGGCTCCATGCACCGTGACAGGTGGCGACTAAATCGCCAAAACCACTGAGACCGTAAAACGTTTCGACGCGTCCCCCCAGGCTCACTCCAAGTTTCACCATTTCATGCATCGAGCGGGTCATGAGCGCTGCTTTGCTGTTGTCCCCCGTTTCCAGGCCATCACAAATACCGACGCCAATTGCATAAATATTTTTTAAACATCCCCCAAGCTCCACACCCACCACATCGCTGGTTCGATAAATGCGCAGCATATCGTTATTGATGGCCGCTTGCACGTGTTTCAGCAAGGAGACTTCACCCGTAGAGGCCAACACCATAGCCGTGGGTTTGCCCGCAGCCACTTCCCCTGCAAAGGTTGGACCGGACAGGGCTGCATGCGTCAACTCCGGCAAAACCGCGTGCACGACCTCGGCCGGTTTTAACAGCGAAGTCCGCTCCAGCCCCTTGCACAAGGTGATCACCATTTTCAGCTGCCAACTGGAATCGAGCACCGCCTTAATGGACTCGCACAGTGGACGCAGGCCCTGTGATGGACAGGCGAGAATCACTACATCCGCCTCCATAATCGCAGGTTTTATCTCACACCCAATCTGGATTTCCTGGGATAATTTAAAACCCGGTAGATAACTTTCATTTTCACGGCTGGAGGCAATCGCCAAGGCATGCTCCATCCGACGAGGCACCAACGAAATCCTGTGATCGCCAATACGGTGAAGGTGCAATGCCATTGCAGTGCCCCAGGCTCCTGCGCCCAAAATTGCTATATTCATAATTAATTATTCTGGAAATTGTTTATTGCGAACAGCTTCGGCATATCCTGACAATGCTTTCTGCATTTCCCCTTGCACGTCGCCAAAGACTTTTACAAAGCTGGGCGGGCGATTCAGCTGTATCCCCATCAAGTCTGTAGATACTAAAATCTGGCCATCGCACTCTCCACCAGAACCAATACCAATGAGTGGGATGTCGATAGCACGCGCAATCTCTTTGGCGCACGCTGCCTGCATCATCTCACCGACCAGAGCAAATGCACCGGCACGGGTCAGAGCCTGCGCATCCTGCAGCAAGGAGGCTCGTTCTGACTCGGTTTTGCCAAAACTACGGTAGCCCCCCAAGCGCATTACCTGCTGCGGAAGTAAGCCAATATGGCCAAGCACTGGAATCCCCGCTGCCACCAAAGCGGCGATTTTGTCTGCCATAGCGGCGCCCCCTTCAATTTTTACCGCATCGACCCCGGCTTCCTGCACACACCGCATGCAAACCTGCAATAAGCCGTCAAATCCCTGATGCGCAACTCCAAACGGGATATCGATGGCTATCAGCGCGCGTGGTTTTGCCCGCGCCACCGCCCGCGCATGGTGCAGCATCATCTCCATGGTCACAGGCACAGTCGTGTCGAAGCCAAGATGAGTGGTTCCCAAAGAATCCCCAACCAGGAGCAGATCCACTCCTGCTTCATCGGCCAAATGAGCGGTAATAAAATCGTACGCTGTGACCGCTACTATCGGCTGTTTACCCTTGAGCTTACGAATGGATTGCGTTGTAGTTTTGTGCACATTGGCCATCTTTGCCAATTACCTGCGAACAGCAATTTAAAACTGACGCGGTCATTTTTTGATTCAAAGCGCACATGCTGTCTTACTTTTACAAACGGCTCTACCACTTTCGCAACAAACGACGCAGTCGAGCCCGATTTTCAGGTCGGTGGCGACGACCCTCTCTATTCAAACACTTTGAAAGCCCCACGATTCACAACGAAAAATTTGGTAAATACGAAATCAAGCTGGTTACGCTCAAGCGCATCCAACGCCTGGTGATACCGCCGATGATGGTGTTTTTACTGTGGTTTGTATGGCAGAGCATCCGCGTATGGAACATTTTTCAATAATCCGGACAGTTTATAAGCTACCAGTAAAACAGCGCATGAATGCAAGAATGCACTTAAGTGTACTTCCATTTCCGGCGATCTTGAAAGCATCTTGACCGATCTACATCAGCATTCAAGCGAGACTTCCGGCATCCAATCAGCGGGCTGGCTCAATCTCAGTCTTATCGCTCTGCTCTGGATCGTCTTTTGCCTCCAGCTCAGTTTTGAATGGTCCGTCAATGACCAATACAGCTACGGGCTTTTTGTTCCTTTTATTACTGTTTACCTCCTGCACCTGAGGTGGCTCGATCGACCAGAACCTGGCCCGATTTTATGTCCTACATGGCTGGCCGTGGGTGTTCTCGGCTGCATCGTCATCTTCCATTTCCCGTTGAGAATCGTATTCGAAGCCAATACTGACTGGCGACTCATCATCTGGCTGCAAGCGCTGCTCCTGTGCATCGCTACAGCACTGATTATTTATCGGCTCGGTGGCAGACCGTGGTTGCAGCATTTCATCATTCCTTTTGCATTGTTGCTCACTGCCGTTCCATGGCCGGTATTTTTGGAAAAAGTGTTCGTCCAGGGCTTGATGGCGATCGTCGCTACAATGACGGTAGAAATCGTCAATTTCTTAGGCATTCATGCCCGCCAGGCTGGAAACATCATATATTTGAGTAATGGGGTGGTCAGTGTCGAAGAAGCGTGCAGCGGCATTCGTTCCTTTCAATCGACAATCATGAGTGGCATCATGCTCGGCGAACTGCTCAGATTTAGCGGGCGTATGCGCTCACTACTGGTAATCGTCGCAGCCTTACTCGCCCTGTTTTTTAACTTTTGCAGAACCCTGTTACTCACCTGGCTCAGCGCCACGCGTGGCATTGACGTCATGCAAAATTGGCACGATTCGGCAGGTCTTTTTGTCTTTCTAGCGAGTTTTGCGAGTTTGGTGATACTGGCCTATTGGTGGAACCGAATGTTTGCCAATCGGCCACTGCAAGACACCCTCCGTCGACGCGCCCGCAGCGCTTTTACAACCCGCCAGCCATTACATCCCCTCCCCACCTCCTGCATGATCCCTCTGCTGCTGCTTTTGCTGGCCACTGAGCCTGCAGTTCATTATTGGTACATAATGCGTCCAGTTCATCAACCGGAACCCATGCAATGGGACATTGATTGGCGTGTTGCTGGAGCTGACCTTGAGCACAAGCCCATTAGCCCACAAATAAAAGATGTGCTGCATTACAGTCGCGGTGAATTCGTAAGCTGGCAAAGTGATCCAGCACTCCATTGGCTCGCCTATTTTTTTACTTGGGAAAATGGCAAATCGGCTCAATTGGGCGGCGTACACAATCCTGAAATTTGTCTACCGGCTACAGGCTGGACCTTGCGAGAAAAAGCAGCTGACTTCGTTTGGAGGCGGGATGGGTTGCAACTGGTCTTTAATCGTTATCATTTTCAAAACCACTCCACAGCCATCTATGTATTTTATTGCCAGTGGGATCCGGCTGGCTATCCATACCACACGAAAGCGGGGCGCTATCGTCGCGATCGCCTGTACGATGCCTGGGTCGGCGATCGAAAAGACGGCAAGCAAAAACTTGAAATCATTATTCAAGGTGCTGCCAATATGGAATTTGCCCAAGGAGCGCTGACGGAATTTTTAAACCATGCCGTGCGGTTAAACAATTGAACCCGGATGCTGCATGCGCCACCCGGCGTATTGAAAACCTAAAATTAAGGTTCTTGATCATCGTAACCATTAGCCCGCACATCTCACCGAGCATAATCGCCCATGACCGACACAATAGCAGCACGCAACTTGCCATGCGCATTTGCCCCGTCCCCCAACCTCTACTCACACACGGGGATGTCCTGCCAAGTGGGTGAAAGAAAGTGTTTCACTCCGCGGAATCCGCCGGATCGCTTGCTTTGAGTAATTCGGGAAATTGCGTTTGAAAACGCCGCAGCCGTGGCAGCGAAACGTTTTGAATATATGGATGCTGCGGATGGTTGCGCTCATAGTTTTGATGATAGGCTTCGGCCGCATAGAATTGATCCAATGGTGCCACTTCGGTAGTGATCGGATCCGCATACTCGCCGTCTGCTTGCAACTGGCCAATGTAGTCCCGGATAACCGCTAATTCAGTCGGATTTTGGTAAAAGATAGCCGATCGATATTGCGGCCCACGGTCAGGGCCTTGACGATTCAAAGTCGTTGGGTCATGAGAAGCAAAAAACACTTTGACGAGCGTTGGATAACTGACCACTTCGGGGTCATAATAAACCTTTACGCTCTCGGCATGTCCTGTCTGACCGCTGCTCACTTGCTGGTAAGTGGGGTTTTTTTCAGCCCCCCCCGCATATCCTGAAACCACCTCTCGCACCCCCTTGACCCTCTCGAAAATAGCCTCGACACACCAAAAACAACCCCCAGCGAAATAAGCTGTGGGCAAATGCTCAAAGGCTGCCGTGTCGACCTCCTGTTGAATCGCCTGTTTAGAGGAATGCCCGTTCTCAAAACAACCGGCTAAACCGAGGACGAGGACGATCCAAACTCCGTGTAAAAAATGGTTCATTCGCATACAGTATAAGACGCCCGTGGGCATAGAACCTTACCATTTTTTTGGTTATATGAACGGCAGGCTGAATGCCAGCGCTAAGCAAAGGGAACCTGATACAGCTGGATCAGCTCCCGGAAATAAGCATTCACAGGTTCGCGCAAAAAGATATAATAGACAGCAGCACCTAGAGCCAGCCACGGACCAAAGGGAATGGCAGATCCCATTTTCAACTCATCATCTTGCCCTGCTTGCGCATCTTCTGCTGCAACAGACGCTCGCTGTTGGTCAGGCTCCGCAGTTTTGGGCGCAATACCTTCGTTGGTTTTGACTGTATTATCCGGCTCAACCAATTCTTTAGCATTATTCTCGACTTTACCTGGCGTAATATTAAAGCCAAGGCGTTGTAAAATCATCATCGGGACGACCACCAAGGTTCCCAACACCGCACCGCCAAAAATGGCAAATATGGCCCCCTGCCAGCCACAGAATGCACCGATACATCCCATAAAAACGACATCGCCAAAACCCATGGCCTCCCGGCGCAGGATGGATTCGGCAACCAATGCTATCCATAAGATCACAGCGGAGCCGATGAACACGCCGATCAGTGCATCCACTGCACTACGCATGCCGTTCAACAGCCAATAATTACTGGCCGCCTGCTCGTGGAGTTGCGGAAAAAAAAATGCGAGAAAAACACCGATAACCGCTCCATAAACCGTAAAATAATCGGGCAAAACCATGTGCCGCAAGTCGATAAAAGTGCTGCAAATGAGCATTGCCAGGAACACCCAACCGATAAAGATCACAGCAAAATTTTGCGGATGCATCCACCAACAGGCCATGAATAAGCACCCGGTCAGCAATTCCACAAACGGATACTGAAAGCTGAAATTTGCGCCACAACATCGAGCCTTACCGCGCAACAAAAACCAACTTAAAATAGGAATATTATCATACCATGCGATCGGCTTGCCACAGACACAATGCGAACCTGGAGTCACCACTGACTTACCAGCAGGCACTCGATAGATGACGACATTAAAGAAACTTCCACAGCATGCTCCGAAAACGAAAGCAGCTATTCGAAAAAACCAGGGAAATTCTCGATTAATTAATTCAAACTCTTCAAACATCACGAGATTTAATTTTCATTGCATTACAAGCAGCCGTCATCATTACCTGCGCTGGAACCGCTGCACCACTCCAAATTTCTAAAGCACGAACGCCTTGCCAAACCAGCATCGATAACCCGTCGGCATGCGGCATGCCGAGCTTTTGAGCTTGGGCGATCAAAGGCGTTACACGGTTATAAATCATATCGTAAACCCGGCAACCCGCATCCATTTTAGACAAATCAATTGGAGTGGGATCGTCTGGCTGCAAGCCCAACGCTGTCGCATTGATAACAATCGCTTTTCTGGATAATCCAGCCGGTAAACGTGCAAGATCAAAACCCGTCAACTGCTGACCGGAGTGCACCAGTGGTTGCAAAATATGCAATAATCCTTGCAGACGATCTTGGTTACGATTACCTACCCAAAGCTCAGCACAGCCGCTGTGCAAACATTGAATGGCAGCGGCACGTGCGGCGCCTCCAGCTCCCAGAACTATAACCGTTGATCCGGCAAGCTCAACCCCAAGGGTTCGCTCGATGGCGGTCGCCATCCCCCAACCATCGGTATTATAGCCGGTAAAGCCGGTATCCCTTTCGTTGCACAGTGTGTTCACAGCTCCCATTTGCTGTGCAACTGTATCCAGATACGTCAACCTGTTGACCACGTCCACCTTGTGCGGGATAGTGAGGTTCACACCCCGAAATTTTTTTTCGTGCATCAGATTCAGGGCTGCGGATACATCATCTGGATGAATGGCGAATTTAAAATACCGCCAATCGGCAAATGTGATCTGCGTTTGAGCCATGCACTGCAAGGCGGCATTGTGCATCTGCGGACTGATAGAATGCTCAACAGGAAATCCTATCACGGCTAATGCTGTGCCCGTAAATTCCCAGTTTTTCAAATCTGAGAATTGATAAGTGCCCCTTGAGTCAGGCGCGTCGCTGATAGGCTTTTTCAAACTCATCTAGGAAACCTGCAAATATCTGTGCCCTTTCATTGTCATTCATTTCATTAAATTGTGTGACTAAATTTCGACAACACCGCATGAGCACATCACCAACTGGCATTGGAGTCAAGTAGCCAGGATCCAACTCTATGTCATTTCTCTCCAGCATTATTTCAATATCTTCGATGGTCCGAAAAATACCGCGCTCGTATACATCTATAAAAAACGGTTCGCTCTCAGAATAACAGCCCAACATAAAACGTCCGGGTAAACCTACCGGTTCCAGCTGGATACCGCAGCGATAGGCTACCAACAAATAAATGATGCACAGAGAAATGGGGATGCCGCGTCGACGCTCGATTACGGTGTGCATAAACGTATTCTCAGGATTGTAGAAATTCTCAACATCTCCCACAAAACCGTATTCATGAAAAAAAACACGGTTCAGAACCCGACAATCTTCGTAAGTAGAATTGCCCTCCATCAACAACTCTTTACAGCGGTCGGCCATTTCTTCCAGAAACATACAACAAGCTCCGACGTCAACTTTTTCACCGAGCGTTTTGCTCAACATCAGGCTTCCCGTTTCCAACTCATAGCTGTAAGAACGAATAAAATCCAAAAAAGCTTTAATCGGATCGGCATCTGAAAGTTCTCTGAGTATTTCCTGGGCGTGCGATGCCAGGCAAGGATCCCCATCTTTCACAACTGCTCGCAGTAACTCAAGCCCTGCATCCTGCCAGCGATGAAATTCCGCAATCAATGCTTCCCGCACAGCTGGATTCGGGTCATCTAAAAGTCCTAATAAGGCAACACTTCTTTTTTTGGGAATGGACATGATCTATGATTGACAGGTAATTTAATTCCAAAAAACGAAGCTGGCAAGTGCTGAGTTTTAATACTCTGCACTGCGCCATGCATGAGCACAACAGAGCACAGAACCGGCTCCTGATTTTTTGTGCAAATGCCGGTAGTGGACAGTTGCAAAAAACCGATTTTATGCACCGCACAGACATTCAACATGCAATTTCACCGAACGCGCTAAAGCCTCTAAGTGATACCCACCTTCCAGTAAAGAAACCACTCTTCCGCCACATACTTCGTCCGCAATTGCCAGAACTTGTTCGGTCATCCAACCAAAATCGATATCGTCTAACTCAATGCCTGCCATGTCATCCTGGCGATGTGCATCAAACCCGGCTGACAACAAAATCAAGTGCGGCGCAAATGCGCGAATAGCGGGTTCAATCAACTGCGCAAATGCTGCTCGATAGTCCTTACCCGCAGCTCCCGCCGACATCGGGATATTCAGGGTCGTTCCTTTACCGGGCCCTATACCGATCTCGTCGGCACTTCCCGTTCCCGGATAGAACGGGTATTGGTGTAAACTGATGAAAAAAACGGACGCATCATTGTAGAAACTGTCCTGGGTGCCGTTGCCATGATGAACATCCCAGTCGAGAATTAAAACGCGTTCAAGCCCGTAACAGGCTTGCGCATAACGCGCAGCAATAGCCACATTGTTGAATAAACAAAACCCCATTGCTTTCTCCTCACACGCATGGTGGCCGGGAGGGCGCAATGCAACAAACCCATTTTTGCATTCACCCGACAAAACATCATCGACGAGTGCAATAGCAGCACCGACCCCTAAACGCGCTACTCTAAAAGACTCGTGGCAGACATACGTGTCTCCCCCGTCGATCGTCGAAACCTCAAGATTCAGGCACGCCTCTTCAACAAAACGAACATAAGCACGTGAATGATTGAATTCAATAAAATTCAGATTTGCTTCTTCCGCTCGTTTCCAGACAACTTTATCAGCTATTGCAGAACTGTGCAGGTGCTCATAAATGGCCTGGTAACGTTGATAACACTCTGGGTGCCCCGGCGGCGTCAAATGTTCAGAAAATTCGGGGTGAGTGTAGATCACCGTTGTTCGCCTGTCGTTCATGAAAAAAAATATTCTGTGCAGTATACATTCTGCAATAACAGCGTTCAAGCTCTTAATCTGTGGCCCACAAACCAGAATATCTGTAAGCACATGATGGAAACCTCCGATCACCCCGATAACCTGTTTCTTTAATGCGCGACGTATATTTTCTATTACTAAACATTAACTTTAAATAACCGTGACCGCTTGCAATGTTGGTGTGAGCCCGCATACAGATTGAAAATTTGCCTTCAAATGATCCAGATATGCGTAGCTGAATCACATCAATTACCTTATAAATGGCGCACTCAAACCAACACGAACCACTCAATCTATGAAGACATACACACTAGCTAACATAATAGCCATTGGAGCTATCACTCTGTGTAGTACTATCCAATATTCTCACGCAGGCGATGTATTCGCAAAAGCACGCAGATCGATCAGCAATATTGTCTACAGTGATTCAGCACTTCCTCAGACGCTCCTACGACCGGTTTTTATATATCACGAATTCCCGGATCAGGTAAACACGACCGCAGGCCCAGTTGCTATGGGCGGTGACCTGCAACTTTATGCACTGCAGTTTGAGTATGCGCTGAATGAACGCTTAGGCCTCGTGGCGTTAAAAGATGGTTACATCAATTATAACCCCACTCCAGGTTCGCCATTCAGCTCGACAGACGGCTTTGCTGACCTGGCAGCTGGATTGAAATATGCATTTGTTTATGATGAAGAGCTGCAGTTGGTCGTGAGCGGCAAACTGATGTACGAACTTGCATCTGGAAACACCGAAGTGTGGCAAGGCAACGGAAAGGGCTCAATTGACCCATCGATACTTTTTCTAAAACTCTACGAGGATTGGCAATTTTCTGGTGCTGTCGGTGGAGTGCTCCCTGTGGATAACGATCGTTCGAGTTTATTTTATACGCACGTGCACACCAGTTACAGGTTACATGAACTCTTTATGCCTTTGTTCGAATTCAATTATTTTCGGGTAGTGGACGATGGCAATGGCGATTCACGCTTCCCCGCTCAAGTCGCTGGTGTCGTTCCCAGTATCGTTTCCTTCGAAGGCAGTGATCTGGTAAATTTTGGGGCGAGCAACGCAGAGCAAAACCCCGATATCGCTACTCTCGCATTCGGCTTCCGCAGCCGCGTTCACGAAGGCATCGATGTCGGCTGCACTTACGAGATTCCAGTAACTGCAAAAAATGATAGCTTATTCGAAAATCGAATCACTCTCGATGCCGTTATTCGATTTTAATCTCCCTTGTTAAACAGGTCTTGTTAATCTACAGTGGACGACGGTTGCCGTCCGCTTTTTTCTGCTCAATCTAAACTCGGCAACCGTGTACTACGCTTGAGTAAGTATTCACTATCTTAAACCTGACAACCGGATTAAAATAACCGTTTCTGCTGTTGCTTCTCACGAACAACTTTGGAAGCAGCACTGTTGTGGATCAACCACGCAACCGTGGCCGTTTCATAACCTGGCAAAGTCAATAAATGCCGCAGCAAAAGTGCTGACGCAATGGCATCGTACAGCGCACAATGAAATCTGCGGCGATTATTTGGGCAATGCTTTTCGGCCTGCGCTTGCAGAGCACGGTGGAGGTCAAAATCTTCAATAAGTGCAGACAGCTTGTGACTGCGCAAATCGGGAAAAACACACTGAAATAATCGACAGGTGTCGATCCACGGCCCCCAGTCAGGCGTCAACTGCTCGACATTCAAAAAATCGGTGGATTGGGGTGGGTAAGCCCAGACACCCTTCAACAGACGTTGCTCAACAGTCGCATGATGCGCACAAAGGGGACCGCTCTGACGCAATCCAACAAAATACGCCCACTCGTCTGCAAAAGGCGCACAGTCATCTGTATCCACCTTGCGAATACCGTGTTGGCGTGTGTCCCATTCACAGATCGCAGCTGTAGCTCTGCACAGTCGCGTTTTGGTTTGAACAATAGCACTCCCCTGTAAGGTCGCGACACCGAATTCGATAATCCCACAACGTTGATTACCTTCAAAGTCGACTACGTGAATCGGTGTTGTCGCTGCAGAGTGCATCTGTTTCACCTCACTGTGTGAACCGACTAAAACGATGTCAATCCGCAGTGAATAAAAAAAACAGGCCGGCCAGGCCTGCTTTTTGACTAAAAAAGATGGACAGCCACTACTTATTCGCAACGCGCTCAGCTTCTTCCTCGGTCACTGACATGAAAATCTGCGATTTTTCAATCACCAGTGAATAGTTTCGCGCTAACGTAAACCCGTAAGTGTCTATCATTTTCTGATTGTTCTCACTCAGCTTAGCAGCCGCTTTATCCAATGCATCCTGCAACTCTTCCCGCTCAGCAGGATCCGTCGATTCCTCAAGCTTGCGATTCAACGCGATGACGAGCTGCTTTTGCTTGTTCACAATGTTTAGGTTGCGTTGAAATTCAGCGTTTTTCTCAACGCCTTCAATCGTGGCAATTCGCACAAGCGTTGCCCCCTCACTCCGCGCTGACGACATCTCAATCGAATCAGAAGCGCCAGTCTGCGCACCTACCTCGGCGGTTGCCACAGGTGCTTGCACTTGCACTTGCGCCTGGGATGAATTTTGCTTGGAACAACCACTCTCCGCAAATGCCAAAGCAGTTAACAAAAAACCATATATCGATAAAGTGTTTTTCATAATCCTCTAATTCCTTTTAGCCTAAATTTATTTGGAGACAGTTTTTTCCGCCTTTTCAATGCTTTCCTGAACAGCAGCTGCCTCTTCGTCAGTGACAAACATATAGATGTGGGATTTTTCAATCACCATCTGGTAATTACGATTCAAAGTGAATCCATATCGCTTGAGCATTGTTTGATTATTTTCATTCAGTTTTACAGTCAACGCTTCCAGTTGCTTGCTCAACTCAGCCTTCTTCTCAGGATCTGTCGCCTGTTCGATAGCCATATTCAGCTGGATAGCTTGTTGGCGCTGAGCTTGCACGAGTTGGACATTGCGCTGAAATTCTTGATTGGCCTCAATACTGTTTAAAGTCGAAACTTTTACATATTTGTCCTGTTTTTGCATGGCACCCTCATCTTGACCGACAAGAGATATCGCTGCCAAAAAAGATCCAAAAATTAAGCTGATTCCAATACGATTTTTTTTCATAAGTATTTAATAGTCTATTTTCTGTGAATCAGTTGCATGTCCAGATTATGACACAAAGCATTACAGTTATCAGCTTATTGAAGGTGAACGATCTGGCCAGCTTTTCCCATGCCTCCCTTGTTCTTAGCCCGCACATCTCAGGTATGTAGTTTATCAAGTATTTACTTTAATTGTTTGAAAAAAATGCTCACAGAATAAGTTGAGTTTACTAAATCCAAGTTCCTGTCTAAATTCTGGACTGATTTCAACGGAGATTCTTCTGATTTTATTCATAATTGAATCGGATGCTTCCTTTAGCGGGGTAAATGCACCTATAGCAAAGGCAATAATATCAGCCACTCCCATTAACCGCATGAGTTGCTTTAACTGCTTGTCATTATAGATCTCGATGCACATTTGCCTGGACAAGGTTTTGCGCTGAGTTTCTGCATGAATAAGGCTATCAAACAGGCTGGCA
>Ga0102943_1000093_pt1 | contig 59613 bp, 49 predicted proteins | sample SalPonC_black_MG_FD_78174 | JGI IMG/M metagenome (GOLD analysis project Ga0102943, IMG submission 78174) | Salt pond soil microbial communities from South San Francisco under conditions of wetland restoration - Salt Pond MetaG... | ecosystem: Environmental > Aquatic > Marine > Intertidal zone >...
AGCGCAGGCGGGCGACCAGAGCCGTCAGGCAAGCGATCGAGCCGGGACACGCCGGTCGGCGGAAACCGTCCGCGAAGAACCCTGTCAAGAGTCTCGCGCAGAACGGTGGGGATGGTTCGTCGGAGAAGGCGCCGAGATCGACCACGCCCTTCGTGAGCGGTTCCAGAACTCGAAGGCCGTCTCCAGAAAGGCCCCGGCGCATTCCCGGGTCCGCCCCCGATCCTTTCCGGCCGGCCCCGCCACCCAGGACCCGTCCAATCCCCGCTCGGCATGGCATCCGTCCACATCTCCACCGCGAAACCACTTCCATCGCGGAAGTCGACGGACGGCCGCCGCCGCGCGTCGCGGGTCATGCCGTGTGCGATGCGCCCCGAACCCGACATCTCGAATCCGAGGGATCACCATGTCCGACCGAATCCCCGACTGGGCCCGCGCCGGACGCGGCCACTGGAAACACATCGGCACTGGACGCCCGTCCTTCGCTCTGGAGCCGAAGCCGGGGCAGGAATCGGTCTGGGACTACCCCCGCCCGCCGGTCCTGGTCGCCGACACCCGCCACGTGGTCGTCCGGTGCCAGGGCGTGATCATCGCCGACACCCACAGCGCCTGTCGTATCCTCGAGACCGCGAGCCCGCCGACCTTCTACGTTCCGAGGGCGGACGTCGACACGGCCCACCTCGAGCCCGCGAGCGGTCGCTCGCGTTGTGAGTGGAAGGGTGAAGCCCAGTACTGGACGGTGGTCGTGGGGGACTCCCGGCTCGAGCGGGTGGGCTGGTCGTACCCGGATCCCTTCCCGCCGTTCGAGGCGGTGGCCGGTCACATCGCCTTCTACCCGGCGCAACTCGAGTGCACGGTCGACGGCGAACGGGTGCGCCCGCAGCCGGGCGGGTTCTACGGGGGTTGGGTGACCGACGAGATCGTCGGACCGATGAAGGGGGAGGCGGGAACGGGCGGCTGGTGATCCCTGCCGCCCGTTCCGCAACATGCTGAAGCATACCGCACGCCGCACGACGCGCGCCGTGAGACGCGCACACCGCGCACCACGAACCGCACTCCGCCCCGAGGGCGCAGCGCGACGCCGTGCCCCGCTACACTACCGTGCCCTGCGAGGCCATCCGGGCGAGGACCCACGCCACGCACGCGGTCAAACGCTCTCCGGTCTTCAGTTCCAGGAACTCGTTCGGGCCGTGCGCATTCGACTGCGGTCCGAGCACGCCGGTCACGAGGAAGTGGGCGTCGGGCTGGGACTCCTGCAGGTCGGCCATGAAGGGAATCGATCCGCCGCTGCCCATGAGCACGGCCGGATGGCCGAAGAACTGCTCGCTCGCCTCGTTCAGGGCTTCGTCGAACCACGGCCGTGTGGGTGCCATGTGCCAGCCCTGGCCAGGCACGCGCGGTTCGAAGTGTACGTGCGCACCGAAGGGTGGGTCGTTCTCGAGCAGGTCCTTCAGCTTGTCGTTGGCCTCGGCGGCGTTCACGGTCGGTGGCAGACGGATCGAGATCTTCACGCCGGTCGCCGGACGCAGGACGTTGCCGGCACTCTGCATGGGCGGCAGGCCGTCGGCGCCGACCACGGACAGGGTCGGGCGCCACGAACGGTTCAGCACCAGTTCGACGGCATCGTCGCTCAGAGCCTGGACGCCGGGCAGCAGCGGGAACTTCGCGCCCATGTGGCCGAGCACCTCGGCCGCGGCGCGCGCCTGTTCCACCCGTTCACCCGGAACCTCGGCGAACAACCATTCGGGCAGGATCCGGCCCTCGTGTGGATCTTCGATGCGATCGAGTAGCTGTCGCACCACGCGGAAGGTCGAGGCGACAACGCCGCTGGCGTCGCCCGAGTGGACGCCCTCGGTCAGCATCGACACGTTCAGTTCACCGACGAGCGCGCCACGGAGCGAGGTCGTGCACCACATGCGCTCGTAGTCGCCACAGGTCGAGTCGAGAGCGACCACCAGATCACATTTGCCGATGCGGTCGGACAGGGTCTCGAGGTAGGCGGGCAGGTCGACGCTGCCGCTCTCCTCGCTGCCTTCGATCAACAGCACGACGCGTGGATGGTCGATCCCTTCGCGCTGCAGGGCGCGCACGGCCTCGATGCTGGCGAACAGGGCGTAACCGTCGTCGGCGCCACCACGGCCGTACAGGCGGCCGTTCTCGATCACCGGCTCCCACGGGCCCTTGTCGTCGTCCCAGCCGCTCATCTCGGGCTGCTTGTCGAAGTGACCGTACAGGAAGGCCGTGCCTTCGCCCTTGCCCGGGATCTCGGCGAAGATCACCGGCGTACGGCCGGGCAGTTTGACCGTCTCCAACGTCATGCCCTCGGGGGCGTTGTCCCGTGCCCACTGCTCGAGCAGCTCCATGGCGCGATCGAGCGCGCCGGTGGCCTCCCAGTCGGGATCGAACAGGGGACTCAGTGCAGGGATCCGGATGTACTCCTGCAGGGCGGGGGTGATGCTCGAGGTCCAGGTGTGGGCGATCGATTCGGCCAGCTTGTTCGCGCTCATGGCACTCGGTTCCCGGAAATGGGGGTCGTCGACGGCGGAACGGGCATCCTAGCACGCCGTCGGCGGCGAATCGACGGGGCGCGGGTCGAGGTGGCGAACGGAGGCGGACAGTATTAATTGTTCAAACAACCATAAACGCGTCCCCCGACGTCCATGCCCCGATTCGACCCGGATCGCCGCCGCTTCCTGGCCACGACCGCTGCCGCAGCCGCCGGTTGGGCGGTGGCGAGCGTCTGGCCGCGAATTCCGATCGCCCTCGCTGCCGATGCGAAGGAGTCCACCGTGCGCACCGTCCGATCCATCGCCCAGGCCGAGCCGACCCTGGAGGGCGCCGGCGTGCACCTGCACCGCGCCTTCGGCTTCGGCGACACCGACGTCACCGATCCCTTCCTGTTGTTCGACGACTTCCGCAACGACGAACCGTGGAAGTTCCAGAAGGGCTTCCCGTGGCATCCGCACCGCGGGATCGAGACCATCACCTACGTACTGGCCGGCACCGTCGACCACGCCGACAGTCTGGGCAACAGTGGCTCGCTCGGCGCCGGCGACGTGCAGTGGATGACCGCGGGCAGCGGGATCCTGCACCAGGAGATGCCCCACGGCGATCCGCAGGGTCGCATGCACGGTTTCCAGTTGTGGGCGAATCTGCCGGCGTCGAAGAAGATGACCGATCCGCGCTACCAGGACGTCGACGCCAAGGACATACCCACCGTGACCGACGACGACGGCACCGCCGTGCGCGTCGTCGTCGGCGACTTCTGGGGCAAACGGGGTCCGGTCGAGGGCATCGCCGCGAACCCACGGTACCTCGACGTGAGCCTGCCGCCGAACACGCGGCGTTCCCTGCCGGTCGAGACCACGCAGCACGCCTTCGCCTACGTCTTCGAGGGCGCCGCCCGCTTCCGCGACGCCAGCGATCCGCGCGACGTGCGCGTGGAGGACCCCAACGACCACGGTCGTCAGCTCACCGAGTACGCGGGCAATCGCTCGCTCGTGTTGTTCGACCGCGGCGACGAGATCGTCGTCGAGGCCGGCGACGAGGGCGCACGCTTCCTGTTGGTGTCGGGCGAGCCGCTGCGCGAGCCCGTCGCCTGGCGCGGTCCGATCGTCATGAACACCCGCGAGGAGCTCGAGCAGGCCTGGCGCGAGCTGCGCGAGGGCACGTTCATCCGGCAGCAGTAGCGACAGGTCTCTCAGCGTGACGGCGCGGTCGGATCGCTCTCGAGGAGTTCGTCGACGATCTCGATCATTTCGCTGCGCTGACCCACGGCGCGGTCGTAGCGGCCGTCGGCGCGCCGGATACGGTGGAAGATCTTCTCGAGACGCTTGTCGATGTTGTCGGGGAATCGGTTCAGAACGCCGGCCTTCTCGTTCTCGTGATCGACGACGAGCTCGTCGCGTTGAGCGTGCGTGCGGCCCTCGACCAACGCGTGGTGATGGCGTGCGCGTCCGAGGGCCACGTATGGAAGGTTGCGGTTGGAGGTCGGCCCGACCTGCACGCGCTTGCCCGCCAGCCCGATACGTTCCATGCCCGGCAGTTGGAATACGCGCACCGAGCTCGACCATTCGGCGGCCTGCCAGCCCACGGCGCCGCCCGCGACCGCGCCGAGTCCCGCGAAAACCCCGAAACCGATGCCGGCGAGCGAGGCGTCGACGATCCCGCCGGCCACCACGCCGCTCGACGCGCCGAGCACGGCCAGACGCCACTTGCTCTGGCCGAACAGATGCCAGGTCTCCGGGGAGAACAGATCGCGCTCGATCGCGTCGCCGCTCTCGCGTCTCGAGAGGTCGTGGTGGTCGTAGGCGCGTTCGACTGCGCGGCGGGCCTCGCGTTCGAGTTCCCGCAGGCGGTCCTTGTACTTCGCCTCGAGCGAATCGCGGTAGGGTTCGGCGTCCTCGTGCGCGGTGAGATTACGACCGACGTTCAGGGTCATCATTTCGAGCAGCATGTCGGTGATCACGGTCGCGGCCGCCCGGCGTCGGCGTCCACGATCGCGCAGCAGCACTTCGACGGCGCGATCCATCGGTGCGCGCCACTCTTCGCGCATCTGACCGAAAGCGCGCAGAAGGTCCACCCGCTGATCGAAGCGAGCCTGAACCGCATCGAGCACGCGCACGATCCGGAAGTACTGGCCCAGCGCGGCTTCCCACTCGTCGACGTAGCGCGGGCTGCCGATGGGGTTGATCAGCCCCATGCTGGGACGGCCCGTCCAGCGCAGGATCTCCATCTCGGCCTCGTACTCGGGGCCGTAGGGTTTGCTGCCGTCGACCACGTAGAGGATCCCGCCGCCCTCGACGATCGGCGTGAGCAGTTCGACCTCGTCGCGGAAGTCGCCACCGTCGCGGTGTTCGTGGACGAAGCGAGCGACCAGGGCCGGGTGGTCGGCTGCGGTGCTCTCTTCCCGCTGCAACCACTCGAGCGTACGGCGCGCACGTTGGAAGCCCGGCGTGTCGACGAGCGTGTAGAGCACCTCGTCGTCGACACGCATGGGGAACGAGCGCGCCGCGATGGTGGTTCCCGGGCGCGGCGCCACGACCACCGTGTCGTCGTGGGCGAGTGTCGACACGATCGAGCTCTTGCCCTTGTTCGGGTGGCCCACCACGACGAAGACCGGCGCGCTCATCGGTTGGCTCCCGATTCGAGATCGAGGGCGACGGTGCGCAACCACGGATCGCCCAGTGTCTTCATCCGCAGTCTCCATTGCTCGACGTCCTCGTCGCCCTCTCCGTCGAGGCGCAGGCCGGCGACCACGATCCGTGGGCCGTCGCCCACGCGGCGGCGCAGTGCTCGCACGAAGTCCAGGGCGTCCATGGTGGCCGGTTCCCAGGATTTCACCACCAGCACGATCAGCGAGTCGGCGTCGACGTCGGCTGCCACTTCGTCGATCGCGCGGCGGTCGTCGTCCGTGGAACGGCCCGCACCCGCGGCGTGCAGACGAGCGTCGACTTCGACCTCGAAGCGGCGCGAGATCGCCGCGGTCAGTCGGGCGCGGTCGTCGGAGGCGGCCGACCACACCACGACGACCGCATGTCCGGCAGCGTGGGTGTCCGCAGCACCGTCGTCGACGGGTGCCTCGCGTTCGGGGACGGTCCGCTCGTCCTCGCGCGCGCGGGTGTGCACCGCGGGGGCGGTCATGCGGTCGAGGGCGTCGCGGGCCGCCGGAGCGTGGTCGATCGTCCAGTGCGCGGCCGCGTGTAGACGCCACGCCGACAGGATCGAAGCCAGTATGCGGGGAAACAGCCCGTAGGTGATCATGGCCGCGAGCAGGAACTTCCACCACTTCGCCAGCAGTGTGGGATCGGCGGCGCCGGTGGGCGCATCTCCGACGACGCCGCTCCCCAGGCGGAAGAACTGTGTGGCCGCGACGTCCCGCAACGAAGGAACCGCATCGGGTGCCCACGCATGCCACGGCCACGCCAGCGCCTGGACGAAGGCGTGGACCCGGTCGGGTGTGACGGCCTCGGCCGTGGCACTCCAGGTGAAGCCCAGGTCCGTCACGAACACCCGTGCCGCGAACCAGAGGATCGCGCCAACGTGGAAGGCCACGGCCATGCGTTGCAGCGCACCGAGCAACAACCACTTCTGCACGCGTCCGAACAGACGCTGGTGTGCGCGCCCCGCACCGAAGGCCTGGGTGAGCGCGTCGCGCACCCGCTGGGGCAGCAGCCGCAGCAGCGCGCCGGCGAAGGCACTGCCCAGAGCGAGCAGGCTCTGCTGCAGCCCCGCCGACCCCGGCACGCGCCGAAGGATACCGGGGGGAAGGGCCGAGATCAGGAAGGCCAGGAGCGTGAGCAGCGGCAGCACCACGAACACGGCGAGTGCCGGCAGCACGTTGATCGGCTGACTGCCGTCGTAGTAGAAGACCACGGCCGCCGTGCCCATGCCGGCCACCAGACCGATGACGCTCAGCAGCAGACGCAATGCCCGCAGACCTCCGTCGACACGACGGATCGTCTCGCGATCTTCGGCCGTCAGGACCGCCTCGAGCCATGCCTCGATGCGTGCGCGCGCCCCTCGCCCGGAGTCGGGCAGGGTCCGGGCCACCGCGCGGTCCCGAGCACGCAGGTCGGCGTCGTCGCGCACTTCGTCGCGACGGGTCTGCAGGGCGAGGGCGAGCCAGGTCTGCACGAGCGGAGACTTCGGGGTCGGAGGGTCGGGGCACGGATCCGATCCGCGCAGCATACACGCCGACCAAGCGATCGGCACGCACGCGGTGTCGCGGATCAGTACGTGCCCAGCTCCCCGATGCTCGGCACTTCGAGGATCGTGGCCAGTACGATCGCGAGTGGCGGCGTGCCGGTACGGTTCATCGTTTCCCCTCGGCCGCTTCGACACGGCGGAAGTAGTCGAGCGTGGTGTCGAGGATCTCGTCCCAGGCCGTGGCCCCGAGATCGTAACGGGACCGGAAATCGGAGTCATCGACGACGAAGGGACGCTTCCACTGGTACAGGAGTTCGTGGAGCTCGCGCATCGTCGGGTCGAACAGTCCGGCGATCCGCAGCATCCAACCGGGCATGGTCTGGATCTTCGGCTCGCGCCCGATCCGGGCGAAGACGTCGTTCATGATCGCGCGGGTGGTGCGCGTGGGTGGATTCGGGACGTGCCAGGCGCGGCCGAAGGCGTCCTCGTCGGCCGCGATCCGCATCTGGGCACGGACGAGGTCCGGAACATGGGTATAGGTGTGCGGGAGGTCCGGATCGCCGAGGAACTGTGCAGCTTTGCCCTTCAGGACGCGTGAGAAGAACGGGTCGCCGAGCATGGCCTGATGCGCACGTGGGCCGATGAAGTCACTCGCGCGGACGATCGCCACCCGTGTGTCACCCCGTTCGTGGGCCTCGAGCATGCGCTCGACCATGCGCGCGCGCAGAGCGGGTTTGCGGCCGTGGTGGGTCGGTGCCATGTCCTCGCGCAGCGGCTCGTCGCGCGGGCCGTAGCAGTACAGGTTGTCGGTCCAGACGAAGCGAGCGCCGGAGACCTTCGCGGCGTGCAGGACGCCTTCGAGCACGGGCGGGAACCGCTCGGCCCACTGCGGATACGGTATCCCGATCGCCACGTGGATCACGTCGGCCCCACGGGACACCTGTGCTGCCCGGTCGCGGTCCGCGGCGTCGGCTCTCTCGACGGTCACGCCGGTGGGAGGGTCGGTCATTCCGCTCCGGGCCACGGCGACGGCATCGTGGCCAGCGGCGACGATCTGCTCGAGCAGGCCGCGGCCGACCGTGCCGTTGCATCCGAAGACGACGTGGCGTTCGTGGGTCACGGCGGCCTCCTCGATGGGGGACCCCATAGCTGAACACGCCGGAGCGGCCGCTGCCAACCCCGAACCGCCCGGCGGTCGATCTGCGGAACGGCTGCGATTTGCTACGTTGTACTCGGCCGCCGCCTACGCGCGGCCACGGAGTGCCCTCTCGCGACTCGCCGTCGTCCCCAGCGTCGGGGTTCTCTCCGGATCTCTCGTGGCCGCCGTCGCGCCCGGACGTGTCCGGGTGTCCAGTTCGTTCTGCGCACGGGTCGGATCCGGACGTGATCACGCTTCTCCTTCTCCTCACGATGATGGCCTCGGCGCCCGCATTCCGTGTGCCGGCCGATCACGAGCGCAACAGCGCGCTCTTGATCGGTGCGTCGCAGATGATGTTCCACCACGAGCAGGTGTTGCTCGACCTGGCCCGCGCGCTCCAGGGTGAAGCGCCGGTCTACGGCCTGGTGGCCAACCCGTCCCAGGCGGATCACCTGCGTGAGCTCCTCGTCGACCACGGCCTGCCCCCCGATGCCGTGCGCCCGGTCGAGGTGCCCGTGCAGTCGATGTGGCTTCGGGACTACGGGCCGCTCTTCGTCGACGGCCGCGACGGGGGAGTCGCGATCGTCGACCCGCGCTATCCGGTCACCGAGCGAAACCCGGACGACGATCGGGTGCCGTCGGCCCTGGCGGAGAAATGGGCAGTGCCCCTGATCGAGGTTCCCCTGTGGCTCGACGGGGGGCACGTGGTGAGCAACGGGCAGGGGTTGATGCTCGTCAGCAATGCCCTGATCAACCAGAACGTCGCGCGAGACGGGATCGAGCCGACCGAGGTCCGGCGCCGATTGCGCGAGGCCGTTCCCTTCGACCGCGCCGAGATCGTCCTCCCCCTACGCGGTGAACCGACCGGTCACCTCGACATGTTCCTGGCCTTCCTCGGAGCCGATCGGCTGGTCGTGGCCCGCCTGGATCCCGACGCCGCCCCCGTGAACGCGGAGCGTCTCGATCGCATTGCGGCCCGTCTCGAGGGGACCCGGACCCGGCAAGGGTCGCTGCGTGTCGTGCGGATCGACACTCCTGCGCCCCGGGACGGTGTGTGGCGCACCTATACCAACGTGGCCATGGTCGACGACGTGGTGCTGGTGCCGACGTACCCGGATGTCGCCGACCGATTCGATCGCGATGCCCTGGAGGCCTATCGGGGTTGGTTCCCGGATCGTACCGTGGTCGGTATCGATGCACGCTCCCTCGTCGAACGCAGGGGTGCGTTGCACTGTGTCTCGGTGCCTCTGCCTTCGGCCGTTCACCGGGCCGTGGTCCGCGAGACCGGGCCCGCGCCCGAATTCGAGAACGAGTCCGACTGAAAACGCTCCCGAAAGGACCCGCTCATGTCCCGCAGAGTGATCTTCTCCGTCGCCCTGACCGTGTGGGCTCTCGGCGTCCTGGCGCCCGCCGACGGTCTCGCCCAGTCGAGTTGGGCGGTTGCCGAACGCACCGACGAGCAGATCGATGGGTTGGCCCAGCGTCTGCTGCCCTTCGTCGACCAGGTGCCCGGCGGCACCGGTGCCGCAGCCGTGATCCTCTACGCCCAGACGCTGACCACCTTCGACGACCCGATGCACAAGATGTGCAGGAATCGCATGATCATGGTGCGTGACTTCAATGCTCTGCCCGAGCGTTTCACCGCACCCCCCGTTGGTGATGCCGATCGCGTCGAGACCGCAAGTGCCTTCGTCTGGCGCAACGGAACGATCGTGAGTCGCCCGACCGTCGAGTTCGAAGAAGGGCCCGAGGACATCGGGGTCGACCGAGCGGCAATCGATTGGGGAGTGGTGGAAGAAGGGGATGTCATCGGGTACTCGACGATCATCTCCCAGCAAGAACCCTACATGGCCGTGGTCGAGCGAGCGGCCGACCTCTTTCCGACCGTGTACATGGCGATCAGTGTGGACGGCGCCGACCAGTACGCCTACGAGCCGCACTGGCACGGCATCGAGGCCGACGAGCTGCAGATCAAGGAAGAGGACAGCCGCGACGGACGCCCCATGACCGTGAAGATCAACGCGCGGGCGCGTGTGGCCTACGAGGATCCGCCCCGTCGTCGGCCGTTCCCCAGGGACTACCCTCACGTGGCCTTGGTGCTCGAGGAGCTGTACGTCGATCCCGACGACTCCGGTTTCGTGCAGGCGGGTTGGTTGGACATGACCGGCTGGAACAACTTCGCCGCCCAGTCCGCCGCCGCTGTCGCCGCCGTGGCCGAGGACACCGACGGACTCGACATCACCCTGTCGGCCATCACGACCGGCAAGAAGACCGAGCACGAGAAGGCCGCGGCGATCACCGCGTGGGTGCGTGACGACATCGAACTGCTCGAGGGTCCCATGATCTCCGAAAGCAGTGTTCGCGACGAGCTGCGCGACGTGGTACGGGAGCGGCAGGGTACCGAGGTCGAGAAGATCATGCTGGCTGCCGTCATGATGGAGCAGGCCGACGTACCGGTGACCATCGCCCGGTTCCGCGATCCCGCTCTCGGCCCGCTCGACGAGGACTGGGAGCACTTCATACAGATCACCGACTCCGTGCTCCGGGTCGACGCCGACGGAGAGGTCCGCTACTACGCTCCACAGTGCGCCGGCTGCGAGCCGGGGACGATTCCGGCGGCGTGGACCGGCGTGCAGGCCCTGGTCTACGACTACGGCCTGGCGAAGAAGGCCGAGGCCTTCCAGAAGAAGATCCAGGGGGAAGCCGCGGCGGATGGTGCGATCAACCTGGCCGCGCTGCGCGAGCGGGTGGCCGGCGAGGACTGGGCGCGGTTCGAGACATTGCAGAACTGATGCCCGACTTCCGCCCCCTCGACGAGGGCGAACCGGAGAGGTCCTGCTGCCGTTCGTCGTCGTGGAGGGCGGGCCGTGTCGTGGCCCGGTCACTCCATCTCGAACCGCACCGTCTGCATCGCGTTCGCCGGCACGTCGATCGCGGCAACGCTCAGGTCGACCTCCAGATCGACGCGTAGCGGATCCTTCGTGGTGTTCAGCAGTTGCACCGTGACCGTTCCGTCGTCGGCGCGGGTCGCACAGGCGTGCAGGTCGTCGCTGCCGAGGCCGCCGAGGGTGCGTTCGGTCGTCAAGACGCGGTCGCCCGGGCGGATCGTTCGGCTGAACTGCGACAGCACGTGGAAGATCGGCGTGAAATGGATCTTCTGCGTCTCGGTGTCGATCATGATCGGCGCGCCGCAGAAGTTGCCCACGTGGTTCGGTCCGCCATGGCGGTCGAGCACCACGTTCCAGTCGATCCATCCACTCAGGCCGTGGTCGAGGCCCACGATCACGTCGCGTGCGTAGCGGTGGACGGGTACGTACATGGGGTGGTCGGCCGCACTCTCGCCGGCCCAGGTGGCGGTGTAGGCCCAGTCGGTGGCGTTGCGGTTCCACCACCAGGTGTCGTTGTCGAACCAGCCCTCTTCCTCGAAACCGTCCGGATCCTCGATCCCCGGCCCGGCCTCCTGTCCGAGATCGTCGATGCAGCCCTCGGTGTGCAACAGCGTGTAGCGTAGATACTCGGCACGGACTCGCGCGATCGTGTCCTCGTACACGTCGACCGTGCTCGAGTACCAGTGCACCGCGACGCCGTCGACGTATTCGCGCGAGCGGGGGTCGGTCAAGATCACCTGGGCCCATTTCTCGAGACCGTCACGGTTCTGGTCGTACACGAAGAGCTTCGTGTCGCCGAAGCCGCGGATCTGCAGCACGGGGCCGAGGTGGACGTTGACGAACGTGTTCTGTTCCTGCGGCGTGAAGTGCATCGACTCCCAGAATCCACCGTTGCCATGGGGTTCGTTGACGGGTGTGATTCCCCAGATCGGGACACCGGCCGCGCGGTAGGCGTCGAGATAGCGGACGAGGTAGTCGGCGTAGGTGCCGTAGTGCTGCGGCAGCAGTGAGCCACCGGTTCCCTGCCAGTCGTTCTCCTCGCTGCTGGGAATGAACCATTCCCCGGTGTTCTTCATCCACGGTGGGGCCGTCCACGCGGATGCCACGATCCGGAGCGCGTCGCCCTGCGCGTTCTTGATGGCCAGCGCCTCTCGGATCATCGGCAACAGGTCGTAGTCGGGATCGACCACGCCGGCGTGGCGATCGGGATCGAAGCCGGCCCGGTCGGGCGCGATGGAGAACGACGACAGGTCGTCGTCGCCGGGTTCGGGAGCATAGGAGTACTTGCCCTCGACCGTGAAGTCACACGAGCCGATGTGCGTCCGCGTCATCGAGAAGTTCGCCCCCTCGTGGCCCCAGATCCGGGCCATGACTTCGCGGCGCCGCTGCGGATCGAGGTGGGCGAGGACGAAGGCCGACGACTCGGTGATCGACGAGCCGATGCCCTCGACCGCGTGCCGCGCGCGTCGTGGGTACACGCGGATCGACGGTCCTTTCGCGTCGCGCTCGACGAAATCGACGTTCTCGAGCGGGGCGAGAGCGCGTCCGTCTTCGGCGGTGACCAGGATCTCGGTGGTCGTCGTCACGGTGGCGTGGGTGGTCGTGGCGATGGCCGCGACCAGGGCGAGGGTCAGGACGGCGAGGCGTTTCACGGGTGAGCATCCTCCGGGAGGCGGAACGAGGCCGCAGGATAGCACTCGGGGCTGAGCGGCCAAGCCCGGAACGGAGCCGCCGGCGATCCGCCCCCCCCTCACGCTGCCAGGATCGACCGGGGCGAAGGCGGAAACAGCCGTCCGGTGCTCGTCCCCGGTGGTCACCGGCCCCCTGCCGGGCCGGGTTCGCCCCTGGAAAACCGTCTCGCCCTTCCCTACAATCCCGGGGCTGCCGACCTCCTGGAGCGATCCGGATCGCCGTCGAACGCGGTGCTCCGTCCTTCCAGGGGGTCTTCGTCGTCCTGTTCCACGAATCCATCCCCGTCGGAAAGGCCCGTCATGCGCTTCGCACGACCGACCTGGACCTTCGTCGCCGCTCTGGCGCTCGCCGCTCTACCGGCGACCCCGGCGACGTCCAGCGAGGTGGAGACCCATACCGGGTTCTTCCCCTACCCCGTCCACCGCGAGATCCTGCCGAACGGCCTGCACGTCCTGGCCATCGAGATGCCCGAATTCGCCGACGTGCTCAGCTACAACGCCATGGTGCTGGCCGGTGCGCGCAACGAGACCATCGAGGGCCAGTCGGGTCTCGCGCACCTCTTCGAGCACATCATGTTCCGCCACATGTACGGCGACGAGGTCGGTGGCTACGACAAGGCCATCGGGGACATGGGCGCCTTCAACAACGCCTGGACCTGGTTCGACGTGACCTTCTACCACCCCGTCACCTTCAAGTCGAACTTCGAGATGCTGCACGATCTCGAGCAGGGACGCTTCAAGGACCTGCAGTTCACCGAGAAGATCTTCGAGACCGAGGCGGGCGCGGTGCTCGGCGAGTACCGCAACAACGCCGCCGACCCGTCGCTGCGGGTGTCCGAGGTGCAGTTGGCCGCCATGTACGGTGAGTACGGCTACGGCCACACGGCCATGGGCTACCTCGAGGACGTCAAGGACATGCCCAACGAGTACGAGGCGGCCGTGACGTTCTACGAGGAGTTCTACCGGCCGAACAACACGTTGCTGGTGATGAGCGGTGACGTCACGCGCGACGAGGTCTTCGACGCCGCGCGCGAGGGTTACGGTGACTGGGAGAGGGGCGAGATTCCCTCGGCCGGCGAGGCCCCGCCCGTGAACGGCCCCAAGCGCGAGCGCGTGGACTGGCCGGCCGAGATCCCACCGCGTGTGCAACTCACCTATCGGATGCCGCCGCACCGCACGGGCAGCGTGGAGACCGCCGTGGGTCAGGTCCTGCCCGAGCTGCTGGTGAGCGAGACGGCACCGTTGTACCAGACACTGCGCTCGGAGAAGCAGATCGCCTCGTCCCTGTCGTTGGGCAAGGCCCAGTACGAGTCCTTCGGGCCCGGCCCCTTCGTCCTGCAGTCGGTGCTGTTCCTGTCGGATCACCAGGAACGTGGGCAGGAAGTGATCGAGGAAGCGCTGACCGACATGGAGTCGGCGGTGGAGGACCTGAAGTGGTTCTCGCAGCGGGACGACGCCGAGGAGGTGCTGGAACGGCTGAAGAGCAAGTACCAGTACGACCTGCTGTCGCGGATCAGCAGTCCGGCCGACGCCGCGTCGACCTTCGCCTGGTACTACCGCTTCGAACGCGATCTGGCCGTGTTCGACGAGCTGGTGGCCAGCGTGAAGGCGCTGACCCCCGAGGACGTCGACCGCTTCGCGCAGCAGTACTTCGTCGACGGCAATCAGGTCGTCGTGACCCTCGTCGGTGGCGCCGAGGGCGCGCGCTAGGAAGGAGACCACGATGACCGTTCCAGAGTTCCGGCACGTCGTTGCCCTGTTCCTGCTGATCCTCGCGCCGGCTGCGTTCGGGCAGACCGCCGACGGACCGCAGGTCGTCACGCTCGACTCGAGTTCCCCGCTGATCGAAGTGCGGATCATGGTGAAGGCCGGATCGATGCACGACCCCGTGGGCAAGGAAGGTCTGGCCTCGATCACCGCCGATGCGCTGCTCGAGGGCGGCTTCGGGCCCTCCGACGCCATCGTCACCAAGGAAGAGTTGGCCCGCCGCACGAGTGCTTGGGGTGGGGCCGCGAACCCCTCGGTGAGCGCCGGCAAGGAGACCACGACTTTCTCCATGGTGATCCCCCGCGACGTGCTCGATCGCTACGTCACCGAGGTCCTGCGGCCGCTCTTCGCGTCGCCGCGCTTCGATGCCGACGAGATCGCGCGTCTGAAGAACGAGGCCTCTACCTACCTGACCAGTGCTCTCCGCTACACCCAGACCGAGATGGTGGGCCTCGAGGCGCTGGACAACTACGTGTTCGGGGGCACGCCGCGTGGCCATGCCGTGTCGGGAACGGTACAGGGGGTCACCGCCATCGAGGCGGCCGATGTCCGGGGCTTCTTCAACGCGCACTACCGACCCGCGAACATGATCGTGGGCATGTCGACCACCGACGAGACGGTGATCGACACCGTGGTCGGCGCCCTCGCCGGCAGCGGCAACGCCCGCGGCGCCCTGAACGAGCCGGAGACGCCACAGCCGCTCCCGGCGCCCGCGATCGAGGGCCGCGAGGCGGTCGTGGTGAAGGTGGCCGACTCCGGCGCCACCGGCGTGCACTTCGCCCATCCGCTGCCCGTCGACCGCCGCGACGAGGACTTCTGGCCGCTGTGGGTGGCCAACGTGCACCTCGGCACGCACCGCGACTCGCACGGCGTCCTGTACAAGCAGATCCGCGAGGAGCGCGGCTACAACTACGGCGACTACTCCTACGTGGAGCACTTCCCGTACCGGCCGTACGCGCTGTTCCCGCCGTTCAACTTCCCGCGCACGGAGAACTACTTCAGCGTGTGGATCCGCCCGGTCTCGAGCGATCACGCCCATCACCTGCTGAAGGCCGCGGTCTACGAGTACGAGCGGATGATCGCGGAGGGCCTGACCGAGGAGCAGGTCGAGGCCTCGAAGAACAAGGCCCGCGTGCTGTACCTGAACTACGCCGAGACCGCCTCGCGACTGCTCGCGGCGAAGGTCGACGACGCCTACTTCGGGATGGAGCCGGGCTACCTCGAGGGCTACCTCGACCGCATCGACGCCATCACCACCGAACAGGTGAACGCGGCCATCCGCCGTTACATGTCGACCGACGACCTCAAGATCCTGCTGGTGGCCGAGGGAAGCCGGGCCGGGGATCTCGCGCAGAGCATCCGTGAGGACGGCGTGGTCTACGGCAAACAGCCGGCCGACTACCGGCTCGAGTCCACCGAGCTCGACGACGGCACGACGCTCTGGGAAGTGCCCGAGAACCGCCTCGAGACCCTGCGTCTCGACGCGGTGTGGGCGCACCATCGCCTCGACGTCGATCCCGACCGCGTGCGGGTCGTGCCCGTGCGGGCGCTGTTCGAGTCGCGGGACTTCATCGACGAGGAGGCCGCGCAGCCCGACGCGCGGTGATCCCGCTCGGGGGCGGGCCGGTGCACGGCCGGTCCGCCCTCATCTCCCCGTTACGCCGGTGGGCCGCACCCACAGGACCGCTCCCTGCTCGGTCCGGGCGCGCACCTCGAAGCCCGCGCGCTCCAGTCGCTCCTCCACGTCGCCTTCGAAGCGCGGTTCGACGCCCGAGAGGAAGGCGGTGACCCGCGGCGTGATCTCGAGCAGGTCGCTGCCGCCGGCGTCGTGGCGTTCCCGCGCGGGATCCATCAGGTCGCGCACGCGCACGAGGAAGGGTCCGCTGGTGCTGCGCGGATCGACGGGGAGCCCGGCCTCGAGGACGTGGAGCGGTGACAGAGTGGTCACCGGTCCGCCCGGGTCGACGTCGGACAGGGGCGCGACCGTGTGTTCGAAACGCGACGTCCGCCAGGTCTCCGGATCGAACAGACGACCCACGACGGCCGCCTCGTACCGCAGGGGACCGACCGCGGCGAGGAGCGCGGCGACCAGCAGCAGGGAGTCGAACAGGCGGTGTTCGATCCGCGCGGTGAACACGACGGTGGCCACCGCCAGTCCGACCAGGAAGATCGCCGCGTGCTGCGGCCACCACGGCGACGGAGCCACCGTCGCCAGTCCCACGCCCAGGCAGAGCACGCCGAAGGCCAGTGCCCGCGGCCACCCACCGATCCCGGCACGCAGCCGGAGCCCGAGGGCGACCAGCGCGACCGCCATCGCCGCCGGCAGCGCGGGGTCGGTCGTCTCGGCGCGCAACCACCGCAGGAAGGCCCCGCGGCCGGTGTCGAAGGGTTCGACGCCCGTCGCCCACGCGCGGTTCAGCGCGTGGTAGCCCAGGTTCTGGAACAGGAATTCCTGCGGTGCCTGGACCCACGCCACGACCACGGGCACGAGGGCGACGGCGAATCCGAGCACGGCCGGCCCGAGCAGCGACCGATGCCGTGACCGCGGATCGATCATCGCCGCGGCCAGCGCACCGATGGCCACGATCGCCCAGGTCAGCCGCGTGCCCACCGCCAGGCCCACCAGCAGGCCCACGACCGCTGCGCGCCACGGGGGCCGTCGCGGCCCACACGTGGTCGCCACCACCAGCGCCGCGAGCGCGAAGGACACCGGCAGCAGATGATTGCTCGCGTGCGCGGCCACGAACGCGAAGGCCGGCTGCAAGGCGAGCAACACCGCCAGTGCGAGTCCGCGTCCCGCCCCCGCCCCGAAGCGCATCGACAGCACGACGAGCAGGCCCAGGCAGACCGTCGCCACACTCGCCGTGAACACACGACCGGTCCGCAGCACCGAGCGCGAGGTGGCGTCGTCGAGCAACGGCGACAGGATCCACGCCGCGTAGGGCATCTGGAGGAAGGGGAGGTCTTCGTACAGCGCGTGGTCGTCGGCGAGGGCGCCGGCCGTGAGGTACATCGACTCGTCGCGGTCGAGCTCGGCGTCGAGCGCGCGCGCGAACACGAGGGCGACCAGGGCCGCGGCCACCACGACCAGGAGTCCGCGACCGGCGATCGAAACTGCGTGCGGAGTCGTGGAACCGGAGGGCACGGTCGGGTCCTCTTCGCCGGGCACGCCGTGCGTGCTCCGTGGGCGTCGGGAAGATCCGTGCCAGCGAACCCGGCAACGGGGCCGCCGTCAAGTCGCGGTGCGCGTCAGTCGAAGAACAACCGCACGCCCTCGAGTCCTCCGTAGGTGAAGCGGATGTCCAACCGGGCCGCGCGGCCGCTGCTCGCATCGAGCTCGAGCGTCTCGGCCCCGCTCAGCAGCGAACCCTGCACGTCGATCAACTGGTCCTGTGCGTCGTACAGGAAGGCCACCGTGCGCGATCCGAGTCCGCCGTCGCAGCCGTCGTCGCAGAAGTCCACGACATCGATCTCCACGCAGCCGAGCGTGCGGGCGTCGCCGCTCAGGTCGATCGACACCCGGCTGCAGTTCTCGAAGAACAGGAAGGTGTCGGCGCCGCGGGCGGTGCCATCGATCGAACCGTTGCACGGCGACTGCGATGCGTCGCAGTCGAAGAAGTCGCCGGCCTGTGCCGGGAGCACTTCACGTACGCTCACCGGGAAGCCCCGTACGGTGCGGCTCGCGTTGCAGTCGAGCGTGGAGGTGGCTCCGCTGCTCGCCCGGAAGTCGAGGAACACGTCGGCCGTGCCGCTGCAGTCGCCGCTGCCCCCGGTGCCCGGGTCGGACACGCCCGGATGGGTGAAGATCCCCTCGGCACCGACGAAGGCCAGCGTGGTGTCGTCGTGGGCCCACACGTCGTAGAGGTTCGCGTTGGTCTGCACGATCTGTGGCGCGAAGAAGGCCGTCTCCTCGAGCAGCGTTCCCCGCGTGCCCACGGCGAAGGTGCGGTTCGCGCTGCCCCACACGCCGTTCAGCAGGCCCGAAAGCGATGCGCCCGGCTGCTCGACCGTCCACGCCGTACCGTCGAAGTGCAGCACGATCGGCTCGCGCGGCTGACCGGGGACGGTCTCCCACCCCACGGCATGGACGTCGTCGGCTGCTCGGGCCCATAGCCCGCGGACCGTGAAGCGCGCCGTGAGTTCGTTGCCGAGGTCGACGACCGACCACGCGCCGCCGCTGCGCTCGAGCAATACGTCGTCGCCTCCGGCGAAGGCCTCGCCCGGGCCGGTGACCACGACGGCGTGCAGGGGACGGGGGACGGGGAAACCGGGAACCGTCGGCACACCGGTCGCGGCGGTCCACGCGCTGCCATCGTTCTCGACGATGGTCTGGCCGTAGCCCACGGCGATCCGCCAGGCCCCGTTGCCGTGGATCGCGAGCAGGGCCTCCGGATTCGTGGCGACCTCCGTCCACGTCGTGCCGTCGGGGCTGCGCAGGATCCGCCCCGTGCCGTCGTAGGCCAGGGCGAAGTGTTCGTCGGGTGCCGCGCCCCAGCCGTCGAAGAAGCGGCCGCCGGCCACGGTGTGGGCGGTGGCGACGTCGTTGCCGTTCCAGTGCACGATGCGTCCGTCGCCGTCGGACTCGCGGCCGTAGGCGTACACGTCGTCGGGGCCGAAGCCGAAGGTGCCGTAGAAGGTGTTCACGCCGTCGACGCGCGCGACCGCGTAGGTCGAGAAGTGCTGCAGCGGAACGGTCAGCGTGCCGTTGCTCGCACTGCCGGCGGCTTCCACCAGGGCGCCCTCGACCACCGTCCAGCCGCCGTCGTCCCACCTGAGCAGGGCCAGCTCGTGGGGCAACGTGGCGTCGGCCAGATCGCCGGCCAGGAAGTCGAAGCGGAACTCGACCGGCTCGGCGAACTGCGCGCCGCTCGGACCGAACTCGTAGGCGCGGCCGATCACGTCGGCCGGAGCCCGGGAGGCCTCGCGCACCGTCACCGTGGTGGCGTCGGACAGTGAGCCCGGCGGGAACTCGAGGGTGATCCCGTCGTCGGGAACGCGCAGGGTCCCCCCGCTGGCGTCGACGACCTCTTCGGCCAGCGGTGGTGCGAGGGGTGCGTTCTCGTCGTCGCCCGAGCATCCGGCGACCACCAGCAGGGTGGCGAGGATCAGGATGCGGTTCACCGGTCACCTCCGGGGGCCCAGATCCAGGTGTCGTTCCGCACGGAGCCGAGGCCGTCGGTTCCGCCGAAGATCATGCACACGATGTCGCTGCCGCGACGGAAGCTCACGCTGGCGTGGCGGCTGCGGGCGGAAGGACGCACGTCGTCGAAGCCCGTGACCACACGACTGCCGGTGAGATCGCCGCCGACGTTGCCGAACATCCAGGTGTCGTCGGTGAACTCCTGCCGCGGTCCCTGGCCGGCCAGGCCACCGAACAGCAGCAGGCGATTCGTCCGGTCCGCCCGGCTCGACACCCGCTCGAACGAGGCGTGGGCGACCGGTCCCGGTCCCCCGAATCCGAACGTCCCCTCGTTCCAGGAGTTCTGCGTTCCACCCACGTACCGGTAGTGGCCGTAGAGGTCACTCGTCGAACCGTCGGCGTACAGACCGCCGTACACGTAGGCGTGACCTCCCGTTCCGGCGGCGGCCGCGAAGCCGCGGAAACGCGCGGCGGGGATGTCGACGGGGTCGGTCAGGTCGGTCCACTCGTTGGTGGCCGCGTCATAGATCCACCATTCGGCGTAGGTCCCGTTCGTCGGGCCGAATCCTCCGTACAGGAGGAAGTGGTCGGAGTCGAGCGCGACGAAGCTCGCACCGTAGCGCGCGCCGGGCATGCGGCCGTTCGAGGCGGTGGTGCTCGGCGACAACGGGATCCAGTCGGACACCGCCGAGTCGAAGAGGTACAGGTCGTCGTGGACGTTCGGCGGGGTCGCGTCGTCGCGGCCGCCGAACAGGAACAGGCGCTGGGTCGACGGCGCCGACGCGGCGATGCCGTCGGGGCACTGGGAACATGCTGTGGGCCTCTCGCTGCTGGAAGGAATCGATCGAGGTGGGCACCGACGAACGGCCGGACCGCGCGGCGAAGGCGTAACCCCTCGAGCTCCGTGGACGTCCTGTCGGCACCCCCACTCGAGGTGATCGCCGATGGTCCGCCCGCTCGTCCGCCACGTCGTCGTCGACGCCGCCCGGTCGCTCGCCCAGCACCGTCTGCGGACCTCCCTGGCCACGCTGGGCATCGTGATCGGGGTGGCCGCCCTGAGCGCCGTGCTGGCCGTGGGCGACGGCATCGAGGCCTACGTCCGGGCCCAGATCGACGCCTCGACCTCGCTGGCCATGGTGGTGCTCGAACCGCGGACGCACACCACGGTCGACGGCCGTCGCGTGCCCCTGCGCGAGGCGCGTCGCTTCGTCCTGTCGCCGGCCGACGTGCGGTCCCTCGCCGACGACGTCGACAACCTGCGCGGCGCGGCGTCGTTCCATCGGACGCACGGCGAGATCGAGAATCACAACGGCGGGACCGATCCGGTCGCGCTGCTCGGGGTGACGCCGGGGGCGATCGGCCTGGGTCCGTCCGGATTGCGCACCGGGCGCGACTTCACGGTCGCCGACCTCGAGAACGAACGCGACGTGGCCCTGGTGACCCCGGCCGTGTTCCCGGACACCCCCGCCGACTCCGTTCCCGGCCGCGAATTGGTCATCGAGGGACGGACCCTGACCGTGATCGGTGTGGTCGAGACCGGCAGCGACACGCCGGCGGTCATCGTCCCGCTACCGCTGTCGGCGCAGCTCGACATCGACCCCTCCGAGCGGGTGCTCGCACAGACGGTGCTCGAGATCGACCGCATGGAGCGCTCCGAGTCGACCCTGGCCGCGATCGAGGCGTGGCTCGACGACGCCCATCCCGAGTGGCGCGAGGGCGCCACCCTGGACGCCAACCTGGGCCGTCTGCGGCAGGCCCAGCAGGGGATCCTGCTGTTCAAGGCGTTCATGGGGGCGATCACCGGCATCGCCCTTCTCGTGGGCGGCATCGGGATCATGAACGTGTTGCTGGTGTCGGTGGTCGAGCGAACGCGCGAGATCGGCGTGCGGCGGGCGGTGGGGGCGCGGGGTTCGGACATCCGCCTGCAACTACTGACCGAGTCGGTGTTGCTGTGTGCGGGTGGGAGTCTTCTCGGGGTCGTGTTCGGAGTGGCCGGGGCCTACCTGGCCACGTACGTCATGCGTGCGATCAGCGCCGCCGACGTCTACGCCGCCGTCACGCTTCCCTCTCTGGCCTTCGCGGTGGCCACGGCCACGGTCGTCGGACTGGTCTTCGGCGTGGTCCCTGCCGGCCGTGCGGCTCGTCTGTCGCCGGTCGAGGCCATGCGCACCGAGTGAACCCCGGGGTCAGGGCGAGTCCGCAGTCGACCGCAGGACGATCGGTGAGTCCTCGAACGCGAGGATCGAGGCGACGATCGCGTCGAGATCGTGGAGATCGTCGCCTTCGACCGTTCCCGCTCGCAGCACGAGTTGCCGTTCGAGGACCACCGCCGCCTTTCCGCCGACCATCCAGGCGCGGTAGTGCACCGCATCGTGGTCGAAGCTCACGGGGTCGACCGGAGCCACGCCCTTCCAGTTCGCGGGCAGCGGCAAGGACACCGACCACCGGTACTCGCGGGTCCGGTCGAAGGTCACGGGAAGACGTCGGGGCGACGTCCATTCGTGCAGCGGGCCGTGTCCGTAGACGGACGAGGGATCGATCTCCCAGGGTGCGCCCCCCGTCGGGTGTCGGGCATCGAGAGCCAGCGTCGTGGCGAGTGGTGTCGTGCTGTCGGCGGCCGAAGGGAAGCGACGTGCCCAGTAGGCGTGCGGGTCGAACGCGGGTGCCATGCGGACGTCGGCGGCGGCCGCGACGGCTCGTGGGCCGAATCGCAGGACCTCGACCAGTGTCTGGACGGGCAGGGTCTCTCCCGCCGGCGTCCTGAGTGTTCGCGTCCACGTCTCGCGACCCATGGCCGCGAGGTAGCGAGGAATCACACGTTCCGGGACCCTGCCCTCGGCGCGCCAGACGGTGTTCCAGAGGCTGCGCATCTGCTCGTCGATCGTCGGATCCACGAAGAGTACGGGGACACGGCGGAGACCGCGCCCCAGCCTTCCCGCCGGAAGATCCTCGCGGGACGGGCAGTACCACCGTTGTGCGATGCGGTCGGCGCCGAGCAGGGTGACGAGGGCGTCGGTGAACTGCCATCGGCCGGTCGCCTCGACATCGACGGGTCCGAGGCGGTCGTCGCGCGCGAATCCGATCAGAGCGTCCAGTCCCGCCGCGCGGATCAGGCTCGCCAGGACGGCGGCGCGTTCCAACCCGTTCCCCTGCCCCGAGGCGATCACCTCGTCGACCGGCCGCACGGTGGCCGGACGGTCGTACCGGCCCATGTGCGGGTCTCCGGTGACCTCGTTCGTCTCCCACTCGAAAGGCGGACGCCATCCGTAGAAGCTCGACGGCCCCTCGTTCAACTCGAGTGCATCCTCGAGTCCGAGCGGGTCGAGGTTCAGCGTCCGGTCGGCGTCCTCGAAGACCGATGCCGGGAAGGGCGAGCGTTCCAGTCGGATGTTCTGGACGACCCAGGCGTACAGGGCGTCGGCGCGGTCGATCTCGGTGCCTCCGCGGGCGGTCAGCTCGGAGGCGAGCCGGCGCGTCTCGACGCCGTCGTCGAGCCAGACCCTCGGCGAACCCATCTCGAGTGCCGCCCACACGTCCCAGTCGTTCTGCAGGACCCACGATCCCAGTTCGCGATAGAACCGTCCGCGGCGCACCACGCGCACGAAGGGCTCGTGGACCACGGGATGCGGGGCGAACACGGCCTCGCGGTGCGCGGGGATCGGTCCGGCGTCGACCTGGTACCAGGAGGGGTGGCCGTCGCGTCGCTCGCGGACCTCGACGGCCACCGGCAGGTCGTCGCAGTGGACGGCTTCGACGCGGTAGCTCAGGTGCCGCGCGCTCCGGACGTGGATCCGGGTGCGCAGCGTGGGCCAGCGTTGCGAGAGGTGTTCCGCCCGGTGCTCCACCCCGAAGGGCAGCGCGCTGGTCACCGTCCAGCCGAAGGCGTCCCCGGGGCCGAGGTCGCCGAACTCCAGCGCGAGGGGACGATCGTCCTCGAGAGCGGCGTCCGCGTCCGGCCCGCCGAGCTCGGGTGTGCGTTCGAAGCGGCCGTCGGCTCGAAGGATCCAACCGCGTGCCCGTTCCACGAAACGGGAATCGACCGGGAGCACCGAGCGGGCAGGAGCCGTCGTGTCGCGCCGGACGAGGTGGATCCGGTTCTCGGTGCGGCTCGCGTCGAAGCGATCGAATTCGTAGAGCATGGTCCGTGCGAGCGTGACCACACCGCGATCGAACTCTCCGGACAGGTCGTCGGTGTCGGCGGCCAGGGAGCCGACCAGTCCCCGGATGGTCGCCGCGTCCCGGTCCGCGATCGCGAAGCTCGGGTTCGCGCCGGCGCGCGGGGCGCCGAAGAGGCTCGCGGCGGCAACGAGGACGACGACGAGCCGCCGATGGAGGAGCATGGTTCGCCTTCTGTCCAGCAAAGGGACGAACGGAAGAGCTACTGTGCAAGGTGCATGGAAGCCGATGTCCGCGTCAACCGGACGGCGGTCCGTTGGCAACGCTCCGGGGGGCTGCTAGTCTGGCCGTCCCCCCCGACCGGGAGGTTGCCGATGCCGCGCCACGAAGGAGTCGAGTCCGCCCCGGGCGTCGTCGTGCACGGAGAGCATCGCGTCTTCGACGGCCGGCTGCTGAAGATCGACGAGGCCGCTGTCGGCCTCCCCGGGGGTAGCCGCGCCACGCTCGAGTCCATCCGCCATCCCGGGGCTGCGGCGGCGCTCCCCTTCGTCGATGACGACACCGTGTTGTTGGTGCGGCAGTACCGCCACGCGATGGGCGGCTACATCCTCGAGGTCCCGGCCGGCAAGATCGACGACGAGGAGCCCCCGGCGGTCTGTGCCCGGCGCGAGGTGCAGGAGGAGGTCGGGCACCTCCCCGGACGGCTGGAGCCGCTCGGAGCGATCTTCACGACCCCGGGGTTCACCGACGAGGTGATCTGGTTGTTCGAGGCCCACGATCTCGTGGACACGGGGACCGCCCACGAGGAGGACGAAGTGATCGAGGTGCAGTCGTGGCGCTTCGATCAGGCCATCCAGGCTGTCGAGGACGGTCGGATCCGCGATGCCAAGTCGGTGGCCGCGATCCTCCACTCGGCTCTGCGGCGGGTCCGGGAGGACGGTTGACGTGGATCTCGGGATCGGGCTCGCGCATCTGATCTGGCCGGCGACCTTCGAGGTCGTTGGTGCGTACGCATTCCTCGTCGTGGCGGGTACCCTGTCCGTCCAGGTCCCGGTGTTGAAGTTCGCGCTCCCTGTACGGTGGGACGACGTCTTCGGGGCGGTGTTCCTGGCGCACGCCGGTGTCCTGCTCGCCCTGGTGGCGATCGGAATACCCTTCACGGCGTCCTTCTCCGAAGGCACGGCGATCGACGTCACCGGTGACGCCTGGTGGTCGGCGTGGTGGGCGCGGTTGCGGTGGTTGGCCGTGGCCCTGCCCGCTCTTCTGGTCCCCGCCGGCCGTGAGTCGCTCGCCTGGCCGGGGTCCGGGACTCCGGCCTTGGCCCTGAGTGCCGGCGTGACCGTGCTGGTGCAGCTGTTGGTCGTCCGTTCGGTCTGCGACCTTCGCTGGAACCTGCGCAACGTGGGAACCATTCTCGCCGTGGCGTCGGTGACCGCCGGAGTGTTGATCCTGCTCGTACGGTGGCCCTTCGGAGCCGTGGAGGACGCCGAGACCGCAGGCGCTGCCTGACCACCGCGCGTTCAGCCGGCCAGCCAGGTCTCGGCCGCGGCCGATTCCTCGAAGAGTTCGAACTCGTCGGACGCGTTCGTGCACGCGTCATGGGCGATCGGACGCCACCGCTCGGCCTGCCCCGGGGGGACGACCACGGCCACGCGGTGGCCCGGGCGCTGGGGGTGGTTCAGGACGAACTCGGTGAGCATTCGCACCAGCTCGGGAGTGCGCTCGGCGAGCGAGGTCGAGGCGCGGAGGTCGATCAGCAGCTCGGCGTCGCGGGCCGCATGCTCGAAGGCCCGGTGGAACATGGCGTACACGTCACGCGTTGCGGTCGCGCCCTCGAACACGAAGCGTACCCAGCGATCCTCGGTCTCGACGTGCAGGCCCATCGCTCGCGTCCTCTCTGAGCATTCCGATTCGGAGTTCGGGCGTCAGCCTAGCCCGCGCGATCGCGCGGGACAAGCTCCGTCGCATCCAACAGCCCGAACCGATCGATGGAAACGGTACGACCGCCGTGTCTCGTTCCGAGGAGATGTCATGACCGACTCCACCGTTCTCGTCGTCGGCGCCGGGTCCGCGATTGCGCAGGATCTGAGCACCCGGCTCGGGGATCGAGGTACCCGACTCGTGCAGTGGTCCCGGCAGGAAGGCTTCGACGCCCTCGTCGACGTGGTCGCCGACGAGAGTCTTCCCGACTTGCCCGAGACGCTGGAGGGGCTGGTCTATTTCCCCGGCACGATCGAACTGGCGCCGTTCCCTCGTCTGGACATGGGCACGTTCCGTCGTGACTGGGAGATCAACGTCGGCGGGCTCGTCCGTGTGCTGCACCACGCGATCGGCTCTCTGCAGAAGTCCGAAGCAGCGTCGGTGGTCGGTGTGAGCACGGTGGCGGCGGGTCACGGACTCGGCTTCCACGCCTCGATCGCCGCGGCCAAAGCGGGGGTGGAAGGGCTCATGCGAACGCTCGCGGCCGAATACGCCCCTCGCGGTGTGCGATTCAATTGCGTGGCGCCATCCTTGACCGACACGCCGCTGGCGTCGGGGCTCATCGACAGCGACGCCAAACGCAAGCGCATGGACGACCGGCACCCGCTCGGTCGGATCGGTCGGCCCCGCGACGTCGCCGCCGCGATCGACTACTTGTTGTCGGACGACGCGAGCTGGGTCACCGGTCAGGTGCTGGCCGTCGACAGTGGCTACGGCATCTGTCACTGAGAACGCTGGGCGCTTGATTCGTCGGGGGGCTTCGCGAACAATGCGTCGGCGGGTCCTTCCCCCGAGGCCCCACCGACGTCATGAGCCTACGCAACCGTATTCACGAAGTCGTCTTCGAAGCAGACACACCCGCAGGGCGTGCCTTCGACGTTGCGTTGTTCGTGAGCATCGTCGTGAGCGTCACGGCCGTCATGCTCGACAGCGTCGATTCTATCCGGGCCGAACACGGGATCCTGCTCCGCACGATCGAGTGGTTCTTCACCGTGCTCTTCACGGTCGAGTACGCCGTCCGGCTCGCGGTGATCGGACGGCCCTGGCGCTATGCCGTCAGCACGTTCGGCGTGATCGACCTGCTGGCGATCCTGCCCACCTACCTGAGTGTCGTGTTCGCCGGTTCACAGTCCCTGTTGGTGATCCGTGCACTGCGCCTCATGCGCGTGTTCCGCGTCTTGAAGATGGTCCGCTTCGTCGGCGAGGCCGATGTGCTGAGCTCGGCGATCCGTGAGAGTGCGCGGAAGATCATCGTGTTCCTGACCTTCGTCCTCACGGTGGTGTTGATCGTCGGCGCGGCCATGTATCTGATCGAGGGCGACGCGAGCGGCTTCACGAACATCCCTCAGAGCATGTACTGGGCGATCGTGACCATGACCACGGTCGGGTACGGCGACATCGCCCCACAGACGATCCTGGGCAAGGCTCTGGCTTCGCTCGTGATGATCCTGGGCTACGGCGTGATCGCGGTCCCGACCGGGATCGTGACGGTGGAGCTGGGCCTGGCGGGTCGGAGACACGCGCAGGTCAGTACACAGGCGTGTCCGAGCTGCGCGGCGGAGGGCCACGATCCCGATGCGCGGTTCTGCAAGTACTGTGGCGAGGCGCTGTAGGGGCGCCGGCCGCCATACGGCCGACGCCCCGCTGTCGTGGCTCAGGCGACGCTCGCCTGGCTCTCGAGGGCGATTCCCGAGATCAGCGAGTAGGCGTCGATCCAGGCCTCCTGGGTGGCGGCGTCGAACTCCGGCCCCAACTGGTGGCGCAGGGAGTTGATCAGGGCGATGCCGATCGTACTGAAGTCCCGATCGCGCACGCCCCGTCGTTCGTAGTGCTCGGCGAAGTCCCGGAGTACGGGGGTGAGTTCGTCGACCTGGTCGAGCATGCGGACTGCGGTCGAGATCACGCTGAACAGCCGTTTGCCCTCGCGATCCAGGTCCTCGGGAAAGGTCATGCGCAGACCGGGATCCACGGCGAAGAGGGTCTTGAAGTACAGGTCGACCGCCTCGGGCGTGGCGGGCTCGACCTTCTTCCAACTCTGCAGGACGAGTGTCTTCTGCTCGGGGCTCACGAAGTCTCCTCTGCTGGAGCGAAGTCGAGGCCGGGATCGGCGAATGAACGGAGCGCTTGCGAATCGGTACCGCGGATTGCGAGTCCCCGACGTTCGATTCCGTCGGGTCGTCGAATTGCCGCTCGGTTCGGGGTGGGCCGAGTGGTGTCCCGGGGTTGCGCGGGATTCCCGCCCGGCGTCGTCGCGGGTCTCATGGCCCGGGGCTGGTGCAACGGCCGGACCAGCGGGTCCGATGCACCGCGCTGGCCCTGACGACCGTGGATGCCCTACACTGTGCGATTCCTTTTCCCCTTCTCGGCTGGAACGAACGACATGATCCGATCCGAGTCCCGCGCCGGACGGCGGTGGTCCGTGGTGGCCATCGCGCTGCCGGTGCTCCTGCTGATGGCTCCGCCGGCCACGGCTCAGGACCGTGCGCAGGCCTTCACCGGCGCGCGTATCCTGACCATGGCCGGCGAGACGATCGAGAACGGCACACTGGTGGTGCACGACGGCGTGATCGCGCACGTCGGAGAGTCCGACGACGTCGACCTTCCGGCCGCGGCCGACGTCCACGAACTCGACGGCGCCACGATCATCCCCGGCCTCGTCGACACGCACAGCCATCTGGGCGGTCCGTGGGCGGCCGACGGCAGCGAGCCGATCCAGCCCGAGTGCCGCGCGCTCGACGCGATCGACGTGCGCGACGCCGGCTTCCAGAAGGCCCAGGCCGGAGGCGTGACCACCGCCAACGTCATGCCCGGCTCGGGCCATCTGCTGAGCGGGCAGACGCTCTACCTGAAGCTGCGCGACGGTGGCACCATCGACGACCTGTTGATCATGGACGACGGCATGGTCGCCGGCGGCGTGAAGATGGCCAACGGCACCAACAGCCAGAAGGCGAAGCCCTTCCCCGGCACACGTGGCAAGGCCGCGGCCCTGGTGCGCGAGGCCTTCGTCGCTGCCCAGGACTACCGCCGGAAGATCGAGGCGGCCGACGGCGATCCCGCGAAGATGCCGCCCCGCGACCTGGGCATGGAGACCCTGCTCGACGTGCTCGACGGCGCGCGCGTGGTCCATCACCACACGCACCGGCACGACGACGTGCTCACCGTGCTGCGCCTGCAGGAGGAGTTCGGATTCCGCGTGGTGCTGCACCACGTGAGCGAGGCCTGGAAGGTGGCCGACGAGATCGCCGCGGCCGACGTGCCCTGTTCGATCATCCTTCTGGACAGTCCGGGCGGCAAGCACGAGGCGGTCGATCTGGTCTGGAAGACCGGAGGCGTGCTCGAGGACGCCGGCGTGAGCGTGTCGATCCACACCGACGACCCGATCACCGACAGCCGGTGGTTCCTGCGCTCGGCCGCCTTCGCCGTGCGCGCGGGCATGAGCCGCGAGGCGGCACTGCGCGCGCTGACGATCGAGGCGGCGAAGCACCTCGACCTCGCCGATCGCATCGGTTCGCTGGAAGTGGGCAAGGACGCGGACTTCGCGATCCTGAGCGGAGATCCCCTGGCCCTGCGCACGCGCGTGCTCGAGACCTGGGTCGAGGGCGAGCGCGTGTTCGACCTCGACGACGAGGACGATCGTCTGTGGGCCGAGGGCGGCTACGGTGCCAGCCGGCCGCAGGCCCTGACCTGGTGCTGCCACGGAAGCCTGGAGGCGAAGTGATGAGGACACCCCTGATCGTGTTGCTGCTGCTCTTCGTCTCGTCGTCCGCCCACGCCCAACTCGCCGTACGCGGGGCGACCGTGCACACCATGGCGGGTGATCCGATCGCCGACGGCGTGGTCCTGATCGAGGACGGCAGGGTCGTGCGCGTGGGCCCGGTGTCGGAGATCGACGTGCCGAGCGACTACGAGGTGCTCGAGGCCGAGGTCGTCCTGCCCGGCCTGATCGACGCCCGCTCGGTGGTGGGCCTGGCCGGACAGTTCAACGTGGACGCCGACCAGGACCAGCTCGAGGCGAGCGAGGCGATCCAGCCCGAGTTGCGGGCGATCGACGCCTTCAACATCCGCGAGCGTCTGGTGTCGTGGGTGCGCGACCTGGGCGTGACCACGCTGCACACCGGCCACGGTCCGGGCAAGGTCGTGAGCGGCCGGACCATGGTGGTGAAGACCGCCGGCGAGAACGCCGACGCCGCCGCGCTGGCCACCGGCGTGATGGTCGCCGCCACCCTCGGCGACGGGGCCACCGAATCGGGCCGCACGGTGCCCGGCACCCGCAGCAAGGCGGTGGCGATCCTCCGCCAGGCCCTGATCGACGCGCGCGAGCACGCCGAGAAGGACGATCCCGACCGCAACCTGCGGCTCGAGACCCTGGCGCGAGTGCTCGACGGCGAGGTTCCGCTGATGATCACCGCCCATCGTCATCAGGACATCCTGTCGGCGCTGCGGCTGCAGCGGGAGTTCGGATTCCGTCTGGTCCTCGACGGCGCCTCCGATGCGCACCTGGTGCTCGACGAGATCGCCGAGGCCGGCGTGCCGGTCGTCGTGCATCCCACGATGACGCGTCCGGGGCGGCCGGGTTCGGTGTCGGAGACCGAGAACGTCACCGTGACGATGCCCGCGCAACTCGCCGCGGCGAACATTCCCTTCGCCTTCCAGAGCGGATTCGAGAGCTACGTGCCGAAGACCCGCGTGGTGCTGTTCGAGGCGGCGATGGCCGTGGCCTACGGACTCGACGAGGAGGTCGCCCTGCGGGCGCTGACGATCGTCCCCGCCTCGATCCTCGGCGTGGACGACCGCGTGGGGTCGCTCGAGCCGGGCAAGGACGCCGACCTGGCGCTGTACGACGGCGATCCCTTCGAGTACACGACGCACTGCGTCGGCGTGGTGATCGACGGGGAGATCGTGAGCCGGCAGGCGAAGTGAACGACGGGGCGGGTTCCGGACCGGGGTCTGGGGCCCGTGCCGTTCGACACACGCTCGGCGCAGCGGGTATCCGCGACCATGGGGATCCGCCCGGGGGCCGGTGCCGCGCACACGATGTAGGGTGCCGGTACGAACGCCAAGGGGAGGTCGCCGTCATGCCGAGGATCCCGATCCTGCTGGGAATGCTCACGATCGCAGTGTCGTCGCTCGTCGTCGCGGGCGAGTCCTACCGCGAGCGCCGCATGCAGATGGTCACCGAACAGATCGCCGCGCGCGGCGTGGAGGACCAGACCGTGCTGCGGGCCATGCGCACCGTGCAGCGGCATCACTTCGTACCCGAGCCGTTGCGCGACCAGGCCTACACCGATCGACCGCTGCCGATCGGGCGGGAGCAGACGATCTCGCAGCCCTACATCGTGGCCTTCATGACCGAGGCGCTCGACCTGGGTCCGCACCATCGCGTGTACGAACTCGGAACCGGTTCGGGATACCAGGCCGCGGTGCTGGCCGAGATCGTCGAGGAGGTCTACACGGTCGAGATCGTGTCCGAACTGGCCCGGCGCGCGCGCACCACGCTCCAGGAGCTGGGTTACGACGACGTGCACGTGCGCGCGGGCGACGGCTGGGCGGGCTGGCCCGAGGCCGCGCCCTTCGATCGCATCATCGTGACGGCCGCCGCGCCGGAGCTGCCGCAGACCCTGCTCGACCAGCTGGTCGCCGGAGGCAAGATGATCCTGCCGCTCGGGCCGGACGGCGGAGCGCAGGAATTGATCCTCGTGGAGAAGACCGAGGACGGGCGCGTGAAGACCCGGGAGCTGTTGCCGGTGCGCTTCGTGCCGGTCACGCGGGATCCGCGCTGATCAGTCCAGCAGCTCGCCGAGTCGCTCGCGCATGCGGTCGTAGTGCGAGCCGCGCCAGTACACGCGCCCGCATCCCGAACACCGCGTGAACTCGTCGTGTTCGGCGAAGATCTTCGGCGGGACCTCGTCGTGCACCGTCACCCGGGCCACGGCCTCGAGTTCTCCGTTGCACTCGCGACACCGGGTGAAGAGTTCGATCGAGTCCTTCAGGTCGAGTGCACGGACCACCTCGACGACCTGTGCCTCCGGGTCGGTCGTGCGGATCCAGTGCCCGTGGGTCACGGCGCGGCGGTCGAGGATGCCACGGTCCCGGGTGAGCACGATGCGGTGTTCGTCGACGGCGCGGGCGACGATCTCGTCGTCGGTGAGCTCGCGCTCGTACGACGTGTCGAAGCCGAGCGTGCGCAGGTCGCGGGCCAGGTGACCGAGGTGCACGTCGCAGACGAAGCGCGGCTCGCGCAATGGCTCGGGCCGCAGTCGCGTGACCGAGGACACGTCGAAGCGCTCGAAGGTCGGGTACACGGCGATGCGTTCGCCGCCCTCGACGCGATGGTCGAAGCCGACCGACTCGCCGTCGACGAGGATCACGTCGATCTCGGTGTGCGGCACGCCGAGGGCCTGGATCAGGTCCAGGACCGAGCGGGAGCCGTGGAAGGTGGTCTCGAAGGACCGCTTCCGCTGCTCGGGCGGGAGGAAGTCGTTCAACTCCTCGTAGAATCGGATCTCGGCGCGGCGGGTGGGTGCTTCGTGCACGGCGACCTCCTGCGCTGACCCTACCCGATCCCCCCGGGGGCCTGTCGAGGGGGTGCGTCGATGGCGGTACGCAGCGCACGCACGGCGGCCGCGACGTCGTCGGCCGAGACCACGGCGCTGATCACGGCCACGCAGTCGGCGCCGGCGGCGATGACCGAGGCGGCGCTGTCGTGGTCGATGCCACCGATCGCCACGAGCGGCAGACCGCAGTGTCGCCGGATCTCGGCCAGGCCCTCGAGGCCGAGGGGCTGCGCCGCGTCGGCCTTGGTGGCACGGGCGTCGAAGACCGGACTCACGCCCACGTAGTCGGCGCCGTCGTCGACCGCGCGCCGGGCGTCGTCCAACGACTCGGCCGACACGCCCAGGATGCGATCGTCGCCGATGAGCCGTCGCGTTTCCCGGGCTGTGAGATCCGACTGGCCCACGTGTACGCCCTCGGCATCGACGGCCACGGCCACCGACACGCGATCGTTCACGATCAGCGGCACGCCGGCGGGCCGGGTGATCCGCAGCAACGCACGGGCGCTCCGGAGGAAATCGTCGTCCGAGGCCTCCTTGTCGCGCAGCTGGATCACGTCGGCCCCGCCGGACACGGCTGCTGCGACGATCTCGGCGTGGGACCGTCCTCGCGAGAGGCCGGCGTCGGTCACCACGTACACCCGCCAGTCCCTCAGGCGGGAACGATCGACGGCCACGTCTCGCGCCTCCAGGCCATGTCGAAGAACAACAGTTCGTAGCGGGCGCTCGTACGGTAGCGGTCGAGCCAGCGCACGCGGGCCGCCTCGCTCGCCTCGGCGCCCATCGCATCGACGCGTTCGCTCAGCCACTCGACGAGTTCGACCATCGACGGATCGGTGTAGGTCTCGATCCATTCACGGTAGTGCTCGACGTCGGGCAGACCGCGTTCCCGGAGCCGCTGGGCGATCTCGACGTAGCCGGCCGCGCACGGCAGCAGCACGGCCAGGATGTCGGTCATCGAGCCCTCGTAGCAGGTGCGCAGCAGGTAGCTGGTGTAGGCCGAGGTCACCAGGCCGGGCTCGGTGCGTTCGAGTTCGTCGGACGTGATGCCGAAGGCCGCGCACGTGCGGCGGTGCATCTCCATCTCCTCCTCGAGCGTCAGCGCGAGCAGGCCGCCCAGACGGCGCATGTCGTCGAGCGACTCCGCCTTGGCCGCGGCCACCGCGAGCACGCGCGCGAAGCCGTCGAGGTAGGCATGGTCCTGGGCCAGGTAGAAGGTGAACACTTCGGTCGGCAGCGTGCCGTCGCCGATGCCGGTGACGAAGGGATGCGCGTGGACGGCGTCCCAGACGGACGCCGTCCTTTCGCGCAGCTGCCGGGCGAAGCCGGTCGACACCGCCGATCACCCGCCCTTGGCCTGTTCGGCCGCCTTGCCGAAGGCCGCCCAGAAGGGATCGACCTGCGGATGCACGAGATCGTGCTCGACGCCGTTGTCGAAGTAGCGGGTGCCCTCGGACGGATCGGTCACCTCGCCGACGATCGACGCCGCGATGCCCTTGTCCTTCAGCCGCTGCACGGCCTCGTCGGCCTTGTGCGGGCGGCAGGTGATCAGCAGCGTGCCCTCGCTGATCGAGGTCATGGGATCGATGTCGAACATCGAGCAGATCTTGTCGACCCGGTCGTCGACGATGATCTCGCTCTTCTGGATGTTCATGCCGACCTCCGACGCAGCGGCGATCTCGGCCAGACCGCCCCAGACACCGCACTCGGTGGCGTCGTGCATCGAGGTGATGCCGTCGTCGCGCACGCCGACCTCGACGGCGGTCATGGCGTCCTCGACCACCGACATCTGCCAGAACACGTCCTCGGCCCGGCGGGCGAAGTCGTCGCCGTGCTCGGCGGCGATCCGATCGGGGAAGGTCACCGCGAACAGGCCGGTGGCCTCGATCGCCGCGCCCTTGGTGACGATCACCTTGTCGCCGGGACGCGCCATGGTCGGGGTGAGGTAGCGATCCTTCGAGCCGATCGAGATCACCGTGGCGCCGCCGATCATGGGGTAGTTGGTGCCCTCGTAGCGGCCGGTGTGCCCCGACACGATGGCCATGCCGATCTTGTCGCACTCGCGATGGATCGTGCTCCACAGCGCCTCGAGGTCCTCGCGCTGGATCGACATGGGCAGGTTGAGGTCGATGGTCAGGTAGCCCGGCGCGATGCCCGCGGTGACGGCGTCCGACGCGAGGATGTGCACGGCGAACCAGGCCGAGCGCTCCCAACCGTAGGGCGGCACCACGAAGACGGGATCGGTGGTGGTGATCATCACCTGATCGTTGCCGATGTCGACGACGCCGACGTCGACACCGTTCTGCGGGCCGACGACCACTTCGTCGCGTCGGCGCCCGAGTTGCGGGTAGATGATCTCCTCGAACACGCCCGACGAGATCTTGCCGATGGTCGGCAGTTCTGCAGCCATGTCGACCTCCTACTTGCGTGCGCGGATCGCCACGTAGCCGCCGCGCTCGAATCCTGGGATCGGCTCCTCGACCTGGTCGTCCGAGAAGCGCGGGTGGGTGGTCAGAGTCTGCTGGTACTGGGGATCGCCGAAGCCGGCGTCGCGCATGGCGGCGACGACCTCTTCGGTGGTGCGCCAGTTCGCACCCCCGACGAATTCCACCGGGTAGGGATGGGCCGGGGCGATCTTCGCCAGACGCTCGTCGTCCCAGGTCCCCACCTTCGCGGCGAGCTGGTAGAGCATGCCGTAGCCGCTGCTCGCGGGTACGTCGGCGACCACCACGTGGCCGCCGGGCTTCAGCACGCGATGGGCTTCGCGGAAGGCGCCCGAAAGGTCGGTCAGGTAGCCCGGTGTGCCGTTCATGAGGACGGTGTCGAAGATGCCGTCTTCGTGCGGCAGGTCCTCGGCCGGGGCGATCTTCACGTCGAGGCCGCGCTCGCGGGCGATGGTGGCCATGCCCTCGGCCGGCTCGACGCCGTCGCGGATGGTGATCCCGTGGTCCCGGGCGAGGATCGACTCGAAGAGTCCACTGCCGCAGCCCACGCTGAGGGTGCGGCCGGGATCCCCGAGTGCGGCCTTCACCAGAAGGACCTCGGAGCCGAGCACGGCGGTGTTCTTCATGAACCAGCCGTCGTACTCGTTGGCGTGTTCGTCGAATGCAGGTCTGCTCACGGCGACCTCCCATGGGGTTGCCGCGGCTCCACGCGGTGAGGAACAGGGTGAGGAGAGTGCCGGTGGCCGGATTCCTCAGGTGTTTCCCTACGCCGGTGTGAGCCGGGTCAGGTTCGAAGGGTATGATCTCAGCCCGTGTCGTCGGCCACGGCGCGGACCGCCGCGTGCGTCGACACGAACACCCCCAACACGTCGGGTGGGACGTTCCCCTTCACGGTAACCCGACTTCGCGTGAGTGACCAGTGGATCTGGACCTACGTGTCGTCTTCGGGCAGGATCGAACCCCCACCCCAGTCTTCACCCGCGATCGGAATGACCTCGATGGCTGCCGGACCGCCCCCGCCCGGTTCCACGAAGAGTTCACGCGTGACCCGTAGCTGGGGCGGTCGTTTCCTCACCCACGGCAGCGGTCGCGAGCAGATCGTCGAAGACGTCCACCGGGAGGGCGCGTTCCGCCTGGGGATCCATGGCCTGGTCACCGTCCTGATCTGGCTCGCCACGACCCTGGTGTACCGCGTGTTGTTCCCGGCGCTCGAGCCCGCGGGCGCGACGGGCCACACCCCGGTGACCGACGTGGTGGCCACCTCGTGGCACCAGTTCACGTCCGTGGCCGGGGTCGTGCTCGGGCTCTCCATGTTCGCGCTGACTCGTTGGAGTCCGTGGTCTCCGCGCCGCCTTCTCGATCTGGGCTTCGCCTACTACGTCCTGGGTGGCGCGCTCGTGGCCCTGATCGGAGCCGTCTACGACGTGCTCCCGGACGGCGATCTGCAGGTGCTGGGGATCACATGGACCTGTGTCTGGATCCTGAGCTATTCGATGACGGTTCCGGCTCCGCAGGGGCGTATGCTGTTGGCCGCCCTGGTAGTGGCCTCTCTGGACCCCCTGTTCGCCTTCGGCCGGGTCCACGCCATCATCGGTTCCTTTCCTCCTGCGAGTGAGCTGGTCGTCTGGGCGCCCACGTACATCTGTGCGTTGCTGGCGGTGGTGCCCGCCAGGATCCAGTGGAGGCTGCACACGAAGCTGCGGCAGGCACGCGAGCTGGGCAGCTACCATCTCACCGAACACATCGGTCAGGGAGGCATGGGGGAGGTGTGGCGTGCCGATCACCGCTACCTGGCGCGCCCGGCCGCGGTGAAGCTCATCCGCCCCGAGCAGATCGGAGCCAGCGGCCCGGACGGCCGCCGGCTCGCCAGGCGGTTCGAGCGGGAGGCCCAGGCCACGGCTGCGCTCGAGTCGCCGCACAGCATCGACCTCTTCGACTTCGGTGTCCGGCGGGACGGGACGTTCTACTACGTCATGGAGCTGCTCGACGGCTTCGATCTCGAGAGCTTCGTGCAGTCCTTCGGCCCCATGCCCTCGGGGCGCGTCGCGCACCTGCTGCTGCAGATCTGCGATTCGCTCACCGACGCGCACGAGAAGGGCCTGATCCATCGCGACGTCAAGCCGGCCAACGTGTTCCTGTGCCGGCGAGGACTCCGCGAGGACTTCGCCAAGGTGCTCGACTTCGGCCTGGTCAAGGAGCTGGGACACGACGAGACCGAGACGATGGTCACCGTCGAGGGCGTGACCACCGGGACGCCGGCCTTCATGTCGCCCGAACAGGCGCGTGGGGTCGGAGAGATCGATGCCCGTAGCGACCTGTACTCGTTGGGCTGTGTGGCGTACTGGCTGTTGACCGGTGAGCTGGTCTTCTCCGGTCGTTCGGCTCTGGAGATGGTCGCCGCCCACCTGCGCGACGTTCCGCCGGCACCGTCGGAGGCCTTCGAGGGCCGGTTCGACCGGCAGCTCGAGGTACTGGTGATGCAGTGCCTGTCGAAGCAGCCCGACGATCGCCCCTCCAGTGCGAGGTCACTGGCCGGGGTTCTGGCGGGCCTACCGGTGTCGAAGGAATGGACGGCCGCCGACGCCGAGCGTTGGTGGGACCTCCACGCCCCGGGTGGAGCGTCGGAGCTCGTTCGGAACTGAGCCGCTCGGGGCCTTCGTGCTCGCGGCCCCGCCGTCAGTCGAGGGACGTCAATCCCCGTCCGGCGGATCGATCGTCTCGGCCACCGCCGAGAAATCGTCGTCGGCGTGGCCGTCGTCGACAGCGCGCTCGAGCATCGTGCGCAGCAGGTCCAGTCCTTCCGCGTCGAGTCCCACCGACCGAGCGTGCTCCAGGCCCAGGCGGACGTCCTTCAACAGGTGGCGCGTGGGAAAGGTCGGCGGGGTGTGCTCCCGCGTGCGCAGGTTCTCGAGCTTGATGTCGAAGAGGGGTGGACAGATCACGCTGCCGTGCAGCACCTCCATCCACTGGTCGACGTCGAGGCCACTGCGCCGGACCATGCCCAGGCTCAGCGCGAAGGACGTCAGCTCGGCGCCGATCAGGTGATTGCAGGCCAGCTTCATGGCCGCACCGGCGCCGACCGGGCCGACCCGGCGCGGCTCGCCGAAGACCTGCAGGTAGGATTTCGCCCGCTCGAAGTCCTCGGGATCACCCCCGGCCATCACCATGAGCTTCCCGCCCGCGGCCTGCGGCGTGCTGCCGAGCACCGGCGCCTCGAGGAAGCGTCCACCGCGCGCACCGACCGACCGCGCCAGTTCGCGGTTCTGCTCGGGGGCGACGGTGGACATGTTCACGACCAGGCGGTGGTCGAGGGGCTCGTGGCCGTCGCTGAGCACGGCGCGACAGGCCTCGGCGTCGCTGAGCATGACGAAGGTCAGGTCGCACGCCACCAGGCAGGTCTCGGCACTCGCGGCGAGCCTGGCGCCGCGCTCCACGAGTCCTCCGGTCTTCGACACCGTCCGGTTGAACACGGTCACCGTGTGTCCGGCGTCGAGCAGACGCGCCGCCATGGGCTCACCCATCAGTCCGGTTCCGACGAAGCCGAGTTCCACGGCTGGCCTCCTGTGCAGTGGGGATCGTCGGTCCCGACGTTAACGCGCCTGTCCGGTCGTCGCGACGGACTTCGTGAACTCTCTGGCGGGGCTCTGCTAACCTCGTGGGATCGGATTCCCATCGGCCGGGACGGTCCCTTGGAGCCTCGAGACGACGTGACGCGCCTGCTGCGCGCATGGAGCGACGGTGACGACGGCGCCTTCGACGCGCTGGTCCCGCTCGTGTACGACGATCTGCGCCGCATCGCGCGGCAGCACCTGCGCCGGCGGGGTGGAGCCCTCACGCTCGACACGACGGCGCTGGTGCACGAGGCCTGGCTCCGCCTGGTCGACCACGACCGGGTGGAATGGGAGGACAGGGGGCATTTCCTGGCCGTGTACAGCGTGGTGACCCGAAACCTCCTGGTGGACCTCGCGCGGCGTCGGGCCGCGAACAAGCGCGGGGGCGGACGCAAGCGTGTCGATCTCGATCGGATCGAGCTGTCGGTCGACGAGCAGGCCGATCTGATCCTGGCCCTCGACTCGGCGCTGCAGCGTCTGGGTGACTTCGATCCCCGCCTGGCGCGGGTGGTCGAGTGCCGCTTCTTCGCAGGGCTCACCGAGGACGAGACGGCCCGGGCCATGGACTGCACCGAGCGCACGGTGCGTCGCTACTGGGTCAAGGCCCGAGCGCTCCTGCAGGACCTGCTCGAGGACGAGGAGTCGCGCCCGTGAATCGCTTCGATCCGACCCGCTGGCCCGAGGTCGAGACCCACTTCGACCGACTGTGCGACGCCTCCCCGGACGAGCGCCGCACATCGCTGGCCGCTCTGCGCGCACGCGACGCGGAACTCGCGCACCAGGTCGAAGGTCTGCTCGAGGCGACGGAGACGACCGCGCGGGCCCTCGAGGCCAACGCCCCCGGCCTGGCCGCCGACCTCGTCGCCGACGAGGCGGAGGAACCGGCCACCGAGGCCGGGCGGATCGGGCGCTGGCGACTGGGAGAACGGCTCGGCGCGGGGGGCATGGGAGTGGTCCACCGCGTCGAGCGCGCGGATGCAGCTTTCGAACAGACCGGCGCCATGAAGCTCCTGCGGTGGACCGGAGACGACCCGGTCCTCCTCGAGCGCTTCCGCCAGGAGCGTCGGATCCTGGCCTCGCTGGAGCATCCGAACGTCGCACGTCTGCTCGACGGCGGCATCGCCCCCGACGGACGGCCCTTCCTGGTGATGGAGTACGTCGAGGGGCGGCCGATCACCGACCACTGCCGCGACGAGGAGCTCTCGGCGCCCGCGTGCCTGGACCTGGTGCGTGCGGTGTGCGATGCGGTCGACGCGGCGCACCGTCGTCTCGTGGTCCACCGCGATCTCAAGCCCGCGAACATCCTCGTGACCGACGACGGGACCGTGAAGTTGCTCGACTTCGGGGTGGCCAAGCTGTTGGACGACGCCGTCGAGGTGAATTCCGAGCTGACGATGGCGGGGGGATCCCCGCTCACGCCCAGTTACGCTGCGCCCGAACAGAAGCAGGCGGCCCCGGTGACGACGGCCAGCGACGTCTACGCGCTCGGAGTCCTGATCCACGAGCTCGTCACCGGAACGGTGCCCTCCCGAGGGGACGGCTCGGTCGCGTCGATCTCCGGTGATCTGGCCCTGGTCGTGGCCCGGTGTCTGCACGAGGATCCCGAACGCCGCTACGCGTCCGCCCACGAACTGTCCGAGGATCTCCGGCGCGCCCTGCAGGGCCGGCCGGTCGAAGCCGGTCCCGACTCCGCGATCTACCGTTTCCGGCGGTTGGTGTCCCGCAACCGGGCCACCGCGGCGGCGTCGGCGCTGGCCCTGCTCACGCTGTTCGGAGGGCTGGCCGCAACCACCGTCCAATCGCGGATCGCGGCGCACGAGCGCGACCTCGCGCGCGCCGAGGCCCGCCGTGCCCAGTCGGTGACCGAGTTCCTGGCCGAGATCTTCCACAGTTCCGACCCGCTGCGGGCCGACGCGTCCAATCCCACCGCTCGCGCACTGCTCGCCCGCGGTGTCGAGCGGATCGAGACCGAACTGGCCGACGCGCCGGCGCTCCGGGCCGACATCCTGAGTGCGATCTCGCACTCGTACTTCAATCTCGGTCAGATCGAGCAGGCCCTGGACACGGCCGAGGCTGCTCTGGCGATCCGCGAGGCCGATCCCACGACCGATCCGCTGGATCTCGCCCGGGCCCTCTTCGACGTGGTGTCTCCCCTGAGCACGCGCGGATCGGTCGAGCGGGCCGATTCACTGGCGACCCGCTCGCTCGCGCTGCGACGCGCTCACCTCGAGGCGCCCCATGAGGAGATCGCCCAGTCGGTGTCGGCTCTCGGCGGCGTGCGCCACGACCAGGGGCGCATCGACGAGGCCCATGCCCTGTACCGCGAGGCGCTGGACATGCGTCGCACGCTGTGGGGCGAGGCCCACGAAAAGGTCGCCTTGAGCTGGAACAACCTGGCATCGACCCTGGGACGACTCGGGCGGCACGAGGAGGCCGAGCGCGCGCAGCAAAGGGCCGACGAGATCTGGGTCGATCTCTTCGGTCCGCGCTATCCGTCGCGTGTACAGGTCCTGAACAATCTCGCCCTTTCGGCGTCGATCCGTCACGACCTGCCGGCGGCCGAGACCTACCTGCGCGAAGCCATCGGACTGGCCGAGGAGCTCGGTCTGGGCGAGGGCGCAGCCGCGGCGAACGCGCGCAACTCACTGGGGAAGGTGTTGATCGATCGTGGTGCGTACGACCAGGCGCTGGGCGTGCTGCGGCGCTCATTGCGGGACAACGTCGAGACCACCGGTCCCTCCAGCCTGCAGACCGGTGCGGCGCACCTCACCCTGGGCCAGGCCCTGGTCGGCAGGGGTGACGTGACCGCCGGACTCGACCATCTCCGGCGGGGCCACGGGGCCTTCGAGTTGTCCCTGGGGCCCGATCATCCGTTCACGGCCGCCGCGGTCGGGCTGGTCGGGTGGGGCGAGCTGCGCGGTGGATCCCTCGACTCGGCAGCGGTCCGACTGGAGGCTTCGATCCGCGGACAGCGGGCAGGACTGCCGGCGACGACCCGCCGACTGGGCCGAACCCTCACGGACGCGGCCGAGCTCAGGATACGGATGGGGGACCACGCAGCGGCCGATCGCCATCTGTCCGAGGCCGATTCGCTACTCCGGGCCCGGGACGAGGAACTCGCGAGCTGGGAGCGGGCCAGGATCCACTCGCTCCGCGCCGAGTGCTTCCTGGAACTCGGGCGCGATCCGCACCGTGCGCTCGGGTGGGCAGAGTCCGCGGTGGAGGTGCTGGAGCGCGTTCGTGTCCCCGGGGACGACCTGCTCCGGGCCGCGAAGGCCCGCGCGGAACGGGCGCGCGCCCGGTCGCGCTGAACCAGGAGCGGAACCGGGATCAGTCGCCGGCTGCCCGGGGTGCCCACAGACGACCGATCACACGGGCGATCGGGGGATCGGCGAGCGCGAAGTCGCGTCCGGCGGACCTCGGGTGCGGGAACCACTTCCACAGGAAGCTGCCGATCACGCGGTGCTCGCGCTCGATCTCCTCGAGCGCCACGCGCAGGCACAGGGCCTGGAGCCCGATGGCGTCCGGCCCGTCGGTGCGCGGATCCCAGGGCCGCGCGGCGGCGTCGTGGCTGCGATTGTATCCCAGTTCGGTGAAGACGACGTGGCGGTCGAGCTTCCGTCCGAAGGTTCCCACGTCGTCGAGGATCCGGCGCCATGCGCTCCGGATCTCGGATTCCGTGGGTGGAGTGCTGTCGGTCAGCGGGAAGTAGGCCTGGATCCCGATGACGTCGAGCGCGTCCCAGAATCCGACCTCGCGGTAATGCGTCCAGTTCGCGGCATAGCTCAGGGGCGCGGGAGTGACGTCCCGGACCGCGGCGACGATGGCGCGCCAGGCCTCCTCGTGGTCGAGGGTGCGGTCGAGCTCGGTGCCCACGCAGAAGCCGTCGGCGTCGCGCGTGGCCGCGGCCAGCGCCGTGATCCACGCCCGGTAGCTGCGGAAGAAGCGTTCCCAGGCGGTTGGATCGTCGAACGCGATCTCGCCCCGCCAGGAGAAGCGCGAGCCCCAGTAGCCCAGATGTGGCTTCACGAACACCTTCAGACCGCGCGCCTGGGCCTCGGTGATCGGGCGGTCCAGCCAGGCGGGGCGCCGCTCGGGGTCGATCGGTCGGAACCCCACGCGACCGTCGTCGCGGATCCAGGCGTAGGGGTGGATCGCGATCCAGTCGGCTCCCACCTCGATCATGGCGTCCAGGGAGGGTTCGAGCCCCGGGCCGGCCCAGTCGCGCCCGTCGGTGTGCGTACTGAGGGTGATTCCGTGGATCCGCTGTGCGGAGACCGGAGCGGCCATCACGCCGAGGAGGACCAGGATCAGGATGGTGCGGGTCATGGCTCGGAGTCCCGGGAGGAGAGGGTGCCGGACCTGCTGTCCGGCCCGGTCCGCATTATGATGTTCGCATCGAACCCGATCTGGATTCCACGTTCGGACCGAGGACGTCCGATTCCGGTCCGGTCCTGCGCCGGGCCGCCCTCGCGGAGGCCGCTTCCATGTCCCGTCCCGACTCTCCCGGACTCGCCCTGCTCATCACCGGAACCGACCTGGGGGTCGGTAAGACCTACGTCGCCGCGGGCCTGGCCCGTCTGCTCAAGGACCGGGGAATCGACGTCGGGGTGATGAAGCCCGTCGAAGTCGGCTGGCCGAAGGACACCGGACAGTGGCCTCCCGATGCCGATCGCCTGCGCGAGGCGGCGGGCAGCGACGATCCGATCGAGGACGTCGTACCCTACGCCTACGAGGAGATGGTGGCTCCCCAGGTGGCCGCCGATCAGCACCACGATCCCGTGGAACCCCAGGTGCTGAAGGCGGCGCTCGACCGTCTGCGCGCCAGGCACCAGATCGTGATCGTGGAAGGGGCCGGCGGTCTGGCCGTACCGCTGGACGACGGTTTCGACATGGCGTCGTTCGCACACATGTGCGCCATGCCCGTGCTCGTAGTCTGCCGGGCGCACGTGGGCACCTTGAACCACACCTTCCTCACGGTGCACTACGCGCGATCGCGCGGTCTCGAGGTGGCCGGGATCGTGGCCAATCGTCTCGACCGCACTCTGCACGATCCTTCGGTCGACACCAATGCCCGCATGATGGAGCGCATGTGCGGAGCGCCGGTCCTGGGCATGGTGCCCTTCCGGCCGGAGTCCGACACGCTCGAGGACGTGGTCGACACGTGCAATTCGTGTTTCGACATGGACGCATTCATGAACCGGGTGGGTCTGACCACGACGTCGAAGGGCTGATCCGGCTGGTGCTGGCCACGGATCGCCGGGAACCGTAACGTGGGCCGCCGTCATGGCGGCCCTTCTCCTATTCCATCTGGCTGGTGCGGTGCTCGTCGCGGGCTTCCGCTTCGGCCACGACGTCGACCTGGCCCTGGGGCTCGGTCCGCGCAGTTGGCCCATGCTCGCGGCCGTCACCACCGGACTGGCGGTGCTCGCGCTGCGCCGGCAGGCCCTGGCCGGCCGTGCGCCGTGGTCGTCCTTCGATCGCGCCGCGCTGTGGTCGCTGGTGGGCGTTGGACCCGTCGTCCTGTGGGCGATCGGCGACCGGGAGGCCTTCCGCGGCGTCGACACCTTCGTGTTCGCGGTCATGCTGGCGATCGGCGCGGCGGTGCTGGTCCGGCACCGGGTCCGCTGGACCCGCACGCGCCCCTGGTTCGGCACGGGTGGAAAGGCGGGCCGCTGGCTGTTGGCGGGCACGCTCGTCGCGGCGGTCCTGCTGGGGGGCGTGATCGCCGTCGGTGCACGCGGCGAGTCGGTGGACGGCATCGGCGGTTGGTTGCTCGCGCTGTCGACCTATCCGCTCTATGCCCTCGTGCAGCTGGGGGCCGCGCTCGCACTGCCGGTCTTCGTCTGGCGGCGCGACGGAGCGCCTCCGGCCGTCGTCGTTCTCGCCTGTTCCGTGCTCTTCGCGCTGATCCACGCACCCAACCCGGCGGCCGTCGTGCTCACGGGACTGGGCATGGCGGGGTGGGCCGCGGCGTACCAGCGGGGTGTCGGAATCGTGTGGACGGCCCTCTCCATGGGGCTGCTCGGCGCTCTCGCCGCCCAGGGGCTGCCGGAGCCCGTGAGCCGGAACATGCGGGTGAACGCGGGCTACGTGCTCGCTCTGCAGACCGAGCGGCACGTCGAGGCCTACGACGCGCGCGTGGCACGGTTGGCCTCGGAGTCCTTCCTCGAGGACCACGGAGGTCGCCTGCGGCCCTGGCTCGTGGCGGTCGCGCGCGAGGCCACGGGTGACGAGCCGGCTCCTGGGGTGCTCGACGACTGGGAACGACGGATCCGCCACGCCAATCGCGATCGGATCCTGCGGATGTTCCTCGAGAGTCAGGAGTTCCGCCGCCGGCACGGAATCGACCGTGTCTTCGAGGGCCGGGACCGGTCCTTGCTCTTCACGACCTTCGAACCCTGGCATCCGGCGCACGTGGCCTACGACAGCCTGCGCGCAGCGGATCCCGGCGCACGGGTCGATCTGTCCTTCGACGACTTCCTGCGCCGGGCGTACAGGGAGCTCCTGGGCCGTGAGGCCTCGCCGGAGGAGTTGCAGGGATGGTCACCCCGTCTGCCGCGGCGCGCTCGTGTGGAGGTCGTGAGGGTCGTTCTGCAACGGGCCGGGATCGAGGACCCCGCGCCGTGGAGGCGACCGGAATCCTGGCCCCCGTGGGCAGTTCCTTGACCCTTCTCGGCCCTCGCCACCGGCGACGCCTGGCCCTAGAATGGCGCCGCACCGCGGATCCGGTGTGGCCACGATCACGAGGACGCGAGAACCGATGAGCAGCGAACCCGACACGACATCCGGAGCCACAACGGGCGATGGCGAGATCAGTCTCGCGTCGGTGTTGAACATCCTGTGGCGCCGTCGCTGGATCGTGATCGCACTCCCCGCTCTGGGCCTGATCGCGGGGATCGTCTACGGCCAGGTCGTCACGCCACTCTACAAGGCCACGGCGAGCATCCGTCCCGGCATCACGGCGTTCGACCGCAACGGCGGCGGCCGGCGCGAGTGGCGTCTGAAGGACCTGACCCGCTGGTTCGACAGCGGCATGTATCGTCCGTACACCGGGGAGCTCATGGGTCGCGACCCCAGCGACGTTCCGCTGGTGCGTGCCGACTTCATCCAGCGTGGCCTGCAGAACATCCAGGGTGGCAACGTGATCACGCTGTCGGTGCTCGACGCCTCGCCCGAGAACGCGGTCGACGGACTGCAGGCGAGCCTGGCCGCCTTCACCGAGTACGCCATGAGCGACACGCTGTCGAACTCGATCGTCCTGACCCAGCGGGGTCTGGAGATCCAGATCGACGAATTGCGGCGCTATCAGTCGGTCCTGGAGGCCCGGGTCGACAGCGTGAACGCCGACCTGGCCGTGGCCCGGGTCGAGAGTCTGCAGATCGACGACGAAGAAGCGCGACTCGCCTTCGACATCACGCGGCTCCACGACAAGCGCGAGGTCATGACGCAGAGGAAGGTGGCGCTGGAACGGCGTCTGGTGCGGCTCGAGGACAACCGCGAGGAATTGATGCGCACGCGGGCTCGTGTGCGCGAGCGGGTGGCTCCCGACGCCTCGGAGGCGCCGTCCGGCGTGCGTCCGCAGGCGATGATCACCGACGCCGAGGTCCTGCGCGGGCTGGTGGCCAGCACTGCCCAGCTGGATCGCGAAGCGGCGGCCGTCTTCAGCCGGATCGACAGCCTGCAGCGCGAGATCGGCTCGGCCGAGCGCGAGGCCGTGTTCCTGGAGACCCGCAACCGTACGCTGGTCGCCTTCCAGCGCGCCGAAGCCGGCCGCCTCATGCACGACCTGCGAATGACACGTGACTTCGAGGTGCCCAACGCCATCCGCTCGGTGCAGCTGCGGATCCGCGAGAAGCTCGGTCAGCTCTATGCGCTGTCCCCGATCGAGAAGATCGGCCGGGTGCGGGTGACCGACGAACCCGTCCGCCCGCGGAAGAAACGCGCGATCACCATCCTCACCTTCCTCGGACTGGTCGGTGGGGTCGCCGGAGCCTACGTGTTCGACTACCTCTGGACCCACCGGCGGCGGATCTTCCACGACTGATCCTCAGGCGGCGGACGCGACGTGTGGCCGGCGTGTTCGCTCCAGACGATCCGCGCTGGCCGCGATCAACCAGCTCGCGAGCACCAGGAAGGTCGGGTTGTTCAGGTGTTCCTCGAACAGGAACAGCCCGGTGAGGTGTACGGCGAGCAGGGCCAGGAACCACTGCTCGGACTGCGCTCCGCGGTTCAGGCCCCAGGCCAGGTGCGCGAAGGCCACGACCAGGGCCAGCGCGAGCGGCACACCGAAGAACAGGCCGGCCTGGACGAAGGCGTTGTGCGTGGCCGTGAGCGCCGTCTCGTCGATCATCCGTCGTCGTGCTTCGCTCTGTCCCAGTCCCAGTGGGTGCTCCACGCTCAGCGCGAAGCCCACCCATGTACTGCGCACGCGCTCGAGCGCATTGGCCTGGAACGACGCGGTGTCGGACCAGCGCACCGCTCCGCCGGGCGGACCGATCGCGATCAGTGCAGGAATGGCGACCGCGGCCAGGAGTGCGCTGATCGCGACGCTTCGCCGTGGAGAGCGTGCGGTGGCCACTGCTGCCAGCACCGCCACGGCTGCGACCACGAGCGGGGATCGCGTGAAGGTCAGGTGCAGCGTGACGGCCAGTCCGGCGAGTGCGACCAACGGCAACCACAGTCCGTGGCGACCACGCAGGTAGAACCACAGGGCCGGAGGGAGGATGAGGCTGGTGACGGCCGAGGTCGCGCCGTAGTGCCGGTGCAGACCGGGTAGACGTGTCTGCTTGCCGACCCACGTGGCCATGTCCTGATCGCCGACCGACATGCCGAAGGGGCGCAGCAGCGCGTCGATCTGCAGGAACTGCATGAGCACCACGACGACGTTCGCACCGCAGCCCACGAGGAGGCCCCAGGCGAAGCGATCGAGGGCGCCGCGGTCTCGCAGCATCTCGACCAGCGCGATCGCCCACGGGATCGACAGCAACCAGCGCGCGGCCAGCACCGACGTCCCCCGGTCGCCGTCGAGGTAGGAGAAGAACAGCCAGATCAGGGGGAGCAGGTTCGCCGCTGCGAGCACCGCGAGGGGCAGCGCGCGCACGCCACGGTGATGGGCGCGGACCAGGACCCAGACCGCCAGCCCCGCGGCGATCAGGTCGGTGCCCCGCGGCGACGTTCCCGAGCCGGGAATCAGGTAGAGGTTCACGACCAGCAGGAATCCCAGCCACCAGGGAGCGGAGCGGATCCAGGTGGGAGTCGTCATGCAGAGCTTCCCGGGTGCAGGTCGTGGACCGCGGCAGTATCCGTTCGGCGTCGACCATGGGTCAAGCGATGGGCGATCACCAGAAGCCGGGCTCGGGTGCACGGCGCAGGCCCGGCGGACCGATTTCGTCGACGGGAACGAACCACGGCACCTCGACCGGCTCTCGCGTCATCTCCAGGGCCCGCAGGATCACGGCCGACTGCCCATCGGGGTCGTCGGGTTCACCGAGTGGATACCCGAGATGCACGTCGCGCACCAGCACCCGCGGGGGGCGCACCTTGCGGCTCACGGGTTCGAGCGTGCTGATCGAAACGGTCGGGATCCCCGCTCGCTCCACCACGCTCTGGATCAGTCCCACGGACTGATGGCACAGGGGTCACACCGGCGTCAGCAGGACCAGGTCGGCCCGCGCCGTTTCGAGCGCGCGAACGATCGCTGGTGCCGAGCGCTGGATCAGCCGTGCCGGCGCGGAGATCGACCCCATGAAGCTGAAGTGCACCGGCGAGACGTCGCCGATCGCTCCCGCGGCGGCCAGGTCCTCGAGCCGCTGCAGGGGCAACGCGACGTTCGGATCGCGCTCGATTCCCGCCGTATCGAAGGCGTTGCTCTTGTGCGCGCTGCGGAGGGTGGCGAGGTCGGTGCCGCGTTCGATCACGCGGTAGCTGACGTCGCCTCCCTTTTCCTCGAGGTCGAAGGGTTCCTGGTCCGGGCCGTGGAAGGCGGCCGTGGTGATCGTCGCGACCCGGCTGTCACGGACCGGCTGCCGGAGACGCGCCCCCGGCCGCCAGTCCACCGAGCGGTAGCGATAGGTCCGCATGAGCACCTGGTGTCGTACGGACAGGTCCGAGAGTCGGGCCACTCGATTCGCTCCCGCTCGGTGTGGCGATCTTCGTTCAGCGGCTCGAACCCACGAGTCCGCGGCGTTCGAGCAGCGGCCGGATCTCGGGCTCGCGCCCGCGGAAGTCAAAGTACAGCTCCATGCCCGGTGCCGTGCCTCCGCGCGACAGCAGCGTGCGGAAGCGCCCGGCCATCTCGCGGTCGAACAGATCGCCCTGCTCGAAGGCCGTGAAGGCGTCGGCGTCGAGCACCTCGCTCCACAGGTAGCTGTAGTAGCCCGACGAATAACCACCCGCGAAGACGTGTGCGAAGTAGGTATTGCGGTAGCGGGGGATGATCTCGTCGATCAGACCGATGCGGTCCATCTCGGCCTGCTCGAAGGCCACTGGATCGGCGACCTTCGCGGTGCCGTGTTCGAGGGTGTGCCAGGCCAGGTCGAGGTAGCTGGCGGCCAGGTACTCGGCGGTGGCGAAACCCTGGTTGAAGTTCGCCGCGGCCCGGATCTTCTCGATCAGCGCGTCCGGGATCGGTTCGCCGGTCTCGTAGTGGCGGGCGAACATCCGGAGCGTCTCGGGCTCGCCGAACCAGTTCTCCATGACCTGCGACGGAAACTCGACGAAGTCGCGCGGTACGTTCGTGCCGCTGAGCGAGGCGTAGGTCACGTCGCTCAGCAGGCCGTGCAGACCGTGCCCGAACTCGTGGAAGAGGGTCTTCGACTCGCTGAACGACAGGAGCGAGGGCCCGTCCTCGGTCGGCGGCGGGAAGTTGAAGTTGTTCGTCACGATGGGCGACACGTCACCGGTGAGCTTCTGCTGCATGACCAGCTCGTTCATCCAGGCACCACCGCTCTTGCTCTCGCGGGCGAAGAAGTCCAGGTAGATGATCCCGATGTGGGTGCCGTCGGCCTCGACGACCTCGAAGGCCTGCTGGTCGGGATGCCACTTCGGCATGTCCTCGAGTTCGACGAGGCGGATGCCGAAGAGCTTCTCGGCCACGGCGAAGCAGCCGTCGCGGACCGCGGTGAACTCGAAGTACGGGCGCGTCTCCTCTTCGTCGAGGTCGAAGCGCGCCTTGCGGACCCTGTTGGCGTAGTAGCGCCAGTCCCAGCCGCGGAGCCGGTCGTCGATCCCGTCGGCCCGCATCATCTCCTGCAGGGCCGCCCGTTCCTCCTTCGCCACGCGCAGGGCGGGTTCCCAGACCTGGTCGAGAAGGTCGAGGACGCGGTCGGGGGTCTCGGCCATGTTGTCGCTCAGGACGTAGTGGGCGTGCGTGGGGTATCCCAGCAGCCGGGCGCGCTCGGCGCGCAGTTCGGCCATGCGGGTGAGCAGCGGGTTGTTGTCGTGCTCGTTGCCACGGTTGGCGCGCATGGCGTAGCCCTCGAAGACCTTCCGGCGCATCTCGCGGTTCGGCGAGTACTCCAGGAAGGGATTGCAGCTCGGGCGCTGCAGCGTGAAGACCCAGCCCTCTTCGTAGCCGCGACGCCTCGCCTCGGCCGCGGCAGTGCCGCGCAGGCTGCCGGGCAGGTTGCCCAGGTCGTCCTCGTCGGTCACGCGCAGCTCGAAGGCGTTGGTCTCCTCGAGCAGGTTGTCGCCGAACTGCTGGCTGAGCGAGGCGAGCTCGGCGTTGATCTCTCGCAGGCGCTCCTGCGCGGTGTCGTCGAGGGCCGCGCCGCTGCGCACGAAGCGCTTGTGGGTCTCCTCGAGCAGCTTGGCCTGTTCGCCCGTCAGGTCGAGGCCGTCGCGCTGGTCGTACACGGCCTTCACGCGCTCGTACAGGCGCGGATCGAGCACGATGGCGTCGGAGTGACGCGCGAGTTCGGGCGAGATCACGCGGTTCGTCTCGCGCAACGTGTCGTCGGTGTTCGCCGCCTCGACGGCGTGGAAGACGTTCGACACGCGCTGCAGGTCGGCGCCGGCACGCTCGAGCGCCTCGATCGTGTTGGCGAAGGTCGCGGGCTCGGTCGACGCGGCGAGGGTCTCGATCTCGGCGCGATGGCGCTGCATGGCCTCGCGGAAGGCCGGCAGGTAGTCGTCACTGTCGATCGCGTCGAAGGGGGGAACGCCGAAGGGGGTGTCCCATTCCGCCAGGAGCGGATTGTCGGAACCGGTCATCGTGGAATCCGCCTGGGCAGGGGCGAGGAGCGCGCACGCGATGATCGTGCACGCGAGCGCGAGGAGGGTTCTCTGGCAACGCATGGTCCACGGCCTTTCGTCCGGGCCGGTGTCCGGTCCGGGCTCGTGAGACGGTATGGTGACTGCCGGGAACGACCCGACACCGTACACCAAACGTTCGGGGCCGGCGATGGTGCCTCCGTGATGTGCGGCGCGGCGCGGCTTCCGTGTCGATTCCGTGATCCGGGCCCGGTGTGAAGCATTCGAACCATTCAGATCGTCCACCGCGCGGGTGCCGACTCCAGCGGCGCCGACGAGGAAGTCATGGAGAACTCCGGTGGGGAGTGCATCGTCGAGCGCTGTGCCGGTCCCACCGCCGTGCAGGGCTTCGCCGCCGGCCTGCTCGGTCGAGAAGTGGATCTGCAGTACCGCAGGGACATCACCGTCGACGCCTTGCCCACCCAGGAACTGCAGTTCGGATTCTCGCAGAGCGAGACCGAGGAGACCGTCGTCGAGACCCAGCAGATGGACGAGTGGGTCTACGAGTTCCGCGTGGTCGGCGACAGTGGGTTCCGCGACCGCATGGCTTTCGACACCGTGGATCCGGACGACCCATGGGGTCACCTGACCCAGGTCTTCGGGCCGGACTTCGGCGACGCGGGTTCGACCTTCGACGCCGAACACGAGGCGCTGTGTCCGGAGGACCAGATGTTCTGGTTCGACGACATGACGGCGGGGCTGTTGACGTCGCCGTTCGGGGAGGCGTTGACGCAGTAGGTTCGCAGGCCGGCCTCGGTGCCGGTGATGGATTCGTGAGAGCCCGCGCGGTGGCAGCCGTGCGGGCTTTCGTGTGGGTGGTGCAGCGAACGGCAGTGGGGCGTGCGTCACTTCCGCGACGGAAGCGTTCCTGGTCGTGGGGACGGAGTGGGGACGTTCCGCGTCGGAACCCCGGAGTACGGTCGGCCGCTTCGTTTGGTGCCTCGAACACGAGCGCCGGTTTTCGCCGTATCTCACGTTTCGTTCCGTTCGCGCACACGTTTCGTCACGGAACCGGGGTCGAAGTGCTCGGGTGGGGTTGCGATACTCCAGAACTCCTCTCCGATGCTTCGTCTCGGGGCACCGCGCCGTCGCTTCCCCTTCGTGCGCCCCGACATGGCTCCCTCACGAACGTCTACGGATCCCGGTTCGATGGACCGCGGTCCGTCACCATGATCCACATTGCAAAGGTGGTTGTTCCGTGAAGAGTCTGATGAAGACGGCGCTCGCATGCGTCGTGATCGCGGCCCTGGTGCCATCGGTGCACGCGCAGCCGGGTGGCGATGTCGGCATCTACTTCGACGAAGAAGGCACGGTGCGGGGGCGCAACGTCGTCCCCGGAGTTCAGTTCGACGTCTACGTCGTCGCGGATCAGATCGTCGGTGGCCTGAAAGCCTACGAATTGTCGGTGAGTGGGGTGGAAGAAGCCGGCCTGTTCCAGCTCGGCTTTTCGCTCTACGGGCCCGCGCCCTTGAACATCGGCGACGCTCAGGCCCAGAACTTCATCGTCGGAACCGGTGCTTGCATGCCGGAGACGACCGCGACGCTCGTGACACTCACCCTCCTGGCGGTCCAAGACGTGCCGGACGACTCGAGGCTCTGCGTCGGCCCCGCGAATCCGACCAGCTTCGACCCACCCGGGCCCGGCTACTCGGACTGCAACAACCAGATCGGAACGTTCACGCTGGTCGGTGACGGTTGCGCCGTCCTCGATCCCACCCAGCCCCCCGACTACGAGGTCGAACTCTCGCTCGACACCGTCAACGCGCAGATCGGCGGCACGGTAAGCATGCCCGTGGGCGTGTCCCAGATCCCCGTGGCCAAGTCGGACCCGTCGCAGCTCGCCGGGATCGACCTGGAGCTGCATTGGGATCCGGTCTTCGCCGCACTCGAGGACGTGCGGGTCACCGGGACCACGCACGACTGGCTCGTGGAGTTCAACGCCGGGTCCGGCACGGCGGACATCTCGGCGGCGAGCACGAGTCCGGTCTCGATTCCGGTGGATGTCGAGGAGCCGGTGCTCGAACTCGACTTCCGCGGCGGCAATGTCGAAGGCTTCACCGACGTCACCATCACGTCCAGCCGGCTCTTCGACATCGGTCAGGGGGCAATCCCCCACGTCACCGATGGGGGCCGTATCTTCGTCGGCTGCGACAAGGGCGACCCGGTCGAGGACGACGAGATCAACTCGGCCGATGCGATCCGCACGCTGCTCATCGCGCTGGGCTCGTACGATCCCACGCCGCTGCAGTTCTGTGCGTCCGACATGGACTCCGACAACACCGTCGACGTCGGCGATGCCGTCCTCGTGCTGCAGACCGCCGTCGGCCTCCTCACGCCGGACCGGCAACGGGGCCAGGAGCCCGACCTCTTCCTGCGCGGTGGCAGCGAGCCCGGCGAGGTCTTCCTGCAGTACAGCGCGGCCGCGGGTGCGGACATGCTCTTCGCCTACGATCCCGAGCGCGTTGCCTTCGAATCGGCGACGGTCGTGGAGGGCAACGGCCTGGTCGCCAGCAACGACGAGAAGAGTGGCGTTCTTCGCCTGGGCTTCGCGTCGGCCCGCGCCGGCCACGGAACCGTGCGCCTGCAGTTCGACGTGGCGGAGTTCGGCGAGACGATGGCGGTGAAGTACGCCGCGGCCTACGACGAGTTCGCCGACCGTCACCTGGTGCCGCTCGACGACCACGAGTTCGTGTTCGGGGTGACCGGGGTGGACGACGTTCCGGGTCTCGGGCGCGGGATCGACTTCGTCGGCGGCCGGCCGAATCCGTTCAACCCCGCCACGGAGCTCCGCTTCGAGCTGGCCGCGCCGGGTGCGGTGCAGGTGTCGATCTTCGACGCCGCGGGTCGCCGGGTGCGGACGATCGACGTCGACCCGCTTCCCGCCGGTGAGCACGGCGTGCGCTGGGACGGCACCGACGACCAGGGCCGCGTGGCCGCGAGCGGCGTGTACCAGGTGCTCGTCGAATCGTCGGTGGGGGCGGATCGTGGGCGCGTCATCATGTTGAAGTAACGCGCCGGCGATTCCCACCACGCAGAGGCCCATCCGGATCCAGCCGGGTGGGCCTCTGCGCACCCTCGAGCCCACGGGTGGAGGGGTCCGTGGTCCACCGCGTCTCGAGCGTTGCGGTCCCGCCGTTCCGAAAGTGAGATGTCGTTCGTGCGCTGGTTGTCTCCGCGACGGCGTCTGGTAGTCTCGGGTCGGGCTCCCGTAGCCCGAGGTTGGCCCGTTCATGAGCAGAAAACGACCGCGACCGTCAGCGATGGTCGCGGCCTTCATCGCCCTGGCCCTCCTCCTGCCGGTCTTGCCGCGCGGAGCGACGGCGGCCACCGTCCACGACCACTGGACCACCGAACTCGACCTGCGCTACCACGCCGGTGACGACGCCGTCCGCGGGCGTTGGACCGAGCGTCTGTCGGTGACGGTGGGCGACGACGTCGACATCGGTGAGATCGCACGGGTGACGGTCGTCGACGAACCCTACCAAAAGCTTCACGGCTTCCGGGCCACGCTCACCCGACCCGACGGGACCACTCGGACCTTCCGACGCGATGATCTGGGTTGGGCCACCTGGAGCGCTGGCTCCCGGATGCTGGTCCGTGTCGAATCGCGGATGCGCTCGACGTTGATCCCGTCGGTCCGCGTCGGCGATCGACTCGACGTCCGCATCGATTACGTCGTCGACCGTCTACACGGGATTCCCCCGGTCGGTCTCCACGACACGGGACACCCCACGCGGGAACGGACGCTGCGCGTCCGGCATCCGAACGACCACCGTCTGCTGTGGTCGGTGCGGGGACCGGATCCGTTGCTTCGAACGGTCGAGGTCGACAGCACGCAACAGGACGACGCCGTGGTCGTTCGCTGGACGCTGCGAGACCTTCGGCCGCACCCGGCCGAGGCGCTCGCGCTCGGACCACCGGGTGGAGGACTGCAGTGGACGGCGGCGTTCGCCGAGACGAGCGAGACCGCGCGCGCCGATGCCTTCGCGGCGGGTCCTGCCTGGTTCACGGTCGGCAAGGGCTACGCGCGGCGCATCGCGCCCACCCTCGAAGCCAACGACGAGATCGTGGCTGCTGCCCGCGAAGTGGTCGTGGGAGCGACGAGCAACGCCGAACGCATCGAACGCCTGTACCGCCACGTCCAGTCGAGTTGTCGATATCTGGGTCTGTTCGAGGGCCTCGGTGGGATCCTTCCCGAACCAGCGTCCACGACCTTCGAGCGTCGCTACGGCGACTGCAAGGGACTGGGGACGCTGCTGATCGCGATGCTGCGCGCGGTGGACGTCGAGGCGCACCCGGTGCTGGTAGCGGCCGATCGCTGGATCGATCCCGACGTCCCGAACATGACGCAGTTCAATCATTTCGCGGTGTGGGCGGAAGACGGTCGAGGCGGTGTGTGGCTGGACCCGACCTACGACGGCCTTCCGGCCGGTCTGTTTCCCACGCGGAACGTGGTGTCGCCGGTCCTGGTCCTCCGGCCTGGAGCGGTGCGCTTGGTCGAGGTGCCGGCCGACGTTGCCCGACGTGGTCGCGTCGAGGTCGAGATCGACGGTCGGATCGATGCGGACGGTCGGTGGCAGATCTCGCTCCGTGAGACGCGGACCGACAACGCACGCCTGATGGCGACGCTGGCCGAACGAGAGCGCACGGCCGAGGAGCGACGTCAGCTCCACGCCGATCGTCTGCTCGACCGCGGGCTGCGCGCGGCCGTCGCCTCCGTCGACGTTCAGGGCCGCGACGACTGGGGCGCACCGCTACGTGTCCACGTCGAGGCGCTGGCCCGGACACCGCTGCCGCGCGCCGGGCGGCGCATGTTCTTCCCGCGGCGGATCCTCCCCGTGCGTCGCTTCGATCTGAGGCCGGCCACGCGTCGGACACCCGTCGACCTGCGGTCTCTTCCCGACCGCGTCGAGCGCTGGCGACTGCAGCTGCCTCCCGGCACAACGGTGACGGCCGATTCCCTCGAGGCCGAAGGTGCCGGATCGCGTGTGCGCACGAGGTGGTGGGTCGACGGCGATGTCCTGTTCCTCGAACGTCACCTGCAGCTCCGACCGCGCGTCGTGCCCGCCGACAGTGTGTCCTCCCTCGCAACCGTCCTCGACACCGTCCGCGACAGCGAGGCCGGCCATGTCGAGATCCGTTTCCCCGAAGCCTCGGAGTCCGAACGATGAACGCCCCACGAACCCGATTGCCGAGCGCTCCCGTTCTCGCCCTGATCCTGTTGACCTGCTTCGTGACCGAGGGGTCGACCGCCGACCGCGACTTCATGCTGAGTCAGCGGGGCGACGACGCGCTGCGAGCCTACTGCGAGAAGGTGATCCCCTTCGCCGAGCAGGCGCGCGAGGAAGGAACCACGGGCGCCGTCATCCTGGTCGACACGCACCTCCTGGACATCCAGGATGAGCACAGCACGTTCCAGAACAACCGCCTGCTCACCCGTCTGGACGAACTCGACGAGGACGTTGCAACGCAAGCGATCCCGGTGCAGGGGATCGAGGTCGAGAAGGTCGAGGCCTTCGTCGTGCGACGTGATGGCTCGATCGAGCGCTTCGATCTCGAGGACGACAAGATCCGTCTGACCGAGGAGGAGGTCGACCTCGGCCGCCGTGTCGTGATCGGGTTTCCCCAGGTCGAACCCGGGGACGTGTTCGGCTACAGCCTGCAGACACGTCTCGACTCGAAGCTCTACCAGAAGCGCATCGATCTCGCGGACGAATGGCCCGTCCGGTACGGGCAGATCCACGTGCTGACGGGCAATCGCCTCGCCTACAACGTCTGTCCGCAGAACATCGACGCCGACGAGTACCGTCTCGAGGCGGTCGAGAAGGACCGGACGTATCCCACGTTGTCGAAGTTCACGTGGGCCCGGCAGGCCGCCGTCGGTGACGATCCGATGGCTCCGCCCCGCGACATCCGCACGCCCCATGTGTGGATCGCCCACTACGGTGACTACGACCTGGATTGGGCGAGCTGGTTCATCAACAACAACTGGAACACCTGGGCCACGTCGCTGTGGGCGTCGACCATGCTGGACGACGAGATCCACGACGACGTGGTCGCCCTGGCCGAAGAGGTCACGGAGGGGATCGAGGACCCGATCGGGCGGGCCGACGCCCTGCACACGTGGGTGCAGGACGAGATCGTCCTCGCCGACGCGCTGGAGATCGGGTCGGAGGCCGGATTCACGCCGTCGGAGAAGATCGTCGAGCGTCGAACCGCCACCGGACTCGAGAAGTCCATGCTCCTGAACGATCTCATGCGCGGAGTCGACCTCGAACCCGTGCCGATGCTCCTGCGCGCCGCCTCCCTGGGCGGGTTGGACGCGGCGAATCCGGGACTTTGGCAGTTCAGTCACCTGGCGCTGGTCCTTGCCGGCGAATTCGAGTCATCGGCGGATCAATGGTACTGCCCAGCCGCCCCGGGGTGTCCACCCCGAGCCCTTCCGCCGGACCTGCGCGGTGTGCAGGCCTTGCACGTGGTGAAGGATCCCCAGGAGGTCTACGACGATGCGATCTCCGCGGCGGTGCGCTCGAGTTCGGTTCCCGAGACCCAGATGAGGAATTTCCAGAGGCACATTGCTGCATCGGGCATCGCGCGCTTCGTCCGGACGCCCGGCGATCCCGACGAGACGGTCGGGCACACGACGGAGATCCTGCAACTCGATCCCGTTCGTGAGGTCTTTCGGGCGGAGGTCGTGGCCGACGGCTTCACCGCGCTGACCCGGCACCGCACGGTCGACGACCTGCACGGCACCGCCGAGACATGGTGGTCGAACCGCTTCCCGGACGACGAGATCACCGTAGCCGGGGTCGATCGTGATCTGTCGACGCCGGGTCGGATCCGGCTCGAGGTGTCGTCCGAGCTCGAGGCCGGTCCGATCCCCGAGGCGCAGGGGGACGTGTGGATCCTGGACGTGGCTTCGTTCTTCGGTGAGACGCCGCTCTCCGGTCTGCAGCTCGGAAGTCGCCGCTCGTCGCTCTGGATTCCCCGCAGCGAGGAGTTCGTCTTCGAGACCTGGCTCCCGCTTCCGGACGGATGGTCGTCGGCCCGGCTCGCGGCTCCGGCCACCGTCGAGGGTGAGACCTTCGGCTATTCCCTGGGCGTCGCGGTCGACGAGGGTCGTGTGTGTGTACGGCGGGAGATCCGTTTGCGGCGCAGCGATCTCGAACCCGACGACTTCGACACCGAACGCGAGGCCTGGCGGAAGGCGATGGACCTCGAGTCGACCCCCCTCGTGCTGGAGCGGATGGACACGGGGAAGTAGCGATCGAGTGTGGCGTCTGCGGTCGCAGAGGCTGCCCGCCAGGTGCCTTCGGGTCCGGTGCACCGGCCTGTCCGGGCATTGGCACCACGGTCTGCCGGTCGCGCCCAGACCGCCGACCCGTGAAGCCCCGATGGTCGGCTCGGCGGCGCTCGCCTAGCTCACGCTCCGAGCGCACGATCCGACCGTCCGGGCCCGTGGGACCGGGCGGATGCCCCCGCCTGAGGAGGACCCCATGCCACGCCTGAAGGACAAGGTCGCCCTGGTCACCGGCGGCGCCCTCGGGATCGGCCGCGAGAGCTGTCTCGCGCTGGCCCGCGAAGGTGCCGCCGTGGCCGTCACCGACGTCAAGACCGACGAGATCGAAGAAGTGGCCGCCACGATCGGCGACGAAGGCGGTACGGCCGCCGCCTGGGAGCTCGACGTGAGCGACGAGGAGCAGGTGCAGAAGGTCTTCGCCGCGGTCGTCGAGGAGTTCGGCAGGCTCGACGTGGTCGTGAACAACGCCGGGATCGCCGGACCCAACAAGCCCACGCACGAGATCGAACCGGAGGAATGGGATCAGCTCATGGCCGTGAACGTGCGCGGCGTGTACCTGTGCACGCGCGCGGCGATTCCGCATCTGCGCTCGGCCGGCGGCGGATCGATCATCAATCTGTCGTCGATCTACGGAATCGTCGGGGCTCCGGATCTTCCGCCCTACCACGCGTCGAAGGGCGCGGTCCGGCTCATGACGAAGACCGACGCCCTGCTCTACGCCGAGGACTCGATCCGTGTGAACAGCGTGCACCCGGGCTACATCTGGACACCGCTCGTCGAGGAGCTGGGCAAGGAGCACCCGGACGGTGTCGAGGCCTTCCGGCGCGAACTCGACGCGAAGCATCCGATCGGTCACGTCGGAGAGCCGGCGGACATCGCCCACGGCATCGTCTACCTGGCCTCGGACGAGTCGAAGTTCGTCACCGGCAGCGAGCTGGTGATCGACGGCGGCTACACGGCGCAGTGATCGAGCAGGTGTGGGCTGGGGAGATCCCCCGGCTCCGCGCACGGACCGTCCCCGCGCCGCCCGCCACGCGGCATCGCTAGGCTGTGCACTCCCCGGCCGGCGACCGACGATCGCGACCTGGATCGCCGGCAGGCCCCGACGCAAGGAGGTCCCCCGTGGACATTCCCCGCATCGAACCGACGGTTGCGCACCAGCACGCCTCGGAAGGCGATGCCCTGATCGTGTGCGCCTACGACGACGAGAAGAAGTGCGACGACCTCGGCGTCTCCGGCGCGATCTCGCTCCACGAGTTCGAGGATCGTGCCGAGGACCTCGACCGTCGTCGCGAGATCATCTTCTACTGCAACTGACCCAACGACGAGAGCTCCGCCCGTGCGGCGGACCGATTCGCCGAGCAGGGGTTCGAGAACGTCGAAGTCGTCGCTGGCGGCTACGACGCGTGGGAGAAGGCAGAGCTGCCCACGACCTGAGCTCGACGACCCCGGCCGGCCGGTCTCCGGTCGGCCGGGAGTCAACCCAGGAGGTGCCCCCATGGCCACCGAGGCCTTCGCCATGACGAGTCCCGCGTTCGCCGAGGGCGCGATGATCCCCACGCGCTACACCTGCGACGGTGAGGACGTCTCACCCCCGCTCGACTGGGGCTTTGCGCCTCCCGGGACGCGTAGCTACGCCCTCATCGTCGACGACCTCGACGCCCCGTCGGGAATCTTCACCCACTGGCTGCTCTTCGACCTCCCTGCCGAAGCCGACGGACTGATCGAGAACGTCCACGAGCTCGGCACCGAGGGCCGCAACGACTTCCAGAAGAAGGGCTACGGCGGTCCGTGCCCGCCCACCAAGGAAGGCGACCACCGCTACCGCTTCCGCCTGCTGGCCCTCGACGTCGACGAGCTCGACGTGTCGAAGGGCACCGACCGCGCCAGCCTCGAGGTGGCCATGCGCGGACACGTGCTCGACGAGACGGTGCTCATGGGTCGGTACGCGCGCGGCTGACCAGGCAGTCGACGCCGGCCGATCGACCGACCTATCCGAGGAAGCGCCAGCCCGCGATCACACCGAACGCGATCAGCGTCAGCGTGAACGGCAGCAGGAGCGGCAACCGGGCCCGGTCCTCGTCGTAGCC
>Ga0102943_1000094_pt1 | contig 58919 bp, 45 predicted proteins | sample SalPonC_black_MG_FD_78174 | JGI IMG/M metagenome (GOLD analysis project Ga0102943, IMG submission 78174) | Salt pond soil microbial communities from South San Francisco under conditions of wetland restoration - Salt Pond MetaG... | ecosystem: Environmental > Aquatic > Marine > Intertidal zone >...
CCCCGGCCCCCCCCGGCCTTAAAGACATTGAAGATGCCCGGCCCCTGCTGGTACTGGGGGATTCAGTCACCACCGACCATATTTCCCCTGCCGGAGCCATTCCTGTGGACTATCCTGCCGGCATTTACCTCCAGGACAACGGGGTCAAACCCTGGGAGTTCAACTCCTACGGATCCCGCCGGGGCAACCATGAGGTCATGATGCGCGGCACCTTTGCCAATATCCGCATCTTAAACAAGCTGGTAAACACTGCCGGCGGGGTTACCCGGACCTTTCCCGACGAACGTGAGGCCTTTGTCTTTGATGCTGCCCAGGCCTATGCCCGATCAGGCAAAGACCTTGTGGTCTTTGGCGGCAAGGAGTACGGCACTGGATCCTCCCGGGACTGGGCAGCCAAGGGCACCAGTCTTCTGGGGGTCAAGGCTGTTATCGCCGAATCCTTTGAACGGATCCACAGGTCCAACCTGGTGGGCATGGGGGTGCTTCCCCTGGTATTCAAAGACGGGGAATCCTTTGAAAGTCATGGTTTGACTGGAAAAGAGACCGTCACCATAAAGGCAGTGGAGGGCATTGCCCCGGGCAGCACCTTGACCGTTACCGCCCAAGGCAAGTCAGCCAGCACCACCTTTGCCGTCATTGTCAAGCTCAACACAGACATTGAAGTGGCGTATATTAAAAACAGCGGCATTCTTCACTATGTGCTGCGCCAGATGATCTCCGGGTAACACAGCACCATCCCCGGGGCTGACCGGCCCCGGGGGCGGCACCTTATCTTTTTTTAATGCCTCCGTAAAATGAAATAATATTTTCTGACAATTAATTAGCTTCAACTAATGAAAATAGTTCATTTTTCGTTAGATTTCTCTTCTGCCTATGTTATAGTTACCCTGCTGTTTGTTTTGATATTTTGGTTTTAATTTAAACGTTAGGGGTTGTGTGTATCATGGAAATTAATCATTACGAGTTTGAGTACGGCGATTACGGCGAAACCACAGGCGTGACCATCAATCTGAGAGGATATGACATTCTCCGTTACAACAACATCAGCAAGGGGACCGCCTTTAGCATTGATCAAAGGCGCCAGCTCAAGCTCAGCGGTTTTCTGCCCCCCCGGGTAAAAACCCTTGAAGAACAGGTTCAATCCAGCCTGACTATCGTTGAAGAAAAAGAAAACAACATTGAAAAATTCATCTATCTAAGAAGCCTTTACGACAGAAACGTGGTCCTGGCCCATGCGGTCATTGCCTCGGATGTGCCCCGGTTTCTGCCCATTATCTATACCCCCACCGTGGGTCTGGCCTGTCAGCAGTACTCTGCCCAGTTCAGGCGGGCCAACGGTATCCACCTGTACCCCGGCAACATTGACTATGCCGAGTACATCCTGCGCAACTATACGGATCAGGACATCCGGGTGGCCGTGGTCACGGACAACCAGGGTATCCTGGGCATCGGGGATCAGGGGGCCGGCGGCATCCCCATCTGCCTGGGAAAACTCATGCTCTACACCCAGGGTGCGGGCATCGCTCCCTGGCACTGCCTGCCCATCTCCCTTGATGTGGGCACGGACAACGAGGCCCTGCTCAACGATCCCAACTACCTGGGATATCGTGAAAAACGCCTCAAAGGCGAGGCCTACGATGCATTTGTTGAAAAATTCGTCACTGCCTTTAAAACGGTCTTTCCCAAGGCCCTGTGCCAATGGGAAGACTTTTCCAAGCAGACCGCCTTTTCCATCCGGGACAAATACACCAACGAGGTCATCTCCTTTAACGACGACATCCAGGGCACAGGCTCCATCACTCTGGCCGGCATCCTGGCGGCCATGAAGGTGAAAAACGAAAACATAACCGACCAGGTATTTATGGTGAACGGTGCCGGTGCCGGCGGGGTGGGCATTGCCGAACAGATCCAGACCGAACTCATGGAAGCGGGGCTGAGCCCAGAGGCTGCCGCAGACAAGATCTTCACCATGGACTCCAGGGGGGTGGTGACCTCTGACCGGGATATTGAGCCCTATAAACTCAAATTTGCCAAGGACAAGACCCAATTGCCCTGGCTCACCTCACCCGAGGAAAACACCCTGCTCAACGCCATCAAACATGAGGGCATCACCGTGCTCATCGGCACCTCGGGCCAGCCCGGCACCTTTACCCAGGAGGTGGTGGATGCCGTGGGCCAGAATACCGACCGCCCGGTTATCCTTCCTTTGAGCAATCCAACCTCAAAGGCCGAAGCCCTTCCTGCGGATGTATTTGCCTGGTCTGACGGCAAAGCACTGGTCGCCACCGGCTCCCCCTTTGATGATGTCGTGCATGGCGGAAAATCCTATCGCATCGGCCAGATGAACAACTCATTTGTCTTCCCGGGTGTGGGCCTGGGCGTTGTTGCCTCCGGCGCCACAGAGGTGCTGCCCGTGTTCTTCTCCGCAGCCGCCCATGCCGTTGCCGAATTCATCAGCGACAAAGATATCAAAGACGGCATCCTCTGCCCGCCCCTGGAGCAGCTGCAAGAGGTTTCCGTTGCCGTGGCCAAGCGGGTGGGAGCCGAAGCCATCAAGGCCGGCGTGACCCAGGATGACTGCCCCTTTTCCCATTTTAAACACCAGAACGACCCAGGGCGCCTCAACACCCTGATTGACAAGATGATCTGGACACCGGCTTACTTCTGATCAAACTCAAGGTCCTTGTATACCTCACAGGCCCCGGAAAGCTGCTTTCCGGGGCCTGTTTTTCAAATCGCAGATCCCAGGCATGACGCTGAACCCCGTGACCACAAATAATCACAATTGCAATCCTGACCAAGTCACAATAGTCGCAAAAACAATACCACCCACCTAAAATATAAGATAACTATTTGATATAAAACAATATTACCACAAATCCTCTCCAGCACCCCGGTCATTTGCCAAGTCATCAAATTTTCAAAAAAACGGTTGCATTGATGCAAACTTTCTGATTTACTTCTAGTGGAATTTAGGAGACTGTCATGAATAAAAAAAAGATGTTCGGCCCCCTGACAGAAAAAACGACAACGGTCGTGCTGGAAAGCATTTCCGACGGGGTATTCACCATAGATTACAACTGGGAAATCACCTCTTTTAACCGGGCGGCGGAAGAGATCACCGGCATCTCCAGAAAAGAGGCCATCGGCCGCCACTGCTGGGAGGTCTTTCGCTCCAACATGTGCGAACAGGACTGCGCCCTGAAAAAAACCATGGAAGAGGGCAAGCCCTTTATCTCCACCTCAGCCTATATTATCAACAGCGACCAGAAAAAAATACCCATCACCGCCTCTACCTCTCTGCTCATCGATGAGAACGGGGATGTCATCGGCGGGGTGGAAACCTTCAGGGATCACTCCCTGGTAGAAGAGCTGAGAAAAGAGCTGACCCGGGACGTGCAGATGGAAGATATTGTCTCCAACTCCAGCGTCATGAAGAGTATTTTCAAAATCCTTCCCCAAATTTCAGAAAGTGACGCCTCTGTCCTCATTGAAGGGGAGACCGGTACCGGTAAAGAGTTGATGGCCCGGGCCATCCACAATCTCAGCCTCAGAAAAAAGGCGCCCTTTGTGGCCATCAACGGCGGGGCCCTGCCTGACACCCTTTTGGAATCCGAACTCTTCGGGTACAAAAAGGGGGCCTTTACCCATGCGGTGAAGGACAAACCCGGACAATTTGCCCTGGCAGACGGGGGTACCGTACTCCTGGACGAGATCGGGGATACCAGTCCCGCCTTTCAGGTCCGCTTGCTCCGGGTCCTTCAGGAGCACGAGTATACCCCTCTGGGCGGGGTCTCAAAAGAAAAGACCAATGTCAGGATCATTGCCGCCACCAACATGAATCTAAGCGATCTGGTGGACAAAAAGGCCTTTCGCCAGGATCTGTTCTACCGGATCAACGTCATCCGCATCTCCCTGCCCCCCCTGCGCCAGCGCATGGAAGATATCCCCTTGCTGGTGGAAAAATTTATCAACAAACTGAACCTGCGGCAGAACAAATACATCCAGGGCATCACCCAGGAGGTGCTGGCCGCCCTCATGGCCCATGAGTTCCCCGGCAATATCAGGGAGCTTGAAAACATCATCGAACATGCCTTTGTCCTCTGCCCCGAAGGATTTATCGGCCCGGAGCATCTTCCCGGCCCCATGTCCGCAGCCGCGGCCAGCAGCAGCGACACCCATGCAGACCCGGTCCAGGCGGCCCAGATCAAAATGATCATGGATGCTCTCGAGCGTAACAATTACAACAGAAATGCCGCGGCCCGGGATCTGGGGATTCATAAAAGCACCTTGTTCCGACGGCTTAAGAAACTGGGTATTGAACTATAGGGCAAAGCTGACCTTGCTGCAGATTTTTCAGACCAGCAGATACGATTCTGCAACCCCCTGCCCCAAAAGGGTCTTAAATTTGCATCGGATGCCATTTCATCGGCCGGGCAGCAAATCAAAATACCCAATAGTTAAGGGCGATTAAATCAAGCTGCAACCCTAAAGGCACGGGCCTTGCAAAAGGTTTTTGGTATGACCCAAGCGGAGGACAACCCAATGAAAATCGCCATTACCACCTGGGGGAACAGGGTTTCTCCCGTCTTTGACTCGGCAAAAACCCTTCTCATTGCCGATGTGTCAGGTCATACTGTTGGGGACCTGACCTATGAAAAATTTACACCGGCCAATGTCACAGGCCTTTCCGCCATGTTAAACCAGGCCGGGGTATCCACCCTGATCTGCGGGGCCATCTCCACCCAGCCGGCCAATGCCCTGGTGAACCAAAATATCCGCCTGATATCCTTTGTATCGGGAAATGCCATGGATATCCTGGCCACCTTTGCCCGCCGCAATACCATTGACCCCTCGTTTATGATGCCTGGATGCAGCCTTGCCTATTCCAGAAGATGATGACACAGGTTCAACGTTTTTTCTTTCTGCTCAGCCTGCCCTGATCATGATTTTTGGCGGGTCATCCCAAGATAAATAGCCGTTAACACCACAGCCACGCCAATCCAGCCCATGGGTCCGGTCTGCCGGTCAAAGAAAAGCACATCCCAGACAAAGGACAGTGCCGGCTGGAGCAGCAGAATTAACCCGGCCCTGGAGGCATCCACCCGGGGCAGATAATAGGTGATCATGGCCCAGGCCAGGGTCTGGGAAAACACGCCAAGCCCCAGCAACGCCCCCAGAGAGGACAGGCTGGGAATGGCAAAGCTGTTCCCGGTTCCCGCCACCACCAGGCCCAGGGCAAATGCACACGAGGCCGTCACAAGAACCTGATTGTAAAATATCGGTCGTTTGCCCTTGCCGGACTGGACATGGCGCAAAAGCAGAATAAAGACCCCGTAACTGACGGCTGTCAGCACCCCCAGGCCAATGCCGGCCACATACCGGGCACTGAGACTGACATTGTCCAGGCCAATGATCATATAAAGTCCGGCCATGGCCATGGGAAGCGCCAGGGCAAAGGAGAGCCCCAGGCGCTCTTTGTAGATCAGCCACCCGGCCAGTGCCAGGATGAACACCTGAAAGTTTCCCAGGATGGTGGCCAGCCCCGGCCCGATCATATCAATACTGAAATGCCAGCAAAACAGATCGATGCCAAAGACCAGCCCTGCCAGGGCCGCCAAAAGGCTGGACTTAAGTTTCTGGCCCCTGAACTCTCCTTTGACCCAGCAGGCAATGCTCAGAAAACAACAGCCCAGGGCCACCCGGTAAAAGGCAGACACCATGGGGGGCACCTGGGACACCTTGACAAAAACACTTGAAAAACTGATGATCAGGGCACCGGTGAACAAAACCATCACCGGGTGCCGGAACAGGCTGGGCATAGGCAGGACTCCTTATGGGTATAAAACAGCAGAATAGCCATTTTCCACACCGCGTCAAGTAAAATGGGCCTCCGGCGTCCAGAGATATTGGGACAGATCAACGTCTCCCCGGCCGGAAACCATTACCCCCTCATCCTCCAAAAGGGCCTTTTGCAGTTCAAAGCCGTCTCCCATGGGCAGGGAAATCCTTCCTTTGGCACTCACCACCCGGTGCCAGGGAAGACCATGCTTTTGGGACATGCTGTGAAGGATCCTGGACACCTGCCGCGCCCCCCTGGGGTTGCCGGCCATGGCAGCCACCCGGCCGTAGGAGGTGACCGTCCCCCTGGGTATGGCCCTCAGCAGGGCCAGAATCTGTCTTGTATCCTGGGTAATCATTACGAGGCACCTTGCCATGAAAGAGGGTCAGACCGGTGCAGATCTTTTTTCCAGGTAGGAGATGAGCTGGGACAGGGGAAACGTCAGAAAAAAATACATCAGGGTGACCGTGATCCAGATCTCAAAGGTGAAAAAGGTGGCGGCCATGAGTTCCAGGCCCTGGAAGGTCAATTCCTGGATGGAAATCACCGATACAATGGCCGAGTCCTTTATGGTTGAGATAAACTGACCGGCCAGGGGAAAGGCTGTCCGCCGGAAGGCCTGGGGCAGGATGACCAGCCTGAAGGTGTTGATACCAGGCAATCCGATAGAGTGCGCTGCCTCCCACTGCCCCCGGGGCAGGCCCTGTATCCCGCCCCGGACAATCTCCGATATATAGGCCCCTTCATAAAGCCCCAGCGCAATGACCGCAGAAAAAAAGGCATTGATCTGGCCCGGCCCGGCCCAGACCAGGGAAACAGCCTTTTTCACCGTTGCGGACTGAAGACGCAACAGGGTGTCCAGGCCCAGAAGATCCAGAAACTGGCTGGAGACAAAATAGTAAAACAGAATCAGCAGAACAAGAGAGGGAATGTTCCGGATGGACTCCACATAGACCCGGCTGATAAAGCGCTGAAACCCACTGCCCCTGGCGCCCATAATCCCGGAAACCGTTCCCAGAACCATGGCCACACCCATGGCCCAGAAACTGATCTTCACTGTGGTGAAAAATCCCTTGATCAGGATATTGGGCACCAGATGCCCCTCATCGTTTCGGAAGAAAAAATACTGGGGCATGGCCTCCCAGTGCCAGTCATAGGCCAGGGTGGTGCCCATGCGGTTCCAGAAAAAGGATATGGCGGCGATGACCAGAGCCATTGCCGCCGCATCCACCAGGGTGAGTTTGTAGGAAGGCTTATTGAACAAGGTGTTCCCAGTCTTTTGTTTCAAACCAATAGGACTGCCGCTGTTTTAACCACCCTGACGCCTGATTCACGAGTATCCAGTTGTTAAAAAAGTTCAGGGCATCATAATCCCCCTTGCGAAGGGCAAATCCAATGGGTTCCTTGGTGAAGTTCTCCTCTAGGGGAACAAAGAGTTTATTCGGGAATTTCAAGGCATGAAAGGCAGGCATGGGGGCCGAGGAGACCACGGCGTGCACCCGGCCCAGGTTCAGCTCCTGAAGGGCCTGGCTCTCATTTTCAAACAACTTGAACTGGGCCTTGGGCATGAACCTTTTGGCTGCGGCCTCGGCAGTGGTGCCCATACGCACGGCAATGGTCACGCCTTGTTTATTGAAGTCTTCCAGCTTTGAAAAACCGGCTGCCTTGTTCTTGTGGGCCACCATGGACATGCCGGAAAATTCATAGGGCATGGTGAAGTTCACCTTTAAATTCCGCTCAGGGGTGATGCCCATGCCGCCGATGATCACATCAAACTTTCCGGTCAAAAGGGCCGGGATGATCCCGGACCAGGCCGTGGGCACAAATTCAACCGTTACCCCCATATCAGCTGCCAGTTTCTTTGCCACATCGATCTCATAGCCGACGAGCTTGCCGGTCTTATCCTTCATGGCCCAGGGCACAAAGGTGGACATGCCCACCCGCAGAACCCTGTCCTTCTGGATCTTTTCTATGATGCTCTCCTTGGTCAGCATGGCACCAGTCTGTCCAGCCAGGGCAATGCCGGCAGTTAACAGAACAACCATTAACCCAATACCTAATTTTTTCATCCTCATCTCCTTTGCTTAATGTATATAATTCATTCGAACTTCCAGTTGACGAATCACAAGGGACAGCCCCGCCGTGATGACCAGATAACACAGGGCCACTGCAAACCAGATCTCAAAGGTCAAAAAGGTCTGGGAGACGACTTTCTGGGCCTGCATGGTCAGATCATAGATGGAAATAGTAGAGACCAGGGCCGAATCCTTGATCAGAGACACAGACTGTCCGGCCAGCATGGGCAGGGTGGACCGAAGCATCTGGGGCAGGATCACCTTGATATAGATCACAGGCAAGGACAATCCCAGCCCTGAGGCTGCCTCAATCTGCCCCCGGGGCACCCCAAGGATCCCGGACCGGATGATCTCCGAGGCATAGGCCCCCTCAAACAGGCTCAGGGCCCAGACCGCAGACCAGAATGCCGACAGATCCAGAACCGGGGAAATAACAAAATAGATCAGAAAGATCTGGATCAGCAGGGGGGTGTTTCTCACGGTCTCCACATAGAGCCAGGAAAGCCCCCGGACCACTGGAAAAGGCGACAGCCTGGCCATGGCAGAAAACACCCCGAGTCCCAGGGAAAGCAACAGCCCCACACCGGAAATTTTCAGGGTGACCATCAGTCCCTGGAGCAAAAGCCCCGGCACCAGACGCCCGCCCTGCTGTGTCAGCAAATAAGGCCAGATGCGGTACCATTGCCAATTGTACTCCAGGTTCATATATCCGGCCGTAAGAACAACCAATAAAAAAGTGACAAAAACAACAGATTTGATCAGGCTTCGGGCCGGGGCCATTGTCATACCTTTAGAGCGTTTTAGAAGAACTTTGGAATTTGCCAAAACAGTATCATACCATGAACCCAGGCACTGTTAAAGGCTAAACCGCAGGGGCGCAAAGGGGCTGTGTCAATGGCAGTCGCTGCCAGCTGCCAGGGCATCAGCGGGTCCGGGTTTTCTGAAGAATTTTAAGCACCAGGGTGGTGTGGCTCACAGAAACAATGGTATAAAAGATATCTCCCAGACGCAGCATTTTTCCAGCCCGGTACTTTCGGGAAAAGGTCTGGACATAGAATTGATCCGGATCCAGCTCTTCCAGATACAGATCCAGCCGGATCACCCCATTTTTTATGCCCCGGTAGACCAGGCTGGTGTTGCCGACATGAATCCGCTCGCCCATGACCAGGGCAACCTGGTCGTTGATGGCTCTTGGCCTCTGCTGACCGGCCTTTTCCGGCGCCTGGGGATTGGTGCCCTGCCACCGGTCAAACTCGGCCTTGTACAGGTCTGTGGAAACATAAAAGGTGATGCCAAAGGGAATGGCCAGGCAGAGGATGATAAAGAGAATGGCCAGCCACCCCTTTTTATTGGGCATTGCCATAATCCCCTCCTATTTATGTGGATGATATCTGATACTCTTGATCATAGGCCCCGGCCCCGGCCATGTCAATTCTTATTCCCGGGCCTGCCAGATCCCATCTCAATGCCCGGCCCCGGCATCAATATCAAAGATCTTTCTGCCGTCCACATAGTCTTTTGTTGCATATTGGGAGATGCGCTGGATTTTTGAGGAAAGGGCTTGAATCCGCTCAATGTGATTTTTGATAAGTATGATCAAGGCCTCTTTTTTCTCAGGGGTGGTTTTGGGATCTGAAAGCTTTTCGATGCCGATGAGCACCACCTGCAGGGGATTGTTGAGTTCATGACTGACAGCACCGGCCATTTCCAGGATGGCCCGAAGTTTTTCCTTGTCCTGGTGCTCTTTTGCAATCTGCTTTTGCTTGGTGATGTCCATGAAGTACCCTAACGCGGCCCGGGCCCCTTCATGCTTTACCGATGTCACCGTCTCCATGACCCATTTTTCCTGGCCCTGCCTGTCTGTGATGAGGAATTCATAAGGGGTTGTTGCCTGGCCGGCGAGCATGCGTCTGGCATTGTCCCGGACCTGCTGCCTGTAATCGGCCTGGACAAGATCCAAAGACGGCATGCCGATGAGCTGTTTTTTGCTAAATCCGGTAATCCTGCAGAATTCCGGATTCACATATTTAAACCGTCCGTTCTCAAGGATATAGCTGCCGATAAGCGCACTTTTCCGGCTGTGCTCCAATTCCTCTTCCGCCTGTTTTTTCCGGGTGTTGTCCCGGATAAACCCTTCAATGCCAACCCCCCGGTTTTGGCTGTCCCGAATGACGGACCACCGGTCATGCATCCACAGGGTGTTGCCGTCAGCATCGATGTACCGGTACTCAGCCTCCCCGTTGGTTCCCCCGCTGTCCAGGGTTTTTTGCCTGGCCTGCCGAAGCTTTTCCCTGTCCTGTGGGTGGATGTGCTGGCTGGCGCCGGAAGAGGACAGGATCCTGCGCCCGTCTTTTTCTATTTCGTAAAGCGCCAAAAACCGCTTGTTGAAAAAGGGAAAGGTGCCGGATTCAATGTCAAACAGATAGATGGCATCCTGGGAGAGGTCAGCCAGGTGCTGAAAACTTTCCGATAATGTCTTGACGATGTTCCTGTCATGGATGTCAGGGGGTGTGCTGGCGTGCCGCTCAAGTTCACGTATTCTTTGTTCCAGCTGTTCATATGTCGGTTTTCTGCCCAATTGATTTGCCTTTAAGCATCAGCCCCTGCGTCACGGACCAGGGCCAGGACCATGGCTTCCACCACGCTGCCGATACGCTTCATATGGGAAATCCGCTCCTCATCGGTCCTGCCGGGATAGTTTCTAAAGGCGATCAGGATACCAGACAGGCAGGAAAAAAGGGTGTGGGCCAACAGCCGGGGATTTTGCTTGGCCCCCAGGCTGCTGAACACCGTTTCAAATACGTCCATCAGCCGCCGGCCAATGTCGTTGAGCTGCTCCACCGCCCCCATCTCCTTGTTGCCGTGAAGGGCAAAATGGGTGATCATCCGCCATTGAGACGCCTGCTCAATATAATAATCCAGAAAATGACAGATGCAGACCTCAAGCGGGGTGCTGGTTTTCTGGATCCGCTTTTCCAGGTCATCGATGAACTCACAGGCATCCATATGGGCGATCCTTGCGTAGAGCTGTTCCTGACTGTTGAAGTAGGTGTAAATAGAGGATTTGGCAATACCTGCCGTCCTGGCAATTTCCGCCATACTGGCCTTGTCATAGGTTGTCTGGCCAAAGACCTCGCGGGCGGCATCCACAATAATCTGCTGCCGCATCTTCCGCTCTTTTACCTTCAGGCGGCTTAAGGTATCTTTTTTGGTCATGAATTGATTTCCGGAAATTGTTTTGAGGTTATGATTCTGCTTGCACGCCCTTTGTGTAGCATAACTGCCCGGGTTTAACAAGCGGCCCTTGACACACCGACCACCGTTCGATATAAAAACCACCGGACAAGGTAACGTTTTGCGGTTGCCTCACATACACCCAGGGAAGTCCCATTCCCCTGACCATCAAAAGGAAATGCCATGACCGACCCCTTGACCCCCTTTTACGATGCCGTGACAGATCCGGCCGGCGCAGGCCCTGCCCCGGCAGACAAAAAAATCATTGGGTATGTGTGCTCGTATGCACCTGAAGAGTTGATCGTTGCTGCCGGCTGCCATCCCTTGCGTCTTTTTTCCTCCAAGGCAGATATCCAGCTTGCGGAAAACCACCTTCAAAGCTATTGCTGCAGCCTGGTCCGGGGCATTCTCGAGGATGGCCTGGCCGGCCGCCTGGATCACCTGGACGGCATTGTCTTTCCCCATACCTGCGACTCTATCCAGCGGCTTTCAGACATCTGGCGCCTGAACATCCCCGTATCTTTTTTTGCAGATGTCCTCATGCCGGCCAAGCTGACCACCCAGGCCTCCCACACCTATATGGGACAGGTGCTGGCCAAGTTGAGATCCGACCTTCAGACCTGGACCGGCACCCTTATTTCAGACCAGGACCTGGCTGAATCCATTGCCCTGTTCAACCGGATCCGCAAGTGCCTGGCCCGAATTTACCAGATCATGTCTGACACCCCTGGCATTATCAGCGGCAAAGACCTGTTTACCCTCATCAAAGCATCCATGATCATGGACCGAAAGATCCTTGCACACCACCTGGATGACCTGGTCCAATCCCTTGAAACAACCAGCCCCCCCCGGTCTGACCCTGGACCCAAACGCCTCATCCTTTCCGGATCGGTCTGCGATATGCCCGACCTGTACAGCCTCATTCAACAGGCCGGCGGTGCGGTGGTGGCAGATGATTTGTGCTCGGGTCAGCGGTGGTTTCAAGGGCTTATTCCCGAGGATATCCCGCCCATGGCCGGCCTGACTGCCCGGTACACGGAGCGGATCATCTGCCCGGCCAAGCACAGCGGCACAACGGCCAGAAGCGCCGCCTTGCTGGACCTGGTCCGGGAGAAAAAGGCTGACGGCGTCATCTTCACCCTGCTGAAGTTCTGCGATCCTCATGCCTTTGACTATCCAGACATCAAAGCCGAACTGGACCGGGCGGGCATCCGCCACCTTCACCTTGAAATGGACGACAGCCAGGACGCTTCCGGCCAGATGGCCACCCGGCTGGAAACCTTTATCCACATGATATGAAAAAGAGGATCCCATGAGCCAGACAGCCCCGGAAAAAGAGGCCAAAAAGATCAAGTGCGCAAAAAAAATGCGGGAGATCATGACCGGCTATTATATGGATGCCCTTACGGCCCGCGAAAACAATAAGACTGTGGCCTGGATAACCTCTGGCGGCCCTGTGGAACCCCTTATCGCCATGGACATCATCCCGGTGTACCCGGAAAACCACGGTGCCATGGTCGGGGCCTCAAAAATGGGGGAAGATCTCTGCGCCAAGGCCGAGGACATGGGATACAGCATGGACCTGTGCTCATATGCCCGGACAGATATCTCCTGCGCCGTCCATGGCGGGGGCCCCTTAGGGGGTCTGCCAAAACCCGACCTTCTGGTCTGCTGCAACAATATCTGCGGCACAGTGCTCAAATGGTACGAAATCCAGGCCCGGCACTTCAACGTTCCCCTGTTCATCCTGGACACCCCGGTCTGCCACACAGGATACACCCCTGACATTGCCGGGTATGTGGAACAGCAGATGCACGACTATCTTGCCTTTCTGGAAATCGTCACCAAACGTTGCTTTGACCGGGACCGGCTCAAGGAGGTGGGCAACCTCTCCCTGGCCGGACAAAAGCTGTGGCAAAAGGTGCTGAACACCACCACAAACAAACCCTCTCCCATGTCTGCCTTTGACGCGTTTTTCTTTTTGGCCCTCATCGTCACCCTCAGGGGCACCCAGGTCACGGTTGATTTTTATCAAGAACTGCTGGCAGAGATGGAGGACCGAGTGGCCAAGGGTATTTCCATTGTACCCAAAGAAAAATACCGGCTGCTGTGGGACAATCTGCCCGTCTGGCACAACCTGAAATGGCTGTCCACCCAATTTGCCGACCACCATGCCTGCCTGGTGGCTGACACCTATACCTCGGCCTGGTGCTCGGCCATCAACTATATTGACCCGGACAGGTTTCTGGCATCCCTGGCCGAGGCCTACACCCGGATTTACCTGAACATCGGGGTGGACCAGATGGCAGACCAGGTGCTTGACATGATAGGGTTTTACGGTGTAGACGGGGTTGTGATGCACTCGAACCGGTCCTGCAAGCCATACTCTTTCGGCCAGATGGACATCATGAAAATCGTTCGAAAAAAAGCAGGGATTCCCGTTCTCATGCTGGAGGCAGACATGGTGGATCCAAGAAGCTTTTCAATGTCCCAGGCCCAGACCCGGATCGATGCATTTATGGAAATCGTCTCAGGAGGCCAGTCGTGAATATCGACCTTAAAGAAAAAACCGCCCCAGCCACCGGAGCCACCATATTTGCCGGCATAGACATCGGCTCCATCACAGCCAAGGCAGCCCTGGTCAGCAAAACCAGGGACGGCAAGATAATTCTTCTGGACACCTGTGTCATCCCCACAGGCTACCACCATGCACAGGCCGCCCAAACCGTATTTGATGCCGTGCTGAACACCTGCGGGATTGACGCCTCTGGTGTGGCCCGCATTGTGGCCACCGGATACGGCCGGAACGCCGTGGATTTTTCGCACAAAGCCCTGACCGAAATCCTCTGCCACGGCAAAGGCGCCCACTTTTCCCATCCCGGGATCCAGGGCATCATTGATGTCGGGGGCCAGGACTCCAAGGCCATTGCCCTGGACCACAGGGGACAGGTGGACAACTTTGCCATGAACGACAAATGCGCTGCCGGCACCGGCCGATTTCTGGAGGTCATGGCCAGGGCCCTGGATCTGTCTCTGGATGAACTGGGCCCCATGGGCCTTAAGGCCCAATCACCGGCTAAAATATCCAGCATTTGCACTGTTTTTGCCGAATCAGAGGTCATTTCCATGATCGCCGCCCAGAAATCCCGGGCCGACATCATCGCCGGGATCCACGAGGCCACCGCTGTCAGGGTGGCCACCCTGGCCAGAAAGATCAGCATCAAAGCCCCGGTGATCATGACCGGGGGGGTGGCAAAGAACCCTGGTGTGGTCAAGGCCCTTGAGGCCTGCCTGGGCCTGTCCATCCTGGTAGGAGATGCCCCCCAGGAAAACGGGGCTGTGGGGGCCGCTGTCCTGGCTGCCGAGTCGGCTGACAGCCCCGGAACTGAAACCTAAAGGAGATCAGATGACCTGCGAAAACGGATATTTCAAGGCCCCGGATAAAAAAGACATCTTTTATCAATGCTGGCTGCCGCAACAGGACACCAGGGCCGCCCTTATAGTCGTCCACGGGGTGGCAGAGCATTCAGGCCGGTATATGAACCTGGTCAATGCCCTGGTACCGGAAGGCTACAGCGTATACGGCCTGGACCATTACGGCCATGGCCGGTCAGGGGGCAGGCGACTTTTTGTTCCGTCTTTTGACTATTTTACACAATGTCTGGACACCCTGGTAGACCGGGTAAGGCAGTGGGAGCCCGGCAAAAAATGCGTTCTGGTGGGGCACAGCATGGGGGGCCTGATCTGTGCCGCTTACCTGACAGCCCTTCAGGACAAGGTAGACGGGGCCATTTTAAGCGGGCCCGCGGTCAAGGTGCCAGAGGATATTTCCGCCCTGACCATTTGGGCCGCCAGGATCTTTTCAAAACTTGCGCCCGCCCTGGGCATCAAGCAGCTGGCAGCAGACCAGATCAGCCGGGATCCCGAGGTTGTCCGGGCCTATGTCAACGACCCCCTGGTCTCCACAGGAAAACTGACAGCCAGGCTGGCCGAGCAGCTCCTCTGGGCCTGTCAGGACCTGGAAAAAACAGCCCCAGGCATACAGATCCCGCTGTATATCCTCCAGGGGGCCTCAGATACCCTGGTGGATCCCGACGGCGCCCGGCAGTTCCATGATGCCGTCTGTTCAGCAGATAAACAAATCACGGTCTATGCCGACCGATTCCATGAAATCTTCAACGACCCGGGCCACGATGAGGTGTTCTCTGATATCCGGACCTGGCTGAACCGCCACCGGTTCTGATTCAGTTTCATTCAAACACCTGTTCAGCCAAGATCACCCCAGGCCGGGGCCGGTCTGCCAGGCTGTGCGTTTTCCATCACTTCTGCTGTTGTTTCAGTCCCTGGATCAGGGTGTTGATCAGCTGACCGTCCGGGGCATGGGCCATGGGGTTGACTTTTACCAGCGCTTCCCAGGCCCTGATGGCACCGGGCAGATCCTCCAGGTCGTGCATGAGCACAATGCCCTTGTTAAACCGGGCCGTTTCAAAATCCGGATCTGCCTTGATGGCCCGGTCAAAGGATTTTACCGCCTTTTCAGGGTTGTTGTCCCTGCGGTACATGATGCCCAGATCCGTGAGCACATGGGGATCTGCCGGGGCCAGTGCCAGGGATTTTTCATAGGCCTCAATGGCATCCTTGTACCGGTGGCTGTCAAAGAAGGTGTTGCCCAGTGCCACCCATGCCTGGACATTGTCAGGCTGGTCTTTGACAAGGGCTTCCAGCTCCAGAATCCTGGCCCCGTGATCGACTTCTGCCTGGGCCTTTCCGGTATTGCCGGGCCCGGGCGGCATGCCAGGTCCCTGCATGGCATTGTCCTGGTCTGGGGCCAGTTTAAATGAGGTATAGGTGGCCCCCAGCATGAACCCAAAGGTCACGGCCACCAAAATTGCAATGTACAAGGTCTGTTTCTGTACCATGGGTTCTGTTTTTTTGCCCATATTCCCCCGCTTGTTTATTTATATGAAAGAATCAATATAAGTATGCTGTACCCCGGTGCAAGCCACAAATCAGCCCACCTCCACGTGCCAGGGCTCAAACCGGACCCCCAGGTGATTGCCTTGGGTGTATCTGAATTTGATGAATCCCAGATCTGTCAGCCGGCTGTAGACCCGGGTCCTTGTGAATTTCTCCGTAAAATTGTCCACCCCGAATCCCCGCTCGCCCACGTCAAAGTCCCCGGCGCCGTGAAAGGAATACCCGGGCGGGGCAAGGGACCGGGAGGCCAGGGACAGATTTCCCTGGTGGCTGTCCGCCTTGTTTAAAAACAGCAGAAACTGCTTCATCACCCCCCGGATGCCGGAGGTCAGCACCACATCCTTGCCCACCTGTGTTTTAATCTGCTGGTACGTGGCTGCCGGCTGTCCCTTGTACAGGTAGTTACCCGTTCCCCGAACCTTGGTCACCTTGGACCGATTGATCTTGCCGGTCATCCGGATAATGGGTTTTTCTCCCATAAATCCGTAGGCGTCTGCTGGATAGTAAAAGATCTTTTCCAGAAACCCAAGCTCTGCCGTGGTAAAGGCGCCCACCCTGGCATAGGATTTGGCATAGGTCCTGGCCTCATCAAATCCCAGAAGATAAAAATTGCCAAACCCCACCAGGCGCTGGAGGCGTTTGAGGCGCGCCAGGCTGGACCTTAACACCTTCAACTGTGTTGGGGACAGCACGATGTCATCGCTGAACCAATGGTTGAACAACCTGGATTTGATCAGCCGGTCCTTGATGGCCGTATCTGGTATGGCAGGGTCTGGCATGGCCGGAACTATTGAACACCCTTTTGTCCGGCACCCAGGATCCTTTGTGTGCCCCAGGGTGGTCAGGGTGCGGGCAACCGCCGGACAGGGCCCGGCAATCAACAAGGGCAGGCCGCTGCCTGCCAGTTTTAAAAAAGTCCTTCGGTTCATTGTCGCGTCAAACCATACTCCTTGGATCAATTGAAATCAGGCCGCCATTGTACGCCAACCCGAAGGCCCAGTAAAAGTTTTTTTTTCACAGGGGCAGTAGCAGCTTTGGCACCAGTTTTCAGGGCAGGGTTGCACCCCTGCAACCGGAACACTGCTGCAAGAGACACGGGCAATGGGGGCAATCTGCTGAAATAAAATGTTTTTTTACCCCCCTGTTTATAAACCGCCCCCTGGCATGACTTATGCTCAGCTAAACAAGAATATTTACATACGCATGAAGAAAACCAACCTTTATCGTTTAAAGGAGATACCCATGGAAAAAGTTGCGATTGTCGGTTGTGGTTCATACATTGATCAAGGATACGGATGCCCGGGGGAATGGCGTTGCCTTAAGGCCGCTGCCATGGGAGAGGGTAAATTTGACGCCCCGGCGGCTGTGGTTTCCTTTGTCAAATGCCAATGCCCCGGACGAACGGTTGTCCCCAGTATCGGCATGGCCGCTAAATTGTCCGAAGTCAAACCGGATAAAGTCTACTTAAGCTCCTGCCTGGTCGGTGCCGTACCGGGCTGTCCCTATACCTCTGCCCAGGACCTTGCAGACATTATTAAAGAGAAAACCGGCATTGACGTTGTCATGGGAACACACGACTACCACTAAATATTTTGGAAAGGAAACACGATGGCAGAAGCTGTGATTAAACTGGGCCGAAAGAAAAAGGCCTCGACATTTTTGGACAAGGTAAAGGAAATTCTGCCCGAGGGTGGAAACCTGAACGCCTGCCTGACCTGTGGGGCCTGTTCTTCGGGCTGCCCTGCCACAGGGCTGGCAGATATGGATCCCAGAAAATTTCTGCGCATGGCAGCCCTGGGAATGGACGAAGAAATTCTGGCCTCTGACTGGCCCTGGATGTGCACCATGTGCATGCGGTGTATCTATGTCTGCCCCATGAAAATCGATATTCCCCAGCTCGTCTTCAATGCCCGGACCCTCCGGCCCAGACAAGAGCGGCCCAAGGGCATACTAGGGTCCTGTGACGCGGCCCTCAAACATGACACCGGTTCAGCCATGGCCACGTCTGAAGAGGACTTTGACTTTGTGGTTGAGGATGTTCTGGAAGAGTACCAGGAAGCCCAGCCGGAATTTGCCGATATGGAGGCCCCCATTGACAAGGAAGGGGCGGAGTTCTTCTTGAACCAGAACTCCAGGGAACCGGTCACCGAGCCCGATGAAATGGTGCCCATATGGAAAATTTTGCACACCGCCGGCATCAGCTGGACCTATGGGTCCAAGGGCTGGGGCGGTGAAAACTATTGCATGTTCCTGGCCGACGACGACGCCTGGAAACATTTGACCTCGACCACCATTGGCCAGGCCAAGAAACTGGGGTGTAAAACCTATCTGAATACCGAGTGAGGGCACGTCACCTTCAGCGTCCGTGCTGGCGCTAAAAAATTTGGTATTGATACCGAAGGCCTGGAAATAAAAAATATTTATGAGTACTATGCCAAGTGGATCCGTGAGGGCAGGCTCAAGGTCAGCTCCGACTGGAACAAAGACCTGGGCATCACGTTCACCGTACAAGATCCCTGTCAGATCGTTCGAAAGAGCTATGGCGATCCCATTGCCGAGGACTTAAGATTTGTCGTTAAATCCATTGTAGGCGAAGAAAACTTCATTGACATGCAGCCCAACCGGTCCAACAACTACTGCTGCGGCGGCGGCGGCGGATTCCTGCAGTCTGGATTTAAAGAAGACCGGCTGGAGTACGGCAGAATCAAGGACAATCAGGTCCAGGCCACAGGGGCGGACTATTGCATTGCCGCCTGCCATAATTGCCACGCCCAGATCCATGAGTTGTCCGAGCACTACGGTGCCGGCTATGGTGTGGTGCACCTGTGGACATTGATCTGCCTGTCCCTGGGAATTCTTGGCCCCAACGAAAGAGAGTATCTGGGAGACGACCTCAAAGAAGTCAACGTGTTCCACCCGGAGACTGCAATGTAGTCTTTGACGACTGTGTAGTTTCCGACTGCTGCCGGAGGGTCCCCGTCACTGCCCTCCGGCAGCGCCTTTTTTTTCTGCTTTATCTATCTGGATACAGACCGCTTTCCCAGAGGAGAAAAACAGACCCCGGCCAGCCTGAAATGGGCAAAGCCAAAGGGAATGCCAATGATGGTCAGGCACAGGCTTATCCCTGCCAGCACATGGGAGATGGCCAGCCAGATCCCGGCCAGCACAATCCACAGGATATTGGCAAGGCTGGTGCCTGCAATGCGCTCCTGGCCCACCACCCGTGCATCCACAAGTTCCTTGCCAAAGGGAAAGGCAGCAAAACCTGCAATCCTGAAGGCAGCAAAGCCAAAGGGAATGCCCACCACCGTGAGCATGAGAATCAGTCCGGTAAGCAGCCACAGCAGCCCTGCGACAACCCCGCCGCCAAAGACAAACCAGAGGATATTCAGTAAAAAAGCCATGATATATGTTCCAGGGTTTTGGGATAATATGGGTCCGGCCATGGTCTGGCATATCAGAGGGACCGCCCAAAATTCTTGTCACCAGACAAGCTGTATACCATTGTGCATTGGCAAGCGCAATCTGCAGATTGTGAACATTGCAGGTAAAAAGATCGGCAAGCAGTTGGCCTTGAGTTTCCTATGACACAACTTTGTATAAAATACCGGGCAAAGTAACCGGAACCAAAGGGAAAAAAGTTGACAATCAGAAAACATTGCTTTACATCTGGTCAGACTTTGTTCTGATACATCAATACTGACCTTTTGCCTTTACAAGGAGCACAGCATGAAACCAGTAACACCCAAGGGGCTGGGGATCACATCCGCAGTCCTGATGATAATATTCAGTCTGACTTTTGCCCTGCCAGCCCTTGCCGGCAAGGTGAACTTCGGCCATGTGGCCCCGCCCTTTCATGGCCAGGCCCAGGGCGTGGATGCCTTTGCCGCCTATGTAAAAGAAAAGACACAGGGTAAGATCGACATTGCCACCTTTCCCTCGGGACAGCTGGGCGGCGAGCGGTCCATGGCCGAACAGGTCCAGTCCGGCACCCTTCAGATCGCCACCCTGACCACGGCCGTGCTGCAGAACTTTGTTCCCCAGGTGGCCTTCACAGACCTGCCCTTTATCTTTCCGGACCGGAAAACCGCCTATGCCACCCTGGATGATCCAGATGTCCAGGAAAAGATCTTTTCCTATCTGCCCAAAAAAGGCTTTATCGGCATCGGCTGGACAGAAAACGAAATCCGGGATTTCACCAATACCAAACGGCCCGTCCACCATCCCGACGATATAAAGGGACTGAAAGTCAGGGTCATGAACTCCCCGGTCTACCTGGATACCTTTAAGCAGCTGGGCGCCTCTCCTGTGGGCATTCCCTTTCCCGAAATCTACAATGCCCTTCAGACCGGTGTCATCGATGCCCAGGAAAACCCGCTCATGACAACGGTGCTCATGAAATTCACCGAGGTGACCAAGTACGTGACCCGGACCCAGCACTGCATGACCGCCTGCATCATCGTGGTCAGCATTGACTATTGGCACAGCCTGTCCCCCAAACAGCAGCAGATTTTCAGACAAGCGGCAAAGATTGCCACAAAGGTCAACCGCAAGGGCAACGCCCAAATCCACAAGTCCCTGCCCAAATCCGGCATTTCCATTGCCGAATTTGCCAAGCAGAACAACATCGACATCGTGGACCTGACCCCGGCGCAGCGACAGGAATTCCGCAAGGCCATGACCCCGGTCTGGGACAAGTACCGCAAAAAGATCGGCAGCGACCTGTTTGACTTCATGCTGGAAAAAATCCAGGCCCACACCCTTTAATCCATAGCACACCTGCCCGATTCCGGGGCGTTTTTCCCGGGCCGGGCGTTTATCGGAGAAGCCATTGCAGCGGATCATCACGCTTGTGGACCGGGTGGAAAATTTTACCCTGGTCTGGACCATTTTAGGCCTGGCCCTGATCGGATTTGTCCAGGTCATTGCCAGGTATGTCTTTAACTATTCTTTTACATGGTACGAGGAACTGGGGCGGTATCTGGGTGTATTCATCGCCTTTCTGGGCGCAGGCATCGGGGTGAAAACCTCCAGCCATTTCACCATGGATCTTCTGGTGTCAAAGCTGGGCCAGCCCTTTCAAAGCCTGTTAAAACTGCTGACCCACGCCCTGTGCAGCGGATTCTTTTTTGTGGTGGCCTGGTATTCCTGGAAGATTGTTGCACGGATGCACGGATACGGCACCACCAGTCCCACCATGCAGATCCCCATGTACGTGGCCTACCTGCCCATCCCGGTCTTCTCTCTGGTCATGGGCACCCGGTATCTGATTCAAGGCGCCGGATTTGCCAGGGACGCGGTCAAAAGGCAAAACCAGGTGGCCCCGTGATATCCTTTATCTGTATTAGTTTTGGCCTTCTGCTCTTTGCAGGGGTTCCCATCGCGGCCATCCTGGGCATCACCACCCTGGGCTGCCTGGTATTTTTCACCTCCACGCCCCTGCACATCATTACCCAGCAGCTGTTCAACGCCCTGGACAAGTTTGTTCTCCTGGCCATCCCCTTTTTCATCCTGGCCGGGGCCATCATGACCCGGGGCAGCATTGCCAGAAAACTGGTGGCCTTTGTCAGCGCCCTGGTGGGCTGGTTTCCCGGCGGCCTTGCCATGGCCGGCATCCTGGCCTGCATCTTCTTTGCCGCCATCTCAGGGTCCTCTCCTGCCACGGTGGTGGCCATCGGCTCTATCATGATCCCGGCCCTGATCAAGGCTGGATACGGAGAAAAATTTTCTTTGGGGCTGATCACCGTGTCCGGCTCTCTCGGCATTGTCATCCCCCCGTCTATTCCCATGATTCTCTACTGCCTGGTCATGAACGTGTCCGTGGCAGAGATCTTCATGGCCGGCATTGTCCCCGGCCTGCTCATCGGGTCGGCCCTCATGGTCTATACCTTTTTTGTGGCCAAAAAAAACGACTGGAAGGTCACGCAGAAAAGATCCCTGGCAGAACTTGCCAAAGCCGCCCGGCAAGGGGTCTGGGCCCTGATTTTGCCCTTTATTGTGCTGGGCGGTATTTACTCGGGAATCTTCACTCCCACAGAAGCGGCAGCAGTCTCTGTGGTCTATGCCCTGTGCGTTGAGCTGTTCATCTACAAGGAGTTCTCCTTTGGCCAGATCACCTCGGTCTGCCAGGAAGCAGCCGTGCTGTCGGCCTGCCTGCTCTTTATTCTCTCCTGCGCCATGACCTTTATCTGGCTGTTAACCGCCCAGCAGATCCCCCAGCAGCTGGCCGACATCATCATCACCCATATCCACAGCCCCTGGATGTTTCTGCTGACCGTGAACCTTTTGTTTCTCGTCCTCGGCTGCTTTATGGACGATGTGTCTGCCATGCTCATCCTTGCCCCGATTTTCCTGGAAACCCTGAACCGGTACGGCATTGACCTGGTCCACTTCGGCGTGGTCATGGTGCTGAATATTCAAATGGGCATGCTGACCCCGCCCTTTGGCCTCAACCTGTTTGTGGCGTCGGGCATCACCAAGGCCCCTCTGGTGACAATTGCCAGGGGCGTGGTCCCGTTTCTGGGCATCATGCTCATCTGCCTGATGCTGGTGACCTATATTCCCTGGATTTCCATGGCCCTGCCCAATTGGCTGCTGAATTAACGTTTTTATACACAGGAAATCAACCCATGACAATGACACTGGAAGTCAAAAAAAAACTGGCCGCTCTGATGGGACAGGGCCGGTATTTGGACCGGCCCGAAGAACTGGCCTGCTATGCCTATGACGCCTTTCTGGAAGAGGCCATGCCCGAGGCGGTGGTCCTGCCCGAGTCCACCCAGCAGGTATCAAAGATCATGGCCCTGGCCGCAGCCCACAACATTCCGGTCACGGCCCGGGGCGCCGGCACCTCGATATGCGGGGCCCCGGTCCCGGTGAACCACGGCATTGTGGTCTGCTTTTCCAAGATGGATCAGATCCTGGACATCAACACCCGGGACCGGTATGCCGTGGTCCAGCCCGGGGTCATCAACCAGGAACTGCAAAATGCCCTGGCCCCATACAACTTTTTTTATCCCCCGGACCCGGGGTCCATTACCATTGCGACCATCGGCGGAAATATCGCCCAGAATGCCGGGGGCCCCAGGTGCCTGAAGTACGGGGTCACCATGGATTATATCCTGGGCATTGAAGCGGTGCTCGCAGACGGCAGGATTGTCAGGTTCGGGTCCAAAAACGTCAAGGATGTCACCGGATACAAGATGGCCGCCCTGTTCTGCGGGTCTGAAGGCACCCTGGGCCTGGTCACCCAAGCCATTGTCAAGGTGGTGCCAAAACCTGACACCTCCCGGACCCTGACGGTCAACTTTAACAACCTGGACGACTGTGCCGAGGCCGTGTCTGACATCATCGGCTCCGGCATCCTTCCCGCTGCCATGGAGCTGATGGATAAATTCGTGGTCAATACCATTGAAGACAATGCCAACCTGGGGCTGGACCGGGAGGCTGAGGGCTGCCTGCTCATCGAGGTGGACGGAACCGCCGGGTCCTGTGAACAGGAAACCGCAGGCATCATGGAAAAGCTGACCGCCCACAATGCCGTTCATATTGAAGAGGCGGCCACCCCCCAGGACCAGGCCAGGCTCTGGACGGCCCGGCGCTCGGTTTACGGGGTCTTTGCCAAACTGGCCCCGGATATCTTGTCCGAGGATGTGACCGTCCCTGTGAGCCAGGTCCCGGAAATGATCCGGCGGATCAAGGCCATTGCCGAAAAACACAGGATCACCGTCGGGGTCATGGCCCATGCCGGGGACGGCAACATGCACCCCCTGGTGCCGGCCGACCGGAACAACCACGAAGAGTGGATCCGTGTGGAAAAGGCCTTTGACGAGATCTTTGAGGCAGGGGCAGCCCTTGGGGGCACCTTGTCCGGGGAGCACGGCATCGGCCTTGCCAAAACCCGGTATTTGCCCCTGGTCATGGATCAGGACTCCAGGGATGTCATGGCCCAGGTCAAACAGGCCCTGGATCCCTCAGGAATTCTCAACCCGGGAAAATTCGTATGAAAAAAACCACCTGTACCCCCTTGGTCACAGCCGAGGCCCAGGCCGCCCCTCAGCCGCCCCGTGCCCTTGCCAACTGCGGCAAGTGCGGACTGTGCCTGTCTGCCTGCCCGGTGTATAAACTCCTCAGAGAAGAACAGGCCTCGCCCAGGGCAAGGCTCCAGCTCATCAAGGCCTTTGACAACGGCAATCTGGCCTCCTCTGTCCTGCTCAAGGAACTGATCTCCAAATGCCTCATGTGCGGCTCCTGTGCCAAAACCTGCCCCTCGGGCATCAACCACTACGACAACTTCATGCAGATGCGGCGCAAAATGGTGGCAGACCATGGAGAGGAACCAGCCATCAAGGCCCTGATCCATCTGCTGTCCAAAGAGTTCATGCTCAAGACAGGCAGCAGAATCGCCGTTGTGGGCCAGCGCATCACCCCGGACGCCCTGGCCCAAAAGTACAGCCTGGGCAATATCCCCCTGTCCCGGCTGCCCAGACTGAACCCCAAACCCTTCAGAGACACCCGGCCCCAAACCGTTCCGGCCAGTTCACGGATGCCGGCAAAGGCACGGGTGGCCTATTTTACCGGATGCGCCACCAATTTCATGTTTGAAGATACGGGCAACGCCTTTGTTGAGGTGCTGACCAGCCTGGGGTATGAGGTCATCATCCCCGGTTCCCAGGTCTGCTGCGCCATTCCCATGCTGTTTCACGGGGCGGCAAAACAGGCTGTGTTTAATATCAAAACCAATATCCAGGCCCTGTCACAGCTGTCCTGCGACCATATCATTGTGGACTGCAGCACCTGCGGGGCCGCCCTCAAGGATGAGTATCCCCGGTTTCTGGCCAGGGCAGCCCATGACAGGGAACTGGCAAAAGAGTTCAGCAGCGGGCAGTTGGCTGATCTCACAGACCGGGCCGGCACCGTTGCGGCCAAGACAAAAGAGATCCTCAGCTTTCTTGCGGCACCGGAAAGCGGATTGACCGACGCCCTGCCCCAAAAGGCGGCAATACCCCCTGTCCGGACGGTCTACCATGCCCCCTGCCACTCCAGAAACAGCTTTGACTCCCACGACAAGGCCAGGCTGCTGCTCAGACGCCTGCCCAACATTGACTATATCCCCCTGCCCAGTGAGGCTGACTGCTGCGGAGGCGGCGGCACCTTCTTTTACGAGCACCCGGACCTGGCCCGGCAGATGATGGACAAAAAACAGGCACAGGTCCGGGATGCCATGGCTGCCCTCTGGCTTACAGACTGCCCGGTCTGCCGGATCAATATCAGCGGCAGCCTTGCCCCGGCCGACGCCATTGATGTCTGCCATCCCGTCACCATGGCAGCCCGGGCACTGAAGGCAGATGAATCAGCCAAACCATAAGGCAAAGGATGCTGTTATGGATGAAAAAAACATCTCACAGCGTATCAAGAAACAGCGGATCGCCAGGGCGCTGACCCTCCAGGACCTGGCAGACCGGACCGGCCTGACCAAAGGCTACCTGTCCAAGGTCGAACGCTCCCAAAAGGCACCGCCCTACTCTACCCTGACCAACATCGCCGCAGCCCTTGACATAGAGATCACCGCCCTGCTGACAGGGGATATCGCCGCACCCGTTGATGTGACTCGCTATGTCAGCCGCGGCGCCAGTCGGCCCGTGTTCAGGGAGACCGACCAGGTGGCTGGATATGATTATGAGCTTCTGGCCCAGGGCAAGCCCGGCAAAAACATGGAACCGTTTATCATCCATGCCCCCTTTGACGTCACCCGGACATACGCCCACGAGGGCGAGGAGTCCATATTTGTCATGGACGGCACCCTGGAGTTTTTTTACGGCGACGAAATCCTGGTTCTGGAGGCAGGGGACAATATCTACTTTGACTCTGTGGTTCCCCATGTGGGGCGCAGCAAGGGAAAACACAAGGCCAGACTGCTGGTGGTCATCTATTTTTACAAACGACATCGTCACTGATCCCTTATTTTTCTATGGAATTGATCTTGAAAAAAGGATATCATAGGAAAAATTTTCGCAAATTTTACCATTTGAAGACATCGTCTGTGGTGCGGCTGGCACACGACCCTGTTATGGTTTCTTCTGTTTCTTGTTAAGACCGTGACAGCCTATCCGGATAAATTGGCAGATTAAGGCATATCCCTGACATGGCCGACAAACACAGATTAAAACCAGCAGGTTGGTAAAAAAATGAACGCTTCACATCTAAACCAGACCAAACACCACCCCTTGCCTGACAAACGACGTGACCGGTTGTCAGGCACTGATGCCCTTGAAAAAATCTACCATACTTGTAAATCAATGGTTGGGGCGACCTGCGGGTATGTTTCACTCAAGAATGATGATGGGTCTTTAAACGACCTCTTATTTCTTGACGACGGGGGGGCGGCATGCGCTGTGGACCCGGAGCTGCCCATGCCCATCAGGGGGTTGAGGGCCCAGGCATACAAGCTGGGACAGGCAGTGTATGAAAATGATTTCATGAACAGCAAATGGATAAAACTCATGCCCCCGGGGCATGTTGACCTGACCAACGTCATGTTTGCCCCGTTGAATATCAACGGTGAAACCGCCGGACTCATCGGCCTGGCCAACAAGCCGGCTGCGTTTTCCCCCCAGGATACAGCCATTGCTAATGCCTTTGGTGAGGTTGCGGCAATGGCTTTGGAAAAACACCAGCTCTGCCAACAATTAATTCAAAGTGAAGAACGGTTTGAGCTTGCCACTGCCAAAAAAAAATTACAGGAATACACCAAAGAGCTGGAAACCATTTTCAATGCATCCCCGAACATCCTTGCCATTGTGGATCAGGATCTAAACGTTGAAATGATCAACCGACAAGGGGCCAGCCTCACCGGGCAAGACAAGGCAGACCTGACGGGTAAACTCTGCGGGGATGCCTTTAATTGTATTAACGCCATTAACGGCGCCGGCTGCGGCCAGGATCCGGAATGCGCGGCCTGTCCTCTGCGGACCCGGGTTGTATCGACATTTCAAACAGGCACGTCGCATTTTAATGAACAGGCAAAGATGACCTGCCAATTGAACGGCAGGCCTGTGGACATGTTCTTTTCCATTTCCACGAATCGCCTCAGCTTTAATAACCGTGACCGGGTCTGGCTGTCCATGACAGATATATCAAACTGGAAAAAAACAGAGTCAGCCCTCATTGCCAAGCATCAGGAAATCGAAAGCATTTTCCGGTCAGCCCCTGCCGGAATCGGCGTTGTGTCCAACCGGGTGCTGACCAAGGTCAACAGGCAGATCGAAAAGATCCTGGGGTATGCGTCCGAAGAGCTGATCGGACAAAGCGCCAGGATTCTTTACCCGTCAGACAAAGAGTACGAGTATGTGGGCAGGGAAAAGTATCGGCAGATTGACCTGTACGGCATTGGCACAGTTGAAACAAAGTGGCGGCGCAAAGACGGCACAATCCTTGATGTTTGGATGAGTTCAACCCCCTTGGACCTGAGCGATTATTCAAAAGGGGTAACCTTTTCCGCCCTTGACATCACCGCCTCTAAAGAAAATGAGCAGCTGCTGTTGGAAAGTGAAGAAAAATACCGGACAATGATGGAGGTCCAAAAAGACCCCACCTATATCAGTTCATCTGACATGCGGATCCAGTACATGAACCCGGCCATGATCAAATGGATCGGCAAGGATGCCACCGGCCAAACATGTCATGAGGCCATCTGGAAAAACCCATCCCCGTGTTCATGGTGCCAGCAGGCCCGGATCATGAAGGGAAAAACCGCCACTGCAGAGGTCCGCGTACCAAATTCCGATGACGTGTTTCACCTTTCCTCAGCCCCTATTCATCATATGGACGGGTCTATTTCAAAATTCATTTCATATAGAAATGTCACAGATATCAAGCAGCTGAACATGAGACTGCAGCAGGCCCAGAAAATGGAAACCATCGGCACATTGGCCGGTGGCATTGCCCATGATTTCAACAATATATTGTTTCCCATTCTGGGGTATACTGACATGCTGAAAAGCGACACCCCTGAAGCCGATGCCGACACCCATGAAAAGTTGAATCAGATTCATACCAGTGCCATGCGGGCAAAAGACCTGGTTTCCCAGATCCTGACCTTTGCCCGTCAAAAAGAAACAGAATACAAGCCATTGCAGGTCCAGCTCATCTTAAAAGAGGTGATTAAACTGCTGCACTCAACCATTCCCAAGAGTATAAAAATAAAAAAATATGTGGCCCCTGACTGCCGGCCCATTATTGCGGATGCCACCCAGATTCATCAGGTGATCATGAACCTGACCACAAATGCCTACCAGGCAATGATGGATACCGGCGGTGTGTTGAGCATTCAGCTGGAAGAGATCACAGTGGCCAATGATGAGGATGTTGACATCAAAGACGGGTGCTATGCCCGGTTACTCGTTGCTGACACAGGCATTGGCATGCCATCACAGATGCAGTCCAAGATATTTGACCCGTTTTTTACCACCAAGAAAAAAGACATGGGAACAGGCATGGGCCTTGCCATGGTCCACGGCATCCTTGAAAAGCTTCAGGGCCATATTAAAGTCAAAAGCCAGCCTGGAACAGGCACAGAATTTCAGGTGTATTTCCCCATAGACCAGGCCTTTTTAATTGATGCCACAGGCGCCAGCAGCCGTCCAAAGATCCACAAAGGCACGGGCACGATTTTAATCGTTGACGATGAACTTGCCATCATCCGCATGCAGACCCAGGCTTTGGAAAAGCTGGGGTATACAATACACGCCCAAACCGACCCCCTCCAGGCCTTATCTGAATTTGAACAAACCCCGGACAAATTTGACCTGGTCATGACGGATCTGTCAATGCCAGTCTTGTCCGGAGATGCACTGGCGGCACAGCTGATGAAAATCAGGCCGGATATCCCCATTTTAATGTTGACAGGCCTTAGGGATAAATTCACCCCGGAGCATGCAGAAAAATCAGGAATTAAAGGGGTTTTGATGAAACCTGCGGGCATAGAAGAGATGTCTTTGAAAATCCGGGACGTTATAGGATAGTCAAGCACCTATGGAAAACCAACACCTCTTTTCTGGCACCACCTCTCTTACAGATTCAGGAAAAATTATGGCCAGATCCCCCGGGATAAACAAGATAATTTTCAAAAGATCCATGCCCTTGTCCACAGCAACGGGGCAAGATTTCCAAAAGGCAGAAAACACATGCATGAAAAACAACCCATTGATAGGACTGGCGTTCCCATGGTAACGGCCCATGACCGTCTGGTTTTCCAGGAGTTGTTCGATGTGAATGAAATCCAGGAAATCCAGGATTCCTTTTCAAAGGCAACAGGGGTGGCATCCATTATCACGGATATTGACGGCACCCCCATTACCCGGCCCAGCAATTTCTGCAGGCTCTGCCAGATCATCCGGGAAACCGAAAAAGGACGGGCCAATTGCCTGTGGTCGGATTCGGTCATTGGACAATTCAACCCTGACGGCCCGGTTATTCAGCCCTGCCTGAGCGGCGGGCTGTGGGATGCAGGCGTGAGCATCAGTGTTGAAGGACAGCATATTGCCTCCTGGCTTGTGGGCCAGGTGAAAACCGAAGCCACGGATGTGAAAAAGATTCTGGAGTATGCAAAGGATATCAGGGCGGATATCCACCAGGTAAAAGAGGCCGTGGACAGGATCACGGCCATGCCCCTGGCCCAGTTCAAAAATATCAGCTCTGCTTTGTTCATCATTGCCAACCAATTGTCAAAACAGGCGTTTCAAAAGGTCAGACAGCAGAATCTGGTTGCAGAGAAACGAGCTGCCCAAGACTTATTGGACAAACAGAACAGAGAGCTTCGAAAAAAAACCGAATATTTAGAGGCCCTTCATGAAACATCCCTGGGCATGTTCAGCCGCAGGGAAATGTCACAGGTGCTTGAGGCGATCATTGCCAGGGCATGTAATCTGACCCAGATTCCCAATGGGTTTATTCATATTTACGATGCCGATCAGAACCTGCTGGAAATCAAGGCGGCCCAAGGCTTGTATGACAGGTTAAAAGGGACCACGCTCAAACCAGGACAGGGGCTCGCCGGTACTGTGTGGGAATCAGGAGCCCCCCTGTACACAAACGACTATGCCGCATGGGCAGGCCATGCCCCCCAGTTTGACTTTGTAACCGCAGCCATCGGCGTTCCTTTGACCTCTGGTTCCAGAGTCGAAGGCGTGATCGGATTAAGCCATCATGAAACGGGCAAGACCATCTCCAAAGAAGCCTTGAAGATCCTTGAACAATTTGCCGAGCTTGCCACCCTGGCCATAGACAATGCCCGGCTGTTTCAAGGATTGAAAGATGAACTGGACACACGAACCCGGCTTGAATCCGAAAGGCTGGACATGGAGGCCCGCCTGCGTCAATCCCAGAAAATGGAAGCCATCGGCACCCTGGCCGGGGGCATTGCCCATGACTTTAACAATATCCTGTTCCCGGTGATGGGATTCTCCCAGATGATCATGCAGGATCTGCCCGATACCAGCCCCATGAAAAGCCAGGTTCAGGCCGTACTAGACGGAACGGAACGGGCAAAAAACCTGGTTCAGCAGATTTTAACCTTCAGCCGGCAGTCAGAACAAAAGAGCCAGCCCCTGAAGCTGGAACTAATGATCAAAGAATCATTAAAGCTTGCCCGGGCCTCTTTGCCGTCAACCATAAGCATCACAGGAAAAATACCCAGGGACGCCGGAATGGTTATGGCAGACCCCGCCCAGGTCCATCAGATCATCATGAATCTGATCACCAATGCCATGCACGCCATGGAAGATCAGGGCGGAACCTTGACCGTTGAGCTCAAAAAAACAGACGGTGGGGAAAACAAGGGTCCAGCCCCGCAAGTGCCGCCCGGCCAGTATCTTTGCCTTGAGGTCACAGACACAGGATGCGGCATGGACCCAAAAACCGTAAACCGGATATACGAGCCCTATTTTACCACCAAAGAAACCGACAAAGGCACAGGCCTGGGACTGGCTGTTGTGCATGGTATCGTAAAAACCCTGCATGGAGAGATCATGGTTGAGAGCACCCCGGGAAAAGGCAGCTGTTTTTCAGTCTATCTGCCCCGATTACCGGACAAAGAGCAAACAGACCCCAAAAAAGCCCGGCCCTTGCCTCAACTAAACGGCAGCGAAAAAATCTTATTGGTAGATGATGACCCGTCTGTCTTAAAAATGGTGGCACACCTATTAACCCGGTTTGGATACAAGGTCCAGTCATATGATAAAAGCCTGGATGCCCTGGCAAGGTTCCAGTCCGGTCCCCGTGAATTTGACCTTGTCATTACCGACATGACCATGCCGGGCATGACAGGAGATCAGCTGGTTAGCCGCATCAAGGCCATAAGGCCTGGGATACCCGTGATTTTATGCACCGGCTTCAGTGAAGCAATTGTCAACGCACGAACAAGCCAGACCAGCCCGGACAAGGTATTGATGAAGCCTGCAGGCAAAAATGACATCCTTGGCAGTATCCGGATGCTGCTGGATGCATAACCCCGATCGCTTAAACGATTCTAATATTTGAGAACACAAAAATATGGCTATGGAAACCTCCAATAACAATTCAGCAACCGAGCGTCTGGAGATGCTGTTAAACGCATTGCCCATCGGCGTTGTAATCATAGACCGCCAGACACGGAAGATAATCGATTTAAATCCCCAGGCCTCGGTATACTTTGATCTTCCCTCGGATCAATTGGTGGGCAAAACCTGCACGGATCACATTTGCCCGTCCCAGTCAGGCAATTGCCCCATTCTGGATCAGGGCCAGACCCTGGATCGATCAGAACGGGAAATCATTACCAAAGACGGGTCAAGGATACCGGTCTTAAAAACAGTGATTGAAGCCTTAATTGATGACAGACCCGTTTTGATCGAATGCATTATTGACATACGGGATAAAATACTGGCCCAGCAAGAACACCTCAAACGGGAAAGGCTGCAGACCGCCCTGGAAATGGCCGGCGCAATCTGTCACGGGTTTAACCAGCCCCTTCAGGTGATTCTGGGGCATTGCGAATTGATGAGACAGGATCTGTACACCCCCTGTGACGGGCCGGAAACACTCCGGCAGTTAACTGAAAAAATAGAAGAGTACGTTGATAAGATCATGCTTGAAGTCAATAAGATGAGTGTATTCACCCGTAATCTTTCAAACATAACCAAGTATGAAACAAAACCCTATTTAAAATCAAAAATAATGGATATTGAACGGTCCTCAGGCAAAGAGGGCCAAAGCGGAACTGAACCAACCCGCGGCTCAAATCAGGGATTTGAGCCGGGCCACGAACCGTGGTGACGGCCGGTAAAAATACACCCCGGTATCCCGGTCCGGAGTCATTCCCCGGATAAACAGGTAAAAACCGCCGCCAAAATGGGTGTCATAATCGTAGGACGGCAGGCGCAGGGACAGATACCGGTCCAGGGCCAGCAGATACAAAAGAAACTGCAGCAGGTAATCATGGTCGATCATGGCCCGGGCCATGGCCCCGTCACCATAGTCATCATAGGACGGGCCCAGAAAATTGGACTTGTAATCCAGAAGATACCATTGGCCGTTGCAGCAGACCACCAGATCGATAAACCCCTTTAAAAATCCGTTGAAACTGGCCAGGTTCATCTGTGACATTTGCTGGGCATAAGGGGCCAATTTGTCATCCGAGGCCAGCAAGTCGGCCAGCCTTGCTGTATCCCACTGCTTTATGTCAAAACAGAACTCAAGCTCGGTAAAACGCTGCCCCCACTGGATCTGTTCCAGGCAGAACCCGTCCCTGCCCCCAAGGGGCGTGGCCAGGATATCTTGTACCCCGCGGATTGCAAACTCCCGGTACCGGTCACGGGAAAATCCGTACCGGTCCAGGCCGGCATCCACGGCCGGGGCCACCTCTTGGGGACGGGTAAAATCAATGGTTTCCATAACCCCGTGAAAAAAATCCCCGGCTGACGCCCCCTTGGGAAAATGCTCCAGAAGAATGGGGGCTGGCCCAGGCTTTTCAGCCGGTTCAGGCGCTGGGATGTGGCTGCCGCGCGCCTCCCGGTTCCGGATCAGTCCTGAATACGAGGTGACCCGCCAGGACGGCGCAATTGTTCGGTCAAAGGCCCTGGCTTCAAGGGGCCTTTGACTGGCAACTTGACCCTGGAACACCCGGCCGGAACCATCCACTGCCGGGTAGGTCAGGGCCATGTCCGTGCCAGTGTTGCCGATCCGGTCAAAAATGTCTGCGGTCATGGCGGCATCATCCCCTGCCCCATTTGGATGAAGCAGTCTGCCCAGGGCCGTGGCATCACATCCAGCCACCCCGCCCCAGTAAACCCGGCAATGGGCAGAGGCCCGTGTCAGGGCGACGTAGAGCAGGCGCATCTCTTCGGCCTCTGCCTCCAGGTCGGCCTGGTGTGCAGCTGCCTCAAGCTCAAAGGATCCCAGGTCCAGGGTCAGTGCATTGGCCTTTTGGGGATCATGAAACAGGGCTATGCCGCCATGGCCTTTTGCGGCCCTGCGGTCCCAGAGAAAGGGAAGAAAGACCACGGGATACTCCAGGCCCTTGCTCTTGTGGATGGTGACGATGGCCACGGACCGGCCGTCACTGTCCAGGCGGAGTTCATCCGCCCCCTCTTCCCGGGTCTCGGCAACCAGCTGCCGGGCATACCACCGGACCAGGACATTGCCGGAATAGGCGTTTTCAAGGGCAGCCTTGGAGATCAGCTCCGCCAGGTGGTAAAAGTTGGTCAGGGCCCGTTCACAGCATTGGGTCCCGGGCCCCGGGGCGATTTCCCTGCCGTGAAAGACCCGGTTGATCATGGCGGTGAAACCCTGGGACTGCCAGGTCTGGTTCAGCCCGGCAAACAGGGCCAGCCAGGGATCGGCCAGATCCGGCTCCCCGGCCATGCGGACCAGGGTTTGGGCGTCGCAGTTGAACAGGGCCCCTGCCAGGGCCGCCTTGACCAGGCCGGTGTTGTTTGGGGTGTTCACCGCAGACAGCAGATCAAGCATCTCAAGGGCCTCCCGGCTGTCAAACACAGAGCCGCTTTTGGACAAAAACGCGGGAATCCCTTGCCGGGCCAGGGCGTTGCCCACTGCCTCGGCCTGGGCATTGGTCCGGACCAGGACCGCCATGTCCCCGGGATTCAGGGGACGGCCTTGGCCGTCCGGTTTTGCCAGGGTGTGGCCAGGGTCAGTCAGCAGGGCAAGCATATCCCGGGCAAGGATATCTGGAAACTGCGCCAGTGCACCAGCCTTTGAGATCCGATCCCCCCGGTCCCGGGGAAGATCGTCCCGGCTGACAAAGGCCACCTGAAAGGACGGGGCCGGCCGGCCCCCTGCCATAAAGCGATCCTGGGCCGTGTCCGGGGTGGCCACCGGGTAAAAGGGAATGGCCTCAAACCCGAAAGGGTCTGAAACAAGGGAGAACAAATGGTTGATTCCCCTGACCAGCCCCGGTGCCGAGCGGTAATTGACCCCCAGGGTAAACCGGGCCCGGGCCTGGGCGCCGGCGGCCAGATAGGCATAGATATCCCCGCCCCTGAAGGCGTATATGGCCTGCTTGGGATCCCCGATCATGAAAAAAGGGGTCTGCCCTGTCGCGGCAAACAGGGTGGAAAAAATCCGGTACTGGGCAGGATCCGTATCCTGGAACTCGTCAATGAGGCAGGCCCTGTAGCGGTCCTGCACCGCCTGCTTCAGGGCCGGGCCCCGATCCCCGTCAAGGGCGGCGGACAGATCATTGATCAGATCGTCAAAAAAGCAGGCGCCCCGGGCCTGTTTCATCTCTGCCAGGGCGTTGCGAAAAAAGGCGAAAAAGGCCAGGCGCAGCCAGACCAGATTATTTTCCAGAACAGCGGTCATTTCCAGCAATGCCTGGCAATGGTCAAAAAATTCGTGCGCCGGCGGTTCTCCTGTTTTGGTTTTTTCACAGAGCCGGGTCCGGGTGAACTTGTACAGGGCATGGCCCTTTTCTGTCATGGAGAACACCGTGGTCTTGTCTGCGGTTGCCAGGGCATCCCGGCATTGCCCCAGCCAGGCTGGCAGATTTTTTTTAGAGTAGCTTCTCTTGTCTATCCCGGGATGGCCGGCAATGAGATCGGCGATCGTGTCCGCATCCTGTGCCAGAATGGCGGCCATTTTTTGAATCAGGGCTGTGTAGTCATCCCCGATGTTTCGAAATTCTGCAAATGAAGGACGGATACGGACCTGTGGCCGGGAGACCACCTGGGAAAACTGCCGGGCAAAAACCTCCGGGGTGATGCCGGCCTGGTTGAGAAATGCCAGCATCAAAGGGTCCAGGTTGCTGACCCGGGCCCCGAAAAAATCCTGAGCCGTTTGTAGCAAAAAGCCCGGGCTGTCTGCCAAAAGCTCTGTGTCAAAAAAGCTGCCGCTTTCAAAGGCGTTTTCCCTCAGCACAGACAGACAAAAGGCGTGGATGGTCATGACCTGGGCCTGGTCAAAGCTTATGACCGCAAGGCCCAGGCGCCTGCGGATGGTATCGGCATTGGCATCAGCGTCAAAATAAGCCTTGAGACTGTGATCGCCGCTGCCCTGGTCCAGGCAGGCGGCCAGGCGGTCCCGGATCCTCAGTTTCAGCTCGGCTGCTGCCGCCTCGGTAAAGGTGACCACAAGGATGGATTCAATGGGATAGCCCTCGGCCACCAGCCGGGCCACCAGGGTGGTGATGGTATAGGTCTTGCCGGTGCCGGCACTGGCCTCGATGAGCACAGTGCCGTCAAGATCCAGGGCATAGGGGTCCAGCAGGGCTGCACAAGGCGTTGTCATGGCATCATTGCCTCTATCATGGGCTGGAACACGGCCAGGCCTGTATCCAGCAGTCCGGACTCCTTGATGGCCCCAACATCGGCAAAGGGATCCATGTCCCCGAAGACAATGGCCGTATACCGGTCCGCAGCCTCGCCCGCCTGGTAAAACCCGCCGGTCCAAAAGGGCCGGGCCTGGCTGAGGGCCGTGTCAACATGGGCATCGGTCAGGTCAAAGTTTTGTTTGGCCAGGGCCTGGGCCAGATAAAAACAAGGGGCGCAGGCAAATGTCGGCCCTGCATCCATTCCCCAAAGATAGAGCCGTCCCAGGGTCTGGATTTGCCTTAGGGCCTGTTCAGAATCCAGGGAGGCAAATCCCACGGCGCAGGCCGGCTGCCGGCCCTTGGGATCCCGGCCGGCCAGCCAGGTCTGCCCGGCCCCCTCTGATACGGCGCAATAAAAAAGGTGAAAAATCCACTGGGCAAGCAGCCGGTCCGGCGTGGGCTTGCCAAAGGTTGTCACATACCGCCCTGTGTCAATGACATCCGGGACCTGACCGGAAAATATAAGCCCCCCGGCCTCAAGGCTCACCCCCAGAGACCCGGCCGCCCCAGAGGGAAACCGGGTTGCCGCCAGGTCAAGAACAGGTTGGCAAAGGGCCTGGATCCGCTGCCATTCCAATTGTCCTTTCCGGCCCAGGGGAAGCAGGCCTGCGGCCTTGACCCGCTCAAAAAGGCCGGGGTCGCATCCGGTGTCCAGGCACAGCGTTCCTATGCTGTACTGGGCCAGTCCGGACACCTGAAAATCCTCCCGTTCCGCCTCAGCCTCTGCCACATCCGGGAATTGCAGGCCCAGGCGCTTGCGGACAAAGGTTTTTGCAGGGCGGCGGAAAAAGCCAATCAGGTCCTTGATGTCAAGATGATGGCTGACCATGGGGGAGACGGCGTCATTGTCCTGCCCGTTTCCTGGCCTGTTCCCGGGCCGGTTCAGGCCCCGGGCCGGCCGGCCTGTCTGGTCTGCCTGGTCACGGAATTTTGACTGGGCCGCGGCAATATCCCTCTGGGAAAGAGAAAAAGAAAAAAACCCCGGGCGTTTCCCGTCAAAATACACCGGGCTGAAAGGATGAAGGGGATGGGTAAAGATCCAGGAATCTTGGGATTCAAAGGCAAAGGTTTTGGCCATGGTGTCCTTGAGCACCGACACCGGGCCGGCACAGGGAATGGGGGCGTTGTCACTGATTCCCATGCCCGTATAGGTGATCACCATGGCGGTGCGGGCCGACATCAAAGATTCCAGAAACAGGTAGCAGTCCTCTGCTCTGACCTGCTTGTCCCCGATCCTGGGAAAGCGGGCCATGAGGTTGAACCCCGGTTCCCTGGCCTGCCTGGGAAACCCTTTCTCATCCATGCCCATGAGGCAGACCACCTTAAAGGGGATGCTGCGCATGGGCATCAGGTTGCAAAAGGTTATGCTGCCGGCCATGAAGCTGCCCTGGGAGATGCTCTGGTCCAGCTTGTCCGTGAGGGCCGCCTCTATCATGGGAAAAGAGAATCGGTCCGTAACCCCCGCCTCATGGCCGTCTTGACAGACATCGTCCAAAGCGGTCAGCACAAAGGCCATATCCCCCTGGCCGTCATCCGCCAGCATGGACAAAACAATCCAGCGGAGGCACCGGCCCCACTCCCCCAGTGTCCTGGGCTCTTCCAGGCTGTCCAGCCCCTTGAACAGGGTGGCCATAAAATGGGAAAACCGGCCCAGGATATCCGCCTCCAGCCCCTCAAACCCGTCACAGGGCAGCACCGATCCGGCCAGGGCGCCCTCTCCGGCCGGCAGGGCCGTTCCCATGACCAGGCGGGACAGGCCAAAGGCCCAGGTATTTTCCTCAAATGCCATGCCGCAAATTTTGTCCCGGTGGGCCCGGTTCTTTCCCCAGAACACCCGGGCCTGGTCCAGGGCGGCCAGGATCCGGTCCCGGTCCGGTCCGGGGATGCCGAACTTATCGGCAATGGCCGGAAAGGTCAGCAGCGCCATGACCCCGGATTTTTCCAGGCGGCTGCCCCTGAGGGCCAGGATCTTTAAAAAGGCGTCAACGGTCCTGGATTCAGACCGCCGTTTCCGGTCGGACACGGTAAAGGGCAGCCGGGGCTCCTGGGAAAACACCGCCTCCAGAAAAGGGGCATAAGCCTCGATGTCGGGCATCATCACAATGATGTCATGGGGAGAAATACCAGGATCCCTGTCCATGAAATCCAGGATCCGGTCCTTGAGGACCTGGGCCTGACGCATGGGTGAATGACAGGCATGAAGGCAGACAGAAATGTCATCCGGTGATACCGGCAGCGGCGGGGTTGACAGGTCCTCTCCCCGGTCGGCAAGGGTGAGGATATCTGACTGAAGAACCGCCAGCATGGAACCTGTGCCGTCAACCTGGCCTGCCGGATCTTCGAACAATTCACCAAAGGGCTCATGGTAATCAAAGTTCTCCAGGATACCGTGGAACTCCCTGCCGCTCTTTCCCAGGGCCCGAAGCAGGGGGCTGCCGCCCTCATCCCCGGGCAGCTCCGGCGCGTTGCCGCTGTCCAGGGCCGCCTTGTGCCGCTGCTTGTCCGACCCCAGATCAAAAAAGAACTGGTCTGACGGGGTTAGCAAAAAGATGAAAATATCCCGGGTCCGGGCCAGGGCGCTGAAGGCCTCAAGGAATCTGATGGGCATGGCTGATATTCCGAAAAGGCAGATCCGTCCGGGCACCTGGGTTTCGGGTGCGACAGGCCCGTTCCCGCTGCTGTGAATCAGGGCATCCAGCCCGGACAGCAAGGGCCGCCCTGATGCCGCCAGATCCTGCCACAGCCAGGCCTGCCAGGCTGCATCAGCCTCCTCCTGCTCCCAGGCATCAGCCACACCCCAGCGGGCCAGCAGATCCGGGCGGTAGACCTGGTAATCGTCAAACACCCTGGCAATGCTCCGGCTCAGCTGCCAGGTTTTCCGGCCTTCAGGATCATCCGCCACATAGCCCAGAGGACCGCCAGCGCCCCAAAGGGCAGGCGGCCAGGCGTTTGGGGATGTCAGCCGCCGCATCACGGCCCAGGTCATCATGTCCCTGGACAGGGCCGGTCTGCTGTCCGGTTTTCCGGCTGCCAGGGCTGATTCTCGTTCTATCACCTGCTCCAGGATCTGCCGGGGAAAAAGAAAGCTTACATTGGCGCAGATCCCGAAATGACCGGCCAGAACAGTGGTCAGCCACTGTTTCATCCCCCTGGACTGAATCCCGATCCACTCCGGGACCATGGGATCCAAAGGCACCTGTTCCAGGGTGGCGCAAAGCCCCTTGACAAGGTGTTCCATTCGATTGCTTTTAACCAGGTTGAGCATGGCATTTATTCCTTAAGACATCAAATTCCAAACACAATACCAGACCCGGCAAAAGCGATCAAATGATTCTGGCCACTGCTGCCTGGTCCCCCAGGATTGCCATGCAGAAAAGCTCATACCCTGATTGCGGGAGGAATTGCTTCATTTCATTGGGATTATTGCTTTTTTGTTTTTGCTTGTGTAATGTAAAAACATAGATAAAAAACCCAAGTTCCGATGATGTTTGACCATATATCTTCGGCGAAAAAGACCACCCTCAGCAAGAAATATCAGACACATGTAGAAAGGGCTTCGACATCATGGTTGAAAAACCCACCTATAAAGCGCTGGAAATACGGATTCAGGAACTTGAAAACAAATTGCTGGAATCCAGCTCATTTACTGAAGAAGTCATGACATGCATGAGCGAAGGCTTTGTCCTGACAGATACCAAAGCCTCTGTCGTATTTACCAATAACCGTCTTGCAGACATGCTTGGATATCTACCCGAAGATCTTATCGGAAATTGCTGGATTGATCTGATACCCTTCGAACACCAGGCCATTGCAAAAGACATAGAAACCAGACGCGCTCAAGGATATACTGACCGGTATGAAATTGTTCTGCGCCGCAAAGATGGTCATAAATTTCCAGTGTTGATCAGTGCCGGCCCCCGTTTCGACAAGCAAAATGGACAATATATCGGCTCCATGGGTGTAGTAACCGACATCACCGAACGCAAGCATTCTGAGGAGGCGTTAAGAGAAGCCAAGCAGCGATTTGAAAGAATGCTGGCTGTTGTGCCGGATATGATCTCAATACATGACCCACAGATGAATATTCTTTATAGCAACTGGCAAGGGTTTGGCAGTGTACCAGAGCAGAAACGTCTTTTGGGTACAAAATGCTATCGCACCTACCGCGGCTTTGATACACCCTGCCCCGACTGCCTGGCAAAAAAAGTGTTAAGAACTGGCCATACGATCCAGGCAGAAACACAATTGCCGGACGGTAAATGGTTTGACCTCAGGGTAATCCCGTTGATGGATGAACAAGACAACGTTGAAATGTTCATGGAATGGGTTCGGGATATTACGAGCACCAAAAACATTGAAATAGAGTTAAAAACCCAAAAGAACCTTTTTGAAGGTGTTTTTGATTCAATAAATGATGTCATCGGGCTGCAGCTACCCGATCACACTGTGGTCAGGTATAACCAGGCCGGGTATAGTCTTTTGAACCTGACAGAAGCAGAGGTGAAAGGAAAAAAATGTTATGAATTAATTGGCAGAGTTAACCCCTGCGAAATCTGCCCGACATCAAAAGCCTTGGCAACCCAAAAACTGCAATCCCTGGAAAAGTATGTGCCTGAGCTAAAAAAACACTTTATTTGCACAAGCAATCCGGTTTTAGATGATGCCGGTGATATCAAGCTGATTATAGAACAATTAACAGACATAACAGAAAAAAAACGAACAGATGATAAACTGCAGCAGGCCCAGAAAATGGAATCCATCGGCTCTTTGGCAGGCGGCATTGCCCACGATTTTAATAATATTTTATTTCCCATCATTGGCATGTCTGAACTGCTGGCAGAAGACCTGCCTGAAGGCAGCAGTGAATATGAGAATGTCAAAGAAATTTTAACCGCCGGTAAAAGAGGAAGCGAACTTGTAAAACAGATTCTTGCCTTCAGCCGGCAATCCGAAGATAAACGCATACCGGTACAGTTTCAAAGTGTTTTAAAAGAGGTGCTGAAGCTGTGCAGATCCACAATCCCGACAAATATAGCGATCCATCGTGAAATACAAAAAGACTGCGGCTTCATCAATGCAAACCCCACGCAGCTGCACCAGATCGCCATGAATTTGATTACCAATGCCTACCATGCCATTGAACCGGATCATGGGCAAATATGGGTCAACCTTTCTGAAACTGAACTTGGTCAAGATGACATCCCGGCCTTAGCCCTTGAACCCGGCCAATACCTTTTATTTTCAGTTTCCGATACAGGAGCAGGCATTGATTCGGCTGTAACAAACAAAATATTTGAGCCGTACTTTACGACCAAAGCGCAAGGCAAAGGTACCGGATTGGGTCTATCTGTGGTTCATGGTATTGTCAAGGCGTATGGCGGCGACATTAAAGTATACAGTGAACCTGGAAAAGGAGCCACCTTCAACGTCTATATCCCTTTGAAGGAAAAAACACGCGAAGATAGACCCAGCCAAACAGTGAACACAGATCCGGTCGGCAGTGAAAGGATCCTTCTGGTGGATGATGAAGCCCCTGTTGGAAAAATGCAGAAAATGATGCTTGAAAGACTGGGCTACCAAGTCACCTGCCGGAGTTCAAGCACAGACGCCCTGGAAGCGTTCCGATCAAAACCGGATGCCTTTGATCTGGTGATAACAGATATGACGATGCCGAATATGACCGGCGATCAGCTGGCAAGGAAAATATTGCTGATACGGCCTGATATACCGGTTGTCATATCGACTGGGTTCAGTGATCGAATAAACAAAGAAAAATCAGACGCCTTAGGAATAAAGGGGTTGTTGAAAAAACCGATTTTGAAATCAGATATGGCAAAAACGGTCCGGAAAGTGTTAGATAAAGCCAATGGCTGAAACTGACACGTGATTATCAAAATCAGAGAAGATAAATGCCCAGGGTAAACAGCTCAAAGACCATGTGAAGGATCTTGCGGCCCTGGTCAAGACATCATCCAAAGAAATGAGGCCTGAGAACGATTTTTAACCCATTGCAATGAACCGGCGAGCAGGGGAAAGCGGTTTTTTTTCTTGCCCGCCATTATATACAGGTTGAATATGAGTATTGCCCCGCGCGCATGTGGCTGGATTCTCGGTGTATTGATTCTGCTGAGTTGCAACACGCCAGTTTTTGCAGATAAAACCCCCTATGACTGGGCATTGGTCCAGTTGGATTATATCCGTGAAGAAAAGACGGATCAGCTGACAAAATATATCACAAAACTGCACCGGGCCGCCCAAAAGGCCCGAAACGATAAAACCGTACTTACATTTTTTGAAATGAACCGGCTGTATTTTAAGGCCTGCCAGTCCCAGGATCCGCCGCAGTCCCTGACCCGTGACATTCAGCAGATGCGGCAGCACTTTAATACCCACTATATCCAGAATTATCTGGGATTTTACGATATCCTGTTTGTCAATATCAAGGGTGAGGTCTTTTATACATTGCGAAAAGAGGCAGATACCTGCCAGGACATGATCCACGGCAGGGACGGCAGCGGGCCCCTGCAAAAAGTCATCCGATCACGGCCGGACCAAGAAGTGTTTATTGACTATCATGAGTATCCGCCATCTTCAGAGCCGGCAGCTTTTTTTATCGAACCTGTCAAGGCAAAGGGCAAACATGTGGGATGGCTGGCCCTGCAATGTCCGATAAATAAACTCAACTCGATATTTGCCGCCACAAACGATCTGGGGCATACCGGGGAAACCTTTCTGGTAAATCATGCAGGGCTCATGCTGACAGAATCCTATTTCAAAGGCGAATCCACCATATTGAAAACGCGCCTGGACGACCGGAATATCAATGCCAAGTTTGCGGAAAAAAAAGGCCACCGGGTGGTGATTGACTACCGGGACACCACGGCCCTGACCGCCTTTGAGGTGTTTGATTTCATGGATACCCATTGGCTGGTGGTGGCTAAAATCGACAAGGAGGAGATCACAACCCAGCACTACCAGCGGCATAAGCGATACTATTTTGATCAGATGGTGCAGTGGTTGAAACGTCAGCCCTCTATTTCCGGCACGGTCGCCGCAGACCTGGATCACTCCCATCTTATCCGGGTGGACATGGATGAATTTATCCGGGGCCAAGGGGAGGACAGCCTGGAAACATGGGGGGTGTCCACATGTACGGCGCTGTTGGCAGCGGTTCCCGGCAAGCTTGCCTACCTGGCCCATATCAGCCCCCAGGACAAGGTGTATGGGCAGTCAGGCACGGATCTTTTGTCCCAGGTGACCAAAAAGCTGAAAAATTTTGAAATTTATCCCTATGAAAAAAGAAAAGTGCAGTTCGCCGCAATCGCCCCTCATTTCAAAGGTCTGGCCAATATCATCACCCATCTGATCCATGAAGGATTCATGCTTTCCCAAATTCACATTGGGTACGATCCAAAGGCCAGGGCTGCGGCGGTTCAATACCACTGCCGGACAAACCGCCTGGTCCTGTCCTGGTCATTTGATCAGGGAAAGCCGGCCATAACCCAGGTTTCCCAGGATATGAACAACCTGGTCCAGGCGGGGAATCTGATGGAAACCATCATGGCCATGGATGCACAGGGCAATTTTAAAAACACGGTGAATGAATAACCCCAGGCTTATTTTGTCGATTTTTAAGGGTGTCAAAGAATAATTTTAAAATACTGATATGCTGTCAAGAAGACTATTCTTACAATCAGACTGGGTAAACTTTTCAATGGGTCTATAGCCTTTATGCAATTTATAAAAAATTTATCGATCAAACTTAAGCTTTTTATACTCTATGCGCTCGTATTCGTGGTAATACTTACGTTAAGTTTTTCCATACTATTTTCTCAAGTTAAGTGGAATCTGGAAGATCGGATCAGAAAAGAGCTGAACCAGTCCAACAAGACAATTTCAGACATGGTCGAAACCGCCGCAACAGTTTCAATAAAAAATCATTTAAAGGCTATCGTAGAAAAAAACAAGGAAATTTCAGCCCATTTTTTTAACGAATTTCAGGATGGACTAATCACTGAATCTGACGCCAAGGACAAGGCTGTTAAGATTTTGTTGAGCCAGACTGTGGGAGATACTGGATATCTTTACTGTATCAACAGTGAGGGAATTGCCGTTGTTCACCCCCAGGCAGGGGTAAAGGGAAATGATTTTTCATATAGAACGTTTATCCAGAAGCAAATCTTGAAAAAAGAAGGGTATCTGGAATATGAATGGAAAAATCCAAATGAGCCCCAAGAAAAGCCAAAAGCATTGTACATGAGCTATTTTGATCCTTGGGACTGGATTATTTCCGCATCTTCATATAAATCAGAGTTTATCAATCTCATAAATATCAATGATTTTAAAGATAGAATCTCCCGTCTGACTTTTGGAGAAACCGGATATTCGTTTATCCTTAATTCACAAGGGGATATCGTTATACACCCTGAATTATCCGGTAATGTTATTGACATGAAAGGAGCTAAAGGATTCCCCATTGCCAGAGAAATGGTTAGATTGAAAAAAGGCTATTTAACTTATTGGTGGCAAAATCCTTCAGAAGCTCATCCCAGGGAAAAATTCATAGCATTTGAGTATATTCCGGCCTTTGACTGGATCGTTGTTTCCTCCTCCTATACAAAAGAAGTGTTTTCTTCGTTATATGAGATAAAGAAAGCCTTTCTTATGATTTTAGCTTTAGTGTTTTTGGTCACAGGCGGTGTCACTCTGTTCATAAGCACGACCATCACAAAGCCCTTGCTTGAATTCATCAGACAGCTTGAAAACAGGCATCCGGATGATTGGTCCTCCAGACTGGACCAGCAAAGACAAGACGAAATCGGTAAACTTTCAGCAAGTTTTAACCGTTTTATGGACAGACTGGAATTATATCAACAAAAATTGCTTTCAGAGATACATGTTCGGAAAAAGGCAGAACAAAGGCATCGATTATTAGCTGAAGTTGTCGAACAATCGAATCAAACCATTTTAATAACTGATCAACAGGGATCTGTCCAATATGCCAATCAAGCTTTTGAGTCAAATACAGGATATTCAAAAGATGAGATTATGGGCATAAATTTAATTGTTTATATTACTGACAGGCAGCAGGAAGGTTTATACAAATATATATGGGAAACCCTAAAAAGCGGAAAAGTATGGAGTGATCATTTAACAAATGAGCGAAAAGACGGAGCTATCAAAGAAGAAGATGTAACCATTTTACCTGTAAAAAATCCAGATGGGAAAATTGTTAACTACGCAGCCATAATGAAAGATTTAACACAGGAAAAAAATCTGAAACGAAGTTTGCTCCAGGCCCAGAAAATGGAATCCATCGGCCGGCTTGCCGGGGGCGTGGCTCATGATTTCAACAACATGCTGGGGGTAATTCTGGGACATACCGAACTGGCATTGCTGCAGGCAGATGAAAATCATGATCTGTATTCCGACCTGAAAGAAATACAAAAAGCAGCTAAACGTTCGGCAGATACCACCAAGCAGCTGCTGGCTTTTGCCAGAAAAGATATCATTTCTCCCAAACAGATTGCTTTGAACGATACTATAGAGAGTATGCTCAATATGCTGCGCCGTCTCATTGGTGAAAACATCGATCTGTCTTGGAAGCCGTCCGCCCATCTGTGGCCGGTGAAAATGGACCCATCCCAGATCGACCAGATCCTTGCCAACCTTTGTATCAATGCACGTGATGCCATTTCCGGGGTGGGCAAACTCACCATAGAAACAAAAACCAAAACTTTTGATCAAGGATACTGCAAGAAACAACCTGGCTTTGTCCCCGGGGACTTTGTCATGCTGGCAGTCAGTGACAATGGGTGTGGTATGGACAAAAAGATCCTCGACAACCTGTTCGAACCTTTTTTCACCACCAAGGAAGTGGGCAAGGGTACCGGCCTGGGATTATCCACCATCTATGGCATTGTCAAACAGAATAACGGCTTCATCAATGTATACAGTGAACCCGGCCAAGGGTCTACCTTCAAAATTTACCTGCCCAGAACTTCTACTGATAAAAATTCTGACAAAAACTTACCCGAGAAAAAACCAGTTGCCCGGGGGACAGAAACCATCCTGCTGGTGGAAGATGAACCTTCTATCCTGAGAATGACCCGGATGATGCTGGAAAGAAATGGTTATTCAATAATATCCGCCGCCTCACCCTCAGAGGCATTGGAAAAAGCAACACAGTATTCTGGTTCAATTGATCTGCTTATGACCGATGTGGTAATGCCGGAGATGAATGGCAGAAACTTGGCGGTAAAAATCACAGAATTCCATCCTTATATCAAGCTTTTGTTCATGTCCGGATATACGGCAGAGGTAATTGGCCATCAGGGAATGCTGGATGACGGGGTGGCATATATCCAGAAGCCTTTTTCAATGACAGACATGACGAAAAAAGTGAGGGATGTTTTGGATATGGCCTGACCGGCTAGTTTTCCAGCCATTTGTACATGACAAATGCATCCACATAACCTTGGGCCGGATGATTAAAGGCCTTGGGCAGGCGCCCGACAATCTCGAACCCGAGCCTTTGCCACAGCCGAACCGCTTTTGCGTTGCTGGCGGCCACAAAGTTAAACTGCATGGCCTTGTATCCCATTTGAACCGCCATCTTCTGTGAATGCAGGCACATTGCCGTGGCCACGCCTCTGCTTCTGGCCTGTGACGCGACCATATACCCGCAGTTGCAGACATGCTCTCCCGGTCCGGCATGGTTGGTCTTTATGTAGTAGGTCCCGATGATCTTGCCGTCTTCCTCAGCCACATAGGTTTTCCTGGGATACGCCATCCACAGCGTCATGGCATCCTGTTTCGAGGTATCAGCCGGATAGGCATAGGTGTCATTGGCAACAGTGATTTCATGGAAAATCGGCCATATTTTTTCAAAGTCTTGTTTTGTTGCTTGCCGAATCGTCATCATTTTAATCCTGGTCAAATACAGGGGGTAAGCCCGTCTGCCGCCACGGGCAGGTTCAGGGCATTGTAAAAAATCAGGCTGGTTATTTCCAGTGTTTTTAAAAAAAAGGGGTCCCTGTATTTTAAAAGGTGAAAAAGTTTTTTCGCGGGAAAAAAGTGTAAAGTTTTTTTACACTTTTTTCACCCTGCGGCAGCCCGGGGCTGCCCGGCATTGCCTCGTATCTTAAAGAATCTTGCAGATGGCAAAGAGATTGAAACCCTTGCCACCTTTTGCCCTTGTGTTTGCATGGCCACAGGGCCTGTCATGCAGCCAGGCCAATGGCATGCCAGTTGCACAATACCCTTTGTATCAGATGCCGGGCCCGCAGGCGGCACAACAGCATGGAAAACCATTGCCAGCAGGAGAGCCTATTTTTCAAAACCCATACCAAGAACCAGAATCATAAAAGAGGGGGATTGTCATGAAAACCAATGCAAGGGTAGTTGTCATCGGCGGAGGATGTGTCGGCGCCAGCATTGCCTATCATCTGGCCAAGTACGGCTGGACCGATGTGGCCCTGATCGAGAAACACGAACTGACATCCGGCTCTACCTGGATGGCTGCGGGAAATTGCTCTTTTCACCATGGCAATTACTATGGCACGGCAATCAATAAAAAGAGCATTGAGATTTATAAAACCCTTGAAAAAGAGACCGGATACTCCCCTGGCTGGCACACCACCGCCTCCATCAGGACCGCAGACAACCCGGACCGGATGGATGAACTGGGGTATACCTATTCCATGAACAAGTGCCTGGGACTGGATGTAGAGTTTGTCACCCCGTCAGACATGGCCAAACTCCATCCTTTGATGAATGTCGACGGCCTGGTGGGCGGCCTCTACTGGCCTGATGACGGCGATGTAGACCCCAACGGCATCACCCAGGCCTTTGCCGGTGCTGCCAAGAAAATGGGGGCTGAGATCAATACCCACACCCGGGTCACTGGCCTGGCCTTCAAGGACCACAGCCAGGAGTGGGTGGTTCACACGGACAAGGGAGACATCACCTGCGAATACGTGGTCAATGCGGGCGGCCTCTGGGCGCCGGAAGTGGCCAGGATGGCCGGCATTGAAATTCCGTCCATTGCCATCGAGCACACCCATATCCTCTTTGAAAGCATCGGCGCGGTTGAGGAGCGGGACACCTATCTGCCCCTGGTCCGGGACGGGGACCGGTCCATCTATATCCGCCAGGAGATGGACAGCCTGATCCTGGGAATGTACGAACGCAACGCCAAGCAGTGGTACAAGAACGGGGTGCCCTGGGACTACGCCCAGACCGAACTGGAACCGGACATTGACAACATTGCCGAAAACATCGAGCACGGGATCTTCCGCTTTCCCATCATCGGAGAGACCGGGTTCAAGCATGTCACCGCAGGCCCCATCACCTATACCCCGGACGCCAACCCCCTGGTGGGCCCGGCCTATCCTTTGAAAAACTTTTTTCTGGCCTGCGGCTACAGCTTCGGCGTTACCCAGGCCGGCGGCATCGGTCATTACCTGGCCGGCTGGATCATGCAGGGCGAGCCCGAGCTGGACCTGTGGACCGTGGATTCCAGGCGCTTCGGCTCCTATGCCAACTGGGCATTTGACCATGAAAAAATCCCTGAAACCTATGCCATGCTCTACGACAAGATCTATCCCAACGAATGGCGTGAGGCGGCCCGCCCCGCCAGAACCAGCCCCATCTATGAATTTCAGAGGCAGGCCAATGCCTCTTTTGGCGATTACCTGGGATGGGAATGCCCCAACTGGTTTGCCCCGGCCGGGCAAGACAACAAGGAGATTCCGACCTGGCGGCAGTCCAACGCCTTTGACCCTGTCAAAAGAGAGTGCCGGCACGTCATGGACCATGCCGGCCTTTTGGACCTGACCCGGTTTGCCAAGGCCAGGATCACCGGGCCCGGGGCGGAAGAATGGCTGGGCTACCTGACCTGCAACAGGCTTCCGGCCAGAGACGGGCAGATCGCGCTGACACCGGTGCTGGACGACCAGGGCCGCTTCAAGACCGACATGACCGTCACCCGGGTGGCACAAGACGACTACTTTTTGGTCACGGCCAGCGTGGGCAAGCGCCACGACCACCACCTGCTGAAAACCGAACTGCCCAAAGACGGCTCTGTTTTGATGGAAGATTTGACCTATACCATGGGCTGCTTTGTCATTGCGGGCCCCAAAAGCCGGGACATCCTGGAAAAGGTCTGCTACCAAGAGGTGTCAACAGACGCCCTGCCCTTTGCCGCCAGCCGGAAAATATACGTGGGCCGGACCCAGTGCCGGGTCAACCGGATGAACTATGTGGGCGAACTGGGATTTGAAATCTTCCACCCCATTGAGCAGCAGATCCCCCTGTACCTCAAGCTCATGGAAGCCGGCCGGGAGTTCAACCTGGAAAACATTGGCATGTACGCCATGGAATCCATGCGCCTTGAAAAGGGGTATCTGGGGTGGAAATCCGAACAGACCATCCACCACAATCCCCTTGAGACCCCCGTGGCCTGGACCGTGAAATGGGACAAACACTTCAGGGGCAAGGCCGCACTTGAAAAAATCAAAGAAACCGGGGTGGCCCAGAAACTGGTGGCCCTGGTCATCGACACCAAGGACGGGGCCCAGGCGTTAGGCTACAACGCCATTTACAAAGACGGAACCTATGTGGGCATGACCTCAGCCGGCGGTTTCGGCCACAGAATCGAAAAGAGCATTGCCCTGGGATATGTCACCCCGGCCCTGGCCGACCCCGGCACCGCGCTTGAAGTGAACATCCTGGGTGAGAACCGGCCGGCACGGGTGGAAACCATGCCTCTGTACGACCCGGACAACACCAGGATGAAGGCCTGAACAGGATTAATTGCAACCAGCAAGCAGAGGATCAATACCATGCAGGTTTACGTTATCGTCAAACATGTGCCGGACACGGCAGCCAACATTAAACTGACCAAAGACTGCGACTATGATACGGGCGCCCTTAAATTCGTTGTCAGCCCCTACGATGAGTATGCCGTGGAAGAGGCGGTGCAGATCGTGGAAAAGGCGGGACAGGGGGAAGTTATCCTGGTGACGGTGGGGCCGGACAAGGCCGCAGCCACCATGAGAAACGCCCTGGCCATGGGCGCCCACAGAGGGATCCTGGTCAAGACCGATGACAAATTCCTGGACAGCCGGACAACGGCAGCAGCGCTCAAGGCGGCCATTGACCAGGACGGATCACCGGATCTGGTGCTCAGCGGAAAGACCGCCGTGGACACCGAGGGCTGCCAGACCCCCTATCGGCTGGCCGCAGCCTTTGGCTTTCCCGTGGTCAACGAAATTTCAGCCCTTGAACTGAACCAGGGCAGGGCCGTGGCCCAGAGAGAAATCGGGGGCAACGACAAAGAGATCCTTGAACTGGATCTTCCCTGTGTGGTGGGGGCTTCCAAGGGCCTGAACACCCCCAGGTTTCCCAAGTTTCCCGACATCATGAAGGCCAAGAAAAAACCCATTACCGAACTGGCCCTGTCCGACCTGGGGCTGGACAGCGGCGGCGCAGACCTTGTGACACTGGAGCCTGTGCCGGAACGGTCAGGTGCCAGGATGATGCAGGGCAGTGTCCGGGCAAGCGTGGAAGAACTGGTGACCATCCTTAAAGACGAAAAGATCCTGTAGACCGAAAGGAAGTCCAATGCCAAAAATCGGTGTGTTAATCGAGACGGAAAACCAAGCCATAAAACAGATCAATCACGGCCTTTTGACCGCAGCCAGGGGCCAGGGCAACGAGGTGGTGGCCTTTGTTCTTGAAGCGGTTTCAGACAAGGCCGCGCACCAGGCAGCCCAGTACGGCGCCGCCACCCTGGTACAGGTGTCAGCGGACAGCGGGGATGTCCTGTCCAGCCCGGATCTGTGCGCCCGGGCCCTGGCCCGGGCAGCACAAGAATACGGGGTGGACGGCCTGGCCGGCCTGGCCACGGCCCAGGGGCGGGACATCTTTGCCAGACTGGCCGCCGACCTGGACCTGCCCCTGGCATCTGACGCCCTGGAGGTGGATTTTGCAGGCCAAACAGCCATCAAGTCCCATTTTTCGGGCAAGGCCATGGCAACGGTGACCCTGTCGGGCCGTCTTATGCTGGCGACCCTGCGGCCCAACGCAGTGGCACCTGTCCAGGACGCCGTGCAAATAACAGCAGCCGAATATACAGCCACCGGCATTGGCCAAGCCAGGGTGCGTCGCACCAGCATACAAAAGAGCAGCCAGGAACAGATGGACCTGACCGAAGCGCCGGTGATCATCACAGGCGGCCGGCCCATTGGAAGCCCTGAAAACTACACAATACTCAAAGACTGCGCCCGGGTTTTGAATGCGGCTGTGGGCGCCTCCCGGGCTGCGGTTGACGCCGGATTCGCCCCCCACGCCATGCAGGTGGGCCAGACCGGCAAAACCGTGAGTCCCAATCTCTACATCGCCTGCGGCGTGTCCGGGGCAGTTCAGCACTTTGCCGGCATGAAGACCGCTAAAATCATTGTGGGCATCAACACGGACAAGGATGCCCCGATCTTTGAGAAATGCGACTACGGCATTGTGGGGGATATGTTTGAGGTCATTCCAATACTCACACAGGTGCTCAAAGAGACACAGAACCGCTGAAGCAAACCTGACAGGAGACAAGAATGGATGGGTATCTGATCGGTAAATCTTTTATCATGCTGGCAGCCCTGGGCGGGGCTTTTGGTCTTTTTTTTGTCCGGATCCGGCACCTGTACAACATCATGATGTCGGTGCAGGGCGGGGCCGGGGCCTGCCTGGCCCCTGTGGGCGAGCGGGTCAGGGAGGCTGTTTTTGATGTGCTGGGCCAGCGCAATGTCCGGCGCAAAAAAATGGCGGGCTGGGCCCACACCCTGATTTTTTTCGGCTTTCTTGCGGTCCAGCCCCACTCCCTGGCGCTCATGGTCCAAGGGATCTGCCCGGCCTTTGAGCCGGGCGCGGTCATTCCAGGGCTGTATTCAGTTTATCTGTTTGTCTCGGATGCTCTGGCCCCCCTGGTGCTGGTGGGGCTGGCCGTTGCCCTGTACCGGCGCACGGTGATCAAACCCGCCTATCTGACCATGGGCCGGGATGCCAATCTCATCATCATGTTCACCGCCGTCATCATCATCACGTTCATACTGATCAACGCCCTTCAGACGGTGTTGCCGGTTGAAGCAGGCAAATTCAGCTACAAAGGCGTCTTCCCGGTCTCCGGCCTGGTGGCCCTGGCCCTGGGTCTTGGCGGCCTGGACAGCGCCACGGCACGGATATTCTGGGAGCTTGTGTATTTCATTCACATCTTCACCATCCTGGGATTTTTGATCTACATCCCCGGCTCCAAGCACCTGCACCTGATCGCAGCAGTTCCCAATGTTTTTTTAAAGCCCCTGACGCGTGAAAAGGCCATTGAAAAAAGCGACCTGGAAGATGAAACCGCCGACACCTTCGGGCTGACCAATATCAGCCAGATCAGCCGCAAGCAGGTGCTGGACCTGTACGCCTGCACCGAATGCGGGCGGTGCCAGGAACAGTGCCCGGCGGACTTTACGGGAAAACCCCTCTCTCCCAAGGCTTTGGTCCACGATTTAAAAGAGGATCTGTTTGCACAGGCCGAACCCCTTCTTGCAAAAGACTATGACAAAGTGCTGCCCATTTTTCGGGACAATTCCGCAGTCTTCGGGGATGTGATCTGGTCCTGCACCACCTGCCGGGCCTGTGAAGACATCTGTCCTGTGAATATCGCCCACCTGGATTTCATCTTTGAACTGAGAAAACAGCGGGTGCTCATGGAGTCGGACTTTCCGCCGGAGATGATCGAAACCTTCACCAGCCTGGAAAACCAGTCCAATCCCTGGGGGTTTGCCGCTGATACCCGGGCAGACTGGTGCAGGGACATGGATGTGCCCCTGATGGCGGACACTCCTGATGCTGATATCCTGTGGTTCGTGGGATGTGCCGGGTCTTTTGACGACAAGGGCAAAAAAGTGTCCCAGGCCATGGCCAGGGTGCTGAAAAAAGCCGGGGTCAACTTCGCCATCCTGGGACCGGAAGAATCCTGCAACGGGGATATGGCCAGGCGGGCCGGCAACGAATACCTGGCCCAGATGCTGATCCAGCAGAACATCGACGTATTTGCGCAGTATAATCCCAAGAAAATTCTCACCGGCTGCCCCCATTGCTACAATGTCATTAAAAACGAATATCCGGCATTCGGGGCGTCTTACGAGGTGGTCAGCCACCTTGAGCTTATCGCCCAGCTCTTTGACCAGGGCCGGCTCACCGTGGGCAGCGGCCAGGCAGAAAAAATCACCTTCCACGACTCCTGCTATTACGGCCGGTGGAACGGCATATTCCAGGCCCCCAGGGATGTGCTGGCCCGAATCTGCGGTTCAACAAATCTAAAGGAACTTGCCCGGTCCGGGGACAAGGGGTTCTGCTGCGGCGCCGGAGGGGCCAGGATGTTCATGGAAGAGACCATCGGCACCCGGATCAACAGCGAACGGGCAGCCGAGGTGGTGGCCTCAGGTGCCGGAACCGTTGCCACGGCCTGCCCCTTTTGCGCCACCATGCTCATTGACGGCCTTATGGCGGCCGGGGCAGACACAAAGGTCGCTGATATCGTACAGCTGGTAGACAAGGCCACAGACAAACCCGTGGTGCTATAAATGAGGAGACCGTTTTAATGAGAAGAAAGCGGCAGAAAAAAATCATCCGGCTCTTTGACGCAGCTGTGGATGCTGAAACCAACTACGAGTTTCAAAAGGCCAAAAAACACTACAGGCAGGTGGCAAAAGAGTACCCCAAAAGCCCGGAAGGGATCATTGCAGCACAAAGAATTGAGGACATGGACCTGCTGTCCAAAGAAAAACGGCTGTACAAAAAAATCGACAGGGATGCCCGGCGGATCATCACCGAGATCGGCATGGACATCTCTTCAAGCCCCGAACTCATGGACATGCTCATGGCAGCCGATGCCATAGACCTGGACAATGAAGATGCCCTGTATGTCCCCCTGAGAGAGGAGTACCTGGAAGAGTGCCTGGACATGGCGCCCGGTGATATGGCCGAGGATCCCGGGGAAAATGCCTTTGGCGTCGGCGCCACCCCGCCTTTTCTGCTTCGCCCGAAACGAAACGACCTGGCCCCGGCCACAAAAGAGGAATTTGAAGCCATCTGCCGGGCTGCCGGTGACTTCAGGGACAGCATCGGCATTTTTTCCGTGCCTGTGGCAACGGATAAGGGCATCTCAGACATTGAATGCGCCAGGATGATGGCGCACTATTTTCCCGATTTGAAAATGACCTTCACAAAAAACATGGCAGACAGGGACCTTGCCTTTTTCCACGGCAAGGAAGACTGGCTGGACGGCACCAGCCTGATCACCTCTCTGACCTATATGCCCACCATGGTTGCCCCTTTTATCCGCAGCATCCAAAACTGCAGCAACGTGCTGCTCCTGGACCTGACCATTGCCGCATCCAGCGGGCCGGCCAGCCCTGCCGCCCTGCTGACCCAGGTCCATGCCCAGGTGCTGTTCATGATCGTTTTGGCCCAGACCATCAGCCCCGGTGTCTGCTGCGTTCACGGGGGGATTCCCGATGTGCTGGGCAGCGGCGGCGACCTGTGCTACAGCGATCCGGGCCAGCCCATCATCAACTCTGCCATGGCCCGGCTCAACATGTGGGTGACCGGCCTTCCCTCGGCCCAGTCCGGGGGAAGTACCAGCATCATCGACGACATCCCCCTGGCTGTGGAGGAATCTGAACTGAGCCGCAACACCCTGCGGGAATACGGGGTCCACATCCTGCGCCACTCTCTGGGAACTTTGGGCAGCCTCAACTACTTTTCCCTGGACAAATTTATCCAGGACTGTGAACGGGAACGCGACGCCCGGCGCATCTGGATGGAAACCCGCCACGACTTTGTGATCCCCCTGCTGGTGCCCGAGGACAAGCAGGTGATCGCCGGCATCCGGGAAATCATCCAAAAAGGCGGCCCGAAAAATGCCGACCACACCCTCAACAATATCGACTCTTTCAACCAATGGCACGCCAAACTGGTAGAGCAGTCGGAAAAAAAGATCTACTATCCCAACCTCAAAGACACGATAAAATCCAGACACAACAAAATAAAGCGGGTCAATGACAAGGATCACGAAACCCAGCTGGCCGATTCCCGGGAGCGCACATTTGATGTGGATCCCGACTTTGGGACAGAATAAGCCAAGGAGACACACCATGACACCAGAACAGAAAATCATACAGATACTGGACCAGGAACAGATCGCCTATTCAGTGCATGACCACGAGCCGGTGTATACCAACCCGGCCATGGCCCAGGCCCTGGGCGTCACCGAGGACAAGACCGTAAAATCGCTTGTGCTCATGACCAAGGAAAAACAGATGGTGGTCCTGGTCCTGCCCGGTGACAAGCGGGTGGACTGGAAAAAAGCAGCCGCCGGGATAGGCACCAAAAAAGTCTCGTTTGCCAAGCCCGAACAGGTCAAAGAGGCGGTGGGCTGCGATGTCGGCTGTGTACCCCCCTTTGGCCAGCTCACCCGGCTGCCGGTGTACATGGACCCGGACCTTCTGACCAAGGGCCAGGTCTATTTTAACCCCGGGGTTCATGACAAGTCCTTTAAGGTCAGTGCCCGGGACCTTGAACAGGTCTGCCGGCCAACTCTCGTATAAATGGATCAAGACCCCATGGCGGTAAAAGAAACGTCTTTGGAAACCCCGCCCGGGAAGACCGCAATAACGACTGGACAACCAACCAAGCAAGGAGATCAACATGACACAAACCTATGATGCCATCATCATCGGGGCCGGCGCCATCGGAGCCCCCATTGCCTATGAATTGTCCAAAATGGGATATAAGACCCTGAGCCTGGACAAGACCCATGACGCCGGAGAAGGCTCCACAGCCGGATCATGCGCCATTGTCCGGGCCCACTACTCCACTGAAGACGGTGTGGCAACCGCCTATGAGGGCATGAAGTACTGGCTGGACTGGGAAAACTACCTTGACCATGTTGAGGATGAAAAAGGCCTGGCAAAGTATATGAACACCGGGTCCATCCTCATCAAGAGCCAGGGCCATGACTGGAAAAAGGTTCAGCGCCACTATGATGCCGTAGGCGTCACATATGAAGAGTGGGACAACGATCAGGTGGTTCAGCATGTCCCTGTGGTCAACATGAAAGAATACTGGCCGGTAAAGCGGCCCGAGGATCCCGCGTTTTTCGACCCGCCCAAAAAAGACCTGCAAGGGGCCATCTTCTGTCCTGAAGGCGGATACGTGAATGATCCGGCCCTGTCCACCCACAACACCATGCGGGCGGCTCAGGAAAAAGGGGGCACCTTTATCTTCAACGTTGAGGTCACCGAAATCAGAAGCCAGAACAATCGGGTGACAGGCGTCACCCTCAGCAACGGCACCCAATATGACGCGGATATCGTGGTCAACTGCGGCGGCCCCCACTCTTTCAAGGTCAACCAGATGGCCGAAGGGGTGTTTGAAGGGTGCAATATCAAGACCAAGGCCCTGCGCCATGAGGTCATGCACTGCCCCTCGCCAGAGGGGTATGACTATCTCAACGACGGATACCACATGTCTGACGGGGATGTGGGCTGCTATTACCGGCCCGAGGTCGGCAACATGTTCCTGATCGGCAGCGAAGACCCGGACTGCGACCCCCAGGAATGGGTGGATCCGGATAATTTTTACTCTGGAAAAGGCGAACCCGGCCAAAACAACCAGCTGACCATGGGCCAGTGGAAGGCCCAGTGCTACCGGCTGGGCAGGCGGATCGAATCCCTGCAGGTGCCGGAACAGCCCAAGGGGGTGGTGGATCTGTACGACTGCTCCGACGACTGGATTCCGGTCTATGACAAATCCGACATGGACGGGTTTTACATGGCCATCGGCACCAGCGGAAACCAGTTCAAGAACGCACCAGTGGTGGGCCGCATGATGGCCGAACTCATAGATGCCGTTGAAAAGGGACAGGACCATGACAATGACCCCTACCAGTACACCCTTAAATATGTACCGGGCCGGGTCATCGACATGGGGTTCTACTCCCGGAAAAGGCAAATCAACTATGACTCGAGTTTTTCAGTCAACGGCTGATACCCCTCAAATTCCACGGCCCAGGCAGGTGTCTTTTGCCTGGGCCGTGCCAAAGGGTTATGCATCATGAAGATCTTTGTCTGTGTCAAACATGTGCCGGATTCCGCCGCTGTCATAACGGTGAAGGACGACTGCCGCATCGACAACCGGGTGACCCATATCATCAACCCCTACGATGAACACGCCATCACCGGGGCCTGCCAGATACGAAAGACCTGTTCCAGCGCCGAAGTGGTGGCCCTGTGCCTGGGCCGGGACACGGCCCTGGACGGCCTGCGGTCGGCCATGGCCATGGGCGCGGACAGAGGCATTCTGATCAGAACCGACCAGGACCACGATGCCATGGACACGGCAGCGGCCCTGAAGGCGGCCATGGACCGGGACGGCGGGCCAGACCTGGTGTTCACCGGCAAAGAGGCCATTGATACCAACGGCGGGGAAACCTTGTTTCGGCTGGGGGCCCTGTACAGGATGCCTGCCATGAGCAATGTTGTGTCCGTGGTTCTTGACAGGAATCAGGCAGATATCATCTGTGAGGAAGAAAAAGGAACCCGCACCGAATTTGAGGTCAGGCTTCCCTGTATCCTGGGGGCGGCCAAAGGGCTGAACCAGCCCCGGTATCCCACCATGCCGGATATCATCAAATCCAGAAAAAAGCCGATTGATATCCTGGACTATGCAGACCTGGATCTTGACCCGTTGCCTGCCGCCACCCGGGTGGTCAGGCTGACAGCCTGTGAGGAAGACCGCAATCCCGCTCAGCTGAAAGGAGATGCCGACCAGGTGGCAGACCAGATCATTCAGGTGTTAAAACACCAGGCAAGGGTCATTTAACCAATGAAAAAAACAGGCATTTTAATCGAGGCGGACAAGGGCATTGTAAAGCCTTCCCTGTTCGGGGTTATCACATACCTGCACCAGCTGGGGCTGACACTGTATGGCCTTGCCCCGGGCATGGATGCCGGATCAGCCGCAGAGCAGCTCGCAGGCCTGGGCATGGACAAAATTATCATTGTCAAAGAAGATGAACACCTTGGGATGAATCCCCAGCACATTGCCGCAGGCCTGGCCCAGGCCGTTGTGCAGGCAGGCATCACCCACCTTTTCGGCCTGTCAAGCGCCAGTGGACGACAGATACTGGCCAGGACAGCATCCATTCTTGGCGCCCCCCTGATGCTGGACTGCACCCGGGTGGACCTTGAGCGCCACCGGGTCGAGACCACCCGGTACTCTGGCAAGACCAGGGCCATTGTCGAATTTTCAGGGGACCGGTCTGTTTTCGGCATGCGCCCCAATTTTTTCAAGCCCCCTGCACGAGAAAAAGGGCCCGCACCTGAAGTGATCGCCTTTAGCCCGGATCCTGTAGACACGACCGGTATCTGCTTTAAAAGAACATTGGCGTCTCAGCAAAACAGTGTCGACCTGACCGAGGCTGATGTGATCCTGTCCGGGGGGCGGGGCATGAAAACCAAAGAAAATTTTTCCCTGTTGCACGCCTGTGCCGAACACCTCAACGCGGCTGTGGGGGCGTCCCGGGTGGCCGTGGACGAAGGCTGGGTGCCCTATGCCATGCAGGTGGGCCAGACCGGGGTAAAGGTCAACCCCAAAGTCTATATTGCCTGGGGTATATCCGGATCAGTCCAGCACTTTGCCGGCATGAAGACCGCCGGCATCATCATTGCCGTGAACACGGATGAAAATGCCCCGATCATGAGCAAATGCGACTATTATGCCGTGGGGGATTTGTTTGAGATCATTGACGCCCTGACACAAAAACTAGAGACCGGCAGTTTTGGAGGATAATTTTTGAAAAAAAAGCAAGGCAATGGATTTA
>Ga0102943_1000095_pt1 | contig 58642 bp, 60 predicted proteins | sample SalPonC_black_MG_FD_78174 | JGI IMG/M metagenome (GOLD analysis project Ga0102943, IMG submission 78174) | Salt pond soil microbial communities from South San Francisco under conditions of wetland restoration - Salt Pond MetaG... | ecosystem: Environmental > Aquatic > Marine > Intertidal zone >...
AGTTGTAGGCCAGGCACACGAGCTGCCACTCGTTTTGCACTTTGTCTAATCCGCGTAGTAAAAATTGGCGAAAGCCCATCGCTTGTTGGATGATGCCGAAGGCCGGTTCAACACTTTGCTGGCATTGGCTCGTATGTGAGTCCGGTCAATGGCAATGGTGCCCAACTTAAGCAGCTTGAGTTCACCGGCCAGCTTAAGAACTTCCACAAAGCACTTGCTTATCGCGGCCGGGTTGGCGTTACGCCAACTGCAGATCGTGTCGTGATCGGGGTGGGTGTCACCAGTGAGATAGCGCACATACAGGTCCCGGTAGCTGGCTCGCTCTATTTTGCGAGAACTGAAAATACCGTGGCTATAGCAGTAGATTAACAGCGCAAGCATTGTGCGAGGCGGATACGGGGCTTTCGCCCGCGAGAAGCCCGTCAGCTGATAGTTGCGAGTCCTTTGTCGTGGGGTTTCGAAAATGCAGTCGTCAATGCTGGGGCAACGAGCATGCATTTGCGGCGACCGGTAAACGGATGCCCTACGCTTGCGAGGGGATGGAGAACCTCTGCTTTTTGTAGGGCTTTCCGTTCACGGCAATGCCACGAAACCTAAAGAAAGCATCTACTTTCGCTTCTGAACCTTTGGGAAGATCGATGTTTTTCAACCAACATAAAAAATCAACCCTCAGCAGATTTTAACACTGGATGCGGGATCAGGTTTTTGTAATCCTCCAGGGTGCCATTGCTCAGACAGCATTCGATGATGTCCTTGCCGAGCGGGTCGAGCCCATGGGTCAGGTATTGGCGAATTTCACTGCGAAAAAACTCAGTGAGGGTTTCCGCTCCCTGGTCATAGGCTGCTTCACCAACTTCCGGTTGCTTGTTCACCTCAAAGAACCACGCTCCGATGGTGCGTCCCTCCACGACAATACTGGTCGGATTCCAGCCTAACAATTGACAGCGGGATGCCTGCACACGATCTTCTGCGAATTCCGCGCCATTGCGTCGTGCAAAATATTCACGCGTGACCCACTGTGGCATAAAGCCGGTTTCCCATGCTCCAATGTGTTGATTGGGGATGAGGGCATAGCGCACTGCCGGGGTATCTACAATTTGCCGTAACAACAGATTTGCCTGGTCGACCCGGCGGCCAGTGGCAAATGGCCAGTAAGACCCCACCCCTTCAGATGACATGCCGTCTGTTTGGATGATACTCGGGTTTGCATGTCCACGGGGCGCTACTAAACGCCACAACCACGCCAGTGATGGCGGCAGAATATGAAATAATCCAATAATCCCATAGCTGGGTTGCTCGCGAGTGCAGGGAGGGCAACGCACCCCGAAACTGCGGACATCTACATTGACTTCTCCGGTTATGACGTTGTCTACAACCTCACGCGGAATAATGACCCGCGGATTGGGGCAGGGCTTGCCAGGGCTGTCTTCGATGTGCTCCCAAATCAGAGCGGAGCTGTCGGGCTGGGCTTCAATGTTCAAAAACAGCAGCGGTGACTGCGAATGAATGGTCCGATGTTCCAGATGCGGATCGGTGCCATATTCAGTTATGTGGTTGACGCGCACAAACCATGCGTCTTCGGCGTCCATCAGCGACAGCTTACCTCCCTGTTTGATCAGGGACGGGTGGCACAATGCCATATCGTCGGTTACTGGATGCAATGAACACGTGTTTGGCAAAGTCAATCTGCGTTCATCGCCGGTGACAGTGTTACGACCCAGCAGCATGGAGCCATCTTCCAGACGGTGAACCTGCTCCAGCATCTCACTCTTGCCGCCGCCGGAGGCACCTTCGTGAGAGATCACTATGCCATTCTCGTAAGGGGTCACCACCTTAACCGTAGAGCAGTGCATGGTCAGCCATTCTTCTGCTTCGCCCAGGGTGAGCAAGACACCATAAATGCCCTTCTTGGCACTGGGGCCCGGGTATAGATTATAACTGAACAGCTCGTGGTTGTTTTCTAATCGATTGTGAACAACGATTTGTTTGCCGTCAAAATGGGTGTGGCGGAAGGGCGGAGCCACATAAATGACCGCTTTGGGATTGAATGAGTCCTCTAGATCGGCGACCGGCAGAATGCCTTGCAGCATGGCCAGTCCCATGGCGAAGAAGCCAGCATTTGCGGGACAAATAGCCAGCGCGTCGATCCCTTTACCCGGCATGCCGGCAACAAATCCGAAAATAGCCAAATCCTGGGTTTTTAACCAGTCAATTGTCTCTTGCCGCAAATCGTCGAAAGGTTTGCCATACTGGGCCTGGAATGTTGGTTTATCGGTTTGCCGCTGGTCACCTATGACCATGCAGTCGGGATCGCGCCGCCGCATGTAAGGTTCCAAGTAATTGGCAGCGATGCCGTTTTTCACTTTACAGGCTTTGGCCTCCACCACGCGGCCTTTGTTGGGCACGTCATAAGCGACTTCATGCCAACCATCGGGACCAGCGTTGTGAGTGGCCAGTTGAGTGAGCTCTGCAACGCTCCCCGCCATCTGCACAGAGGGGGCTGCCTCAAGAATTTCACGAGGAATGCCGGTAATCGTGCTGGGGATTGAACGCAGTTCTTTGGGTGTCGTTGTTTTCATATGCAACGGAGTTTAACAGTTCATCAATGCAAAAACATGACCGAATTTTATCGACTGCGCATAAATTAACATTAAAAATTGCAAAATGCCGAAAACCATCCGCAAAACGCTGCTGGCCAGGTTGCAAGCTTCACCGCGATTAGCTGAGTTGCAACGGGACGTTTATGCATTGACGGGCGTAAGCGTGCATTTGGTGGGTTCGGCGTATGAAAGTGACGCACAACCGGGGACTTGTGGCACGCAGCCCCTGTGCGAACGGGTCCGTGCGGTGTCAATGGGGTGCGAGCACTGTCGACGCTTCAGGGAAAGCTTGATATTTGCTGCGGAAGGTGAGGGTGTGCAGCACGGACGCTGCGATGCGGGCCTGACGGGCTTGTGCGTGCCGATTCGGGCGTGGGGAGAGACATTGGGGTATCTGATCACACGTGGTTTTCGGGTCGGTGAATTTGACCTGGCTGCACAGAATCGCATGCGGCATTTACTCGGGCGGTTGGGGGTGGACGAACAAGCTGCTGTGCTCGAGATGCGACAGGATGTACAGGTATTGACCGAGGCGGAGTTTGCTGCGCTGCGCCGCTGGTTGCAGTTAGCTGCCGAGGCGTGGGTCCGTAGTTTGGATTATCGCAAAGAGAGTCGTCGTCGAAGCCTGCCCGGATGCGTGGCGAAACTGTGTGCAGTTATTCAGCAACACTACGAAAACCCTCCGAGTCTCGTCGAAGCCGCTGCTATATCTGGAATGAGCAAGGGACATTTTTGCCGTGTATTCCACGAATCGACTGGCTTGCGTTTCGTTGAGTATATTCAAGCCGTGCGGATTAAACACGTCTGCGACAAATTGCGCAAACCTACTTGGAGTATTACCGACGCTGCGTTTGACAGTGGTTTTGAATCCATCTCACAGTTCAATCGCGTGTTTCGCAAGCACATGGGACAAAGCCCGCGCGAGTGGCGCCAGGGACTCAAATTGGCGAGCACGTGAATTTTATTGTGTTATTGATTGGATTGAGCAAAAAAATGACAATGCTAGAAATAATGCATCGCAACAATAAAGAACAGGGTTCAGCATAGACTGTGGAAAACGATAGAGGTCAGCAACACCAACTCTCGGTTAGACAATTGCGCATGGACGACGTCGACGCGGTTGAATCGATTTCAAAAAAACTGTATGCGCATATCCGTGCCGCCTGGCACCGCGAGAGTTTTTACAGGTTGATGGATATATTTCCCGAGGGCCAGGTAGGGGTAGAAGACAATGGCAAAATTGTGGGGTTCGCCTTATCCCTTGTCGTCGATTACAAGGCGTTTGGTGACGACCACACCTATATGGAGATCACCGGCAATTTTAAATTTACCACGCACGACCCGGATGGGGATGTTTTGTATGGGATTGAAGTGTGTGTCGATCCAGACTATCAGGGCATGCGTTTAGGTCGTCGTCTCTATGACGCGCGCAAAGAGATGTGTGATCGGTTGAATCTGCGCGCGATCATTGCGGGAGGCCGCATGCCCAACTATAACGAGTATGCGGAAAAGCTGACCCCGCGCGAGTACATTCAAAAGGTCAAGGCCAAAGAAATATACGACCCGGTGATGACGTTTCAGTTGAGCAACGAGTTCCACGTCAAGAAAGTGCTCACCAATTACCTCGATATTGATACCGACTCCAAAGCCTATGCCTCACTGTTAGAATGGAATAATATTTACCACGTTCCGAAAAAGCGTCTGATCGGGGGACGCTCAATAGTGCGCATTGGCGTCGTGCAATTCGCCATGCGAACGACTCGCGACCTGAAAGCATTTTTCGAAAATGTTGAATTTTTTATCGATGCTGTCAGTGGCTACAAAGCTGATTTCATTGTTTTTCCCGAATATGTAAATGCACCTTTAATGGCGAAGTACAATGAAAATACACCGGCTGACGCGGTGCGTAAACTAGCGGAATACACCACAGCCGTGCGCGAATTTTTCGTGCAGAAAGCGTTGGAATATAACATCAATATCATCACCGGCAGTTTTCCTGTCTACGAGAACGATAAGCTGTATAACGTCGCTTACTTGTGCCGCCGTGACGGCACTTGGGAATCCCAGTATAAACTCCACATTACCCCCAGCGAAGAGCTCGACTGGGGCATGGTGGGAGGTGAAGGGCTCAAAGTGTTTCAAACCGACGCTGGTAAAGTCGCGATCTTGATCTGCTACGACAGTGAATTTCCTGAACTCGGCCGCATTTTGGCTGAGCAGGGCGTGCAGATTTTGTTTGTCCCATTTGCGACCGATACCAAAAATGGTTACCTGCGCGTTCGCTACTGCGCGCAGGCGCGCGCGATCGAGAACGAGTGCTACGTGGCGATTTCCGGAGGCGTGGGCAATTTGCCCAAAGTGGTCAATATGGATATTCAGTTTGCGCAGTCGGCGGTGCTGTCGCCCTCCGATTTCGCTTTTCCGAATCAGGCCATCGTTTCTGAGTGCACGGCCAATACCGAGACCACCATTATCGCCGACGTCGATTTGGATCTGCTGAAAACATTGAATATCCGCGGCAGTGTGCGCAATCTGCGCCAACGCCGCAAAGATTTGTATCAATTACATTGGAAGAAGTGAGCGTTCAGGCGGTGCTTATGTGGAAAATAAATCGGGGTGACTGGATTCGAACCAGCGACTTCTACGTCCCGAACGTAGCGCTCTAGCCAAGCTGAGCTACACCCCGTTGACAAATAAATTCCAACTGACCAAGATTGTGCCGAATGTATGTGGACTGTCAAGCGACAGGTGCATAGCTTTGCAATGCAGAGGGGCATTGCAGTTTTTGTGTCTCGGTGTGCGCCTGCGTAGCGGGGTGCAAATTATTGCAGAGTCGTAAAATTTGCCAAGTCGGGCGCAATGCCATAACGGTTAATGTTCATCGCTGGCTGATGTGCTCGGTAACTGCTACAAGGACAGGAGACCGCGATTTTTTTTTAAAAAATGAAAATTTTTTGAAAATCTGCTTGCATAGGATTTGTCAGGCGCTAATTTCTCACTCTTTTCCGAAAATCCGCTGGCGGGGCTCTGCAGTTGAATGCCCTTCTAGCGGACTTTTATTCTATACAGAGATTTAACCATTCATTATGCCCACAATTAACCAACTTGTCCGTAATCCACGCAGCAGCGCGAAGTTAAAGTCAAAGTCTCCGGCTTTATCGGAGAATCCTTTTCGCCGTGGCGTTTGTGTTCAGGTAATGACCCGCACGCCAAAAAAACCAAATTCCGCTATTCGGAAAGTGGCAAAAGTGCGTTTGACCAACGGCAACGAAGTCATTGCTTATATTCCAGACGAAGGTCACAGCCTGCAAGAGCACAGTGTGGTGTTGGTTCGCGGGGGACGGGTTAAAGATTTACCGGGCGTTCGCTACCACATCGTTCGTGGTGCGTTGGATTGCCAGGGAGTTGAAAAACGTCGCCGCAGTCGTTCCAAATACGGTGTTAAACGCCCGAAAGGCGACAAGAAGTAAGCCGGGATCTCAATCTCAAATTCAATTTAATTGCCATGTCACGAAGAAGAAGAGCAGTAAAACGAGAACATATCCCAGATCCCCGCTATGACAGCACTTTGGTCAGCGGTCTGGTGAATATGGTGATGTTTCAAGGTAAAAAATCGACTGCCCAGCGCATTGTTTATGGTGCATTTGAGCGCGTCAGTGAGAAGCTCGAGAAGGGCGACCCGGTTGATTTGTTGTTAGGTGCATTGGAAAACGCACGACCAAAGCTCGAGGTGAAGAGTCGTCGTGTGGGCGGCGCAACGTATCAAGTACCAGTCGAGATTTCGTATGAGCGCCAACAGAGTCTTGCGTTTCGTTGGATGGTGAAATCAGCCAAGGCTCGCAAGGGCATGCCGATGCGTGAAGCTTTAGCACAGGAAATCATCGATGCCTACAACAATACAGGCGGGGTGGTTAAAAGGAAAGAGGAAACCCACAGGATGGCCCAGGCCAACCGCGCATTTGCCCACCTTCGCTGGTAGGCAGCAGCCGGTTTCCGCTTCTTTGTTGTTCTTTGATTATTTAATTAGTTTTTGCAAAATGTCTGACGTCGATAGATTGTCTTCAGCAAATTCCTCGGATAGAGCCTATCCGTTGGAGCATACCCGTAATTTCGGGATCGCTGCGCATATTGACGCTGGAAAAACCACCACCACCGAGCGGATTTTGTTCTATTCGGGGGTCGTGCACAAAATCGGTGAAGTTCACGAAGGAACGGCGGTAACCGACTGGATGGAGCAAGAGCGGGAGCGAGGCATCACCATTACCTCAGCCGCTATCTCTTGCCGTTGGAAAACAAAAGAAGGTCCGTTCGACTCGATTGAGCACCAACTCAACATCATTGACACACCTGGACACGTTGATTTTACCGCTGAGGTGGAGCGGTCCCTGCGCGTGTTAGACGGTGCAGTAGGCGTGTTTTGTGCAGTTGCAGGGGTTCAGCCGCAGTCTGAGACGGTGTGGCGCCAAATGGACAAATATCGAGTGCCGCGCATCGCCTTTGTAAACAAAATGGATCGTACGGGCGCTGATTTTGATGCGGTTGTCGACTCTATCCGGGAAAAACTGGGTGGCAATGCCCATCCGTTATTTTTACCGATCGGTGCTGAGTCCGATTTCAAAGGACTCATCGACCTCGTAAAAATGGAGGCCTACGTGTACGACGAGGCCGACGAACATGGCGTAAAGTTTGATGCAGTCGCCATTCCAGAAAAGCTGTTGAGTGATGCTCAAGCCTATCGTGAGACCCTGATTGAAGCGCTTGCAGATTTTGATGACACGCTGGCGGAGCGCTATTTAGAAGGTGCGGACCTAAGTGCGGATGAAATTCGCCGTTCGATTCGCCGGGCAACCCTGTCGCTGAAATTTCTGGGTGTCATTCCCGGTTCAGCTTTCAAAAACAAGGGTGTGCAAATGTTGATGGATGCGGTAGTTGATTATCTGCCGTCCCCTTTGGACTTGCCGCCGATGAAAGCACTCGACGCAAACGAGCAAGAGGTGGACATTCAGCCGAACGATGCTGCCAAGATTGCAGGACTTGCTTTTAAATTGATGACCGACTCGTACGTTGGTAAATTAGTGTTTTTCCGTGTTTACCAGGGGATATTGAAAAAAGGCAGTGCTCTTTACAACCCGCGCACGCGCAAAACAGAGCGAATCAGTCGGCTCATGATCATGAAAGCAGATGCGCGGGAAGACATTGATGTCGCTTACTCTGGCGATATTTGTGCAATCATCGGTGCAAAAGATATTGTTACCGGCGACACCCTTTGCGACAAGGGCCTGGACATCCGTTTGGAGCCACCTTCCTTTCCAGACCCGGTTATCAGTATGTCGATTGAGCCCAACACCAAAGCCGATCAGGAAAAGTTGTCTCTGGGCTTGCAGCGATTAGCTGAGGAGGACCCTACATTTGTTGTGTCTTCAGACCAGGAAACTGGCCAGACCATCATTTCTGGCATGGGTGAGTTACATTTGGACATCATCCGCGATCGTTTGTTTCGTGAGTTCAAAGTAGAAGCGCAAGCGGGCAAGCCACAGATTGCGTACCGCGAAACCATTACCGCTGCAGCGGAAGGTGAAGGCAAGTTTATCCGGCAGTCAGGTGGAAGAGGTCAATACGGCCACGTGGTTATCAAAATGGAGCCCCACAAGCGCGGTGCCGGTGCCGAAATCATCAATCAGATAGTGGGTGGCGTGATTCCCAAAGAATTCATCAAGCCTTCTATGGATGGCATGCATGAGGCATCCAACAATGGCACCGTCGCCGGTTATCCGGTGATTGATTGGAAAATCACTCTTTTTGACGGCTCTTTCCACGAAGTAGATTCCTCTGAAATGGCCTTTAAAATGGCGGGAATATTCGCTTACCGCGATGCAATGGCCAAAGCAAAACCTGTTTTACTGGAGCCGATTATGGCCGTTGAAGTCACGAGTCCGGAAGAATTTCAGGGAGATGTTGTCGGGGATTTAAACCGTCGCCGCGGGCAAATCCAAGGAATGGAGACGAAAAGTGGATTGGCAGTGATAAATGCGATCGTGCCTTTGGAGACCATGTTTGGGTATGCAACAGATGTGCGCTCCTTGAGTAAGGGACGGGCCAGTTACTCAATGACACCGTCGCATTTTGAAGAGGTACCCAATAGTGTGTTGAGTAAAATTGTTGAAACCACCCATCGTGTCCCCGCACGCACTTAATGAACTTTGAAAATAACCACAGCTTTTAATGATGAACCTTTAATCTCAATCTAATGACAGGACAAAAAATACGCATAAAACTAAAGGGATTCGATTTTCGAATCATTGATCAGTCGGCTTCAGATATTGTGGAAACCGCCAAACGTTCGGGGGCACGCGTTTCCGGGCCGGTTCCAATGCCCACTCGAATTGAGAAGGTCACCGTGAACCGCTCTCCCCACGTCGACAAAAAATCAATGGAGCAATTTGAGTTGCGCACGCACAAGCGACTCATCGATATCATCGAGCCCACCGCTCAAACAGTTGACGAATTAAAAAAACTAAACTTGCCAGCGGGCGTAGATATCACCATTAACGTGTGATTTCACGCGTGAGTTATCCTCATTCTTGCACCAAAATTTTTATATTCATTCCCAAACATTCAAACCCAAACACAACTAAATCCCTAAAGCAGGTCTATCCAAACGGAGAAGCACGCATGCATTTTCCACCTGCCGCTTAGCATATGAGTTTTACACTATTAGGTAAAAAGGTCGGCATGACCCAAGTCTACGATGCGGATAATCAATTGATTCCGGTGACGGTAGTAGAGGTAGGGCCGTGTCCAATCGTTCAAGTCAAGACCCAAGAAACCGATGGCTACGGTGCGGTTCAAATTGGGTTCGGAACGCAAAAAGAGCAGCGGGTTTCCAAACCTCTCAAAGGCCATTACAACAAGGCCGGGGTTGAAGCTGCACAAACCCTCAGCGAATTTCGCACTGAAGGCCTGGACGAGGCGTTTAAAGTGGGAGATGTTCTGACCGCGAGCCGATTTGCAGAAGGCCAGAAGGTCGATATTATTGGCGTGACCAAGGGCAAGGGCTTTCAAGGTGTCATGAAGCGTTACGGCTTTAAGGGGGGACGTGCATCGCACGGCTCGATGTTTCACCGGCGTGGTGGATCCTATGGTCAGTGTCAATGGCCGGGTGAGGTTTACAAAGGCCGCAAGATGCCGGGGCATATGGGGGACAAACGGCGCACCACACAAAATTTGCAGGTCGTTAAAGTGCTTGAAGAAAAAAACCTTGTGCTGCTAAAAGGCAGTTTGCCGGGTTCCAAGGGACAACTGGTGCAAATTCGCCAGGCTGTTAAACAAAAAAAGGCAAGCTAAGGGGTTAAAAGGAGTCATTACCGATGAAACTTAAAGTATATTCAGCAGACGGAGCGAGCAGCACCGAGAAAGACATGGATGTTCCCGTGTTGGAAGGCGATAAAGGCCGGCAAACGCTCAAGGATTTAATCGTTGCTTACCAGGCCAATTTACGCCAAGGCAACGCGAAGGCAAAAAATCGCTCCGAAGTTCGCGGAACGGGGGCTAAAGTCTACCGCCAGAAAGGCACCGGTAATGCACGTCATGGCGACCGGCAATCGCCCATTTATGTGGGTGGCGGGGTCGCACATGGACCGAAGCTTCGGGATTGGTCTAAGGATATGAACAAAAAGGCCAGGCGATTGGCTTTTCGCCGGGCGCTATTCGACAAGGCGAATGAGGGTGGCATCGATCTGATAGAGAAGATTGAAGTCAGTGCAGCCAAAACCAAACTCATGGATGCGGTGGTCGAAAAGATTGAGCGGAAGGGCAAGGTTTTGTTGGTCGATCAGAATTTCGACGATAAGACGCTGTTAGCAGCTCGCAATATCCAACGCCTGCATATAGTGGATGCTGCTTCCGTCAATGCGTATGATCTCGTTCGCTTCGATAAGGTCATCGTGAGCGAAAAAGCATTTGAACAAGTATTAGCACGGGCTAACGGATAAGAGGAGAATTGAGTAAAAATGATTTCACCAGACACCATTATTAAGAGCTATCGCGTCACTGAAAAAGCAACTGAATTGATTGCGAATCTGAATCAGTACACCTTTGAGGTGTATCCAAATGTGAACCGATCGCAGGTGGCCCAGGCAGTTGAAAAGTTGTTCGATGTGAAAGTTGCCCGTGTCAATATTTTGAATGCGAAGGGCAAGATTAAACGCAGCCGCACTGTCCGCGGTCAAACCGGCAGGAAAGCCGACAGCAAACGCGCAATTGTTACCTTAAAAGACGGTGACAGTATTGAACTCGTGTAAATACCGAACACTCAAAACAATTTCGGAGGCAATTCATTATGGCACTTAAACCCATCAGACCTTTAACACCCGGACAGCGTTTTCGCGTAGAAAACAATCAGGATTTAGCGGATAACAGCCCCGTTCGGACCCTTACCAAGTCTAAGCATCGCAAAAAGGGCCGCAACTGCTACGGACGGATAACGTCCCGTCGTCGTGGCGGTGGACACAAACGCTTGTATCGCATCATCGATTTTAAACGCGACAAATTGGAGATTCCGGCCAAGATTCAGCAAATCGAATACGATCCGAATCGTTCGGCTAATATTGCACTGCTGGCTTACGCTGATGGTGAGAAGCGCTACATCCTGGCACCTCGTGGCCTCAAAATAGGTGACACGTTGTTGAGCACTGATAAGAAGGTTGGAGATTTCGTTCCCGGGCTTTGCCTGCGTCTGCGGGATATTCCACCGGCAACCAGCATTCACGCAATTGAAATGCAGCCCGGTAAGGGTGCGCAAATCGCTCGCTCCGCTGGCCAACACGCACAGTTGATTTCAACCGACGGCGACCGAGCTACGATCAAAATGCCTTCTGGCGAGGTGCGTATGGTGCATTCAAACTGTCGGGCTACCATCGGTCGTGTGGGTAACGAAGAGCATGAAAATATTGTAGTGGGTAAAGCAGGTCGCAGCCGCTGGAAGGGTAAGCGTCCACGCGTGCGCGGTGTGGCGATGAATCCGGTCGATCACCCGATGGGTGGGGGTGAGGCAAAGACGTCAGGAGGTGGCCATCCTGTTTCACCTTGGGGACAGCTGGCCAAGGGCTATCCGACCCGGACAAAATCAAAACCTTCCAACAGTATGATTCTCGTTCGTCGCAACGGTAAAAAGTTAAAACGCAAATAAGGAATTTTAGTTTATGGCACGTTCAATTAAAAAAGGTTACTTCGTTGATCCCAAACTCATGAGCAAGGTCGACAAAGCGCAAAAGGAGAGTGATCGCAAACCTATCAAAACGTGGTCGCGCCGTTCGACGATCACCCCCGATTTTGTCGGTTTGAACTTTGATGTTCACAACGGGAAAAATTTCATCTCTGTATATGTGACGGAAAACATGGTCGGTCACAAGTTGGGTGAGTTTTCGCACACGCGAACCTTCAAGGGGCACCAACCGCACACCAAGCGATAATCCACCCTCTGCATTTAGACCCGCGAAAAATGTTCAAACTCAAAACAGTCCACCTGGCAGTGTTCACTCTCGTAGTGGGGGGCTCATTGACGATGGCCGCAGAAGAAAGCACGGTTTCTGTTATTGAGGATGTACTCGCAAACCCTTTGGCAAAAGAGGCGCCCAGGGAGGACAGCGTTCCATTTTTTGTCCAGAATTCCCTGTATCCGACAGGTGAAGCCATTGTGTTTGGTTTAGCTGAGGTGAGTGGTCAGGACATTGTATTGTTGGACAATGGCTTGGACCAGGGATTTCGCAACGGTATGATGTGTGAAGTTTTCCGCGGAGACCGTAAGATCGCAGAGATCATTCTGGTGGAAGTTCGCCAGGATCGGGCCGCTGGTCTGATTCTGGCGCTACAAGAGAATAACACGATTCATTTCAACGATGTGATTCAGATAAAAACCGTTCAATTTTAATCCCATTTATTTAATAACTTAAAAACAGTCATGGAAGTTCAAGCTTTAACCAAATATGCTCGCATGTCGCCAAAAAAGGTGCGTGAAGTGGCTAGAGAAATTCAAGGTCGTCCCGCTGCCGAAGCGCTGGATTTGTTGAAATTTATTCCGCGTAAATCGGCTCGATTGATCGCTAAAACATTGACGAGTGCCGTCGCCAACGCCGAGAACAACCACAACCTTTCCTCAGACGCATTGACGGTCAAACGCGCACTGATAGAAGAGGGGCCAGCCTTTCGTCGCTTCCAACCGGTTGCTCGTGGCTCTGCCCACCCCATCCGCAAACGCACCAGCCACATCCGAATTATCCTCAGTGATGAAGTTGAGATGCACAACGCAAAATCCAAGAAAACCAAAGCTTCAAAGTAATTTGTTATGGGACAAAAAGTAAATCCAATTGGCTTCCGCCTTTCCGTTCGTCGCGACTGGGACTCACGCTGGTTTGCAGATAAAAAAGACTATCCTGCGTTCGTAGCTGAAGACTACAAAATTCGTAAATATTTGAAGGAAAAGCTGCGTTATGCAGCGGTACCGAAAATCACCATTGAACGTGCGGGCGCTCGCGTTCGGGTAAAGGTCTACACCGCGCGTCCGGGGATTGTCATTGGCCGTAAGGGACAAGAACTCGAGAAAGTTAAAGAGGAATTACAGAGGAGGACTGGTCGCGAAATCATGTTGGATATTCAAGAGGTCAAAAAGCCGGATATCGTCGCGCAGTTGGTTGCTGAAAATGTAGCACTGCAACTCGAACGGCGGATTTCTTTTCGCCGCGCCATGAAAAAAGCAGTATTGACGACCATGAGCATGGGGGCCCATGGTATCCGTATCCAATGTGCGGGCCGCCTCGGCGGCGCAGAAATTGCGCGAACTGAGCAACAACGCAAAGGACGCGTTCCTTTGCACACTTTGCGTGAAAACATCGATTATGGATTTGCGGAGGCGTCTACGGTATACGGCATCATTGGGATTAAATGCTGGATCTGTAAAAACAAAGAGGACGACTCACTGTAAGCGCTTGCTGGCCAAACTGAATAATTTTAAATCTTAATTTCCAAATACAATGCCTAAGTTACTACCATCGAAAACAAAGTTCCGCAAAGTGCACAAGGGCCGCATCCGCGGTAATGCCAAAGGCGGCGACACACTCGCTTTTGGTGATTTCGGAATCCAAGCGATAGCACGGGGCAAATTTACTTCGGCCCAGATCGAGGCAGCCCGTGTGTCTATCAATCGTTATTTGAAGCGTAAGGGGAAACTTTGGATCCGGGTGTTCCCGCATAAACCGGTGACTAAGAAACCGGCCGAAACCCGCCAAGGTAAGGGCAAGGGTCCCGTCGAGTATTGGTGCGCTGTGGTCAAACCCGGCACCATGTTATTCGAAGTATCTGGCTGCTCGCAAACCTCAGCGCGTGAAGCCATGCGCTTAGCCGACGGCAAATTGCCGTTTCGCTGCCGCTTTGTCAGTCGTGAAGAACTCGAGCAATACTAAGGACGTGGAAGGATAGAAGAGATGAAAGCAAAAGATATCAGAGAACTTTCGATTGAAGAAATCGCAAAAAATATACGTGACAGCCGCGAAGAGCTGGTGAATCTCCGTGTTCGCAAGCAAGCGGGGCAAGTAGAGAACCCTGCACAACTCAAAACACTGCGCGCGACAATCGCTCGTTGTGAAACTATTTTAAAAGAAAAGCGCGCGACCGCTGCAGCATAAGTAAAGTCGTCCGCTCAATAAACTTGATTTACTGAAGAAAGAAAGCCATGGCAGAAACAAAAACTAGAGCATCGCGGAAGAACCTTGTGGGTGACGTTACCAGTCGGTCTGGCGACAAAACCATCAAAGTAACCTTCTTTTATAAGATTCCCCATCCCTTGTACCAAAAAGAAATTAAGCGCAAGACGGTGGTGCATGCTCATGATGAGAAAAATGAATGCGGTCTTGGAGACAAAGTCGAAATCATGGAGACGCGTCCCTTGAGTAAACTGAAACGTTGGCGCGTCGTGAAGGTGTTGGAAAAGGCACCCATTGTCGGCGCATAAATTTTTTAATTGGAAGCCACTTTAAACCACTTGAAGGGAACCCAAAATGATACAAACAGAAACCAGAATAGATGTCGCCGATAACACCGGCGCAAAAAAGGCGATGATGATCCGCCGTTTAGGGCAGTCCAAAAAAACTGCTTCAGTCGGTGACACCATCGTTGTAACTGTAAAAGACAGCAGCCCAGAAGCGTCTGTTAAAAAAGGCACTGTCGTTCGTGCTGTCGTCGTTCGCACGCGTGCTCCTATTCGCCGCAAAGATGGAAGTTACCTTCGATTTGACAACAACGCTTGCGTCATCATCGACAATAACGGCAACCCCAAAGGAACACGTATTTTCGGACCTGTGGCTCGTGAACTTCGTTCCAAGAAGTTTATGAAGATCATATCTTTGGCTCCAGAGGTGCTGTAGTTATTGATAATTAAAAAGGAATTTGTATATGAAATCAAAAATCAAACGAGGTGATGAGGTCGTGGTAATTGCTGGCTCCAATAGAGGAGAGCGTGGTAAGATACTCGAAGTCAATCCTTCTAGTAATCGTGTGATTGTTGAAGGTGTTAACCTGATAAAACGCCACACGAAAAAGACTCAAGACACTCCAGAAGGTGCAATTATCGAGAGAGAAGGCACCATTCATTACTCTAACGTGATGCTTGCTTCTCGTTTTGATGCCAAGAAATAAGCAAACTGACCAGATAGGACTTTCAATAAAATGCAAACGGTAGCACTTAAAAAGTTTTACAATGAAAATATTGTTTCCGAGCTGAAAAAATCTCGGGGATATGATAACCGGCACCAGGTACCTGGTATCGTCAAGGTTGTTTTGAATTCAGGGTTCAATGCCACCCGCGACAAAAACTGGATCACGGATTTACAAAAGGATCTGTCCCATATTGCTGGCCAGAAGGCTCTGATCACCAAGGCAAAGAGGAGTGTGTCGAATTTTAAACTGCGCGAAGGAATGCCCATTGGATGTTGCGTAACACTGCGTGGAGCGAGAATGTTTGAATTCCTGGAGCGCTTCATCGGCATTGCATTACCGACCATTCGTGACTTTCGTGGCGTATCGACTCGGTTGGATGGTTCAGGAAACTACACAATTGGTATTACCGATCATACTATTTTCCCGGAAGTGCCATCGGATACTGGCCAACGCGAGTCAGTCGGGCTGGATGTTACCATTGTTACTTCGGCCACAACCGACGATGAAGGACGAGAATTGTTGCGTTTGCTCGGCATACCCTTTCGCAAGCCTTCGTCGCAAGCAACGCAGCAACCGACTCCTGTAAACAATTAATTAGGAATTTCGTAATATGGCTAAAAAAAGTTCAATTGCCCGCAATAAAAAAAGAGAGCGCCTTGTTGCAAAATATGCATCCAAACGTGCCGAATTAAAAGCTATTTTGACGAGCCCGGATACGTCTGACGAAGACTTTTGGAAAGCTCAACAAAAGATGGCCAAGTTGCCGAAAAATTCTTCACCGATTCGCTTGCGCAATCGCTGCAGTATAACAGGGCGTCCGCGCTCTTTCATTCGCAAGTACGGGCTATCCCGTATCACTTTCCGTGAACTTGCTTCAAATGGTATGATCCCTGGTGTCACAAAATCATCATGGTAAATTTCATAAGAACGATTCATTCAACTCAATTAACTCGAAATAAACTATATATTTAGTCCCCTAAAAGTCATGGCAGTCCACGATACTATAGGTGATTTCCTAACCACCATCCGCAACGCAAGTGAAGCACGCAAGGAATCTTGCACCACCGCATTTTCTAAAATGCGACTGGGCATCGCTTCTATACTCAAAGAAGAAGGCTATGTAGCCGACTTCAGCGAGATAGAGAACGCGAAGGGTCATAAAGAAATCCACATTCAATTGAAATACGTCAACAAGGAGCCCGCTCTTGTGGGTATTGAACGTTACAGCAAGCCGGGTCGGCGTTTGTACGCAGGGTATACAAATATCCCTCGTGTTTTGGGAGGGCTCGGTATTTCTATTTTGACGACATCGAAGGGCATCCTTAAGGATCGCGATGCCTACCGGCAAAAGGTAGGGGGCGAAATCCTTTGCAGGGTTTGGTAAGTGAGTAAAGGATTCACCGACAACCCATTTGGCTTTAGGTCGGTTTAAATTGTGCAATCGTAAATTTTTATTTTTTTGAGAAATGAGTAGAATCGGAAAATTACCAGTTGACCTTCCAGAAAAGGTAACGGTCACCATGAATGGCAGCGAAGTAACCGTGGACGGACCTAAGGGAAAGCTGACAAAATCCTTAAAATTGGTGGATATCAACGTTGCAGACAACGTAGTTACCGTCTCTCCCAGTAACAGTAGCCGCCTTTCGCGTGCAATGTATGGAACGGCGCGCTCAATTATCAGTAACATGGTCCAGGGAGTTGTCGAACCTTACAAGAAGGAGCTCCAGATCGAGGGGGTTGGTTTCAAGGCAAACCTGCAGGGCAACATTTTAGATTTGGCCTTGGGGTATTCCCACGAAATCAAATATAAGATTCCGGAAGGCATAACGGTCAATGTTGAAGGGGGTACTAAAATCACTGTCGAGGGACCCGATAAACACCTTGTGGGGCAGGTTGCTGCTGACATTAAGAGCTATTATCCAGTAGAACCTTACAAGGGCAAGGGCGTGCGTATTCTGGGTGAATTCGTCCGGCGTAAAGAAGGCAAAAAGACAGCTTAATCCTCTATTTTTATTTATTGGAGACTATTAGCATGAAATTAGACAAGAAAAGGTCACTTTTACAGAAGCGCCGTTGGCGCATCCGCAAGAAAGTTAAGGGCAACGAAGCCATCCCTCGTTTGTGTTTGCATTTGAGCAACCAGCATGCGTATGCCCAGTGCATAGATGACGTGGCGGGTAAGACGCTTGTAGCCGTCTCCTCGTTGGACAAAGCTGCTCGCGAGCAAAAACTGAAACCCAATTTGGCAGGTGCCGCAACTCTGGGAAAAATGCTCGCCGATGCAGCGAAACAAGCGAAAATCGAAAGTGTTGTATTTGATCGTAATGGACGTCGTTATCACGGTTGCGTGAAAGCGTTTGCAGATGCCGCTCGCGAAGGAGGTCTATCGTTTTAACGGAGAAAATTAATTATGGGAAACCAACCAAATTTTAAAAATAATAAAGGCAGCAGAGGCAAAAAGCGTGATGACCGCGCTCCGGCCGAAGAAGACGGTCCAGTTTACATCGAAAAGGTCGTGCACATTAATCGTTGTGCGAAAGTTGTAAAAGGAGGTCGACGTTTCAGTTTTGCTGCATTGGTAGTCGCCGGAGATGGCCAAGGCAACGTAGGCATCGGTTACGGTAAAGCTAAAGAGGTACCTGAAGCAATTCGCAAAGGGACAGAGCGAGCGCGGGACAATCTCGAGCCCATTAAGCTGCGCGGCAACACGATCCCTCACATGGTTTTGGGGGAACACGACGGCGGTAAGGTATTGCTTAGACCAGCGGCAGAAGGTACGGGTGTTATTGCTGGGGGGGGCGTTCGCGCAGTTCTTGAGTCTGTCGGTATCCAAAACGTGTTGAGTAAGTCACTGGGATCGAATAATCCAGGTGCAATGGTCCACGCTACCATTAAGGGGTTACGCCAGCTGCGCACTGCCGAGCAGATTACACAGTTGAAACAAGCGGAAGCAAGCGCATCGTAATGCTTGGCACGATCCGCAGATATCGATCAAACAAAAAAGGAATCATTTAAGATGAAATTACACAGTCTTGCAAATACACAGGGAACCCATCGTCGCAAGAAGCGCGTTGGCTGTGGTGAAGGTTCAGGTCGCGGCAAAACGTCGACTCGAGGCCAAAAAGGGCAAAAGTCAAGAGCAGGTGGCACCGTTCGACCTGGTTTCGAAGGGGGACAAATGCCTTTGTATCGCAAGTTGCCGCATCGCGGTTTTAATAACTTCAAATTTCGGACGGACTATGCTCTGGTGAACATCGGTGATCTCGAAAAAGTTACTGCCACTGAAATCGATAAAGATCAGTTGGTTGAGGCTGGATTGGTGCGTAAAAACTGCAAACGGATCAAGGTTTTAGGGCAAGGCGAGATCAAGAAAGCCATCACTATCAGCGCGGACAAATTTTCGTCCAGTGCAAAATCAAAAATAGAGGCTGCTGGAGGAACCGTAAAAGTCAACGGTGCCAACGAGTGACCATGCATTTCGAGTTGCTTGATATTCGTTCCCACACCAAAACTGCAACAGATTAAACGCCATCTTCGATGTTAAACGCATTTTTCAATTGCCTAAAAATTCCAGAGCTTCGTCAGCGGATATTCTTTACCCTAGGGCTTATTTTTGTAGCTCGGGTGGGGGCGAATATTCCTCTCCCTGGGTTTAACCCGTTACCGTTGAAAGAGTATTTCGCTGCGACTGCTGATGCAGGAGGGGGATTGGTAGGGCTCTACAATATGTTCACTGGAGGTGCTCTGCTCAATGGTGCAATTTTTGGGTTGGGCATTATGCCCTACATCAGTGCTTCGATCATTTTGCAATTGATGGGGGCTGTCGTTCCGTCGTTGGCACGTCTCCAGCAGGAAGGTGAAACAGGACGGCAAAAGATCGCGCAATACACACGGTATTTGACGATCGGTATTGCATTGGTCCAAGCGGTATTGCTGAACATGACCTTGATGAACAATCCCGGTCAGTTGTTCGGCGGATTCAATCCAGTCGAGCACGGCAATATCATTATTTCGAGCCATGGATGGTTTTTGTTTACATCGACGATCTTTTTGACTTCGGGCACCGTTCTTTTAATGTGGATGGGTGAACAAATCACTCAGCGCGGCATCGGGAATGGAGTATCACTACTGATCACAATTGGTATTCTGGCTGACTTGCCAGGAGCGGTGAGCCAGTTGTTCGGCATGTTCAATGCCCCTGCAGGTGTAGCGGATGAATTCACCATGAAAGCCCCGCAGGGCGTTATGCTGCTCATTCTATTTGTCGTGGTGATCGCCGGCATTGTGGCAATCACGCAGGCGCAGAGAAAGATTCCAGTGCAGTATGCCAAGCGCGTGGTCGGACGGAAAGTTTACGGGGGGCAAAGCTCCTTTCTTCCCTTGAAGGTGAATTATTCAGGTGTGATGCCAGTTATTTTTGCAAGTGCGATCTTGATGTTTCCTTCGATGATTTTGAGCAGTATTGGCGGTGCTACCGGGATAACTGAGTTTGAAAGTATCGCTGCATATTTTAATCCTCCTGAGCCCGCTTATTTTATAACGTTCAGTTTGCTCATTCTTGGTTTTAGTTACTTCTGGGTTTCGATTATGTTTAAGCCGATTCAGATTGCAGATGATCTGAAAAAGAATGGTGGCTACATTCCAGGTGTCCGACCGGGCGAACCGACGGCGAGCTTTTTAGATTTCGTAATGACACGTCTGACGCTCGCAGGTGCTATCTTTCTCACCATTATTGCTGTCATGCCAATGGTATTGGCTACGCTTTACGGGATTCCGCCGAAGGTCTCGAATTTTATCGGCGGCACAGGAACGCTGATCGCGGTCGGGGTGATGCTCGATACCATGCGTCAGATCGAATCCTTTTTATTACAGCGGCATTATGATGGTTTTCTCAAAAAGGGCAAGAGCCGCAGCCGCAGCCGTATGAGTGGTCGCGCCAGTCAGTTTGTAGATGCAGGTGAAATGAAAAATCTGGGGGCACTGTGGCTGCCTTTAGGAGTATTGTTCGTGGTGGGTATCGGATCATGGATTATCAATCAAATTGTCGGTAAGTGATTGCACCCTCGCTCCCATCACATTTGTTCTTTGAAGTAGGCTCTGAGGAGCACTTAATATGATTCCAATTAAAACCGAGGTCGAAATTCAGCAAATGCGTGAGGCCTCTCGCGTAGCTGCCAACGTGCTCGACGAGCTTTGTGAGCTCGTCGCACCCGGCGTGACCACCTATGAATTAGACCAGCAAGCAAAAAAGTTACTCGATACGTATGGTGCGGAAAGCGCCTGTTATAATTATCGGGTTGGCAATCGGGTTTATCCTGCTTTTACTTGTCTCTCGGTTAACGATGAGGTCGTGCACGGCATTGGTTCGATCCAGTGTGTGCTAAAAGAGGGTGACAACATCACCGTCGATGTTGTCGTGAGTTATCAGGGTTTTATTGGTGACAACGCCCGGACAGTCGGCGTGGGGAACGTGTCAGCCGAAATGGATTTCTTAGTAAAATCTACCGAAGAAGCCTTGTATTACGCAATCGACTTTGCCAAGCCCGGCAATCGAGTCGGCGATATTTCTCATGCGGTGCAAACGTTTGTCGAATCGCGGAATTTAAGTATAGTGCGTGAATTTGTGGGGCACGGTGTCGGGCTCTCTATGCACGAAGAACCGCAGATACCGAATTTCGGTAAAAAATCCAGTGGTGCAAAATTATACCCAGGTATGACGCTGGCCATAGAACCGATGGTCAATTTGGGCAAGCCGCAAATTAAAATTGATGATGATGGCTGGACGGCACGCACCATTGATAACAAACCAGCGGCGCATTTCGAGCACACCGTATTAGTTACCGATGAGGGACCAGAAATTTTGACAATTCCCAAAAAATAACTTTTCAAATCGAGGTTTTTCTTTATTATCCTCCGTTTTTCTAAAAATTAGACAGTATAAATCCTTAAAATTCAAACAACATGCCACGTTTACTCGGGGTAGACATCCCAAATAATAAAAAAATAGAATACGCGCTCCGTTATATTTACGGAGTGGGTCCAGCGCGTGCAAAGATTTTGTGTGAAGCATCCGGCACCGACCCGAATACGCGTGCACATGAGCTGAGTGAAGAGGACTCGAACAAGATTGCGAATCTTGTGATTGAAAGAGGTTTTGTCGTGGAAGGCGATCTTCGTCGAGAAGTCACTGCCAACTTGAAACGACTACAAGCCATTCGGTCCTATCGGGGCATGCGCCATGCACGAGGTTTGCCGGTGCGTGGTCAGCGCACTCAGACCAATGCCCGGACACGCAAAGGCGGTCGTCGGACAGTCAGTGTAGCGAAAAAGTAACGCGTAGTCGTTGAAAAGATTCAAATTTATTATTTCATCCAATCAAATGAGCGAAGAAGAAAAGCAGCCAGAAGCACAGCCTGAAAAAAAACAGGCAGCTACACCCGAATCGGCAGCCGCCACCAAAGCGGTCGATGTATCAACGACGGAAGACGGTGCAAAAACCGATGCCTCAGAGCCAGCCGGTGAGGAAACGTCCAATGAAGAGAAGCGTTCGAGTGCTCCCACAGCTAAAGACCTGTTGTCAGATGACATCAGTGGGTTGAAAATTCGTAAAGCAAAGGGAAGTAAAAACATCACCCACGGTGTGGTGCATATTTTGGCGACTTTCAATAATACCAAGGTGACGTTCACGGACCTTGGAGGTAATGTGATTTCATGGTCGAGTTCGGGTAAATGCAATTTCCGTGGTTCGCGCAAGTCTACCGCCTATGCTGCCCAAGTGGTCACACAAGACGCGGGCCGGGTGGCGATTTCTCATGGTTTGAAGGAAGTGACTGTAAAAGTGAAAGGTCCGGGAATGGGACGTGATTCAGCCATTCGGTCGCTGCAAGCGCTTGGTTTAATCGTGAACTCTATAACCGATGTAACGCCGGTTCCTCACAATGGTTGCCGTCCTCCGAAGCGCCGTCGCGTTTAACTCCGTGCTGCAAACAACTCATCTGAATCATATAACAGCAATAAGATATATTTTTTAATCATGGCTCGATACACAGGACCTACAACACGCATCAATCGCCGCTTTGGACAAGCAATTTTTCCACCCAACAAAGCGTTTGAGCGCAAACCACACTTACCCGGTATTCACGGACCCCGCTTGCGTCGACGCATTTCCGACTACTCTTTGGGGCTCAATGAAAAGCAGAAACTGCGCTACATGTTTGGCCTGACCGAAAAGCAGTTCCGCCTGACATTTGCACGCGCTAAAGCACAGCGTGGAGTGACCGGTGAGGCATTTTTGCGGTTGTTGGAAACTCGCTTGGACAACGCGGTTTACGCGCTGGGCATGGCCAGGACCCGCAGTGCAGCCCGCCAATTTGTCAATCACGGGCACTTGAAGGTAAACGGGCAGCCCGTTGATATCCCCAGCTTCGAGGTGAAGCCTGGAGACGTGATTGAGGTGCGCGATCGCAAGTCATCCCGGCAACTGGCAACTCGCTGCTTGGAAGACAGCCAGTATCGGACCTGTCCAGCATGGATGACTGTCGATATCGATGGATTGAAAGGCACTATCAATCGCCACCCCACTGCTGAAGAAATGGAGCAAAGTATCAATCTTCAGTTGATTGTGGAATTTTACAGTCGCTAACAATAAGCATTTGCGGCTCATCGCATACTTCATCATCAATGCGCAACGCTTACGGATACAACAGATAAAACTTATATGAACACTTTGGAGCAATCGACAGTAGAAAATCAAGGGGGAAACACAGGTCTCAAGCGTTTGGGAAAGTTCGAGCTACCCAAACGTCTGGTGAAAGACGAGGAGAGCGCCACAGACACCAGAGCTGTATTCACTGCAGAGCCGTTTGAGAGCGGCTATGGCCACACGATTGGGAATTCGCTTCGTCGTGTGCTGTTGAGTTCCATCGAAGGCACCGCGATCAGCTCGATTAAAATCGATGGCGTCGATCACGAGTTCCAGAGTGTTGAAGGCATCGTCGAAGATGTGACGGACATTGTTTTGAATTTGAAGAGGGTGTTGTTGCGTTCGCAAAAACGCGAGCCCGTAAAGTTGTTGATCGATGTCAATAAAGAGGGCACGGTGACGGCGGCTGATATTCAACCTGATTCGAATGTCGAAGTGATCAATCCTAGCCAGGTTATTTGCACGTTGGACAAGCCTATGCGTTTCTTGGCGGAACTCGAAGTCAAAGTCGGCAGAGGCTATTGCCCAGCCGAAGAGAATAAGATCGAAGAGCAGCCGATAGGAGTGATTGCAATTGATTCCTTGTTCAGTCCTGTCCGGTTGGTCCGTTATTCGGTGGAAAATACGCGTGTCGGGCAGATGACTGACTACGATAAACTGGTTCTGGAAATCCAGACAGATGGCCGCATCTCGGCGGATGATGCACTGAAGGAATCCGCAGCTATTATGCGCCACCACTTGGATGTATTTGACCAAGTCAGTCGTGAAAGCGTTGAATTTGAAAGTGAAAGTAAGGAGATCAGTGAAGAGCAAAACCGCTTGCGCAAGCTCCTCAATATGAGTGTCAACGAAATTGAGCTTTCCGTCCGCGCAGCCAATTGCCTGAACAATGCAAATATCACAACTGTCGGAGAATTGGCGCTAAAGTCTGAGCAAGAAATGCTTAAATACAGGAACTTTGGCAAGAAATCTCTCAATGAGATCAAAGCAAAACTCGAACAACTGGGGCTGTCTCTCGGCATGAAATTAGACGAGAGGTTGCTCGACCGCGGTGCCGAGTGAGCACCACAATGATTAAATTTCATCCTCCCAATAACTTTATTCTAGGAAATTTTATTCGATGCGACATAGAAAACACCGTCATCAATTAGGCGTGAAAAAGGAGCACAGGGTTGCTTTAATGGCAAACCTTGCAACGGCATTGTTTACTCACGGCCGTATACAAACAACGCTGGCAAAAGCCAAAGCGTTGCGCCCATTCTGCGAAAAGATCATCACACTGGCCAAAAAAGCTGCTGCCACAGACGATGCGGCCAAGAAGCTTCATTTCCGTCGAGTAGCGCTGGCTCGGGTTCGCGACAAAGCTGCTGTCAAACGGTTGTTTGATGAGAGAGTCAGTGAATTTGTGGATCGTAACGGCGGTTACATTCGTATTTACAAACTGGTTCCACGTGTGGGCGATGCGGCGGATATGGCTATTATTGAATTGATTGATGGTAGCGACGAGGGCTATAAAAAGGGCAAAAAGAAAACAGCCAAGAAAAAGACTGTGAAGAAAAAGGCGGCCGAGAAGGACACAGCTGTTGAAGCCGAACAGCCTACAAATGAAGAAGCTCCCTCGGAGGCAACCGTATCTTCTTCTGTTGAGGAGCCCACCAAAGAGTAGAGGAAACATTACTTTTTGGCTGAATATACTCTGCTTGGCCAGCCAGTTAATTTTTTCAGCAGACGCGTTTCCGGTAGGAGAGCGCGTTTGTGTTTTATGATGTAGTATCAGTAAACGCAGGCCCCTCACAGGCTCTATACTTTGCCTATGTTTTCGGTTGATTTTTCAATATTTGCCCTCATTTACGTTTCATTTGGAATGGGATGTGTGTGGGGCTTATGGTTTTATTACGACATGCGTGAACGGAAAACCTACGAATTTGAGCGCACAAAGTATGTGTATCATTGTATTAAATGTGGCCATCTTTACACATCTGTCCAGTCTTCCAGCGCAGTCCACTGCCCGAAATGTAAATTCGAGAATTTACGTTTAAAGTTTTAACTTCAATTCATTTTAACATGTCGCAAATCATAGCCGTTTTAGATTTCGGTTCTCAATATACACAGGTTATCGCTCGTCGTATCCGGGAGTGTCAGGTCTACTCGAAAATCTATCCCTTCGATACCAAAGCTTCGACACTGAAGAAGGAAGGTGTTGCGGGAATCATTTTATCCGGCGGTCCGAGTAGTGTTTTTAGCCAGCATTCACCAAAACCGGATAAAAAAATTTTTGCGCTCGGTGTTCCTGTTATGGGCATTTGTTATGGTTTGCAACTCATGGCTCACTTGTTGGGAGGAGCGGTTGCCGCCAGCTCAGAGCGGGAGTACGGCAGGGGTACGCTCCATATTAAAAAGAAGGGCAAATTGTTCGCAAATTTACCGCGCAAATTAAAGGTTTGGAATTCCCATGGCGATAAATTGATGCGATTACCAGCGGGATTTGAAGCCATTGCCAGCACTGAAAATTCAAGTTTTGCTGCGATTCAGAATGTCCAAAAGAATTTCTATGGTTTGCAATTTCATCCAGAGGTGGTGCACTCTGAGCAGGGGGTGGATGTTCTACGCAATTTCTTGAACGGTATTTGTAAATGTCGGAATGATTGGCAGATGGGCGATTACGTTGAACAGGCTGTGCAAAGCATCCGCGAGCAAGTTGGCAGTGAACATGTTGTCTTAGGATTAAGTGGCGGTGTCGACTCGTCAGTGGCAGCGGCTTTGATTCACCGGGCAATCGGCGACCAGTTGACGTGTGTCTTCGTCGATAATGGATTGCTGCGATTAAATGAACGCAAGAGGGTGGAAGAAATATTTAAGCAGCATTTTAAAATCAATCTAAGAGTTGCTAAATCAGGGGCATTGTTTTTGCAAAAACTTAAGGGCGTAGCTGACCCGGAAAAAAAGCGAAAAATCATTGGTAATCTTTTTGTTGAGGTATTTGAGAAAGAAATCAAAAAGATTGGTAAGGTCGATTTTCTTGCTCAAGGCACTTTGTATCCGGACGTAATAGAAAGTGTTTCTATCGATGGCAATCCTGCTGCCTTGATCAAAAGCCACCACAACGTCGGTGGTTTGCCCAAGCGCATGCGTTTAAAATTACTCGAGCCCCTGCGTGAGTTATTCAAAGATGAAGTGCGCGCACTGGGTAAAGAGCTTGGATTGCCGAATGAAATGATATGGCGTCATCCCTTTCCTGGCCCGGGTCTCGGCGTCCGGGTTATGGGGCCGATTAAAAAGGCATATCTGGATATACTAAAAAATGCAGACGCCATTCTGCTGGAGGAAATCAAACGAATGGGCCACTACTCAAAGGTCTGGCAAGCATTCTGCGTATTTCTTCCGGTTAAAACAGTCGGCGTGATGGGGGATGAACGAACCTACGAGTATGTCATTGCGCTTCGGATAGTTGAAAGTTTAGACGCCATGACAGCAGACTGGGCGCACATCCCACACGACGATTTGCAGCTCATTTCAAATCGAATCATCAATGAGGTAAAGGGAGTGAACCGGGTCGTTCTAGATATCAGTTCGAAGCCACCCAGCACGATTGAGTGGGAGTGAATCAATCGCCACTTCACTGGCTACCGAATATCTATGCAGAGAGCGAATAGGGAATTACTCGGAACTCGCTATTTACGGCACACAGGATTAGCCTGACATTTGATGAAGCTTGCATTCCGACATTTTGGCGAATCGAACCGACCGCCGCTTCTCATTTTACACGGACTACTTGGTTCGTCGCGCAATTGGATGACAGTGGCAAAGGAGCTGGCAGCAAGCTTTGAAGTATTTGCTGTCGATTTGAGGAATCATGGCGATTCACCGCATCAACGCGGAATGGGATTTACCGAATTGGCCAGAGATATCTTTGATTTTATGCACGACCATGCCATCGTTGAAGCGTCCATACTTGGGCATAGTCTGGGAGGAAAGGTGGCGATGCGTTTTGCTATGGAGTATCCAGAAAAAACAGTACGACTTATTGTCGTAGATATTGCCCCAAAAGTGTATCCACCTCACCACGCAGCTGAATTCAAGGCAATGCATGCGCTGGATTTAGACGCCATAAGTTCTCGCAAAGATGCCGACGTATTTTTCGAAAAATGGGTGCCGGACTGGTCCATGCGCCAGTTCTTATTGACGAACCTTAAGCGCGGGGATGATGGAAGATGGCGGTGGTGTATCGGTTTGGATGCGCTGACAGCGGCTCTGGATGAAATGCGTCTCAACGTACTTGCTGCTGATGAAACCTACACGGGTCCAACTCAATTCATTGTTGGGGGCGCATCGGATTTTGTTCAAGAGGAAGACCTGTCGGTTATCCGAACACACTTCCCCCAATTACAGTATTCAATTTTGAATGACGTGGGACACAATCCTCACATCGAAGCAAAATCTGCTTTTCTCCAGGTGTTGGACGCTTTCCGTCTCAGTTGAGCTTGCGTTAACGTTCAGTTGGAAGCGTGAAAAAGAAACAACTGCCTTTACCTTCAATACTGTCAAAATCAATTTCACCGCCAATACTTTCCAGCATATTTTTACACAGGCTAAGGCCAATTCCAGTGCCGCATTCACCTTGTGTGCCTGAGGTGTAAAAACGGTGCTCAGTAGAAAATATTTTTTTTCGAGCCGATTTGGGGATGCCGACACCATGGTCTTTCACATAGATGGTGATGGTAGGGGCTGCCATTTTGGTCGCGATCTCAATTTGCCCATTGGGCAATGAAAACTTAATGGCATTGTAAATCAGGTTTCTCAGAACAACGGCAACCATATTGTAATCAGCACAGAAAAAGTCTGCTGGATCGACTTTAGACACTATTTTAATGTTTTTTTCCAAGGCACGTTGCTCGGTGATTTCAATGGTTTCTACAACCACCTGCGAGAGCGGATTGATTTCAGGTTTGAACGCGTTCTTGCTCAGCTGTAGAGAAGACCAGTAAAGCATATTTTCTACCAGGCGATACATGTTATCGAACGAACTTTCAAAATTTTTAAAATTTTTTATCATTTCTTCCCGGCCGAAACCATCCGGCTGGTTAACGATCATTTTGGTCAGGTTCAGAATGCTCGATAATGGACTTCGCAGATCATGGGATATGACTGAAAACAATTCATTGTAAGCCGCATGCGGCTCTTGTTTGGCTGCACTGTTTTGCGAAACCAAGGCATTTAAGCGGCGGTTTTCTTTGGTTAAAAGTTTAATTTTGAGCTGAGCAGATTTTAACATTTCTTGATAAAGATGCGCTTTGCTTAAATTCGAAGAAGGGGAAGCGGTTGGCTGCATCCGAAAGTTGTCAGTTTCACTTTCCTGCAATTTGATTTGGTTCGGAGTCATTGGATTGTAGTTAGAAATTGGTAATACGATGGACGAATCATCTATAACTATTTTAAAATGTATAACGTAAATTCAGTTATTTCAATCTAATACTCGTCGTGTCTATTCGTTATAAGTAAGGATTGTTATATCTACTTATTTTTCCTAATAAAAATAAGGCATATGGCCTATGGGGGTTGGCTGCCAAGTTTATCGAACATTGATGGCTCCTGTGCGATTTGCTGCAAAACACGCAAGCCAGCCAACATGTACACTCAGGAACGCGCGTTTTTCTTCGCCGCCCTATACAGTATAATGCCTCCAATGACTGCCATGATCAGGGAGTAAAAGGTCCCTCTGCTCAATCCAAATATTAGAGATACGAATGCATCCGGCTCTCTGAAATGTTCTCCGATCACTCTGAGGGCGGCATATGCGATGAGAAATTCGCCGGTGATGTGTCCATTTGCTCGCTTGTCTGGACTACTCAGCCAAAATCTCAGCTGGACACATACCGTTAATAATATTCCCTCGAGCCCAGCCTGATATAATTGAGAGGGGTGTCTGGGGGCTGTTAACGAACCATCGCTGTGGTGAAAAATAACGGCCCACGGAACTGTGGTAACCTTGCCCCAAAGCTCACCATTGATGTAGTTGGCGATGCGGCCGAAAAAGATGCCGGGAGGTCCAAGGGTGACGACAATATCGGTTAGTTTCCAAAATGGGATGGAGTGCGAGCGGCTGAACAGGATAAGCGCCACACAAATACCGATCATACCCCCATGGCTGGCCATGCCGCCGTTCCATACGGCAAATATTGACAGCGGGTTGGCCAGCAAGCTGGCAAAATCATACAGCAACATATAACCGATACGCCCTCCCACCACGGTGCCCAGGATAATGTAAGTGATTAAGTTTGTCTGAGCCTCTTTGCCGAGCGGTGAGCGCTTTCGTTTGTAATACAGGTTCAACAGTAAAGCAGCTGTGATGAAGCCCAATACATAGGCAATACCGTACCAGCGGATTCCTTCTATAAGAAAAGAGTCTGAAAATCGAATGGCGAACGGATCCCAATCGTGGACCTTGTAAGCTGTCTGCGGTGCAAGCATGTTTAAAAGTTTGGGAAGATTGAATCAAATTCCTACCGTGTTGCGAACTAAATTCATCATGGATGCGAAACGCAAGGTTACAGGCAAATCCTCATTCCTTACCGGATAAAATAGGGCATATGACCTACTAAATAAAATATTTTTGTGATTGTTGTTGGACAATTCTTACAAATGGGGCAAGATGCGCCCCTTCCTCAATTCGCATGTCACTTTCAGAAATCCCTATGTTTGCAAACTTATTACTGGTCGGAGTATTCTTGTTCCTGGGCTTTATTGTGTTTAGAACTGTGCATCCAACTGGTAACGCTTCGAAGTTGGGCGCGATTATGGGCGGTAAAAGGCGTTCTCGGCTTAAACATTCAGCCCGGGTTGCTCAGGTGGATTTCCCGCCGACACCTGTTCACCTGAGTCACTGGGGGATCCACGCTAAAGTCGTTTTGGATTTTAGAATAAGCCCAGAGGGCAAAGCCATGGATATCCGCGTGGTCGATGCCACTCACCAGGAAGTGGTGCGGCCGATTGTCGAAGCGATCAGCCGTGGTAAGTTTATCCCGGCTTTGGATGAGCAGGATCAACCGATTGTTTCCAGAATGCGTTTGCCTGTCTCCATTGGTGAGCAAATAAATTATGTTTCAGGCGATTTCCAGGCGAACAAACTTTCAGCGCGGGAACGCGTGCGGATGCGCAGTTTGCTCGGACCCCTGTCAGCGAGCGAAAAGTTGGTTCCGAGTAAACACCCATGAAATGCACGTGGAGACGCTTTTGGCTTTCAAATTCAGGTATGCTGCTACACTATGTCTTTTCGGCGTTAACCGCTCAGGTAATGGCTGCCTAATCCCTGAATCACGACTATAAACACGGTATGAAAGTATATATCAACGGAGTATTTTTTGAACAGGAAGATGCGAAGATTTCTGTCTTTGATCATGGCTTGCTTTACGGGGATGGTATTTTTGAGGGCATCCGGCTCTACCGGGGAAACTGTTTTCGCTTAGACGAGCATCTTGAGCGTCTGGAATATTCCGCCAAAGCTATTCTGCTGGAATTACCTTGGTCGCGGGCAGAGATATCTGCAGCTGTTTGTGAAACCTGCCGTAAAAATGAGCTGTCTGATGGTTATATCCGTTTAATTGTAACGCGTGGTAAGGGAAGCCTAGGTCTATCGCCGCGCTCTTGTGCGGATCCGCAAATGATCATCATTGCGGATCAGATAAAACTGTATCCCGATGAATATTATTCACAAGGATTGAAGTTAATGACGGCACCATCCCGCCGAATCAATCCAGCAGCTTTGCCGCCGATGGTGAAAAGCCTCAACTACTTGAATAATATATTGGCCAAAATTGAAGCAGCGAACCACGGTTATGAGGAAGCACTCATGCTGAATGACCAGGGCTTTGTCGCTGAATGTACAGGAGACAACGTCTTTATTGTGCACAAGGGCAAGCTGTTCACCCCGCACTCATCGTCTGGAGCACTTGTCGGTATTACTCGCCAGGTCGTCATCGACATCGCCAAAGACCTGGGCTACGAGCTGGTCGAATCCAATCTTACGCGTTATGACTTATGGAACGCTGAGGAGTGTTTTTTGACCGGCACCGCAGCTGAGGTCATTCCAGTTGTCGAAATTGACGGGCGGCGTATTGCAAATGGCCAACCAGGGACGCTGACTGCACAATTCTTAGATGCGTTTCATCGACGGGTCGCAGTCGAAGGCACCAAAATTTGAGTTAAGTGATGGCGGTTAGAACCGTGCACAATGGATTCCACCTAATATCTGTGGATTATTAGGCAAAAAAGACCAGTTATTGGGCGAATTTTGCACACTATAGGCTTCAAAATTGCAAAAAGATGGCTACTCTAAGGTCACAGGTGGAAACGACTGAATACTTGATGCGCGAAAATAACACGCTAGTGCTTGTCAAAATGCCGATACAAATTTAGTTATGTGATGATTGGATGTCGTAGAGGATGCGGATAGACCCCTATAATGAAACTTTTTTTACATCAGGCAGCGAACTAGCTAGCTAGTTATTTTTATGGAAATCCAGTCTCTACTCGATTCAAAGCGTAAATTGGCCCTGACCGCCGAGCCTCCGGGTCCGGTCGTGCTCAGCAGTCGAATTCGTTTGGCGCGTAATTTGTGCGACTATCCATTTCCGGGGTGGGCCAAAGAGACGCAGCGGCGGGACATCTTGACCATGTGTGAAGACGCCGTCGCAAAAATCCCTGAGATGGAAAAGGGGATGGTATTCGAGATCGATAAGTTATCGGAATTGGAAAAGCAGGTTTTGGTCGAGCGGCATTTAATCAGCCGGGAGTTGGCTGCAAATTCACAGGGAGCGGGTGTTTTAATCAGCCGGGATCAAGCTTGTTCAGTGATGGTGAATGAAGAGGATCATTTACGTATTCAATTGGTTAATAATGGCTTTCAATTTCGAAAAATTTGGAAAACAATCGATAGAATTGACTCTGGAATCGAATCGAAGCTCAATTTAGCATTTTCTCAAGAGCTGGGGTATCTGACGGCCTGTCCGACGAATGTCGGCACGGGGATGCGTGCCAGTGTGATGATGCATTTGCCAGCATTGGTGATTTCAAATCAAATGGAAAAGGTGATCCGTGCCGTTAATCAGCTTGGCATTGCGGTTCGCGGGCTTTTTGGTGAAGGTTCAGATGCGTCTGGCAGTATTTTTCAGATATCCAACCAGCAAACGCTGGGAGAAGCGGAAGCGGACATTATCAAGCGGCTTTCGAGTGTATTAAATACCATTATCGAACAAGAGGAAAATGCGCGGGCCAAGTTGTTGGAGAATGATCGGATTAAATTATTCGATAAAATGGGTCGTGCATATGGTACTTTACAGAACGGGCACCTTTTAAGCTCTGCAGAGGCAATGAATTACCTGTCTTTAGTGCGTTTGGCAATTGATTTGAATATTATACCTGAAGGAGAGCGAATTCGGGTCGATAGAATGTTTATGGAAAGTCAACCGGGTCATATCCAATACAATGTACGGCGAGCCATCGAGAGCGACCAACGAGATGTTGCGCGCGCCACGCTTTTGAGGGAACAGCTGCGAGAACTTCCGCCTCTTAACTTTGACAATTTTGTCGATTCGTGAAACCTGCAATAAAAGTCGAAAGGACAACAACATGGAACCTATGAACAATTTTACTCCGAGAGCTCAACAAGTGCTTGCTTTGGCGAGAAAAGAAGCAGACCGATTCCACCATAATTACGTGGGAACGGAGCATCTATTGTTGGGGCTGATCAATCTCGGGCAAGGCGTAGCCGTTAATGTTTTGCAAAAAATGGGGCTCGACCTGGAAACGGTGCGCGACGCGGTTGAAAAGCAGGTGGGCACAGGCCCAGAGGCCAAGCCAACGGGAAATATTCCATACACTCCCAGAGTCAAGAAGGTGCTCGCCTTGGCCGGTAAGGAAGCCAAGTCGTTAAATCATTCCTACATCGGCACAGAGCATATTTTGCTCGGTCTGCTCCGCGAAGGCGAAGGGGTAGCAGCTCGAGTACTCAAGAGTTTGGACGTGGATATCGAGCGTTGCCGAAATGAAATTCTAGCCGAACTGGATCCAAATTTTGCTGGAGAGGGCGAAGAAGCGGTCGGTGGTTCGCCCGCCAGTCCGGGGGGTGCAGCGATGGCTGGGGACGATAAAAAAGAGGTGAAAACACCGGCCCTCAAGGCATTTGGGCGGGATTTGACCGAATTGGCCCGCAATGGTGATTTGGACCCTGTAATCGGCAGAAAATATGAGATTCGCCGAGTGATTCAAATTTTGTGCCGCCGCACCAAAAATAACCCTGTCTTGATTGGCGAGGCTGGAGTGGGCAAAACCGCGATTGTCGAGGGACTTGCCCAGGAAATATCATCGGGGGTCGTTCCTGAAATTTTATTGGATAAGCGCGTGATCACACTCGACCTCGCGCTGATGGTTGCAGGCACGAAATACAGAGGGCAATTTGAGGAACGCATCAAAGCGGTTATGGACGAAATCCGCCGGGCCAAAAATGTTATCATTTTCATCGATGAATTGCACACCATCGTCGGTGCCGGAGCTGCTGAAGGTGCAATGGACGCTTCCAACATCTTCAAACCGGCGCTTTCCCGCGGTGAGTTGCAATGCATTGGTGCAACCACCTTGGCGGAATACCGCAAATACATCGAAAAGGACAGCGCCCTGGATCGCCGCTTTCAGTCCGTCAAAGTTGAAGCGCCGAGCATCGAAGAAACCCTGCTCATTTTGAAAGGCATCCGCCACAAATATGAGGATCACCACAAGGTGAAATACACAGATAGAGCATTGGAGGCAGCTGCCAAACTGTCCGACCGCTACATTACGGCCAGATACTTGCCGGACAAAGCCATTGATGTTTTGGACGAGGCCGGTTCGAGAGCGCGCATCGAATCTTTAAACCGACCGCCTGAAATCGAAGAACTGTCCAAAGAAATCGATGAAGTGTGCGGCAACAAAGAAGAAGCGATCAGCAAGCAGCACTTTGAAGAAGCGGCTAAATTCCGTGATCGCGAAAAACAGCTGCGCAACAAGCGTGAGGAAATGATTGAAGAGTGGAAGCGCAATCGGGAAGAGAAGTCGATCACGGTGGACGACGAAGATTTGAATGCCGTGGTATCCGACTGGACCGGCATCCCACTGAGTCGCATGGAGAAAGCTGAGAGCAAGAAGTTGCTGGAGTTGGAAAAAGAATTACAAAACGAGATCATCGGCCAGGATCGGGCTACAGAAGTGATTGCGAAAGCATTGCGTCGCTCAAGAGCGGATCTCAAAGACCCCAAGCGTCCGATTGGTTCATTTATGTTCCTCGGACCCACAGGTGTGGGGAAAACTCACTTGGCCAAAATTCTGGCTGAGCGGATGTTTGGCGAACAAGAGGCGCTGATTCAAATTGATATGTCCGAATACATGGAGAAATTTGCCGTATCGAGACTGATCGGTTCCCCTCCTGGATATGTTGGTTACGAAGAAGGTGGGCAATTGACCGAGGCTGTGCGCCGCAAACCTTACTCGGTCGTGTTGTTTGATGAGATCGAAAAGGCACACCCGGATGTTGTGCAACTCCTCCTGCAAGTATTAGAGGATGGTCGATTGACAGACAGCTTGGGGCGGACGGTCGATTTCAGAAACACCATTTTGATCATGACGTCGAATGTTGGAGCTGAGGTCATGCAGCGCAATACCTCAATGGGATTTGATACGGGATTGGACGATGCCAGAGACATCGAAAAACTCAAAGATAAAATCATTGATGAGACCAAGCGCGTATTTAAGCCTGAGTTCTTAAACCGAATCAATGAGATTGTGATTTTCCATTCACTGACAAAGGAACACATGGGCAAAATCGTTGACCTGGAGTTGGTCAAAGTGAAAAAACGTCTGGCCGAGCAAAAATTCGAAATCGCTATCTCGGACGAAGCGAAAGACTTCTTGATTGAGCATGGTTACGACGAAAAATACGGAGCCAGGCCTCTGCGTCGTGCAGTTGAAAGGCACTTAGAAGATCCTTTGGCTGAAGCGATTCTCAGAGATGAAGTGAAGCAGACGGAGTCCGTCACAGTCGTGGTTGAAGACGGTCACTTATCTTTTGAGCAGTCGGCCCCGGTGACTTAATCTGTTTTGCCAAAGTTTTAACACGATTTTCGTGGCCAAGAGTCGACTCTTGGCCATTTTTATGTGCATGGGCATCGATGCACGGAACTGGGCGAGAACAAAATCAGCTGGCAGCCATTCGCAGCTTTGGCTTTGGCAGGAATGGATCGAGCGGTTGCTTGCGTTAAGACTTAAAGACACCGCTGTTGAGCAATTGGTAAGGGCGACTGCCAACCATGAGCAATTGAAGTATGTGACGCTGTTGCTCGAATGGGAGTTGCGCGACTCGCGCACATCTGCAGATGCCGTTTGCACTGAATTGCTGAGTGCTGTGAACGATTCAGATTACAGCCTGTGCAGTTGGCTCGAAGCAACAGCGGCCGTTGGTACATGGTTAGCAAACCAGCATCGCAGGGCCGGACTGTGCACTGTTATCGGTTATATTGCCTGTTCAATAGAAGCCGCTCAAGCACGAGCAGACAGCCCCAGCTTGCGTCAGACCGTCACAGAGATGCTCGACCAATACGGTTTTGAAGGCCATTGACCCGTATTGCTGGCGGTGTATGTGATATTGTAAGTATGTCTGTTTACCGAGGTGGCTGTTTAGCTGTTTTTTTATACTATCAGCAAACTATTAAAAATAATGAGATATTTTTTAAAATCGATAAATAGTTGCAAAAGCATAAAAATAAAGTTAACCCTTTCGCTCTCTTTAATTTTAATTATTTAGGCTCAATTAAATGAAATATAGCCAATCCGACACCCCTAATAAGCTAAATCGAATTTTAACCAACTTTTTACTTTATGGTCTTTTGGCAATGACAACCCTTGCCGCTCAGGAGTCGGCGTTTCCAGAGAGTTTGGATTTGCAGATAACCTTTGAACAAGATCAAGGATTCAATCTCGGAACAATGGCCATTCAACCTGGGTGGTATCAGCCAGCGGACGCTGTAGAAGTGCTTCCGACGATAAGCAATGATTTTGCACAAATTTTAGAGACAAATATCTACGGTCAACAACTCAAGCTCGGCGGAATTGAAGCATTGCAAGGTAATGAAGAAAGTGGCTACGAGCAGTCTGTAGCCGCTGAATTTGATTTGACCAATGCCGCAGCCAAAGAGATCCGGTTTGAAACGTTGTTGTATCTGGAAAGAAATGAACTGGGGATTGCTGAAGATTTTGGTTTTTCTTTTTATGGAACAACCGATAATTTTATCGGGTATCTTATTTTTGCGTTTTCTGAAAATACAGATGAAGCGATAATCGGGACTTTTGATAGCTCCTTTGGATATAACTTTGCAACCACTACCAGGCTACAAGCGAACACACTGTACGAGTTGGGATTGACGATAAATCTTGAGCAAAATTCGTTCAATCTATTAATCGATGGCAGGATCGTCGCAAGCAACCTTGAGTTTCAAGGTCCAGGTTTGTCCAGTATTACTGATACAGTCAGCTTGGCTCCGTTTTGGATGCCGTATTTTGGTGAAGCGGCCTCGAACAACTCAATGCTGTTAGACAATTTTAGCTTAAGAACAAATGTTTTAGCGGCCCCACTGTTGAACGTAGACTCTAGAACAGCCAGTTCAATTGCACTGACATGGGACGTATCAGATTATGTGAATGTAGAGGGAACCCAGCATGTTTTCGTAATAGAGTATAAACCGGCCTCTTCGGATGCTTGGAGTTTGGCAGACAGGACAACTGAATCGGAGTTGATCTTATTAGATTTGGCACCGTCTACCGATTATGATGTGCGTATTCAAGTTGAGCGAACGACCGATAATGTTACAACCGAATCGCTGCAATCAGGTGTTTATGGCGTTGCTACTCGGTCGGCTGCTGGACCCCAAAATTTAGTGTATGCAACAGGATTTGAAGTAAGCGAAGGTTTTGTAACGGGCCCTGTGACAAGCCAAGACGGTTGGTATGAACCGAATTATTCTGTGGCCACTCTGCCAACTGTAGATGCATACTTGCAGCCGGTTTCGGGCAATGATGCGTTTGGTCAGCAACTTAAGCTGGGAGGATTGCAAGATGTTCAGGCAGATGAGCACTATCAGTCGATTGCGGCGGAATTTGATTTGACTGGTACGGCTGCTGAAGAAGTTCATTTTAGCTCGCTGGTATATCTGCACAGAGATGATTTGAAGACAGAAGAAAGATTTGCGTTTGATGTCTATGCAGCTTCAAATCTTTTCATTTTAGACTTTGGGTTTCATTTTGTTGGGAATAGCGATGAAGCGGATATTTATGTAAATAATGGTAATTATTTTGTGCCGGGAGTAACGGCACCGGCCAACACCGTCTTTGAATTTGAGGCCATTTTAAATCTCCAGCAAAATACGGTAGATTTATTAATGGACGGTAAGGTTTTGGTGAGTGGCTTACCTGTCGATCTTTCTTCGATAGACGACACAATTGGGCTGGCCCCTGCTTGGTGGCCTCGTCAGAATACTGCAAATGGCGGCGTTTTTTATTCTCCCGATAATTTCATGCTCGTTGACGATTTTAGCGTCAAAACAAATTTTCTGGCTACGCCAAAACCGAATATCCGGGTAACGGCTGACAACCTGGTGACTTTATCTTGGGATACCACTCATTATGTTGCGACTGCAGACATCCAGTATAGCTACCACATCGAATATAAGCGTGCTTCAGAGGAAACATGGAATTCAGCAGGCAGCACGATGGAGTCGACGTTCACTATGACTGACTTAGAACCGCTGGCCAGTTATGATGTTCGCATGCGGGTTGAACAAATCAGCAACGATGTGTCTGCATTTTCTTTCTATTCCCCTGCACACCCCGTCATGGTCTTTCCATCCCTCACTTTGCCTTACCAAACTGCGTTTGAACAAGATGACTATTTCTCTCCTCGCAGTGCTATTGGTGACCATCCATATTGGTCGTTACCTGCGTCGGCAACTGCACCTTCACCCGTTATCACCAGCGCGATAGACGGCTATGGGCAGCAGCTTCAATTCGGTGGCATTTCGCTGGCAACTGCCTATCGACAGCTAGCTCGTTTGAATGTTCAAAAAGCTTATGATAAGAGTGAATTCAGGTTTTCTACTTCTTTATTATTCAAAAATAATGGATATGAGGGTAATTTAAGTGATAGTTTTGAATGGAGTATTTTTGATGAAACAGGTACAGCGATGAGCCGGTTCTTGATTTTATCACGAGATTTACGCAATCAAGGCATTTTTGTATATACCAAGGCCGAAGGTTGGACCCATCTTGGTGATTTCGCTATTGAGGACGTGCTCGTAAAGATGGAAATGGTTTTGGATTATACTCGTAACACCTTACACATCTTTCTCGATGACGAAGTGATTTTAAATGGGATGACGCTTTTACCCGTGGAGGATTTGTTGTTGCCCATCAGCATCGGCTACATTCAATTTGATTTTGACGGGACAGGTGGCAGCGATTCGTTAAGCAGTACTTTTCTGCTGGATAATATTGAGTTGAACAAAAATGCTGTCTCAACTCCGATTTTTAATATCGAACGCAAAACTGCCACTTCCATCCTGTTGTCTATGGACAATGCATTTATTGCGGGGAATCACTTTTTGCAATATAGAGCAGAGACGCCGGATTCATCCTGGATCGAGATAGCTTATGACAGGGAATTGTCGGAGTTTACTCTGGAAGATCTGGTCGCTGGACAAACCTATGAAATGCGGATTCGAATCGAAGATGCGGAGGGAAATTCCAAATACTCAGACACGTTATCTGCAACTTTCAACGATATCATCTTTCAAGAAAATTTTGCTGGCATTCCTGAAGGCGAGCTGGCAACGAACAGCCCTAATTGGGAACTATGGTTACCCTTTAGCGCTTCAGGTAGTGTGGTCGCAGGCAATAATGTCTCCCCAGATTACCCACAGTTCAATGGTCAACAACTTAAGTTAGGCGGCGATACTGATGCTTCAGCACAAGGGATTCGAGCTGGTCTAAACCCGGACACGGTAAATTATAGCGGCGGTGAAATTCGTTTTTCCACATTATTCAGTATAACTAGAACCAATCTGGATGGGTTTGATCAATTCGGACTCTCGGCCATATTCGGTGTTGATGTCGCCATCGGTTTTGGGGACGGTTCGTCTATAGGTGATTTTTTATATATGCTGGACGGCATTGAGTCTCCCGATTGGATTTTAGTAGATGGTGTGAATATTGAATCCAGCAAAATTTATGAACTTACCATTGTGATGAATTTCGACCAGAACCTCGCACATTTGTTGTTGGATAATAAGATCGTAGTGGAAAACTTACCTTTGTTTCGGTTTGCCAAGTGGCCTGGACAATCTGTGATAGATTCAATTGGATTTTCTTGGTTTTCCGACCAATCTGGCGACAGTGGCAACTACATGTTAGTGGACGATGTCAAAGTTCAGTGGTACCGAAAGCCTGCGTCGTATTTAACATGGTTAAATGACTTCGACGCGTCGGTGGTGCATGATGGGATGCTGATGGCTTCGGATCCAGACGGAGATGGTGTTTCGCTTTTGATGGAGTACGCGTTAGGCATGGATCCTGTGGCACCATCTGTCTTTAATTTGCCCAAAGTAGAATTGGATCCCATTGGCAAACAATTACAGTTGGTCTATACTCCGGCTATTCAGGATGGTCTGGAATACCGTGTAGAGTCTTCCAATGATTTGCGAAATTGGACGGATGCAGGCGTGACGCAGGGAATCAATTTCGGGTCTGTGTCGTTGCAAGCGTCCGAACCTGTTTTCCTGAGGCTCGCGGTGGGCCTTCAAGAAAACAACGACTGATTGAGCGATAGCCGAGTAAACTGTCAGGTTCGTCGAAACATTCGGGCACCGGATCTCGCCACCTTGTGTCTAATATCATGATTAAGGGGAACACATTTAACCGTATCTTTATACAGGTGAGGGTGTGTTTACTGCTGTTGTTTGTCAGCTGTATCGGTCTGCGTGGACAGCAATCGCCAGATGGCATATGGCACTCGTTGGATGAGTCGGCGACCGCAGCTGCGGGCTCGCAGGCACAGCGATCGGTTCCCGAACCTGCAAAAAATCGCCGAGCATATGCAGTCAACCGGCCTCTGCTTGAGGCTGTCTTGGCTGCCACGCCGCTGGAATCAAACCGACAAAAAAGGGCCTCAATGGCACTTTACCTGCCGTTGCCAACAGGCGAGTTTGCTCCATTTGAACTGGTTGAGACTCCTGTTATGGCACCTGGGCTAGCTGCCAAATATCCGCATATAAAAACCTACCGTGGGGCAGGTCTCGAGGATCCCTCGGCTACGGTTCGTATCAGCCAGACACCTTTGGGTATCCACGCCCAAATACGAGGTGATAAGGGCATGGTTTATATTGATCCGCGGCGGCTGGGCGATCAGGAACAGGTCGTCAGTTATTTCGCCAAGGACAGTCGTAGAGGGGCTGTTGGCTTCTCATGCCTCACCAAAGAGATCGCCAGTGTTACTGCGAGTGGTGCGGGCGCCTCCCCAGCGAGTACAAATTTGTCCCCGTCACCGTATTCAGCCCAAGTTACCGATCTTCAATCGGGCACCGAAATACGCACCTATCGCATTGCCTGTGCAGCGACTGCTGAATACACGGCTGCGGTGTCGCCCAGTGGGGCTGGCACGCTCGACGCGGTAAAAAAAGAATATGGTTTGGCAGCGATTGTTCAAAGCATCAATCGAGTCAATGGCATTTTTGAAGTCGAGTTGGCTATTCGCTTGGTGTTGGTCGACGGAAATGAACAATTAATTTTTGTTGATCCTGAAGAAGACCCGTACTCAAATGACGACGTTATAGCCATGCTGGATGAAAACCAAAAGACTATCGACGCAGTGATAGGCAATGCCAACTATGATATAGGACATGTATTTGCCGAACAAAGCTATAACAATGGGGTAGCCTCCCTAAGTGTTGTTGGAAAAACAGGTTTGAAAGCGCGAGGTGTTTCTGCTCAAACGTTTTTTGGCGATAGTTATCATTTTGATGTAGACTATTTGGCACACGAGATCGGACATCAATTTGCTGCCTTACACACATTCAATGGAATAGCCTGTAGTAACGTTAGTTTTACAACAGCTTATGAGCCAGGTAGTGGCTCATCAATTATGAGTTACGCGGGCGTCTGTGGCGAAGGTAATCTACAAAGAAATTCAGACCCCTACTTCCATTCAATCAGTTTCGAACAAATCATCAACTTTGTTGACAACCTCATGCCGTCGGTAGGAGAGCGGACTGCTACGGGTAACCATGTTCCCAGTGTCGATGCGGGGGACGACTACATTATCCCGGCGCGGACACCATTTGTGCTGACGGCGACTGCTTCCGATCCAGATCAAGACGACCGGCTCACCTACTGCTGGGAGCAACGCGATTTGGGGCCACAGCAAGGTGTGAATGCAGGCGATAATGGCGAAAGCCCGCTGTTTCGCTCGTGGTTGCCTACAGCATCGGCAGCACGGACGTTTCCGCGGTTGAGCGACCTGGTCGACAACACGACCGCCACAGGGGAAACCTTACCGACGACCACGCGCACACTGAATTTTACAGTAACAGTGCGGGACAATAACAGTGCCGGAGGTGGGGTCCGATCGGATGGAGTCACTCTGCAGGTGGTGGATGCGGGTACCTCGTTTGAGGTTACCGTTCCGAACAGATCGGTCAATTGGAGCGCTTTGGGCCAACACCGTGTCACTTGGGACGTAGCAGGCACCAACGCGAATGGTATCGATACACCGCATGTCGCGATCACATTGTCTACCGACGGGGGGATGACCTATCCGCATACGCTGTTGGCAACTACCCCTAACGATGGCGCTGCCTGGGTAATCCTGCCGGATACACCCACAACACGTGCGCGTATCCGCGTGCAGGGTAAGGACAACATTTTCTTTGATATCTCGGATGTCGATTTTACCATTTTACCAGCTGAGCCAGGTTTCCAGTTGCGTGCTTCTACCGCTTCCGACTTGCTGTGCAATCAGGACACCGCCATGTACGGAATCGAGGTCGTAGCGCATGGCGGGTTCGACGAGCCGGTTCAGCTGACGGCCAACCATTTACCGGCTGGCGTAACGGCAACTTTTACCGACAATCCGCTGCTTCCTGGTAATCGCACCAGCTTGCTCCTGAATCATATTGGAGCGGCGAAACCAGGTGTTGTTGAGAGCGAAATTATAGGGACGACCGGCGCCGGAGAGATGTTTGTGCAACCGTTGACGCTGGAGCTACACGCTGCGGTGGCCGATGTTTTGCAGACCCCCGCCAATTTGGCGATAGCAGTCGAGTTACTGCCCCAGTTTAATTGGCGGGCCATGGCAGGTGCCGATACGTATGTGTTTGAAATTGCCGAGGATCTTGACTTTGCGTCGTTGGTGTATAGCCAACAAACGAGCAATACCTATGTCTGGCCGGATGTGCCTTTGGAACCTGCCAGGGTTTATTTCTGGCGAGTGAGTGCCGACACACCGTGTGGGCGCAGCGTCACGCCGACCTTCAACTTTGCCACCGAAGCGGTTGACCCGGTACGATTGGACTCCCTGTGTCAGATACCTGAACAGAGCGTTGCCATTGCAGACAATGATGCCAACGGTGTGTCCCGTTCCATCACGACTGCACTTGCAGGGGTGATAACGGATTTAGATGTTTCGTTGGACATCGACCATCCGTGGGTCGGCGACCTGACGGTGATATTAGCCAATGAAACGACCGGTATCGAAGCCAAGTTAGTTGTCAGGCCGGGCTATCCTGGTAGCGTTTATGGCTTTCAGGGAAATGGTCTGAACATACGCCTGGACGATGAGGCAGCAGCTTCGGTAGAAAATCCGACCGGCGATCCCTCGGCAGATGATGTTGTTTATGAAGTCGGCGCAAGTTACCAGCCGAACGAACCGCTGAGTAGCTTTGCGGGTCTGGCTTTGGCTGGGACGTGGACCCTTACTGTGATAGACGCTGCGCAGTCCCATTCTGGAACGCTCAATGGCTGGTGTCTCACGGCTACTGTCGACTATTTATCTCCCGTTGAGAGTTGGTTAGACCGTTTCGGACTGAGTTTCAACGAGCTGGGTAGCGATCTGGACGCCGACGGCCTGCTCGCGCTCCAGGAGTATGCTTTTAATCTGGACCCGACGCTGGGTGAAAATCGCTACCCGTATGATCCCGAAACCACCAGTGTGCATGGCCCAAGCGGGTTACCACATATCGAAGTCGTGGGCATTCAGCCCCATCAGCATTTGCAGGTCACCTTTCCGCGCCGGACCGCAGTCTCGAAAAGTGGAATTGGTTACAAAGTTTACTTTAGCCAGGATCTACAGACTTGGACTGAGCACCCTGTCCTTGAACAGCATGTGACGGGCATCAATCGCACCTGGGAGCAAGTCACTCTCAAAGACCCGATCGATCTTGCGGCTGCACCCGATGGCAGGCGATTTGTCGTTGTCGATGTGGTCCTGGATCCGCAGTGATCTTTATTGAGAAAGCGTCAATTGTAGATGAGAACGCTCTGAGTTGGCCACCTGTGTCGACGGATCTGCTAACACCATGATTTGATGGAGGCAGCGAGGTTTGAGTTTTTGGGTTTGGGCAAGGGTGGTCGGATAGCGCCATTTATTTTCACGGACGACTGCTTCAAGTGTTTGTATACAGTTTTCTTTTATCGAGCGCCTGCTGCGCTTGCTCAGGTATCGGTAGCGCTGGTTGAACCCTCCCGGTATGTCATCCGTGTTGTGTGCGGTGTTGGTCAGAAAACTGGTCATAATGTAGGCCGCGATACTGATGGCGATGCCCGGCACCAGCACCTGAAAACTTTCGAGGCCGATCGCGATAAACACGGTGCAGCAGAGCGCAAGAGCCAATACCGTCCATTTGAATTTTAAGCCATTTTGTACATTTTCCTGGTACGCGATCTCACTTTCCAGGCAGGATAGAAATTTGAGAATGCGCAAGTGTTGATTAATTTTTTTCGCACGTGTCTGATGAGCTTCTGGAATCCGCGCGAACAATTTGTCCAGTGAGTTATCAAAGTCGAAATAGAAGTCTTGGTTTTCCTGTAATTTAAATACTCTTAAGTTGATGCCTAAATCAAAAATACTCCAGCGAATCTGGTTGAGTAGAATGCATGTCTCCATTGGACAGAGAATAGCGGGTTCTGTGACATATTGGAGATCGTCATACAGGTCTTCCATCGCTGTGCGGATACGTTTTTCCTTTTCCACAGCAGTGCCCTTCGAACGTCTTGCTTTTGCGATAGACTTGAGGCATTCGTGTATTTTCTGATTCAACAGCAGCACGGGTTGCGCTTTCGCATTGGGCGAATGCTTCTCCAGAATCAACTTGAGCCTTTTTTCTTTCATCCTGAATACCTGCAATGAGCGACAGTGAAAAAGTCTTCCTCCCATAAAATCGACCAGTGGGGCGCAAATTTTAGCTGTGTAACCATGGCATACGGATTCAAGGAAATTTTGCCGGGTTTCCGCTCGCGGCATGCCGTCGAGCGGAAACTAACTATAAAAAACCTTGTAAACTCAAAATGACCCGTTTTTTTAGATTGTAACACAATTATTATGGAAAAATCACTGATTATTTTGAAGCCAGATTGCATGGAGAAGCATCTTGCCGGTGTTGTGCTCGACCGTTTTGCCAAAGAAGGGTTTGAAATCGTTGCCTGTAAAATGCTTAGGTTAACTGACGCGCAGTTGCAGGAACACTATGCACACTTAGCTGACCTGCCTTTTTTCCCCGAGATCAAAGCGTTTATGGGATCGCGTCCTGTGATCGCGGTTGTTTTGCAAGGAGACAATGTGATCGCCCGCGTGCGTGACATTTTAGGCCCCACTGACTCCGCAACAGCACCGCAGGGAACGCTGCGCGGTGATTTTGGCACTGACAAAATGCGCAACATTGCACATGCCTCCGACAGTCAAGCAGCAGCCGCTGCTGAAGTGGCACGTTTTTTCGACAATACAGAGGTATTTGCCTAGGTTTTGCCGGAGATAACAAGATGACCCGTTAACATCTTATCCTGAAATATCAGGATTGTAAGTGATGAGCGAACAACGTCCCGCGGCGTCGCCGGGGAGTGTAAGGTTACTTACCTAAGGATGAATGCTTGCTGAGTAAGCAAACGGCCTGTGCTGCGATGCCGGCACCTCGTCCGATATCCCCAATCTTCTCATTGGTTGTGGCTTTAATGCCAACGCAATCTGCAGTAACCTTCAAATTCTTCGCCAAAATGGATTTCATCTGGTCAATATACGGTGCGATCTTTGGCTCTTCAGCAATCAATGCGATATCGACGTTAACCACATGGTAGCCCTTTGCCTGGGCTTCGTTTACTGCTTTCTTGAGGATTTTTTGGGAATCTATACCGGCTATGTCAGGATCATTGTTGGGGAAAAAATGCCCGATATCGGCTAAGCCCAGTGCCCCCAATACGGCATCGGCTAAAGCGTGTGTAAGGCAATCCGCGTCCGAATGGCCTTGGAGGCCTTTGGTGTGGGGAATTTCGACCCCTCCTAGAATCAGTTTTCGTCCTGCTGCAAATGGGTGAATGTCATAGCCTAATCCTATCCTAAACATCGGGTGAGTTTCGGCAGTGCTTTTCCAGCTGTCGAGCGTATTTCGTTACGGCTGTCCTTTTTTCAGGTTCAGCCGCTTGGCCAACAGAAATTCCATGAATTCGAGATCGTAGGGAGTGGTAAGTTTGGGATTGGGGTAAGCGTTTTCTACCAAGGTGACGCTATGTCCCGAATGTGCTACCGCCGCTGTGTCATCGGTGACGCTTATGTTGTCGAGTCGAACATGTCGATAAGACTCCGTAATAAGCACACGGTCAAATACTTGTGGAGTTTCCATTGCCCACAATCCCGCGCGGGGGACGTCCTTGAGCACGCACCTTGCAGTTTGGCAGGGGGACTCGATTTGCTTGATCGTATCCGTTACTCGATGGGCAGCGACTGCCGCTCGATCGGACTTAGCCGCGGTGAGGAGCTGTTGCAAAGTATCCGGGTGGATGAGGGGGCGAGCGCAGTCGTGGATGAACACCAGATCGGTGAGGGGGGAGAGATCCAGCAAGGCATTGCTGACGGAGTTTTGCCGTTCCGCACCACCGAGTGTCCAGCATATGGCCCGGCCATCGAGTTCACAGTGCTCAAGTGCTTGCTCAATAGCATGTTTTTGCGCTGCGTCCCGGTAGACGAAATTAAATTGCTGCACACTGTTCGATTGGATGAAGGCCTGGACCGAGTGACAAACAACGGGCATACCCGCCATCGGCGTCAAGATTTTATCCACGACTTTACCTTGCATGCGCTGTCCGGTTCCGGCGCAAAGAAATATGGCTGCATTGGTCGGCATCTTATAAGCTGCTAAAGTGTAAACGCTTACTGAGTTGCGAGTTCTTCAAGGATAGCGAGTGCGGCGTCGCGGCGGTTGCTCGCTTGCAAAATCGGGCGGCCGACAACGATATAGGAGCTGCCAGCCGCGGCCGCTTGAGCCGGGGTCATGATGCGTTTTTGGTCGTCGGATTGGCTGCCGGTGGGTCGGATGCCGGGGGTTACTAAAATCGGATGTTCGCCCAACAGGTTGCGCAGCGGTAGCAATTCCATCGGTGAACACACCAATCCTTGGATTCCTGCATCCATGGCTAATTGCGCAAGCCGGGTCACCTGCTGTTCCACTGCGTACTTGCAACCAATCTCATCGAGGCTGGCTTGGTTCATGGATGTAAGAACAGTTACCCCGAGCAGTTGTGTTTCGGGGAGCGCTTGTTGTTGGGCTTCACGGGCTCTGCGCAGCATTTCGCTGCCCCCGGCGGTATGCAATGTCAGCATTTTGATCGGCATTCCTTGCAGGTTGTGAATGGCGGCAGCAACGGTGTTAGGGATGTCATGCAGTTTTAGATCCAAAAAGATGTGGTAGCCGCGCGAGGCAATTGCCTCGACCAGGGCCGAGCCGTAGCGCAAATAAAGCTGAAGGCCGACTTTAACCCAACGAATTGAATCGCCGACGCTGTCTAAAATTGAAAAGACGTCATCTTCAGTTGCCAAATCTAGGACTAAAATGAGGGTGCATGGATTGTTTTGCTTCATGAAAGCTTTCAGTTAGGCGGCAGGATCTTCAGAGTCAAAGACTATTTGTCCGAAAGTGGCCGCAAAAGCGCGTTATCAGTCAGCCAAATCCGTTCTTGCCATTTGAGGGGAAACCCTCCAACTAATCCCGATATGGATGCAGGTTCCGCAATCGAAGTATTTTCTCCCGCTAAAATCAACCTGATGCTCGCTGTCACGGGGCTTCGCAGTGATGGTTACCACGACTTAATCAGCCTGGTATCGCCCGTTACATTCGGGGACTCGATGCGTATCGTCTGGCACGCTTCAACGGGTGACGATCAGGTCGTTGCCAATTCTCCGCAAGTGCCACTGAACGCGGATAATTTGGCGGTAAAAGCAGCCCGCTTGTTTAAGGCCAGGACTGGGGTAACGGGCCGATTTACTTTGCATATTGACAAGCGTATTCCCATTGGTGCCGGTCTCGGTGGCGGCAGTAGTAATGCTGCGGCAACTCTAAAAGGCATCAACCAGTTGTGCGGGGATCGGCTGGCTCCTTCAGATTTGAGTCAAATAGCAGCGGAGATTGGCGCGGATTGCCCTCTTTTTCTAGAAAATAAATCGGTTATCATGCGCGGTCGTGGGGAACGCATCGAACATTTGCCGGACAGTGCGCAATCCTGCTTGTCCGGCCAGTCGGTCTTACTGTTCAAACCTGACTTTTCCATTTCGACTGCGTGGGCGTACGGCGAAATGAGACGCGATCCTGATCGCTGCTATGTTAAATCCGCAGAAATTGAAAAAAAATTATCAAGCTGGCTTCAAAATGTGTCGATAGGCACTTTACCGTTCTCCAACAACATGCAAGACGTCAGTTTTAGAAAATACATCGCACTCCCTGTGATGCTCGAAAAATTATTGTCGAATCATGGACTACCCGCAATGATGAGTGGCAGTGGCAGTGCTTGTTTCGCTATCTTAAATAACGATACGCCTGTGGATTCAATTCGTAGGACGATTCTCGACGGTTGGGGAAAAAATGCTTTTGTCGAAAGGGCAGAAATAATTTAATGAATGGGAGAGCGCATCCATAAAAGCTTGCAACTATAGACTTTTAGGAATTCCATCATCAATGCCAAGGGGGTAGTGAATTAAACATGTCAGAGGAAACGAATCGGGAGGAGGTTGTTTTACAGGGGATTGCTGCGTCACCTGGCGTTTCGCATGGACCCGGGTTCGTATTTTTACAGAAAGAGTTAGAGATTCCTCTGTACAAACTGGATGAAAACCAGAAGGAGTCTGAAATCAAACGTTTTGAAGCCGCTTTGCTGCAAACCCGCTCGCAAATCACGGCTATTCGCAATGAAGTATCGGGCAAATTGGGTGAGGAAGAGGCGCAGATTTTCGATGCCCACTTGTTGGTTTTAGAGGATAATGCGTTAATCGAGGAAACCATTAACGAAATTAAGCAGGCGGGTTATAATATTGAGTATTGTTTTCACTCGGTATCGAGACGCTTCATCGAAGCGTTTGACTCTTTAGACGATGAGTATATCAAGGAGCGCGTTACGGATATCCGCGATGTAGCCAAGCGGGTATTGCACAATTTGATGGGGCATTCGGGCGTGAGCTCCATTGCCTTTGATGGCGCCCGCATCATCGTTTCGGAAGATTTGACGCCTTCAGACACCGCGAGTTTGGATCGCGACCGTGTCCTCGGATTTGTCACAGATGCCGGCAGTCGAACCAGCCACACTGTGATCATGGCTCGTTCTTTGGGGGTTCCTGCAGTAGTTGGCCTGCACGATGTTTCCAAGAAGACCAGTGCAAAAGATTATGTGTTAGTCGATGGGTATGATGGCGTTGTTATCATCAACCCAACCGAAGAGACCCTGTTCCGTTATGGGCAGTTGAAGGAAGAGCGGCAAAGTTTACAAAAGATTTTTGAGACGTCTATTTCGTTGCCAGCCAGGTCCAGCGATGGTGAAGAAATCATGTTGATGGCCAATATTGGAGGCATTGAAGACTGCGAGCCGGCCATTACCAATGGTGCTACAGGTGTCGGGTTGTTTCGCACCGAATCGCTTTTTATCCAAAGGGATGTTTTCCCCAGTGAAGAAGAACAGTTCAAAGCCTATCGTGCAGTCGCGCAGAAAATGAGTCCTCATGGTGTCGTGATCCGCACCTTGGACCTGGGCGGAGACAAACAGATTTCAGCCTTTTTCGAAGAAGAGGAGAATCCCTTTATGGGATTCAGAGCGATTCGCTTCTGCCTCAAACATACAGACATTTTTAAAGATCAATTGCGGGCTATTTTGAGAGCGAGTGCATTCGGTAAGATTAAATTGATGTACCCCATGATTGGCAGTATCCATGAGCTCGAACAGGCCAATCAATTACTTGAAGAAGCAAAATCGGAATTGAAGAAGCGGAAAGTCGCTTTCAACAACGATATTGAGGTGGGCAGCATGATCGAAATTCCAAGTGCTGCCATGATAGCTGACTTACTGGCCGACCATTGTTCGTTTTTCAGTATCGGCACGAATGATTTAATTCAATATCTGTTAGCTGTCGATCGCGTCAATGACCGTATTGCGCACTTATACGAGCCCAATCATCCGGCGGTTATACGCACCATCGGCAAGATCACCGCGGCTGCGAAAAACAAGCATATCAAAGTGGGTGTGTGTGGAGAAATGGCAGCCGATCCTATTTACGCACCTTTACTGTTGGGATTGGGGGCCGACAGCCTGAGCGTGGCCACCTCTTCGTTACCCGAAATTAAATACTTGGTGCGGCGAATGAATATGCAGGAGGCTCGCAAAATGGCGGATGATGTCCTGCGATTGACGGACCCGCGAAGCATCTTCCAAACCCTTGAAGACTTCTACCTCACGCAATTGGAGGAAGTGTTCAACACCAAGAAAAAATCAGGCTCATGACTTTATGCCCGTGGCGAGTAACGTTTGAAAAAAGGGTTCGGTGGTTTCTTTAGACACGACGCTCACGTTGACTTTAGTAAACCCCGAGTTTTTCAATAATTTGTAGAGGTTATTTTCGCTGAAGCCGAGCCAAAGGTCAGCATACAATTCGTGGGCTTTTTCAAAAGTGTGTTCTTTCAGGTCCAGAATAACCAGTTTTCCCGAAGGTTTGAGAATACGAAAGGCTTCTTGTACAGCAACTTTGGGATGTTGTGCGTGGTGCAAAGCTTGGCTGAAAAGCACTAAGTGAACACTTTCATCATCGAGCGGCACCCGTTCGACATCACCGAGTTTGTAATGAAGGTTCTCAATATTGTTTTTGCGTGCCAATTCAGAACCGAATTCGACCATTTTAGGCGAATTGTCGATACAGAACACCGCTTCAGCATGCTGGGCCAGCAGTTGTGAGAGAACGCCTTCTCCGGCGCCGAGATCCGCTATTTTGATCCTTGGAGTGAGATGCAACAGAAAATGACCGATCGCTTCCCACGAACGGCCAGGACAGTATTTCTTCCCTAATCTTCCAGCTACTGAATTGAAATATTGTTCACTCTGGCGACGACGTTTGTCGAGGCAGCGCTCAAGGTTTTGCAGGTCTTCTAGAATGTCTTCGAGTTCGTAGGCAGATGCACAGGCGGCATCAATCAGTTGCTGCTCAGATGCACGCATTCGATCGCTGAGTGTATAATAGGACCGTTTCCCATCTTTGCGATCGACTACGAGTTCACCTTGCCGAAGCAGGGCCAAATGAGAAGAAATCCTGGACTGTCCCATACCCAGGATTTCCTGCAGTTCGGCCACGGACAGTTCTTCCCGTTTCAAGAGGTTGATGATGCGCAGGCGAGTGGAATCCGCCAAAAGCTTCAGTGTATCCCAGACTTCCATTGCAATGAGTTTTTACTGCGAGCGATATGCATAAAAAAAGACTCAGCCCCGAAAATTCTCTTGAGCTGAGTCTGCAAAATTAAGCTGCCGTTTGGGATTAAAATTGAACGTTGAGCTTACAGTTCCATCCCACTTTCCACCCAACGCTCGATTCCCTTGATCGTCCAGGTCTCAACGTTGTTGTCGATTTCAGTCTGAACGATCTCGTCAGCCTGTTTGCCGAGCAAGCTTTGCCCGAGTGGTGTTTTGTAGGAAAGAATATTGCGTTCGGGCTGGCTATCCCACGCCCCCAAAATGGCATAGGTTTGAATCTCAGTTGAATTCCCCTGAATCAACTCGACCAGAGAACCGATACTCACGCGGTCGGCATCTGCCTCTGTAAAGTCAGTGACACGAGCCCGGTTGAAATCGCCCTCCAGCTGTGCCTTGCGCGCCATCAGGGTTTCCTGGTCCTGGCGTGCCATTTTATATTCAGAGTTTTCTTTGAGGTCACCGTGTTCGCGAGCGGTGGCAATGGCCTCCTTATTTTCGGGAATCTTTTTCGTTATCAGCTCCTCGTACTCCGCTTTGCGTGCATCGAGGCTCTTTTGCGACACAATGAGTTCTTCGGTTTCCGCTTCGCTGTCTCCAGAGACCAGGTTCTGGATTTTCGGGAAGTGGCGGATGAATCGCGCCAACAGCGATTTCTTGGTCAAATCTTCGAAGCCTTGGTTGAGCAGTAAACTTTGCGCCAAATCGCGCGCGATCTCATCATTGGCTTCTTCGAGCATATCGGAGATAAGTTCCTGGTCATCGCTGAGCAGGTCGGCCAACTGGATCCTGCGATTGCCAGTTGCTTGCAGGGCTTCATAGTCAATCGCATACAGCACAGCACTCAGTAGGCGTGCATTGATGAGTCCTTCGGTAAGTTTCGCATATTTCTTAGAATTCCGATTCTTCAAAATCCAGTGGAGCACCGGCCCTTTGATGTTTTGCTCATTCAGCCATTTGCGCAGAGATTCTGCGACCATGTCGCCGCATTCTCTTTCGCATAAGAAATTGATCGACTCGTTGGTCATCTTGCCCTGGCTGTTGCGCAGGATATCCAGGATCACCGTCTTCCATTCTTCCGGGTGGACGCGCGAGAGTAAATCGAGGAACCGTTTGTGATAGCCATTGGGAATATTCGCCGCCAAATCATTGAGGTTTTCAGTCTCCAATATGAGTGATTTGGAAGTGGGCTCGATCGACTCCGGATCTTCGTGCAAATGGCGCGCCAGGTCATTGCGCACCCAGACACCGTGCAGCCGTTCTGCCTGGTTGAGTTGGCGCGAGGCTACTTTGATGGCATCGGTTAAACTTTCAAAGATGTTGTGCAAATCGCTTTCGATTTCTTTTACATCATCTGAGATTTGATACAATTTTTCAGCCAGCAATATTTTCTTTTTTGGCTGTTTGATCATATAAAAATCTTCGAGGATTTCCTGCTCAGGTTTGAGCGGTTCATCTCTGAAATAATAAGGGTCGGTTTTGCGGGTCGGCGTAGCGATACGCGGATCTTTGACCAGTACTTTTTTGGCGGCGGTCCACCATTTCTTGAACTTAGTGGGGCCAATCAAGCGCGACAGAATGGCCTCCAGCTCAGTTGGCGTTGCAGTGTTTTCCTCGAATTGAGTCAACACTTCGCATACGAGGTCCGCCGGGCGCTTTTTAATCATTTCCTCGATGACGTCCGGCTCCGTCCGTTTGCGTACCAAAATGCTTTTCTCGGCGAGAATCTCAAGCTTATCAACGCAGAAGGCGGGGTCCATCGGGTGACCTTCTTTATCTTCCTCGAAATCAATGATCAACTTGTTGGAAGCAGCATCATAGTCCTTGATTTGACCGAAACCCCATGAGCGGTGCACACAATAGGCACCAGGTTCCATTGCTTCCAGTTTATCACGCTTGCTCTTAAGCTGAGGTTTCTGTTCAATCAGAAGATCGATTGATTCTTTATCCATTGGAATTGATTCTTTTTTATTAGTTTGGAAAAAGCAAGGCATTAGCTGAAAACTGACATGATTACTTTTCCCTTTTAATGAAATTAAACACTACATCAACTGCCGGTTGGGACCAGGCAGTCAAGCTGTGCATACAGTATTGTTTGCGGCCAGGAAAAGCCGATTTGATGCTGAATGAAAACGTATCCTCTATTTCGAGCGACGAAAGGCGGTATTGTCAATTCCTCTTTTTGGGAGTTGTTCGGCACTTGAGACGGATTGATGGCATCATCAACGCACTGGTTGCCAAGCGTCCCAGGCCCAAATTGGCGGCATTGCTGCAGGTGAGCATTTTTGAAATGATGGCGAAGGGGCCTGCGGAGTTGCCCAAAATCGTGGATTTCAGCGTGGGCAAAGCAAAGGCGATGCTCAGTGTAAAAGAGGCCGGATTGGTCAATGCGGTACTGCGTAAAGTCCCGGGCTCCTTGCAACATGTCGATCGGCTTAGCCTGGGCGAACGCTACAGCCATCCAGATTGGATGGTGCAGCGTTGGCAAAATATCTTCGCGCCTGATGCGGTCGAGGCATTGCTCCAGTGGAATCAGCAGGTCCCCCAGATTTATGTCCGCTGGACCGGGCAAAAGGCGGAACTCCCCGACTGCTGCAAAGCGACTCGTTGGGAACATTTTTATACGCTGGAACCCGGTAATTGGAAGGCCATTCGGCCACTGCTCGCAGCGGGGAGAGCCTACATTCAGGATCCCAGCACGCGGCTTGCGCCCGAGTTGTTGCAGGTTCAACCGGGAGAAAGTGTGCTCGATTTGTGTGCTGCACCCGGCGGGAAAAGTGCTTATTTGCTGCAGACACTCGGAGAAGATACGCAAGGCTGTTTAGTCGCGGTGGATAAACCAGGACCTCGCATTGAGCAACTCGATGAGAATCTGCAGAAATTCAACAATGCATCGGGCCCGAAGGTCTATCTGGTCCTGCGGGATTTGCTCGATGCAGACATATCCGATTTGGGCCAATTCGATGCTGTGATGCTCGATGCGCCGTGTTCGAACTCGGGAGTGTTGCGGCGCAGGCCCGATACCAAATGGCGCCTGCAGCCGGATTCAATTGCTGCCATGTCGGCTGTACAAACTCAATTATTGGTGAAAGCAGCCGCGTGTTTGCGACCGGGCGGACGGCTCGTTTACAGTACGTGCAGCATTGAACCGGAAGAAAACGACAGCGTGGTAAAAGCATTTGCTGCCAGGCATGGAAAATTTGAACTGTTAGATTACAAGAAAAGTTTGCCGTGGCAATCCGGACACGACGGAGCAAGTGCTTTTTTGTTCAAACGCAAAACTCGCCAGCGAAAGTAGATCCGTAATCAGTATTCATGGTTAACTTGAATTTCTCAGCAGAATCGCAGGGTCAAGGACCGCTCCAGTTCTTTGTCGAACTCGGATTTATACTGATTAATGAATTCTGTTCTACTTCTCTGGCTGTGGCAGCCGAGTGGCCAAAAATAAGGGTACCAACAGCATGACTGCGCCAATGCCATAGGCAATTTTCGATCCCGCCAGGAAATAAACAGCTGCCGCACTGAACGGCCCAATCGCTCGAGCAAGAGCGCCCGCACTGCGGAAAATGCCCAGATAACGCCCCTGAGTCTCTTCATCTGCATACAGGGACACCAGGGCTGACAAACTGGGAGAGCACATGCCCACTCCCAGCGAAAGAAATAAAAGAGCGACATAAAACGAGACTTTGCCATCCAGAAGGCTCAAAATAGACAGTGCTATAATGCCGCACACGATGCCCATCGTTGCCAGGCGCTTTTCGCCTATTTTAGGAGCCATGCGCCGAACGATAACACCCTGCGTCATGATTAACCAGAAGCCGATATACACAAACATCAGCCCATTTTGCATCGGCGTGTAACTGAAGCGCTCTACCGCTAGAAAGGTCAGGGTGAATTCCATGCCACTGAAACTCAGCATGAAAATAAAAGACACCCAGCACGTGAGTTGAATGTTCGAGTTGCGGATACTGAAGATGCTGGCGATGCGGGAAACGTTTTGCTGTGACTGTTGCCGGGTCTGTCGGCTGAGAGTTTCCGGAAATTTTCGCAGTAACCAGACCAAATTGAAGGCGGTTAACAGGAGCGCCATCATGGCGGGTGCGGAAAACCGATTGATGCCCCAGGTTTCGAGTCCAGGGTAGGTTGCGAGCAGATCCCATTGCGACAACAGGCCTCCGACCGCGGGACCTAACAAGAAGCCAAGGCCAAACGCAATGCCGATGAGTGCCATCCCTTTGGCGCGGTTTTCGCGTGAGGTGATATCGGATATCGCTGCGGTGGCCACCGATATATTACCGCTCATTGCGCCACCAATAATGCGCGCTGCAACCAGGATCCAGAAGTCTCCAGCAAACACCCAGGCGAGGTAACTGACCAAAGTAAAGCTGAGCGTGATGGTCAACACGCGCTTGCGCCCTATCTTGTCCGACAAGCGGCCCCAGAGCGGTGAAAATGTAAATTGTAATATTGAATAGAGAGAACCTAGAATCCCGCCAAACAATACAGTGATGAAAAAGGTTGGATCCTGGACATAATCTGGCGCCAGGTGTTCGAGTTGCTCGACAATGGTTGTCAAAATACCAAAATGGTCACGTTCGCCGGCCAGGTAGTAATCGAGCATTTCCGGGAAAAGCGGGAAAATGATGGAAAACCCCATCAGATCCAGAAACAAAACCATGAACACCACTCCCAAGGTGCGGCGTTTGCCTGTGTCTGAATCAATGGCTGTGGGCGTAGATGTGTTCAAGCGATTGGCTACTTTCATAGAGGTGAGGGACATGACTCGCCGCAGGTGGGAGTGGTGCCATCAGGATTATTTTTTGGGTTGCGCCGCAGCGTTCAGCTTTGCTTTCGCCGCCATTGCCTGCAACACGTTGGGTGGAACAAATTTGCTGATGCGTTCCAGTGAAAACTCTGCGACGGCTTTGACCAGAGTCGAACTCGTGTAAAAATAGTCCTGTCTCGGCATCAAAAAAATAGTGTCGATTTCGTCAGCGAGGTGCCGGTTCATCTGGGCCATTTGGAACTCATACTCAAAATCTGAAATCGCGCGGAGGCCCCTGACAATTGCAACGGCACCGACCTTGCGGGCAAAATCCACCGTCAGACCTTCCAGAGCCTGGACACTGCTGTTAGGATATTGCGGAATGCTATCCTCAATCAGCTGGACCCTCTCCTCTAATGAGAAAATCGGCGTTTTCGCACTGTTCGGTGCAACACTCACAATGACGTGATCAAAAATGTGACATGCCCGCTCAATAACATCCAGGTGTCCGTTCGTAATGGGATCAAATGTACCCGCATAAATGGCCGTGCGCATCCCATTACCTTACTGGTTATTTAATTCCGGATGCAAGCGGGAAAGTAGGATGGTATGCACTTGAGAGGCAGGGTGGGGATACGTAACAAAATGCTCTTCGGCTAAACTCAAAGCGCTGCAAAAAAAATTATCCCAACCTGCATGGATAGGATGACCCAAATGGGGACTTGCTCCCAATCCTAATCGCAATCGACATCATTTGAAAATGTGATAGATGTTTAGCCCGAATTTCTCCAGAATTGAAGCTGATTGGTCCATGTCTGGAAAATAGCAGTGCCCAACGCAACCATGCGGATGCAGTTGGGTAGACACCCCACAAATGCGCATGGCACGTTGCGTGCTGCTATATTCGGTCATGGGCGATTATGCTCGATGAGTGGTGAGAGATTCGGGGTTAGCATACATCTTTTTCCAGAGTCCTGGAGTCTAAATCGATTGCGTAAAGGATAGATTTTCGATTTGGAGTAAAAGCTATTTTGGGCAATTAAACCGCAGCGAGTGCGATTGCGGCAAAACGGGATTGATATACGGCCAGAGGCTCTATAAACCCATTGCTCATCTATAAACCAACTACAGCAGGTGCTTTGAATCTTCCGAATATACTCAGTCTATCACGCATCGTATTCTTGTTTCTAATTGCAGGGCTCCTTTTCTTTGACTTTAAGGGAGCCGTGTCTGCGGCATTCGTGCTGTTCATCATCGCGTCGATAACGGATTGGGCGGATGGTTATGTCGCCCGACGCTACAACATGATTACCGATTTTGGTAAACTCATGGATGCGCTTTCGGATAAGGTGCTAACGGTGGGAATGTTTGTCACCCTTTTGGCTGTGCCTAGATTGCTGCCGCCGTGGAGTTTATTTTTGATTCTAGTCATTATGGGGAGGGAATTTTTGATCACCGGGTTGCGATTGGTAGCTGCCAGCCGCGGGGTTGTGCTCGCAGCAGAAAAAGGTGGCAAGGTGAAGACAGTGTTTCAAATCATTGCCATCTCGCTGTTGTTGTTTGCCCACGCCTTGGTCATTGATTTTGGCTGGGTCGGACTTGTTTCCACATGGGTATTTTGGTTGGGGATGACGGCTTTCTGCCTGGCATCGCTCCTGACAGTGATGTCCGGGTATACTTATTTGAGTAAATACGGCTATCTGCTGGAAGATAAACCGAGCAAACACGGCAATGCGCAATAATATGGATTTTAAATCGCAGTGGACTCGTTTTTTACCCACCTCGTTGGTACTCAATTGCGCGACACTGGGCCCGCTTGCTTACTGGTCCAAAGCACCCGGCACTATTGGATCCATGGCCGGCCTGTTGTTGTACACTACATTTTTTCACGAGCTCAACTTGACCCCCGGTGGTCAAATCAAGTTTATTTTCATCCTGGCACTGTTGTGTTATCTGGCCGTGGTGATCTGTGGCGAGGCGGAAGAGCGTTTGATGAAACGCGATCCTGGGGAAGTCATCTTAGACGAGTTTGTCGCAGTGCCCATCTGCTTTCTATTTTTGGGCGATGCTTTTCGTTACTTGGACATTTGGTCCTGGGGGCTCTTATTAGCAGGATTTGCGTTATTTCGCCTATTCGATATTTTAAAACCCTTCGGCATTAAAAAACTACAGAATTTACCCGGAGGCGTGGGAGTGGTTGTGGATGATTTGGCTGCTGCTGCCGCAACGTGTATCTGCCTGCATGTCGGGACGTATTTTTTGCTGCTTTGATAATTGAACCTTGGGTTTAAGTGAAGGATTCAGTCTCCGGCACAACCTTGCCGATGCGGCTGCTGTCCGGCGTTCAGCAGGAAGCCACTTTTCCAATAAAAAAGCATGCGAGCTTGCAGCCAAGTATTATCGACGTCGTTGCTTTGGAGCCAAAGGTCTCGGTAGCAGTGCTGCCAAACTCCTTGAAACTGTTTCAACGATTTGCTCCATGGATGTAATTGTTCCCGTCAAACGAGGAAGTGAAACCATTGAACTGCGTTAGAGGACCGTGGCCAGACCCGTTGAGGACGTGTCCATTCTGCTCGCGCATTTGGGACTCAACATGCCGCGCCGCAACAAAAGAATCACAAATGTAGTGGAGGAAATGGCCCGTTAATCGCCACTCAGGCCCTTAACTGTGCGGAATTGCCCCCTATAACTGCGGAACTTGGGCTAAGGCTTACGAAAGGTGAGGGTGGGATGCTCGGATATCTCGGCGTTTTCATTCGCGCAACCTGTCGCTATTCGCGTTTAAGCAACTGCGAGCGCATCCAGTGGGCTGTTGCTGTTCGCAAA